>Ga0214472_10008030_pt1 | contig 11013 bp, 9 predicted proteins | sample RVTome_6_FD_207662 | JGI IMG/M metagenome (GOLD analysis project Ga0214472, IMG submission 207662) | Soil microbial communities from uranium-contaminated site in the Upper Colorado River Basin, Wyoming, United States - RVT140D175 | ecosystem: Environmental > Terrestrial > Soil > Contaminated >...
TGGGCCCGGGAAGGAACCACAGGTCCTCTTTCGAGGTGGCCTCAGCATGCTCTACAGCACCAGAGCCCGCGTTGTTGCCGCCCCGGCGCGGATCCGGCCCCCCAGGCGGGAGACCGCCTGCAGGCAGCCGATGCGGATGAACGGCTGCTTGCTGGTCTTGACCCGGCAGAAGCCGGGGACTGCTCAGGCGACGAGCAGCGGCTCGTAGCCGGCGGCGCGGATGGCGTTCGCAGCGGTCTCTGCGTCGCCCGTCACCATGACCTCGCGCGCGCCGACATCGATGGCAACCGGCGTGCCCGGCATGAGCTGCTCGAACGCCTTGCGAATCGTCCCGGCACAGTGGTTGCAGGTCATCTCTGCAACCCTGAAGCGGGCTCCGGCAACCGCTGCGTCCTGCACTTCCGTGTCGTCGTGTTGATGTTCGCCGCACATGGTGAAACTCCTTCTCTGGTTGATCGTCGGCGCACTCTCCTGCTTCCAACGGTTGGAAGGTCAAGCGTTTTTTTCCCTGCCCGAGAGAATCGCGCGGTGCGGCACGACGACGCTACAAATATAGCGAAAATTCCTCTTGACCTTCCAACCGTTGGAACCTTTATCCCCCGAGGTATCGCAGAAACAGGAGATCACGACATGGATTCGGCAGCGGCACTTGCCGGCGAGAATGCCCTCGGTACTGGCAAAGCGACACGGGTCGACGTTCATATCGACGGCATGAGCTGCGCCTCGTGCGTCGGTCGCATCGAGAAGGCGATAAGTACCGTCCCCGGCGTGCTTTCGGCCGGCGTGAACCTCGCGACGGAGCGCGCCGACATTCGATTCGGCGGCACGCCGGATCTCGAAGGCGTCGTCAAGGTCGTCGAGGCGGCAGGTTACGACGTCCGAATCGAGAGCGTGGAGCTCGCGGTCGAGGGGGCGACCTGCGCGTCATGCGTCGGCCGCATCGAGGCGGCGCTGAAGCGGGTGCCGGGCGTCGTCGAGGCGACGATGAACCTCGCCACCGAGCGCGCGACGGTGCGGATCCTCTCCGGGGCTGTCGGGTCGGCCGACCTGCAGGCGGCCGTCGAGCGCGCGGGATACCAGGCGCGGCCCGCGCCGTCGGCCACGGCGGGCGACGCCCGGTCCAAGGCCCGGGAGCGCGAGGCGGTTCGCCTCTGGCGCGCCTTCCTGTTCGCCGCAGGGCTGACCCTGCCGGTGGCGGTGCTGGAAATGGGCACGCACCTGGTTCCGGCCTTCCACCTTTTCATCATGAACGATGTCGGCATGCAGACGAGCTGGTACATCCAGTTCGCCCTCGCCACCGTCGTGCTGTTCGGGCCCGGCCTGCGGTTCTTCCAGAAGGGCATCCCGGCACTCCTGCGGCGCGCGCCGGACATGAACTCGCTCGTCGCGCTCGGCACCGGCGCCGCCTGGGGCTACTCGGTGGTAGCGACCTTCGCCGCGGGTGTGCTGCCCCCCGGCACCGCCAACGTCTACTATGAAGCGGCGGCGGCCATCGTCACGCTGATCCTGCTCGGGCGCAACCTTGAGATGCGGGCCAAGGGCCGCACGTCCGAGGCGATCAAGCGGCTGATCGGTCTCCAGGCCAAGACCGCGCGGCTCATCCGGAACGGCGAGACCGTCGAGGTGCCGCTCGATGCGCTCCAGGTCGGCGACCTGCTGCTGGTGCGGCCGGGCGACAAGATCCCGGTCGATGGCGAGGTGGTCGACGGCTCGTCCTACGTCGATGAATCGATGATCACCGGCGAGCCGGTGCCGGTCAAGAAGGGCGAGGGCGCCACCGTCGTCGGCAGCACCATCAACAAGACCGGCGCCTTCAGCTTTCGCGCCACCAAGGTCGGCGCCGACACCGTGCTCGCGCAGATCATCCGCATGGTCGAGCAGGCGCAGGGCGCGAAGCTGCCGATCCAGGCACTCGTCGACCGCGTGACCGGGTATTTCGTGCCGGCGGTGATGGCGGCCGCAGCGATCACCTTCCTGGTCTGGCTGGCGTTCGGCCCGGCCCCCGCACTCACCCTCGCGCTGGTGAACGCGGTCGCCGTGCTGATCATCGCCTGCCCCTGCGCGATGGGCCTCGCGACGCCGACCTCGATCATGGTCGGCACCGGGCGCGCCGCCGAGACGGGGCTGCTCTTCCGCAAGGGCGAGGCCCTGCAGACTCTGCGCGACGCCGAGGTCATCGCCCTGGACAAGACCGGCACGCTGACGAAGGGCCGGCCCGAGCTCACCGACCTCATCACCGCGGCGGGCTTCGAGCGGGACGAGGTCCTCGCGCTCGTCGCCGCCGTCGAGACCCGCTCCGAGCACCCGATCGGCGCGGCGATCGTCACCGCCGCGACGCGCGCCGGCCTCACGCTTCCCGAGATCCAGGCCTTCGAAGCGACCCCGGGCTACGGCGTGCGGGCAGAGGTCGCCGGCCGCCGCGTCGAGGTCGGTGCCGACCGCCTGATGGCGAAGCTCGGGCTCGACGTCGCGGCGTTCGCCGATGCCGCCGAGCGCCTCGGTAATGACGGCAAGAGCCCGCTCTATGCCGCCGTCGACGGCCGGATCGCTGCCATCATCGCGGTCTCGGATCCGGTCAAGCCGACGACAGCCGAGGCGATCCGCGCCCTGCACGCGCTCGGCCTCAAGGTGGCGATGATCACCGGCGACAACCGCAAGACCGCCGAGGCGATCGCCCGGCGCCTGGGGATCGACGAGGTCGTCGCCGAGGTGCTGCCCGACGGCAAGGTCGCGGCGGTTAAAGAGCTCCGCCAGGGCGGGCGCCGCGTCGCCTTCGTCGGCGACGGCATCAACGACGCGCCGGCGCTCGCCGAAGCGGACGTCGGGCTCGCCATCGGCACCGGCACCGACGTCGCAATCGAGAGCGCCAACGTCGTGCTGATGTCCGGCGACCTGCGCGGCGTGCCGAATGCGATCGCGCTGTCGAAGGCGACGCTCAGGAACATCAAGCAGAACCTGTTCTGGGCGTTTGCCTACAACACGCTGCTGGTTCCGGTCGCGGCCGGCGTACTCTACCCGGCCTACGGCCTTCTGCTCTCGCCGATCTTCGCCGCCGGCGCCATGGCGCTCTCGAGCATCTTCGTGCTCGGCAACGCCCTGCGCCTCCGGGGATTCCGGGCGCCGATGACGGTCGAGGCGGTCGAGGGCAAGGACCGCCTGGTGCCGGCGGAATGAAACGCGGAGGCCGGGCGGCCCGCTGCCTGGCCTCCCCCAGGAACTCAAGAGGGCTTCAACGTGGCAAACACCGTCAACATCCTGCAGGCGAACCGCCCGATCGTGGTCGCGCCGGGGCGCACGATCCTCGAGGTCGCGCTCGAAGAGGGCATCGCCTATCCCCACGGCTGCCGCTCCGGCCGCTGCGGCTCCTGCAAGACCCGCCTGATAGGAGGCGATGTCGATCTACTGCCGCACACACCGTTTGCGCTCACGCCGGAGGAACGCGCGAGCGGCCTGATCCTTGCCTGCCGGGCGCAGCCGACGACCGACGCGACCGTCGCCTGGCTCGGGAAACAAGACGACGCTGCCCATCCGGTTCGCTCCATCCCCGCCCGCGTGGTCGCGCTCGACGACGCCACGCACGACATCCGGCGCGTCCGGCTCGCGCCCGAGAGCGCGGAGCCGCTTACCTTCAGCGCCGGACAATACGCGCGGCTCACGTTCGACGGTGCCCCGACGCGGGACTACTCGATGGCGAACCAGCCGGGCGAGGAGGTTCTCGAGTTCCATATCCGCCGGGTGCCGGGCGGCGCCACGAGCGAGCGCGTGGTCAGCGATCTTGCGGTCGGCGAGCCGGTGTTGGTGCAGGGGCCATTCGGCAGTTCGTTCCTGCGCCACCGCCACACCGGGCCGGTGCTGGTCGTCGCCGGCGGCTCGGGGATGGCGCCGATGAAGTCGATCGTGGAGACCGCCCTGAACCACGGCTTCCGGCAGCCGATCCACTTCTACTTCGGCGTGCGTGAGGAGCGCGACCTCTATCTGGACGGGCATTTCCAGAATCTCTGCGCTCGCCACCCGAACCTCAGCTTCGTGCCGGTGCTGTCGCAGGCGGATTCCGCCGTCCACCGCACCGGCTTGGTCACCGATGCGATTGCCGAGGATCTCGAAGTCTTGCGCGGCTGGAAGGCTTACATGGCCGGCCCGCCCGCGATGACGGATGCCGCTGCTGCGTCGCTGCTCGAACGCGGGCTGCCCGCCGAGGACCTGCACGTCGACGTCTTCTTCACGCCAGAAGCGACGGTGCCGACGGACCAAGAGGAGGCCGTGGCATGATTATCGGAGACGTCGCCCGCAACTCGGGCGTCTCGGCCAAGATGATCCGCTACTACGAGCAGATCGGCCTGATCCCGCCCCCGGACAGGACCAACTCGGGCTACCGCGTCTACACCGAGCGCGACGTGCACACGCTGCGCTTCATCCGGCGGGCCCGCGACCTCGGCTTTTCGGTCAACCAGCTCCAGGAACTGCTCGCGCTCTGGTCTGACCGCAACCGCACCAGCGCCGAGGTGAAGCGCATCGCCACCGAGCATATCGCCGAGCTCGAGCTGAAGATCAAGGAGCTCCAGGAGATGCGCGAGGCGCTCGTCCATCTCGCCAAGCACTGCCACGGCGACGGTCGCCCCGAGTGCCAGATCCTCGAGGATCTGGCCGGACCGCCGGCCCGCAAGCATCCGCGGGCGGACCTGACGCGCTTCGGTGCCGGCGGCGCTAGCCCGCACCGGAAAACCCGCATCCAGTGACGGGCAACCGCTCGGAGTCCCAGCGCAGCGCCGGCGGGATGCCGGCCGCTCAAACAAAGGAGCCAGCCAATGCCGCACCTCTCACGCCGCAGCTTCCTCGCCTCATCTGCCGCCGGCGCCACCGCAATGTGGCTACCGGTGGGCCCGGCGCTCGCCGCACCGGCGACGGCCTCGTGCCAGTGCTCGACCGGTAGCTGGCTGTTGACAATGGTGGAACCGCGGCCATGGCGATCTTCGAGGATTTCGAGCAGATCGCGGCGCTCTGATGAGGAAAGGGCCGCGAGAACACAGTCATCGAGGATGAGCAGGTCAAGCTTGGCGATGGCCTTGAGCATGCGGGCATGGCGGCCGTCGCCGCGTGCGATGGCCAGCGCCTTGAACAGGTGCGGGACGCGGTGATAGACCACGCTGCGGCTATCGCGGCAGGCCTTGCGGCCAAGGGCACAGGCAATCCAGCATTTGCCGAGGCCGGGCGAAACAGCTTCATTCCGCCGGCTATCAGGGCGGCACCGTGGCGATCATTCGCTACAGCTTTCGTCCTCGCTGCAGTGAAGCGGTGGTTATTACCGGTTGCCAGCGATATCGCGGGTCGGTGTCGTTCATCGTCCGGCAGTCGGACGGTACACTGGCAGCGGTGCCAGCCTGGATGATGGAAGACGGCGCGGCGGCGCAGGTCTTGCATGATGTGCCGCGGCTACCGCTTTCCTGCCTGCGCGATCTCCGTTCCGAGCTGGAGACCTGCCTAAGCCTGAGCTTTCCGCACAACGACTCACGTCGCGGAGGAGGCGAAGATGGAGAGCAGGCAAGCAAATCACCGTCAACTGGATCTGTTCGTCGCGGAGTAGCCCTCGACGCCGATACCAATCGAGCCGCCTCGATGTCTAGCCGGAAACTGCTCGCCGTCCAGCCTTCGCCGCGGCCAGCTCGCCCACCCGCATAACCAGCGGCCGGGCATGCTGGTCCATATGGTGGTGATCCTCGGCATGATCGCGGCAATGGTCGTGCCGCTGCTCGCCATCGTGGCCCTGATTGGCGTCTAGCGCGCAGGCCCGACGCTCGTGCTCCCAATCGATCTCCACTGTCGAATGGGCGATGCCGTAGGCGGAGGCGAGCTTCGCCTTGATGTCGCGGACCACCCGCGACGGATAGGCACCGTCCTTGATCTGCACTTCGAGGGTGGCCGACGGCTTGCCCGACGTGATCGACCAGACGTGGACGTGGTGCAGGTCGACGACCCCTTCGACCTCGCTCGTCAGCGTCTCGCGCATCTCGGAAACCACGACCCCCTGCGGGGTACCCTCCATGAGGATGTGCAGCGTCGACTTCAAGAGCATCCAGGCGCTGCGCAGCACGATCGCCGAGAGCAGCAGCGACAGGATCGGGTCGATCGGCGTCCAGCCCGTGAAGTAGATCGCTATGGCGGCGGTGATTGCCGCGACCGAGCCGAGGAAGTCGCCGAGCACGTGGAGCATGGCGCCCTTGATGTTCACGTGGTGGCGGTCGCCCTGCATCAGCATCCAGAGCACGCCGGCGTTCACCACGAGGCCGAGACAAGCGATGACCAGCATCGGCCCCGCGAGGATCGGGGCGGGGTCGAGGATTCGCATCACCGCCTCGTAGGCAATCCATGCGACCAGAAGGAGGAGCGTCAGCGCGTTGACGAAGCCGGCCAGGATCTCGAAGCGCAAGTAGCCGAACGAGCGCTTTTCGTCGCTCTTGCGCCGGCCGAAGCGGAAAGCGGCCCAGGCGAGCGCCAGGGCGGCGGCGTCGGTCAGCATGTGGCCCGCGTCGGCAATCAGCGCCAGTGATCCGGAGATCAGGCCGCCCGCCGCCTCCACGAACATGAAGGTTAAGGTGATCAAGAAGGCGGCGAGGACGACCTTCTCGTTCTTCGGCGTCACGTCTGGAACATGGTGATGGCCATGGTTGTCATCGTGGAGGTGATGCCCGTGATCGTGCCCGTGATGATCGTGACCTGCTAGGCTCATTGGTCTCTCCTTTGTTGAGTTCGTGCACCGCGCCGGGCGGCAGTGGCGGTCAGGCGTGTTCGGCAACCGCCGCGAATCGCGTCGGGCGGAAGAGAGCGAGTTCCTCGACCGGCCCGTCCAGGATTTCGCGCGTCGCGAGTTCGCCGACCCAGAGCGCCTGCGTGGCGCCGCTGTGCATGACGGCGGCATAGAGGTTCGGCCACGGATCGAGGAACCCGATGATCGGCTTGCGGTCGGGCGGGACTGGGCGCATGCCGACCCGCGCGGCCTCGGCAGGGATGCCTTCGGTGCCCGGGTAGAACTCCCTCAGCCGCGCGAGCAGCATCTCGATGACGGTGGGATCGACCCGCCACGCCCCTGCGCTCGTCTCGAGCTCTTCGCGGCTGGCGCCCTCCCGCGGCAGGAGCGTCGCATCGGCGGCATAGTCGTGAAGGCAGATCCGGCCGGCGCCGTCCGGGCGCAGGTTCAGCCGCGGGCTGTGGATCACTCGGCCGAGCATCACGGCGACGGGCACGGTGTAGACCTGGAAGCCGGGCTCATTGGCAAGCGGCAGGTGGCAGTTGGCCTCGGCCGCCAGCGCACCCGCAGCCGGCCCGGCGCAGAGCGCGAAGACATCGGCCTCGACCCGCTCGCCTCCTTGCAACCGAGCCGCGATGATGCGGCCGCCGGCGGCCTCGAATCCGATCACCTTTGCCCGAGCCCGAACGGTGGCGCCGTTCGCGCGTGCTTCGGCCAGTAGTCTGGCGATCAATGGTGCGCCGTTGATCCAGCACTCGGCGGGAAAGAAAGCGACCCTCGCCCCTCGCACCACCTCCGGCGCGAGGTCGGGCTCAAGACGCCTGACCTCGGTCTCGGTCAGCCAGCAGGAGGGGCAATCGAACCCGGCCAGCCCCTGCATCGTGGCTGCCGTCCGCTCTGCCTCGTCGTCGGTGAAGCAGATCCGCAGGTTGCCGCCGCGGTGATACCAGGGGGCGTGCTCGTGTCGCTGGGCGTATTCGGCGTGCTTTCGCATGCCGTTGATGTTCATCAACGTGTACTCCACCGGCGGCTTGCCGGCCGCGTTCAGCCAGGAAAGTGAAGCGGCACTGGTGTCGCTGCCGAGTGGACGATCGCACAGAACCTCGACCCGCCCACCGGCCGTCGCTAGTTCGGCGGCGAGTGAGGCGCCGATCAGGCCGGCTCCAATGATACACACTCTCGGCGGCATGGCTTCTCCTGCGGCTGGACGGCCCGGCGCCGGTGATGCGCCGGGCCGTCACTGAGCGCTACTGGATGTCGAGATCGACGCCCAACACGTAGTAGTTCGACGGATGCGGCGTGTAGCCGGTGAGGCGCGAGGAGGCGGCGTCGAAGACGGTTTCGTTCACTAGGAATACGGTGATTGCCTGGTCGTAGACATGCTGGGCGAGTTCAGCGTAACCCTGATAGCGCGCCGCGGGATCCTCCTCGGCCGCCGCAGCCTGCAGCCTGGCGTCGAGGCCCGGATCGCAATGCTGCGAAATGTTGAACGTGCCTTCACAGGAATAGTCTGCGGTGAGGAAGCCGATCGGCTCGGGCACGTCGGTCAGGTAGCCGCGCGACATCAGCGCCATGTCGTAGTTGCCGCCCATCAAATCCGCCTCGATCGAACCGTAGTCGGCGATCCTGACGCTGACGGTGATCCCGAGTTCGGACAGCATCGCCTGGATGATCTGCGCGATGTCCCGTTGTTCGGTCCTGGTGGTAATGCCCAGGATCTCTAGGTCAAGCGATGCGGGATTGACGCCGGCCGTCTCCAGCAGTTTACGGGCCTTCTCCAGATCCCGCTCAACCGCCGGCGCGTCCGGGGCGTCCCACGGTTCGCCGGAGCGGAAGGGGTCGCCTGCTGGCGGGCTGGCCCCTTCGGAGATGGCCGCTGAGATCGCAGCCGTGTCGATCGCGTACTTGATCGCCTGCCGCACGTTAACGTCGTTGAACGGCGGGCGCGAGTTGTTGAGAAGCAACTCCGTGATGCGAGGCGCATTGACCTTCAACACGTCGGCACGGCCGCTAGCGGTGATCTGCGGAACCGCCGTCGAAGGTACCCGAAGCGCGATCTGCACCTCCCCCGTCCGCACCATCGCCGCTCGTGTGTTGGTGTCGGGGATAAAGCGAACCTCGGCTCCGGCCAGCTTCGCAGGACCGCCCCAGTAGCCGTCGAAGCGCTTCAGTGTCACGGATTGCTGGGCGTCGAACTCGGTGATCTCGAAGGGCCCCGTGCAGGTACCGACCGGATTGATCCCCCTTCCGCCATACGCTGCAGGCGACAGAATCGCCGCCGCCGGCGCAGCAAGACGGCCCGGCATCGCAACGATCGGCTCGACAGTCTTGATGGTGACGGTCATTGGGCCGCTGGCCTCGACCGAGGCAATCGCCGTCGGAGAAAATGCCCTCGCCGGGATCGGTGCATTCAGGAGCTGCGTGAGTGCATTCGCGACAGCTGCGGCGTCGAGCGGCGCGCCATCCTGGAACGTCACGCCCTCGCGGATCTGGAACTCCCACGTCGTCGGGTCGACCTGGCTCCACCCGGTCGCGAGCGCGGGTTCCACCTTGAGCTCGTGCGAAACCCGCGTGAGCCCCTCGTAGCAGCCGGCGCGCGAGGCAGTGTAGGAGTCATCCGAGGCCATCTCCCAGTTGGACATAATGCCAACGTGCTCGGTGTACGTGACATGACCTTCCTGTGCCAAGGCCGAAGCCGCGGCGGAAAGAAGCAATGTCGGCAGCATCGTCGATATCGTCAGTAAACGTTTCATCATGTTTTCTCCCTGTTGCATTTCGACCCGGCGAGCCGGCATCCTCGGCTCGTCGAAATCCAGACTGTCAAGACCTGCGAACGGATGCGGTTGATTGCGCCGGTTACCTCGGCGTCGGGTAGGCAACTTCTGAAGTCGGTTGGGCGGCGAAAGGCCCTGCCGCGATCTCCTCCCAATGCCGGCAGCGCACGAATTGCCCAGGCCGTGCCTGCTTCAACCCGGGCTCGAACTCGGCGCAGTCGGGCCGGGCGTGGGGGCAGCGGGTGTGGAAGTTGCAGCCGGCGGGCGGGTTGAGCGGGCTCGGCGGCTCGCCATCGAGCATGGCGTCCGTGGCTTCGAGGCCGTTCTGATCGAGCAGCGAGGCTGCGATCAGCGCCTTGGTGTAGGGATGCGTCGGCGACTCGAACAGGACGTCACGGTCGGCGATCTCGACGAGTTTGCCGAGGTACATCACGGCGATGCGGTCGCACAGGTAGCGCACCACCCGCAAGTCGTGGGAGATCATCACCATCGTCAGGCCGCGCCGGGCCTTGAGGTCCATCAGCAGGTTGAGGATCTGCGTCCGCATCGAGGCGTCGAGCGCCGAAGTCGGCTCGTCGCAGATCAGCAGCTTTGGCTCGAGCAGCAGCGCCCGGCCGATCACCACGCGCTGCAACTGGCCCCCGGAGCACTGCTTGGGAAGTCGGCCAAAGAAGCTGAGGTCAAGGCCGACGTCGTGGAGCATCTCGATCACGCGCGCCCGGCGGTCCGCCGCCCCAGCGCCGATGCCGTGGTGCGCCATCGGCGCGCCCATGCTGGTGCCGATCGTCATCCTGGGATCGAGCGCCGCGTAGGGATCCTGGAAGATCAGTTGGACGTCGCGGCGGCGGCGGCGCAGCGTCTCTCCGGTCGGCGCGAGCCAGTCCTCGCCGTCGATCAGCACTTCGCCCTCGGTCACGTCGGTCTGCCGGGTGACTATCCTGGCGAACGTGCTTTTGCCGCAGCCGGACTCACCGACCAGCCCCATCACCTCGCCCGGACGGACCCGGAGCGTGATGTTGTCGACTGACTTCACCACCTTGGAGCCGGTAAAGCCCGGCAGCCGATAGTGCTTCGCGACGGCCTCGACCGAGAGGAAAGCGGGCTCACGCAGAGCGAGGTCGGCGTAGCGGGGCGCATCGCGGCGCGGACACTCGATCGCGCACACGGGGGCAGTGATCGTTTGTCGCATCATGTGACGTTTCCTTCGTGCAGCAGATGGTGATCCGCGTGACATCGCGATTTCCAGTTCCGTCCCACCGGGTCGAGGGCGGGCTCGCGGCCCTGACAGGCGGCGTGCAGGCCCGGGTGGGCCTGCATCAGCGCGCAGCGCGGCGCAAAACGGCAACCATCGGTGATGCTCAGCGCCTGCGAGCCGGAGCCCGGGATCGACAGAAGCCTGCCGTCGGCCCCTGGCATCAGCAGCGAGCAGCGGACAAGCGCCCGCGTGTAGGGGTGCGCCGGCTCGCTCATGATCTGCGCGGTCGGCCCCTCCTCGAG
>Ga0214472_10008031_pt1 | contig 11013 bp, 10 predicted proteins | sample RVTome_6_FD_207662 | JGI IMG/M metagenome (GOLD analysis project Ga0214472, IMG submission 207662) | Soil microbial communities from uranium-contaminated site in the Upper Colorado River Basin, Wyoming, United States - RVT140D175 | ecosystem: Environmental > Terrestrial > Soil > Contaminated >...
GCCCGCAGGCTGAGTCCACCGGCATCGACTCCGACCCCACCGACCCCAGCGCGGTCGCCGCGCAGCGCCAGCAGCTGGTCCAGCGTCGCGAGGCCTTGACCGAATCCCGATCCGAGGCGCGCAGCCAGGCGGCCGCCGAGGATGCCGACTCCGACCAGCGTAAGCAGAACTGCCAGACGCAGCGTGACTGGCTGCAGCAGATGATGAACACGCCGCGGATGTTCACCACCGATGAGGCCACCGGCCAGCGCACCATGCTCGACGACAGCCAGCGCGAGGCCAAGCTCCAGGACGCCCGCGACCGGGTCGCCGCCGCCTGCCGGGGCGACTGAGCCGCTCAGACGGTGCCTCGTCCCTGCATTCCGCTCGCCGAGCCCGGCGACTCTCTATAATCCCCGGCTCCGCCTACCCGAGCGACCGCTATGGATCGACGCGTACCCGGCCAGGACATCTACAACGTCGCGCATTGGGGCGCGGGCTACTTCGATGTGAGCCGGGAGGGCCATGTGCTGGTCCGCCCCAGCGGCACGCCGGACGGGCCCGCAGCCGATCTGCTCGCGCTGGCGCAGCAGGTCGAGGTCGAGGGCCTGCGCCTACCGATCCTGCTGCGCTTCGTCGGCATCCTGCGCGACCGAGTGAAGCGCCTCTGCGAAGCCTTCGACTGGGCGATCCAGCATCAGGAGTACTCCGGCAGCTACACCATCATCTACCCGATCAAGGTCAACCAGCAGCGCTCGGTGGTGCAGCAGATCGTGGCCGGCGGCAACGGTCGCGGCGGCCTGGAAGCCGGTAGCAAGACCGAGCTGCTCGCCGTGCTCGGCGTCGCGCCCGCCGGATCCGTCATCGTCTGCAACGGTTACAAGGATCGCGAGTACCTCGAGCTCGCGATGATTGGCGAGCGCCTGGGCCACCGCGTCTACGTGGTGATCGAGAAGCTCAACGAGCTCGGCCTGCTGCTCAAGGTCGCGGATGCCATCGGGGTGCGGCCGCGGATCGGCCTGCGCCTGCGCCTGGCCTCGATCGGCACCGGCAAGTGGCAGGACACCGGCGGCCCGAAATCCAAGTTCGGGCTCTCCGCCGATCAGCTGCTGACCGCGATCGAGCAGCTGCGTGCGGTGGATCGGCTGGAGCAGCTCGAGCTGCTGCACGTACATCTGGGTTCGCAGATCGCGAACCTGCGCGACATCCAGAACGGCATGCGCGAGGTCGCGCAGCTCATGGCGCAGATCTACGGCCTCGGTGCGCGCATCCACGTGATGGACGTCGGAGGCGGTCTCGGCGTGGACTACGAGGGCACGCAGTCGCGCAGCGCCTGCTCCACCAACTACGGCCTCGATCAGTACGCGATGGCTATCGTGCGCGCGATCCAGATGGCCTGCACCGAGATGGGCTGTCCCGAGCCGGACATCTTCTCCGAGTCCGGGCGCGCGCTCACTGCGCACCACGCGGTGCTGATCACCGAGGTGATCGGCGCCGATTCGCCGAACGAGACCCTGCCGCCGGAACCGAAAGCGGACGACGACGAGGTGCTGGTCGAGCTGTGGGCGCTGCACCAGCGTTCCGACAAGGACCCAGCGCTGGAGTGTTACCAGGATCTGCTCTACTGGCACGGTGAGACGCTGGACCAGTTCGTGCAGTCCAGCCTCACGCTGATCGAGCGCGCGTACGCCGAGCGGCTGATGGCTGCGATCGCGCGCAAGCTGCTGGGGCGCCTGAACCGCAGCGTACGGGCCCACCACCACGCCCTGCTCGACCTCGAGGAGCGGCTATCCGACAAGCTGTTCTGCAACATGTCGGTGTTCCAGTCGCTGCCCGACGTATGGGCCATCGACCAGGTGTTCCCGATCCTGCCGCTGCAGCGCCTGGACGAGGTGCCGACCCGGCGCGCGCTGATCCAGGATCTGACCTGCGACTCCGACGGGCGCATCGAGCAGTACGTGGACCAGTTCGGCGTCGAGCCGACCATGCCGGTGCATCCGATCAGCGAGTCCGAACGCTACTGGCTGGGCTTCTTCATGGTGGGGGCCTACCAGGAGATCCTCGGCGACCTGCACAACCTGTACGGCGACACCGATTCAGCGGACGTCGAGGTGCGCGATGACGGGACGGTGGATGTGACCCACCATCGTCAAGGCGACACCGCCGACCAGGTCCTGCGCTTCGTGGATTACGACGCTGAAGCGTTGCGAGCCGCCTACGAGCCCAAACTGGTGGCCGCGGACCTCAGCGCCGATGACCGATCGCACTTCCGCGAGATCATGGCGCACGGCCTCACCGGCTACACCTACCTGGAGGAGTGAGCATGCGCGTCGGTTTCATCGGCTTGGGAGCGATGGGCGCGCCGATGGCGCACAACCTGCACAAGGCAGGACTGCTGGCAGCGGTCTACAACCGCACCATGTCCAGGGCCATGGTGTTCGCATCGGAGCACGAGGGCCTGCGCGTGGCCGCGATGCACGATGACCTCGCGAGCTGCACCGTGGTCGTGCTCTGCGTCTCCGCCGATGCTGACGTGCTGAAGATGGTGGACGGCCTGGCGCCGCACCTGACCGAGGGCAGCGTGGTGGTGGATTGCTCCACTGTCGCCGCGGAGACCGCGCGTGAGGCTGCGCGACGGTTGGGCGAGCGCGGCATCGGTTTCGTGGACGCGCCGGTCTCCGGCGGCACCGAGGGTGCGACCAAGGGCACGCTGTCCGTCATGGTAGGCGCTGACGAGGCGCACTTAGCTACGGTGATGCCGGTGCTGCAGGCCATGGGCTCGCGCATCGTGCACATGGGCCCCGTCGGCGCCGGTCAGGCGACCAAGGCGGCCAACCAGATCGCTGTGGCGGGCGTGGATCAGGCGGTGTCCGAGTCGCTGGCCTTCGCCAAGGCACACGGCCTGGACCTGGACAAGGTGATCGAGGCGCTGGCTGGCGGCGCCGCCGGCTCATGGTTCCTCGAGAACCGCGGGCCGAACATGCGTGACATGAAGTTCCCGCTGGGCTTCAAAGTCACGCTGCACGCCAAGGACCTGGAGATCTGCAGGCGCATGGCGGCGGACTTCGACGTCAAGCTGCCGCTGGTCGAGATGACGCTGCTGCACTACTCCCGCCTGGTCGGTCAGGGCTTCGGTGAGGAGGATGTGTCCTCGCTGTTCCGCCTCAAGAACGCGATGTTCAAGGCCACCGGCGACTGATGCAGCAGCACGGCCCATCGGAGCCGTTCCTGCCCGATTTCTGCGCCGGGCGCGCCGTGCTGAGCATGCTGGTGACCTCCGAGATCGTCGCCGCGGTGCTCGCCCTGGCCCAGGCCACGAACCTCGGTGACCTCCCCGAACTGTTCCTGCCGATGGCCCTGTTCATGCCTTGGATCGGCCTGGCTACTGCTGCCGTGCTGTGCGCACTGCGCCGCTCGCTGCGTAGCACCAGCCCGCTGCGGCTGGCCGTCAGCGCATTCGTCGCGATGGTCCTGACCCATGCTTTCATCTCGCAGGCCGCGTGGAACCTCACCGACTGGTTCGAGCTGGACCAGCAACTGATCGAGGTGGATGAGGTCACCTTCCTGGTCCGCAACCTCGGCCTATCGCTGATCGTCTCCACCCTGGTGCTGGCCTACTTCTTCCTGTTGAACCAGTGGCAGCACACGGTGCAGTTGCAGGCGCGCTCGCGTGAGGCCGCGCTGCGTGCGCGCATCAGGCCGCATTTCCTGTTCAATGCGCTGAACACCGCCGCCGCGCTGATCCGTACCGAGCCGGCCACCGCCGAAGCCGTGGTGGAGGACCTGTCCGACCTGTTCCGCGCCAGCCTGAACACCCGTGATCGGGTGAGCTTCGGCGAGGAGCTGGGGTTCGCGCAGCTGTACCAGCGCCTGGAGCAGACCCGCCTCGGCGATCGTCTGCGCGTGGATTGGGATGTGGACGCGCTGCCAGCGGACCTGATGGTGCCAGCGCTGATGTTGCAGCCGCTGCTCGAGAACGCGGTCGGCCACGGCATCGAAGCGCTGGATGGCGGTGGCACCGTGACGGTGCACGGCGAGCTCGCCGATGGCGTGGCGACCCTGACGATGCGTAACCCGATCCCCGCCGCCCCGACACCGGTCGGGCATAGCATGGCGCTGGGGAACATCCGCGAGCGCCTGGAGTTGGTCTACGGCGACGCAGCGTCGCTGAAAGGGCGCGTGGAGGGTGACGACTACATCGTGACCCTGAGGTTCCCGGAGGTGAAACAGCGATGAAGGTGCTGATCGTCGATGATGAGACCCCCGCGCGCGTCCGCCTGAGTCACCTGCTCGGCAGCATCGAGGGTGCCGAAGTTTGCGGCGAGGCCGCGGACGGCCGCGAAGCCCTGGAGCGCGTGCAACGCTTGTCGCCCGATGTGGTGCTGATGGACATCCGCATGCCCGGCATGGACGGGCTGGAGGCAGCACGCCACCTCGCGACGCTGGAGGCACCACCGGCGGTGATCTTCACGACCGCCTACGACGAGTACGCGGTCGAAGCTTTCGAGGCCTGCGCGGTGGACTACCTGCTCAAGCCGGTGCGCGCAGAACGCCTGGCGCACGCACTGACGAACGCGCGCCGGATGACGCGCGCGCAGATGCTCCAGCTACCGGATACCGGACCGCGTCGGCACATCGCCGCGCGCACCGGCCAGCGCCTGGACCTGATCCCGCTCAATGAGATCCGGCTGTTCCGAGCTGAAGATAAGTACGTGGTCGTGACCTCCGGGGATCGCACGGTGCTGATCGAGGACAGTCTGAGATCGCTGGAGGACGAGTTCGGTGACGAGTTCATCCGCGTCCACCGCAACGCCCTGGTCAATGCCCGGTTCGTGACCGCCATGGAGCGCGGCGACGAGGGTTGGATGCTGCGCGTGGACGGCATGGCCGAAGCGGTGGCGGTGAGCAGGCGGCACCTGGCTGCGGTGCGCCGACGACTCAAGGGAGGGCCCCCGGCTTGAAGCTGATCAGGATCGCGACCCGGCGCAGCCCGCTGGCACTGTGGCAAGCGGAGACGGTCGCTGCGCGCTTGACCGGACTCGGTGCGCGCTGCGAGTTGGTGCCGATGAGTACACGCGGCGATGAGATCCTCGACCGCTCGCTGCAAGCGGTCGGCGGCAAGGGGCTGTTCATCAAGGAGCTCGAGGTCGCGATGCAGGAGGGCAGCGCGGACCTCGCCGTGCATTCGATGAAGGATGTGCCCGCCGACCTGCCGGAAGGTTTCGCACTTCCGACGATCATGGAGCGCGAGGATCCGCGCGATGCTTTCGTCAGCCAACGCTACCAGCGCTTCGCCGACCTGCCCCAGGGTGCGCGCTTGGGCACATCCAGCCTGCGCCGCCAGGCGCAGTTGATGCACCTGCGGCCGGACCTCATGGTTCAGCCGCTGCGCGGCAACGTCGGTACGCGCCTGGCCAAGCTGGACGCCGGGGAGTTCGATGGCATCGTGTTGGCGGGCGCCGGCTTGATGCGCCTGGCGCTCTCCGCACGCATCGCGGAGCTGATGGATCCCGAGCGCTGCCTCCCAGCGGCCGGTCAGGGCGCGGTCGGTATCGAATGTCGCGCCGATGACGATGAACTCATCTCCCTGTTGCGACAGTTGGATCATGCGGTCACCCGCACCGCCGTCGCAGCGGAGCGCGCGGTCTCGCGCGGTCTCGGCGGCAGCTGTCAGGTCCCCGTAGCGGCGCACCTGACCGACGAGGGCGATCACCTGCGCCTGCGGGCCCGGGTCGCGCGACCCGATGGCTCACGGTTGATCGAGCGCGAATGCCGCACGGATGCAGCTGGCGCCGAGGCTGCGGGTGCATCACTGGCCGAGGAGATGCTGGCTGCGGGCGGCCGCGAGATCCTCGCCGAGCTGGAGGCGGATTGAGCCGCCCGCTCGCAGGCGCCCGCATCCTGGTCACCCGACCGGAGGCGCAGGCGCGCGCACTCAGTGAGCGCATCGAGGCGGCCGGCGGGACCGCCCTGGTCACTCCAGCGATGGCGATCGAAGCCCTGCCCTTCCCGGATGGCGGCTTCACCAACCTGACCGCGGCGGAGATCGTGATCGTCACCTCGGCGAACGCTGCGCGTGGCCTGGCTTCCGCGCGCGCGGCGCTGACCCTGGACACCCAGTTGCTGGCCATCGGGCGCGCCACAGCCGAAGTGCTGCGCGAAGCTGGGCTGCAGCCGGACCCCGACCTGGACCCGCGCGCGAACTCGGAAGCGCTGCTGGAGTCCCCGCTGCTCAGCGACGTCGAGGGCCGCAGCATCGTCATCGTCAAAGGCGAGGGCGGGCGGCCGTTGCTGTGGCGCGCGTTGACCGCGCGCGGTGCACAAGTCACCGAACTCATCCTCTACCGGCGCGGCGTGCCCGAGACGCTGGCGCCCGCGTTCCAGGACGCGCTGGTTCGCGGTGTGGACATGGTGATCGCCACCAGCACCGAACTGCTCGAGAACATGCTGGAGCTGGCCGGCCAGTTGGACCAGGAGACGCTGCAGAGCACCTGCCTGGTTGCTGGTGGAGAGCGTGTGCTACAACACGCGCTCGACCTCGGGTTCTCCTCCCCCGACAACCACGCCGCGGTCTCCCCCGAGGACGACGCCATGTTCGAGGCGCTGTGCGAGACCTGGGCGGCGATCGAGGCGCGCCGCTGAAGGTGCGTAGACCCATGACCGAAGACACCGGAACACCCCCAGCCGCCGACGCACCCCGTACCGGGAGTCGCCGCAGTGAACTCGCGCTCGCCTTGGCGCTGTTCGCCGTCGTACTCGGCCTGGTCGGTACCGCGATCTCCAGTTGGCTGCTGATGATCGAGCTGCGCAGTGAGCCGGCCGTCAGCATGGCGCAGTTCGATGAGATGCACGCGAGCATGACGGCCCGTATCACACAACTGGAGCGCAGCATCGAGACGGTGGAAGCAGCGCAGCGCCCTGCCGCCGATCTGCAGACTCGCATGGTCAGCCTGAGCACGCGGGTGGACGAGTTGATGCAGCGCCAGGCCGCGTTGATCGGCTTCGTGAACAGCGGCGCCGAGATCCATGGGCTCGCGCGGGTGGAAGCCCTGCTCGCGATCGCCAAGGACCGCGCCCAGCTCGCTGGTGACATGGGGGTGGCGCTGGCTGCTTCGAAACGCGCGATGCGTCAGCTCGAATCCATCGGCGGCGACCGCCTCGCACCGGTGCGGGTGACGCTCGCAGATGAGATCGCCTTGCTGGAGGAAGCCACGATGGCCAGCGATCGCGGATCCGCGGCGGCTGCGCTGCGCGCGGTGCAGGCCTCGGTCCCGCGCTTGCCCTTCCTGCGACGAGAAGCCGCTCCGCCCGATGGCGACGCTGCAGAGGACGCGGACGCCGCCTGGTACCAGAAGCTCTGGCACGGAGTCTCGCGCGGGCTATCCGGGGTGTTCGTCATCCGTCGCAACGACACCGAACTGCGACCCCTGCTCGCACCCGAGGAAGCCTGGTTCCTGCGCCGCAACCTCGAACTCACGCTGACCGGTGCCCGCCTGGCGCTGGTGGACGGTGACAGCCAGGCCTACGTGGCAGCGATCAACGACGCCAGCAACTGGATCCGCAGCTACTTCGATGGTGAGGCCCAGCGCGTGGTCCAGGCGCTGGCCACGCTGGAGGACATCGGGTCCGTGTTGTCTTCGGATCCCGCTGCTGGCATCGGTGGTGCGCTCGACCTCCTGCGGCAGATCGGCACCGTCGAGGCACCATGAGGCTGGGACCGTTCATCCTGCTCTCGCTGTTGCTGGGTGTGCTGGCGGCAGCCACCTTCCTGGACGACACCGGTTACGTGCTGGTCGAGTTCCGCGGCTGGACGCTGGAGACCTCCTTCGCCGCTGGCGTTGGTGCCCTGCTGGTTGCCGTGCTCACGCTGCATTACACCCTGCGCCTGATCACCGGCCTGGTGCACCTGCCCCGCCGACTGATCGCCTTCCATCGCGAACGGCAGCGCCGGCGCGGTCAGCGCATGCTGATGCGTGGTCTGTCGGAGATCGCCGAGGGCCGCTGGTCCGAGGGCGAACGCAAGCTGGCTCGCGGCGCGGGTGCCAGCGAGATGCCGCTGATCAACTACCTGGGTGCCGCGGTGTCAGCGCAGTTCCAGGGTGCCTACGATCGTCGCGACCGCTGGCTCAAGCGCGCGCACGAGGAGCAGCCGGATTCCTCCGCTGCAGTGCTGCTGACGCAGGCGCAGCTGCAGTTCGCACACGGTCAGTACGAGCAAGCGCTGGCGACCTTGCGCCGCCTCGAGGAATCCAACCCCGATCACGCCTACGCGCTGGTGCTGCTGGCCAAGCTCTACCACCAACTCGGCGATTGGCGCGCGCTGGCCGAGCTGCTGCCCAAGCTGCGCCGCGTGCGCACGGTGCCCAAGGATCACCTCCGGCAGATGGAGCGCGACACCGTCGCCGCGCTGTTCTCGGCTTGTGCCGACGCACGCGATACCGAGCAGCAGTGGAAGTCGCTACCGCGCGACGTGCGCGAAGATCCAGTGGTCATCGGCGCTTACGCGCGCACCCTGGCGGCGCAGGATGCGGCCTGGCTGGCGGAGCGCACGCTGCGGCGGCTCGTCACCGGCGACGATGTCGGTGACATCGCACTGATCTACGCCGGCCTCGATGTGGACCTGCACTCGCAGCTCGCCAACGTGGAGCGGCGACTGATCGATAACGCTGACGCGCCGAAGCTGCAGCTCGCGGCGGCGCGACTGTGCGAGAAGCAGGAGCTGTGGGGCAAGGCGCGTACGCACCTGGAACGCAGCATCGAACTCGAACCCAGCGCCGAGGCCTACGCCGACCTCGCGCGCCTGCTCGAGAGCATGGGTGAGTCCGAAGCGGCGCAGGACGCGTACCGCAAGGGTCTGGCCAAGGCGCTCAAGCGACCCGACGCCAGCGCCGAGCGTCGCCGGCTGCCGCGGCCGAGCTGAGGGGCGGAAGACGAGGGAGAAGGACGAGGGAGAAGGACGAGGGAACGTACCTACTGACTACGGGTCCTGCCTCTCTAGTCCCCCTCTCTAGTCCTTCTTCCTCACCGCGGTGCCGGTTCGAAGGAGTCGTAGAACAGTTGCGACTCGGATAGCCCGCGCGCGAGGAAGGTCTCGCGGATGGCGCTGATCATCGGCGGTGGTCCCGCCGCATAGACGTCGAAGCCGGACAGGTCAGCATGGTCAGCGAGCACGGCCTCGTGCACCAGGCCCGTCCGGCCGGTCCAGTCATCATCAGGTTCGGACAGCACCGCCGTCTGGGCGATCCGCGCATCGGCTGTGGCCCAGGCCACCACCCGGTCCTGCATGTACAGATCATCTCTACGGCGCGCGCCGCGGTACAGGTGGATCGGCTGCGCCAGCCCGGTGTGGATCGCGTCCTCGATCATGCCCTTGATCGGCGCGAATCCGGTGCCGCCCGCGATCATCAGCTGCGGGCGGGTCGAGCCCTCGCGTACGAAGAAGGTGCCCAGCGGCGCTTCGATCCGCAGCAGGCTCTTCGGCTGCATGGTCGAGAACACCTGCTCCGAGAACGAGCCGCCCGCCACATGCCGCACGTGCAGCTCGATCAACTCATCGTCATGGGGTGCGTTGGCGATCGAGAAGGAGCGGCGGCGGCCGTCGTCCAGGAACACGTCCAGGTACTGACCCGCGAGGAACTGCAGTCGCTCGACCGCAGGCAGGCGCAGGTACAACGCCATCACCTCGGGACCGAGACGGTCCATGCGCTCCACGCGCGCCGGCAACCTACGCACCGTCACCTGCTCCGCACGCGAGATCTCCTGCGCGTCCAGCTCCAGGTCGGAGCGCGCGCGTCCCACGCACAGCAGCGCGTCACCGCGCGCCACCATCTCGTCGGTCAGACCCGGCGGCGGCATCTCCGCGCGGTATGCGATCTCACCGCTCACCACCCGGGTCGTGCACGCGCCGCAGCTACCGCCGCGGCAGGCGTAGGGCAGGTGCAGGCCGGCAGCGATCGCGGCCTCCAGCACCGGCTGGTCCTCGCGCACGCTGAAGCTGCGCCCCGAGGACGTCAGCCTGACGGTGTGGATCTTCGGATCGGACATGCTGAGATGTTAGCCGGGTCCCGCGGTGTGCCGTGGGACCCGGAGGCGTGCGGCGTGCGGCGTGCGGCGTGCGGCCTACTTCAGGGCTTCGATGCGTCGCTGTCCAACCAGTCGAACAACATCTTCTGCTGCGCCCAGTCCTTCTTCGCCAAGTACGGCGGCAGTTCAGAGACCGCCAAGCCGCGCATGAACGCACGGATGTAGTTCATGGCTTCACGCAGGTAGGCGACGTACGGCAGGCGCTTCTTGTCCAGGAAGCTATCGAGCTCGTAGGACATGCCCGTGTTGTCGCGCACGCGGTTGGCGACCAGGCCGACCTTCACCTTCTTGTTCTTGTACGGCGGTGAGCTCTGCAGCTCCTTGAGGAACGCGTTGGCCGCATCGATGTCGATCGGCGAGGGCAGCACCGGCAGCACCACGGTCTCGGTGATCTTCAGGAGCTGGCTCAGCTCGCCCGCGTGCACCCGCGCCGGAGCGTCGAAGACCATCAGGTCCGCGTTCTCGGGCAGGTGGCGGCCGGGGTCGCGTGCATGGATGCCGCGGATGGCCGGGCGATCCTTGCCGCGCTTGGACAACCAGTCCATCGAGCAGCCCTGGGGGTCGAAATCCACCAGGATCACGTCCTGGCCCTTGGCGGCGTAGTGGCCAGCGATGTTCGTCGCCAGTGTGGTCTTACCGCAGCCACCCTTGGCGTTCATGACCATGATCCTGCGCATGGGCCCTCCCGTGTAACGCTAAGCGAACCCGGCCCAGTATAGGGGAGCCGCAGCATGTAAGCCGAGGCCCAGGACCCTGACAAGGCCGGCTGGACGCTGATACGCTGGCGCCCGCCTTCGAGGGGACCGCCGAGGACGACCGGAGTCAGTGAGATGGAATTCAAGAACCCACCCATGGATGAGATCTACGGCCTGATCCGCGATACCGCCACCATCGCGGTGGTGGGCCTGTCACCGCGCCCGGAGCGCCCCAGCTACGGGGTAGCCAGGGCCC
>Ga0214472_10008032_pt1 | contig 11012 bp, 8 predicted proteins | sample RVTome_6_FD_207662 | JGI IMG/M metagenome (GOLD analysis project Ga0214472, IMG submission 207662) | Soil microbial communities from uranium-contaminated site in the Upper Colorado River Basin, Wyoming, United States - RVT140D175 | ecosystem: Environmental > Terrestrial > Soil > Contaminated >...
CGAGGGTCTTCCGGTCGAACGTCCTACGGTGCGTCCGCCGGTGCGCGAACGAGACGAGGAGAATGAACGCCGCGTGCTGGGAGATCGCCGGGTCAAAGATTTGGCACTCCGCCCCCCGGATCGATAAGATGCACGACCACCGCTTTTCGAGCGCATCGATGATCGCCCCGAGTGCCCGCCGATGCGTCCGGACCGCGATCCCTTAGGCGGTCCCGCCATAGATTCAAACGGTATCAACAACAGCATCGCAGCGAAAATAACGATTGATCGCGATTTGCATTTGGTCTTCATAGCTAAGCTCCCGGTTGACCCGAACCTCAACAAAACCGTTAAAGCTCTCAAACGTAAATAGTTGCTTTGTGTTAAATAATACCTCGCGGGCCGATAGAATGCAAATCCAGCCCACAGTATTATACATCTATCCCTGTAGCATGGTATTGAGTCCAGCAAGAGTGCTTATTTTGCGATCTGGCTTGCACGACCCGATGTCGTGAATGCGGCTTGTCCTTTCGACCCAAACGGTCGCGATCCCAATCTGAGACGCTCCCGAGATGTCGCTGTGCAGTGAGTCGCCGACATGAACTGCCTGATGGATGCGGACATCCATTTGCTCCAGGGCGGCGTGGAAGATCTTGGGATCGGGCTTGTAGGCACGTACGTCCTGGGAAGTCACGACGCCGTCGAAATGCAAACCATGTCGGCTTATGGCGGATTGGAGTGGCGCCGTGTCGGCGTTGGAAACGCAGCAGACGGGTAGGTCCACGGTCCACAGAAATTCAAGGGCGTCGGTGTAAATGGGGGGATTGGACCAATACTCTTCAAGTTCCCGCACGAATGGTGCCGGATCGACGTGGATGTCGGATAGGGCTTCACGCAGACTGTTTAGCTCACAGTCGTACAGGGTTTGAAAGTCATGGTGGTTGCTTCGTGCGATGGTGTCGAAGAACCGCTTGCCCCAATGGATCGAGAACTGCAGCGGCGTCATCTGGAGTTCAAAGGTCTCGACAATACGGGTGCAAACGGCCTCCACCGCCTCTTTGTCTCCGGCCGTTATGGTGCCGTAGAAATCAATTAGAATTGCTTTGAATGGCACAGGCCGACCTTTCACGCGAAACAGGTATCGCGGTCCAGCGTACCGTCATGGTATGGACTCGCACAATAGGCCGCAGATGCGGTACTCTTGCGTTTGGGAAGGGCCGGCGATTGATTTTCTGCACCACAAGGTCTACAAAGCGACAAATTAGGAAGTTGCGGAACCCGGTTTGGAGGTCGGGCGCTGTGAGCCCCAGCGACGACGCAATACATTTTGGAGTTTGACATTGGCCATCTCATTTAACCAGCGAAGTCACTACTGCGGCGATCTTCGCGAATCTGATATCGACAAAACCGTCTTGCTAGCCGGGTGGGTCAATAGCAGCCGCGATCACGGCGGTCTCACTTTTATTGATCTTCGGGACCATACCGGCATCGTCCAAGTCCGATTCAACCCGGATCATGTCGCGGCGGCTCACGAGACGGCCCGTAGGTTGCACAATGAAGATGTCATTGCGGTGGAGGGCCAAGTAGTAAGCCGTGGCGAGCGGATTAATCCCAAGCTGGCCACGGGACAGATTGAGGTCGAGATTTCGGCGGTGGACGTGCTGAGTCGATGCGATCCATTGCCTTTTCAAATCAACGATGATTTCGACGCCAACGAAGACCTTTGCCTTCGCTATCGCTTCTTGCACTTGCGCCGCCCCGAAATGCAGACCATGCTGCGACTTCGGAGCCGCGTGGGTCGTGCCATCCGTGAGTACTTTCAGGCCAATGATTTTGTGGAGATTGAGACCCCCTTCTTGACGAAATCGACGCCGGAAGGGGCGCGCGATTATCTTGTGCCTTCGCGCGTCAGGCCGGGTTCGTTTTACGCGCTGCCGCAGTCGCCGCAGATTTTCAAGCAACTATTGATGGTGGCCGGCTTCGACCGCTATGCGCAAATTGTCAGGTGTTTTCGCGATGAAGATCTTCGCGCGGATCGCCAACCGGAGTTTACACAATTGGACATGGAGATGGCATTTGTTCAACGGGACGATGTTATGACCATGGTCGAGGGGTGCGTTCAACGTATCTTTAAGGACGGGCTTGGGCTCGACGTGCCCGTGCCCTTTGCGCGGATGAGCGAGCAGGAAGCGATGGAGCGGTTCGGCATCGACCGGCCGGACACGCGGTTTGGCATGGAGCTGCATGACGTCACGAAGCAACTGGCGGAAACGGACTTCAAGGTGTTTCGTGGTGCGATCGACGATGGTGGTGTGGTCAAATGTCTGGTCGCCAAACAGGCGGACCATTTGACCAGGAAGATTCTTGATGGTCTGACGGAAGAGGTACGTGGAATCGGTGGCGCCGGTCTGCCCTACTCTAAGGTGACGAATGAAGGTGGTACCGTCGAATTCGCGACGGGCATTGCAAAATTCATTCAGCCTTCGTGCGGCCCGTTGTGCCAACATCTTGGCGCCGAACCCGGAGACGTGATTTTCTTTATGCCCGGCAGTTTTGCGGATGTCAGCAAGTACCTGCATTACGTCCGCACGCGCTTGGCGAGCTTGCTCGACGTGATCCCCAAGGATCGATGGGATTTGCTGTGGGTGGTGGATTTCCCGCTCGTCGTCTGGGACGACGAGACGCAGCGATGGTCGAGCACACACCACCCGTTTACGGCTCCCAACGATGAGGATGTACCCAAGTTGGAAACCGATCCGGGGAGCGTTCGGGCCAAGGCCTATGACCTGGTCTTGAACGGAACTGAAATGGCGGGTGGCAGCATCCGAATTCACCAGCGCGAAATCCAGGAAAAGGTTTTCTCACTATTGGGTCTTAGTCAAGAAGAGGCTCATGAGAAATTCGAATTCTTGCTGGATGCCCTGCGTTTCGGCGCACCGCCGCACGGCGGCATTGCCTTTGGCTTCGATCGTTGGGTGATGATGTTGGCGGGTTCGGACAGCTTACGCGAGGTCATCGCCTTTCCCAAGACGCAGCGTGCGGTGTGCCCGCTGACCAATGCTCCCGGTCCGGTGGCGACGACGCAGTTGGATGAGCTATTCCTCTCCGTCAAGCCGCTTTTGAAGAAATCGTAGGCAGGGTTCGATCAATGTCCATTCCGCGAACCACGATCGCAGCGGTCATGCCGGCACCAGGCGCTGAGGTGGAAGTGCGCGAAATCCCCGTTCCCGAGCTGGAGCCTGATGCCGCACTGCTGAAGGTCGAGTTGAGCGAGGTTTGCGGTACGGATGTCTACTTGCGTGATGGGCGCCTGGCGGATGTCCCCTACCCCATTATTCCCGGGCACGTTTCAGTAGGTACGCTGCACGCGATTCGTGGGACGCTGCTCGACATCCATGGTCAGCCGTTCCACGAGGGTGATCGGGTCACGTTTCTGGACGTACACCGAACCTGCCAATCATGCTGGTATTGCCTTGTTGCAAAAGCATCTACGCGTTGCCCGAAACGAAAGGTCTATGGCATTACCTACGGGTTGAGGGACGGATTGACCGGCGGCTGGGCCGAATATATTGAATTGAAACCGGGCGTCAGGATCATTCGGACCGACGACATTTCGAGTGAATTGTACATGGCCGGTGGATGCTCATTGCCCACGGCGCTGCACGCGGTTGAACGCGCCGAGGTGATGTTGGGTGATACGGTCCTGGTGCTGGGATCAGGGCCGGTGGGTCTTTCGGCTATTGCTTTTTCAACATTACGCGGGGCGCGGCAGGTTCTTTGTATCGGCGCCCCGGCCGCACGTTTGGATTGTGCCGCGGCGATGGGGGCGTGCGAAACGCTGGACTTCACGGAGCACGATGAAGCCGCGCGACGAGACTGGGTGGGTTCGAAGTCGCATGGTCGCGGGGCTGACGTGACGATCGAGTGTACCGGAGCGCCTCAAGCCGTCACGCAGGCCATGAAGTTTACGCGGGACTCCGGGCGCGTGGTGATCGTCGGTCAATACACCGATCACGGCGAGGCAGCCCTGAATCCGCACTTGGATCTGAACAAAAAGCATCTTGACGTTCGCGGATGCTGGGGAAGCGACTATTCGCACTTTCATCGGGCGGTGGATATGCTTCGAGTGCCTCGGGCACGCGAGCTTTGGGCGCAACCGAAGCTCGATCGATTCAAGCTTACCGAGGCGAATAAGGCTCTGGACATGGTGGCATCAGGTCAGACCATCAAAGCCTTGATCGTTCCGCAGCGATGAGTGTTGTCACTTTCTTTACGAAACCGGATTGTACGCTTTGCCACGGGGCGTTGTATGTTGTCACACGGGTGCGTATGGATTTTCCGTTTGATCTTGAGATCGTGGATATTTCAGCGGCCGGCAGTGAGCATTGGTGGGACGCATATCGTAACGATATTCCCGTGGTGCACCTGAACGGAAAGGAAATCTTTCGGCATCGTGTGGACGAACGGCGGCTCCGCGAAATACTACAACCGTAAGGCGATATTGATCCTGTGGATTCGGCGAGGAGGCTGTCGAAGTGACATGGTTTCGATTAGCATGGCGTGGGGGAATTGCACCGTGCCCAATGAATCGGTCCGTGCATACAAGGAACCACGAACGTGACAACGTCAACCCAAAATTCACAATGCAAGAATCGTAGGCGTTTTCGGGTCGACCGACTCGTCGCCTTGTTGGTTACCGTCTCTGCTGCCGGCGGGTGCGATCAATCTAAGGCCCCCGCACCGCGCGTGATTCCGATCCCCGAGAAGATCGAAACCCTCCGCCCGGCGCTGGTGGAGTTGATCCAAAAGCACGCAGACGTGGTTCGATCCGACATGGACAACCCCGTTGCGATCGCAACCCTCGGATTGGTCTATGAGGCTAATGGTTTGTGGGGTGAGGCACGCGACTGTTATGCTTGGGCGTCTTCGTTGGCGCCCGATGAGCCGATGTGGGTTTATCATCAAGCCGTTGCGAGGAAAATGTGGGGTGATCCGCCGGGCTCTCTCTCCCTCTTGCGTCAGGCTGCGGCCAAGTTCCCGGATTTCGCACCGTTGCAATGGGGGCTCGGCGATGCGCTGGCCGATGCGGGCCTGATCGAGGAGGCAAAACCGGCATTTGAGCGAACGATTGAGCTCGCACCGGATAAGTGCGAGGGGTATGTCAGTCTGGCCGATATCCTTATTCGCACGGGCGACTATTCTGCGGCGTTTGAAGAGCTCAAGAAAGGCATCCGCCTCGATCCCTATTACAAATCGGCACGGTATACGCTGGGTCGCGCGCTGCGGGGTTTAGGTCAGCTCGAGGAGGCGGAGCGCCAACTGCGACTGGGCACGAGCGGCAAAAAGCGAAACATGGAAGATGCTTGGGGTGAGCATCGCATGACGTATAACCTGACCATATCGAGCATGTTGGGGCGAAGCGATCAGCTTATGAATGCCGGGCAACTCGATGAAGCGCTTGCGATTCTCAAACGAGCTCTCTCGCTCGACCCTGATGATCTACAGATTCTGAATCAGTTGGCGGCCGCGTATCTAATGGGCGGGCAATATGATCTGGCGGAGGAAGCCCTCTTGCGTGCCAAACTAACTGACGACGCCAACCTCGGTATCTACATCAATCTCGCCGCCTGCTACCTGGGTATGAACAAGCCCAACAAAGCGCTACAAGCCGCCAAACGAGCCATGGAGATCGACGCGTCGCTGTGGGAAGTGCCCTTCAACCTCGGATTGGCACACTCCAAACTCAAAGAATACGATGCCGGATACAAGGCACTCCAAGCCGCGTTGGCTTTGGAACCACCGGGGGCGTCCGTACATCTCGCCATGGCCGACGTATGTCTGGCGCTCAATCTGTTGGACGAGGCGAAACTGAATTACCAAATCGGGATGGATCGCGATCCGCGCAGCGCCCTCGCCGCCTACGGTCTTTGCCGAACCTTCATCAAGCTCGGAGACTGGGTCCGAGCGCAGGAAGCACTCGGAGCATTGATTGCCCTGGTCCCTGGAGACCCGGCCATTCCCGTTCTAACCAGGCAGATTGACACGCTTCAATCTGAAAGTGATTAGAGCCGAGGAATGACTGCCCTGCGCATTCCATCTTCGATCCGACGCATCCCTGCCTTGCCCGCATCTCTTGTGATCATCCTTGCGACGACTTGGATTGGATGTGAACGAACACCGAATCAGGAAGATCGACCTACCGCGGGGTCGGGGCGTGATGTCTGGTTCGAGGAAGTCGCAGAAGAATCGGGATTGGATTTCGAGCATGTCTTTGCGACGAAAAAGGCACACTATTTGCCCGAAATCATGTCCGGCGGTGTGGGCCTACTCGATTTCGACGGTGATGGTTTTCTTGATGTGTACTTCGTACAAGGCGGCGAGCTGGATGCGACCAAGCACAACCCACATCAGAACAGGTTCTATAGAAACCTCGGCGATGGCTCATTTGAAGACCGGACGGAATCGACGGGCACGGGCGACGCCGGATATGGCATGGGCTGCGCATGCGGGGATTATGACAGGGATGGCGACGTTGACATCTACGTGACCAACCTCGGACCGAATGTGCTCTATCGCAACGATGGCAACGGCACGTTCACCGACGTGACAAACGAGGCCGGAGTCGGTCATCGAGGCTGGGGGTCGAGCGCCGCCTTTGCGGATTACGATGCAGACGGCTGGCTTGATCTCTTAGTTGTCAACTACATTAACTGGTCGCCGGAGCGTGAGCAGCCGTGCCTCTCGCCTATGAATGAGCGAGACTATTGTGGTCCGAGTAATTTTGGGGCGCCGGCGATGGATACACTCTACCACAATCGGGGCGACGGTACGTTTGCCAATGCGACCCGCAGCGCCGGACTAGACAAGGCGTTCGGCAATGGGTTGGGCGTGGCGGCCGGCGATTACAATTTGGATGGCCGAATGGATTTCTACGTCGCTAATGATGCCAAGCCGAACCAACTTTGGATCAATCATGGCGGCGGGCGTTTTTCTGATGCCGCGCTGTTGTCCGGGTGTGCGCTTAATCAAAGCGGCGCGGCCGAGGCGGGGATGGGCGTGATCGCAACGGATGTCGATGCCGACGGTGATCTCGACCTCTGCCTCAGCCACCTACGGGATGAATCCCACACACTCTATCGAAACGATGGCGGATTGTTTACCGACGTGTCGGCGACAGTGGGGTTGGGCTCGACTACCCTTCCATTTACCGGATTTGGGATGGCGCTGGCCGACTTCAACCATGACACACTTCTCGATCTGTTGGTGGTGAATGGTCGCGTTCGCCTTTCGGAACCGGCGTTTGACGCCGACAAACCCTACGCTGAACCGAACCAGTTATTCCGAGGGCTCGACGGGCCTCGATTTGCGGAAGTCCAGCCGATGGGTGGGGTCGCCGAGCGACTCGTAGAAGCGAGTCGCGGCGCGGCGTTCGGCGATCTGGATAACGACGGCGACATGGATGTGGTGGTCGTCAATTATGGAGCGAGAGCGCACTTGTTGCGTAATGTGACGAAACCGCTCGGAAACTGGATCATGTTTCGGGTTCTCGATCGACGGGATTCCTACGCGCTGGGGGCCATGGTTCGAGTCCGGACCGGACCTCAAAGACAGTGGCGACAGGTGCAGCGTGCCTACAGCTACTGTTCGAGCAACGATCCACGGGTACACTTCGGGCTGGGCGCGGCGACACAAGTGGATGAAGTTATGGTACGCTGGCCAGGCGGTGCGGAAGAGAAGTTTGGTCCGTACGCGACGAATCAGGTTGTCGAGCTGCGACGGGGCGCTGGTAATTCGTAGCTCGTCGAGGCAAACCACAGGCGTTGGGCACGGTGATCGGCTGCAAGCGATGTTGCGAGAATGTTCAATGAATAGAATGAGTGGAATCCTTAGCGAACTGAGATGTCCGAAGGGACGCGTGATCGAAGGAGCCTACCAGCCATGCATTGGGCTGACGTACGGCAAGTGGGCATCGTATGGTTTGTACTGCGTGCTGACAATCATTGGGCTGGGTGCGGGGTGCAAACAAAGTAATGACAAAGCCACACAGCCGGCGCCTCCGGTGAATCAGGCACCTTGGTTCAAAGAGGTGGCTCAGGCGTCTAATGTTAACTTTAGGCACGTTTTCGCTCTTGTCCAACGCTATTATCTTCCTGAAAGTGTATCCGGAGGCGCATGCCTCCTGGACTACGATCGCGACGGGCTACTCGATATTTATCTCGTGCAGGGCGGCGACTTGGAACCGGCGACTGCCGACGTCCCCGGCAATCGCCTGTATCGCAACCTGGGCAACTGGAAGTTTCATGATGTGACCGATGCGACGGGCACCGGCGATAAGCGCTATGGTATGGGATGTACCTGTGGCGATTACGATGGTGACGGTGACACGGATATCTACGTTACCAACATGGGGCCTAATGTTCTGTTACGGAATAACGGCGACCAGACGTTCACTGATGTCACGACAACGGCGGGCGTCGGAGATGCTGGGCTCAGCATGAGTACCGCGTTTGTGGACTATGACGGGGACGGCCATCTCGACTTACTGGTTACCAACTACGTGCGTTGGACGCCGGCGCGCGAGCAGGTGTGCCTCTCCCGGCTGGACCAGCGGGACTACTGCGGGCCCAACAGCTATCACGCACCGGCGCCGGATACGTTGTATCGCAACCAGGGAGACGGCACGTTCGAAAACGTCAGCGAGTCTTCCGGGCTTCGAAAGGTATATGGCAATGGTCTCGGCGTGGCCGTGGGCGATTTCAACAACGACGGACACATCGATTTCTACGTAGCCAACGATCAAGTGCCGAACCAGCTTTGGCTCAATACCGGCGACGGTCGCTTCGAGGACGGTGCGTTGCTGGCGGGATGCGCGTTGAACGAGAGCGGTTCCGCCGAAGCGGGGATGGGCGTGATGGCCGTCGACGCCGACGACGACGGCGATTTGGACCTTTTCATGTCGCATCTGCGAGATGAATCAAACACTTTTTATCTCAACCAGGGTGGAACGTTCGAGGATGCTACGGCTGTCATGGGATTGGCAGCCAGCAGCATTCCGTTTACGGGGTTTGGACTTGGATTTGCCGATTTCGATAACGATCGGCAACTCGACATTTTTGTCGCCAACGGGCGCGTGGACTTATTTGAACCGGTTAACGATCCAGACCGCCCGTATACAGAGCCCAACCTACTGTTTCGTGGACTGGGTAACAGACGGTACAAGGAAATCCTTCCACGTGGCGGAACCACCGAATCGCTCGTGGAGATGAGTCGCGGCGCGGCCTTCGGGGATCTCAATAATGATGGCGCGGTTGATGTTGTGGTCGTCAATAATGGCGCTCCCGTCCACATCCTTCGCAATGTGGTCGGGGTGAAACGCCATTGGGTCATGTTCAAGGTGCTCAATCCGGCGGGCGGTTATGCACTGGGCGCACAGGTTAAGGTCGTGATGGGCGATGCGGTGCTTTGGCGACAGGTGCAGCGTGCTTACAGCTATTGCTCAAGCAACGATCCGCGCGTGCATTTTGGCCTTAGTGACGCGCTGACGGTTGACAAGGTCGAGGTACGTTGGCCGGACGGTCACACACAGTCGTTCGGCCCCTTTGATGCTGATACGATTTACGAACTGCGATATTCGAAGTGACGCGAGGCGTGGATTGATCACAGGTTTGAACCAGTCCACATACGCAGTGACGCCGGACTCTGTGCCGTAGAATCTCGATATCAGCTATCACCAAAGCCGACTGGGTGGCACGGTCCACGCTCCGCTACTCTTGAAGCATGGTCGGCGACTCATTCATTTCGGATGCGGCCTGTGAGAGTGCGTTCCAACCGGCGTGCGCACGATCCAGTAGTCCCATATTCTGCAGCGCCAGCGCCACATTGGCGATGTAGTCAAGATTGTGCGGCTCGTGGCGCAGGGCATTCTCGAACCGATCCAGCGCCAAGCCAAACTCGTTTCGGTCGGCAAAGAAAAGCCCCAATTGATAGTGAAGATCGATCGATTCGGGATCCATCTTGGTCGCCTCGCTGAGCAGCGCTATGGCATCGTCGATGCGCCCCGATTCTCTAAGCGCCAAGACAAGCTTGTCCAGCGCTTTGGTATATTGAGGATTGATCTTCAATGCGCTGCGGAAGGCTACAATGGCTCCGGTCAGGTCTCCGTCGCTTCTGAGCAACACACCCAAGCGATAATGCCAGTCGGCGTGGTGCGGGTGTTCGGTGAGCGCGGTTCGTAGATTGGCGATCTGTTTTTGCACGAGATTGGACACTTCGCGATCCGGCGGTCCGGCAGGAGAGGAGGCGACGGCACCTGGAGACAGGTATTTGTCAATTTGCTCCGCCGCAGTGACTTTGAACTGCAATCGCGCCATTTCGCCGAAGAGCAGGGTACTGTTTGGTTCAATCTCGGCGGCCTTGTCGAGGCTTCCGAGCGCCTCGTCGGTGAGTCCTTCCGCCTGCTGGGCGACGCCCAGGCCCATGTACGCGCTCACGACTCGATCGTTCAATTCTATGGCTCGATTGAACGACTTGGCCGCCTCCGTATACTCCCCGGCGCGCAGATAAGAGGTACCGAGCTTGATCGTCGCTTCCAGATAATCAGGATTCAGGCCGATGGCGCGCTCGTAGGATTCCTTGGCTTCGACGGATCGACCCGCCTTGCTCAAGACATCGCCGAGCTTGACGTGCTCGCTGGGGCATTCAGGTCGCTCAGCGATGCGTTGCACCAAAACTTCGATCGCTTGTTCGTACCGATGAGCCTCCATACAGGCGGTGACAAAATCGTCCTGTACGTTCCAATTGTCCGGGTCGATGGCAATAGCGTACTGAAAGCGCTGTATGGCATCGTCAAACCGCCCCGCCTCCACATACAGATTCGCCAACGTCAAAGCGGCTTGGACGGCTTCCGGTTCACACCAACACAGATGTTCGTAATGCACGATGGCCGACTCTGGTTGCCCTTGGCTTAGAAAAATGGCGGCCAATCGTTCGTGGGCGTTTCGTAGCTGAGGTGCAGCATCGAGCGCAGTTTCGTA
>Ga0214472_10008033_pt1 | contig 11011 bp, 7 predicted proteins | sample RVTome_6_FD_207662 | JGI IMG/M metagenome (GOLD analysis project Ga0214472, IMG submission 207662) | Soil microbial communities from uranium-contaminated site in the Upper Colorado River Basin, Wyoming, United States - RVT140D175 | ecosystem: Environmental > Terrestrial > Soil > Contaminated >...
GATGCCGGCCGAGATGACCCGGATGATCTCCTTGTACGTGGCATCGACGGTGAAGTTGTACGCCAGCAGCACGCCGGATAGGGCGATAAACAGCACCCACCAGGGAAAGGCGGACAGGCTGGTGGTAAGACGCGCCTGGATGGAAGGCACGGGTCTGGCAATCTGCTGAGTAAGGCTCACTTTGGGAGTCGAAGAGTCCAATTCACTCTGCCATGGGGTTTGGCGCGGTGGGTTACGGAATCATACTCGATCCTCCCCCAGGTGACAACGAAGCTCTGGAACGGGTCATGGGTTACAATGCTCGACATGCCGCAGGCGGCCTTTCAAGAGGCGCTGGACTACCTCTACAGCTTCATAGACTACAGCGTACAGCGCAGCTACCGCTATTCGCCCGAGGAATTCGATCTCGGACGGGTCCGCCAACTCCTGGCGGCCTTGGGCAATCCCCAGGACCGGTTCTCCAGCGTGCACGTGGCCGGGACCAAGGGCAAGGGCTCGGTGACTGCCCTGATCTCGGCATCCCTCCGCAGCGCCGGCTATCGCACGGCCGATTACACCTCGCCCCATCTGGTGCAGTTCAGCGAGCGCATTCGGGTCAATGGCGAGCCGATTCCGCAGGTCAGGGTAGTGGAGCTGGTCGAGCGGATGAAGCCCGCCGTGGCCCAGATTCCCAAGCTGACCACCTACGAACTGACCACCGCCCTGGGATTCATGCACTTTGCCCAGGAGCAGGTCGACTGGGCCGTGGTGGAGGTCGGGCTGGGGGGCCGGCTGGACGCCACCAATGTGTTGCTGCCGCGGGCCTGCGTGATCACCTCCTTGTCCTACGACCATATGCACCTGCTCGGCAACAGCCTGTCGGACATCGCCCGGGAGAAGGCCGGGATCATCAAGCCTGGGGTGTCGGTGGTGTTGGCCCCCCAGCAGCACGAAGCGCTGCAGGTGGCCACGGCTATCGCCGAGCAGCGCGGCTCGCCGGTGATCCAGGTGGGCCGAGACTGGCTGTACGCCCCCGGGTCGCATGACCTGGAGGGGCAGAGCCTATACATCTGGCCGGCATCTGAGCAGCGGCACATGGACGCCTACGTGGAGGCGGCCGGCGGGGATGAATGGGCGCCGCCCCGTTACGAGATTCCGCTGCTGGGCCACCATCAGGTGGTCAATGCGGCAGTGGCCTACGCTGCCCTGCAGGCCCTGCGAGGGCAGGGCCTGGTCCTGCCGGAGAAAGCCATTCAGCAGGGCTTCCGCAGCGTCGAATGGCCAGGACGCTTCCAGGTGCTGGCCACCGACCCGGCGGTGGTGGTGGACGCGGCCCACAACCGAGATTCGGCGCTCAAGCTGCGCCTCGCCCTGGACGACTACTTTCCCGGAATGCCGGTCACGCTCATCTTCGGTGCCTCCGGCGACAAGGATATCCCCGGCATGCTGGACGAACTGGCGCCGCGCATCGCCAGGCTGATCGTGACCCAGGCGGTCCATCCGCGGGCTGAACCGCCGCAGGTGCTGGCGGAGCTGGGCCGGACGCATGGTCTGCGTGTGGAAATCCAGGTGCCGGTGGCCGCCGCTTTGGAGCGCGCTCTGGCACTCGCCGGACCCGGCGAGGTGATCCTGGCGGCCGGCAGCCTGTTCGTGGCCGGCGAAGTCCTGGCGGCCTGGGAGCGGATTGCCCAGCCCACTGTCGCAGCGGAGCATCGCCCATGAGGGGGGTTCAATCGCGTTGGCCGCATCCTCCGGCCGAGCCGGGCGATTACTCTCAACGTCACCTGGCAGAATTCTCGCATGTGAACGACTCGCTCATCGATGATGAAGGGTTGATCGAGGCTTTCGTCCTCCCGCTGCGGGACCTGGTGTTCTTCCCCAACATGGTCACGCCGCTCTTCCTCGATCCGGATCAGGCGCAGAGCCCGGTCCAGGATGTGCTGCGGGGTGGCGAAGCCCTGATTGCCATCACCCAGCGAAAGCTGGAAACGGCCCAGCCCGGCCCCAAAGACCTCTACCGGATGGGGACGGAGATCGCCGTGGGCCGTCTGCAGCAGAACAGCGACGGCGGCACTTCGGTCCTGGCCCAAGGACGGAGGCGGATCGAGATTGTGGAATACGTCAGCACCGAACCCCTGCTGAGGGTGCGCGGAAGGCCGATCCTGGAACCGGAGAAGCGCACCCAGGAGACGGCCGGGCTGATGAGGGCCGTCCTGGGGTTGTTCGACACCTGCGTGCAACTCAACCGGAGTCTGCCGGAGGAGGCCTACGTCTACGCCCTCAACATCGAGCAGCCGGGCTGGCTGGCCGATTTGGTTGCCTCCACCCTTCCGCTGCCGATCTCCGAACGCCAGAAGGTGCTGGAGATCCTGGACCCCGTGAAACGCCTGAACCACGTGAGCGAACTGCTGCGCCGCGAGGTGGAGGTGCTGGAACTGGAGGACTTGATCCACAACCAGGTCCAGAGCGAGGTCAATCGATCGCAGCGAGAGGACTACCTGCGCGAGCAGATGAAGGCTATCCAGACTGAACTGGGCGAGGGCGACCTGTGGACCCAGGAGCTGGCCGAGCTGCGCAAGAAAATTGAGGAGAAGGCGCTCCCGGAGGAAGTGGCCGAGCGGGCCACCCGCGAGTTCCAGCGGTTGGGTCAGATGCCTCCGCTCTCTCCCGAGGTCGGCATCATCCGCACCTACCTGGACTGGATTCTGGAGCTCCCCTGGAAGGCCGGTGAAGAGAAGACCCTGGACCTGCGATCGGCGGCCCGCACGCTGAATCGAGAGCACTACGGCTTGCGCAAGGCCAAGGATCGCATCCTGGAATACATCGCGGTGAGACAGCTGGCCGGCCAGAAGCAGCGCCAGCCGATCCTATGCTTTGTTGGACCGCCGGGGACCGGCAAGACCTCCCTGGGGAAGTCGATTGCCAAGGCGCTGGGCCGAGAGTTCGTGCGCATCTCACTGGGCGGCATCCGGGATGAGGCGGAAATCCGGGGCCACCGCCGCACCTACATCGGGGCACTGCCAGGGCGCATCCTGCAGGCGCTGCGCAGATGTGGAACCAGCTCGCCTTTGTTTATGCTGGATGAGATTGAGAAGTTGGGTCTGGACTACCGTGGGGACCCGGCCGCCGCCTTTCTGGAGGTCCTGGATCCTGAGCAGAATCACGCTTTCTCCGACCATTACCTGGAGATCCCCTACGATCTCTCCCACGTGCTGTTCATCACCACCGCCAACACCACCGAGTCGATTCCGCCGGCCCTGTTGGACCGCATGGAAATCGTGGAATTCCCGGGATACATCGAAGAGGAGAAGCTGCTCATCGCCGAGAAATTCCTGGTCGGGCGGCAGCTGGCCCAGAATGGACTGACCCAGGAGGAACTCTCCTTTGCTCCCGAGGCGCTGCGGCGCATCATCCGCCAGTACACCTGGGAGGCAGGGGTGCGCAATCTGGAGCGGGAAATCGGCAAGATCTGCCGCAAGATCGCCCGCCGCAAGGCGGAGCTGCGCCGGGTGCCCACTCGGATCGAGTCGCCCACCCTGGGCCGCTTGCTGGGGCCACCTCCAATCAACCCGCACCGAGCCGAACGCCAGGATCAAATCGGCTCCGCCACCGGCGTGGCCTGGACGGAGAATGGGGGTGAAACCATGCCGGTGGAAGTGCTGCTGGTGGAAGGCAAAGGCAACGTTCAGATCACCGGGCAGGTCGGTGACGTGATGCAGGAGTCGGCCCAGGCGGCTCTGTCCTACGTGAAATCACGCGCCGCGGAATTGGGGGTGGAAACCGAGATCTTCGAAAGCCACGACATCCACATCCATATCCCGGAAGGTTCCATACCCAAGGATGGGCCCAGCGCGGGCATCACCATCGCCACTGCGCTGGCCTCGGCCTTGACCGGGCGGCCGGTGCGCCGCGATATCGGCATGAGCGGCGAGATCACGCTGCGCGGACGGGTGCTGCCCATCGGCGGGGTGCGCGAGAAGTTCTTGGCTGCCTATCGCCTTCCGCTGCGAACCGTCATTCTACCGGCCCAAAACCGCAAGGACCTGGTGGACATCCCCAAGCAGGCCAGGCGTGCGGTCCACGTGGAATTGGTCAGCCACATGGACCAGGTCCTGGCGCTGTCGCTGCTTCCGCCCAGGAAGGGCCGTCGACGGCCCGTGGCTCGGAAAAGCGGATCGGGCCCGTCCGCCGCTCCCCCTGCACCCCCCGCGGCACAATAGCCGCTCCCACCGCCCCTGATGCTCCGGTCCCTCAGACCTGTTTCACGCCCGCAGGCTTGGCAGGCCATCGCCGCGGCGGGTACGCTCCTGCTCCTGGCAGGCTGCACCCGCACTTCGGTGCCCTTCCCCGAGCAGCAAACCCAAACCGCCCAGCGGCCCCCGGCCACACCGCAAGCCTCGCCGCTGCCCACTCCGAAACCCATTTTCGACATCCAGCCCTTCGTCGAGCCGGTCTACTCCGTGGTCTGGGTGCCCCAGGGGGAATCCCTGGTGGTGCGGCAGCCCGCCGGCATCTCCAGTGTGGGGATCGATTCACTTGCCGCCGGCCAGGGCGGGATTCACCTCACCGGCAAGACGACCCTCCTGGGGAGCTCTCAATGGGTGGAGATCTACCGAACCGACGGTGGGACCGGATGGGTGAACGGCTGGAACCTCACCGAGCAGGTGGAGGGGCAGGATTTCTGCCAGGACCTACGCGTGCTGGATCTGCTGGCCAGGCTGACCCAGGCCCTGACCGCTGCGGACGGGGGCAGGCTGGCGGACCTGGTCAGCCCCCGGCGCGGGCTGATCGTGCGCCACAACTCTTGGAATCCCGAAGTGTTCTTCGAGGTGCCTGCGGTGCAGAGTCTGTTCGACGACCCCATCGTGCAGGATTGGGGCATCTTCCGGGACAGCCAGGTCCCGATTGTGGGGACCTTCACCGAAATCATCATCCCCAAACTGGATCTCGTGCTCAATGCTGCCCCGGAAGTGTCCTGCAATCTCCTGGGTGTGGGGGACTCGGCCCAGGCGCCGCAGTGGCCGCCGGAGTACGGGAACCTCAATTTCTACTCGTTCTACCGACGGGCTCCCGATCCAGGGAACCGCCTGAACTGGCACACCTGGGCGGTGGGGATCGAGTATTTCGGCGGCGAGCCCCATATCGCTGTGCTGGTGCACTTTCAAGGCGAAATCTGATCCGCCCGTGGCTCGAGGGGGGATCCGGTCCAGGGCGGGGCGCCCAGCCCGTGCAGCAGGCGGATCAACTGCTGGCGCCAGGGGGTGCCGGGGCCAGCCTTCAGCCAAATCCCCCGCTTGCTGGAGCGCACGGCCAGACCCTGCTCTGCCAGCCCCTCCGGGACCCGCTCGGGAGGCAGCTGGATGAGGATCTGACCGTTCTCCGAAGTAATCGATTCGACCTGGGCTGCGGCGGCCATCAGTTTCACCCGCAGCTGGTATAGCAGATTCCTCACCTCGCCGGGCAGCGGCCCAAAGCGATCGCCGAGCTCCGCCTCCATGGCGGCCACCTCCTCCTGCGTTCGCAAGTTGGCCAACCGCCGGTAGAGCTGCAGCCGCAGCTGCCGATCCGCCACATAATCCGGGGCGATGGCCGCGGGCAGCGCCAGGTCAATGGTTACCGGCAGGGGAGCCTGGATGCCCGCGGTGAGCCCATCCAGGGGGGCGGGCTGTTGCTCCCGGCCGGCCCGTATTCGCTGCACAGCCGCACTGAGCAGTTGGGTGTAGAAGTGAAAGCCGATGGCGGCTATGTGACCGTGCTGCCGCCGCCCCAGTACCTCACCCGCGCCACGCATCTCCAGGTCCTGCAGGGCAATGCTGTAGCCTGCCCCCAGGTAGGAGTGCTCGACCAGCGTCTGCAGGCGCTGCAGCGCCTCTTCCGTCGCCCGCGTTCTGGAGTTGAACAAGAAGTAGGCATAGGCACGCACCGCCCCTCGTCCGACCCGGCCGCGCAGCTGGTAGAGCTGGCCCAGGCCGAAGGTGTCCGCCCGATCGACGATCAGGGTATTGGCGTTGGGGAAATCCAGCCCCGATTCGATGATCGAGGTGCTCAACAACACGTCGATCTCGCCTGCCCCGAAGGCCGTCATTACCTGGGCCAGTTCCCTCTCGGGCATCTGACCGTGGGCGACGCCAATCCGCGCCTCCGGCATCAGGCGCTCCAGCCGGTTCTGAATCGTTCGAATGGTCTGCACACGGTTGTGGACAAAGAACACCTGACCCCCGCGCTCCAACTCGCGCAGCACGGCCTGGCGGACCCGCTCGGGATGGTAGGGGCCGGTGTGGGTGATCACCGGCAACCGCTCTTCCGGCGCCGTATCAATGGTGGAGATGTCGCGCACCCCGGTGAGCGCCATGTAGAGCGTGCGCGGGATGGGGGTGGCGGTCAGCGTGAGAACATCCACCGTGGTGCGCATGCGCTTGAGGTATTCCTTGTGGGTCACCCCGAACCGCTGCTCCTCGTCGATGATGAGCAGCCCCAGGTCCTTGATCTGGACATCTCGCTGCAGCAGACGATGGGTTCCGATGACGATATCCACCGCGCCGGTGCGCAGGCCTTCCAGGATCGCCGGGGTCTCGCTGCGGGCGCGGAACCGCGAGAGCATCTCCACTTCCACCGGGAAGGGAGCCAGCCGCTGCCGGAAGGTCTCGAAGTGCTGTTGGGCCAAGATCGTGGTCGGCACCAGGATGGCCACCTGCTTGCCGTCCATCACCGCCTTGAAGGCCGCCCGCAGGGCGACTTCCGTCTTGCCGTAGCCGGCGTCTCCACAAATCAGCCGATCCATCGGCAGCGGGCGCTCCATATCGCTCTTGACCGCGGTCAGGGCCGTGGCCTGATCCTCGGTCTCAATGTAGGGAAAGGAGGCCTCCAGCTCGAACTGCCAGGGTGAATCGGCGGAAAAGGCGTGCCCGACGACCGTCAGGCGGCGGGCGTAGAGATCGAGCAGTTCTTTGGCGACCTCCTCCACTGCTCGCTGCGCCTGATCGCGTGAGCGTTCCCATTCCTGGTTGCCGAGCCGGGAGAGCCGGGGAGCCACGCCGTCCACGCCCAGATAGCGGGTGAGCCGATCGACCTGATGGATGGGGACGTACAGCTGATCCCCTTCGGCGTAGGACACCAGCAGGAATTCGCGCAGCGACTCGTCCAGGGTTCGGCTTACCAGCCCCTCGAATCGTCCCACCCCATAATCGGCATGCACCACGTAGTCGCCGTGGGAAAGGTCGGCGAAGGGCGTTTCCGGGGCCACCGCCCGCGGGCTCGGGCGGCGCCGCGGCCGTGGACGCGACCAGCCGAAGATCTCAGCATCGGTGATCAGGTGGATTCGTTCACCCTCCCTCGGGCTCAGGGTCCACCCCTCGCTCAGCGCGCCCACCAGAAAATGCAGTTCTCCAGGCGGCAATGTGGCCGGCAGGGTCTCCACCACGCTGCGGGGAGCGTCCAGCTCCGCCCACAGCTCCGCCAGCCGGGAGGCCTGGCGGCTGACCAGGATGGACGGTTCGTGGGCCAGGCGACGCTCCACCAGGTAATCCAAGAGCGGGCGGAGCTGCCCGCCAAAGCGCGGACCGGGAGCGAACTCCCACGGCTCGGCCTCCGCCCCGGACAGCAGGCCCAGGTCCAGTGACGGTAGGGCGTCCAGGGCCTCGTTCAGCTCTTCCAGGGTCAGGTAGGGCAAGGGGGCTTCGGCCGGCAGTGCTCGCTCACGCACCAGTCGCTCGCGCAACTCGACGCCCTGAGATTCCACCTCGTGGATGGCCTCTTCCAGCAACTGCCTATCGTCCAGCAGCACCAGGCCCCCCTCGGGCAAGAACTCCAGGAGGCCGAGCGAATCGGGGTTCATCCAGGAGAGGAATCCCTCGGCCAGAGGCAGCGAATCGGTCGGCTGGCCGGGTGTCTCAGCCCGTTCGGGAAGCCAACGCTCCCAGTCTGCCTGGAACAAGCGCGGAAGGCCTTCCCGGGCTACTGTCACCCACAGCACCTCCAGCGGCCGGGCAGAGCGCTGGCTGGCCGGTTCAAACTCGCGCAGCGACTCCACATCGTCACCGAACAACTCCAGGCGCACCGGTTGGGGCGAGGCAGGCGGCCAGAGGTCCAGAATCCCGCCCCGGCGCGACAGCTGCCCCGGCTCCACGACCAGGTTGGCCGGTTCGTAGCCGATCCCCAGGAGCGCCTCCAGCAACTGCTCCAATTGCAGCGGTTGGCCCGGCACGATGCGCAGGCTGGATTCGGCGAATTGGCGTGGTGAGAGAGTCCGGGTGAGCACAGCTCGGGCGGTGGCCAGCAATAACACCGGGGCGGCCGGCGAACCCTGGTTGGCAGCCGCGGACAACATGGCCAATGACTGCACTCGACCGTGCCGGGTGCGCCGGCCCCAGGGCAGGGTTTCATAGAACAATGGGTCAGGATCCGGGAAGATGCGGGTGGGCAGCTGCGGGTTCCAGGCGGCCAATTCCTGGGAAAGCGTCAGCAGTCGATCCTGGCGGGCGGCCAGATAGAGCACCGGCCCGCGGACATCCGCCGCCAGGGCAGCAGCGACCGCGACCCGGGCGGAGCGCGGCAGGGCCAGCGCGGGCGGAAGCCGATCGCCCTGCCGGATGCTCTGCAGCAGCGCCCGATAGCCGGGCAGGCGACGGATGGGATCGAGCAGGGAAGAGAGATCCATCGCTATGTGGCCGGGGTGTTGCAGAGGGTCATCGCCTCCTCCAGGCCTCGCGCCAGCAGCGCCTGCAGGCATTCCACCCCGCGCTGCAGGGTGGTCTCCATCAGCTCACGTTCCTGGGCGGCGAAGTCCTCGAGCACGTAGTCGGCCGGGTCCATCCGGCCTGGGGGTCGCCCAATGCCGATCCTCAGCCTGGCGAAATCCGTGACGGATAGTCGCTCGATGATTGATTCCATCCCATGCTGACCGGAGGAGCCCCCGGCCGGCCTCAACCTGAGCTCGCCCAGCGGCAGATCCAGGTCGTCGAACACCACCAACAGCTGCTCCGGCTCCACGGCGTAGCTGCGCATCAGGCAGAAGACCGCCCGCCCCGATTCGTTCATGAACGTCTGGGGCTTGGCCAGGATCACCCGTCTCCCCTCGGCTCGGCCGTCCCCCACCAGTGAATCGCACCGCACCTTCCCGATCTTGAGGCCCAGGCGCTTGGCCAGGGCATCCGCCAACATGAAACCGGCATTGTGTCGGTTCCCGGCATGCTCTCGGCCCGGATTCCCGAGGCCGACCAACAGTAGCTGAATGGTGTCGCTCAACGGCGGCGGCCTCGGGCGCGCGATCGATCCAGCCTCCGGTGCAGTTGGCGCGTGCGCAGGTAGGACAAATAGGCCCGCGCCGGTGGGGCGGCCAACGCGTACGCCGCCACTGCCGCCAGCAGCGTCAGGCTCACCGCGGCCCCCATCCAGAATGGGCTGGGCGCAGCCGGCCCGGAAGGTGGCGGCTCAGGCGGCGACTCGATCCCGGCTTGTGATCCCGGGAGGGTGGGGGTCGGCAGCGGGCGGCCGGCCTCGGGAGGAACAGCCGTGGGAATCACCGGATCAGAGCTGTAATTGCGCACGCGAACGCCCGGGACCACGGCCTCCAACGAGCGGCCGTCCTGTAGCCAGACCCCCAGCCGCAGCGAGTAATCGCCGTCGGTGATGGTGCTGGTATCCCACAACGCCAAGCGGCCGTCGATCACCCGCGTATTGACCGGCTCTCCGATGGAGAACCAGGTGTCGGTTGTGTCTTCGACGTAGGCAAAGGAAACCTCGTATCGGTTGAAGGCGGGATGGTCGGCCGTACCACTCAGCGTCACCAGGCCGCTGACGACCTGGCCGGGTTGGGGCGAGGTGAGCTCGGCGAATCCGGGGACCTGAAGCGCGGCGCTCCCCAGCAGTGCCACCGCCAGGAATCGCCAGCCCGCAGACAGTGCCGCCTCGAATGCCTTGAACGGCCTCCAGGTCGGGAAAGACATAACAGGTAAGTTTAACACGCAGGCGTTCACCCGGTCAAAAACCACAGCAGGTTGACGCCTCGGCCCTTCGAAAGTAGAATGGCTGCTGGATCACCTGGGGCGGCCCCCCGCGGCGCCCCGCTTTCTTGTCTGGAAGGATGCCCGAATGGGAGCAGCATTGCCGGTGGCCGACGCCGAGGAAGTTTCAGCCGAGGTCATTCATCTCGAAGGTGGGCGAATTGGCCGAGTCGAGGCTGAGACGGTAACCATCGATCAGGGGGGCGCCAACAGTGTGAAGGCTGTCCGGGTGGAAATGCAGCGCTCCGCCGCGGTGCAGGTGAACGCTGAGCAGATCCACATGCAGCAATCCGCCGCCTTGGCGTTGCGCGGTCAGGAGCTAGTGCTCGAGCAATCGGGTGTTGCGCTGGCCATGGCAGATCAGGCCCATCTGGAGGGGTCCCGGGCCGGGGTTCTGGCGGGCGGCACGGTACACTCACAGGACAGCAAGAGCATCATCCTTTTGGCCGGGGAAGTGCATGGGAATGTCGAGACCATCCTGGACACCCGCGGCGCGTTGATCGCCGGCATGGCGGCGGGGATGTCGGCGGGCGTCCTGCTGCTGTTGGGGACGCTGCTGAGACGTCGGCGCTGAGTGGTCTGGACCGTCGGGCGGCCCCGCGGCCCGGCAATCCTGGACGTAAACAACGCAAGGAGGGAAGTATGGGCTCAGAGCTGTTGAGCGCCAGCCTGCGCAGCGTGATCGGGAAGCAGGTGAAGGCACTGCGCCGGCAGGGGCGCCTGCCTGCCGTGCTGTACGGCGCTGGGACTGAACCCCTGTCCATCGAATTGGAGAGCCGAGCGGCCTCCAAAATCCTGGACCGCGCCAGCGGTTCGACCCTGCTTCAGCTCCAGCTGGAAGGCCAGGAGCATATGGTGCTGGTGCGGGAGATCCAGCGGGATGTCATTCGGCGCAACGTGATGCACGTGGATTTCCTCAAGGTGGCCATGGACGTCCGCATAACCGCCGAGGTGCCCATCGAATTGGTCGGCCGGGCGCCGGCCGTGGATGAATTGGGCGGGGTGCTGGTCACGGGCATCAACAGCATCGA
>Ga0214472_10008034_pt1 | contig 11010 bp, 13 predicted proteins | sample RVTome_6_FD_207662 | JGI IMG/M metagenome (GOLD analysis project Ga0214472, IMG submission 207662) | Soil microbial communities from uranium-contaminated site in the Upper Colorado River Basin, Wyoming, United States - RVT140D175 | ecosystem: Environmental > Terrestrial > Soil > Contaminated >...
TGCGACGCAGGAGGCCGGATGCACCGCCAATTCGTGGTCCAGCTCGACAATCGCCCGGGTGAGCTTGCACACCTCGCCCGCGCGCTCGGGGCGCGCGGCGTCAACCTGACCCACATCTCCTGCGCGGGAACAGGCTCAATCGCCTGTGCTTTCATGACGACCGCCGAAGACGACGAGACACGCGACGTCCTGCGCGGTCTCGGGCACGACTTCATCGAGGGCGTGACCGTGGTCGTGGACGTCATGGACCGCCCAGGCGGGCTGGCCGACATCGCCGAACGATTCGCCACGGCCGGCGTCAACATCCTCGGCACCCTGTGCGTGGGCCGACGCGTAGGCATCCTCGAGATGGCGTTTGCCGTCGACGATGAAGAGAAGGCGCGCTCCGCGCTCGTGCAGGCCGAGCTGTCCGGAGTGGGCTGACGGCGATCGGGCGAGAGCGAGCGCGATGCCGTCTGGCGTCCGGACTCCGGGGCAGCGTGCCGCCGTCGATCATCGCTTCGTTGGCGAGATCAGCACGGCGACCGCGGGCGAAGCACGCCTGGAGACCTGCATCCAGTGCGGGACCTGCGGCGGCTCGTGCCCGTCGGCGGCGGACATGGACCACACGCCACGGATGTTGTTCGCGATGGCCCGCGCCGGGTTGCGGGACGGCGTCCTGCGCAGCAACACCCCCTGGATGTGCGTGTCGTGTTACTTCTGTTCGGTCCGCTGCCCGCAGGAGATCCACATTCCGGACGTGATGTACGCGATCAAGTCGATCGCGACCCGTGAGGGCATCGCCCCGGAGTCGATCGGGGCCGACTTCTCCAGGACGTTTGTCTCCAACATCCATCACTACGGCCGGAGCTACGAGGTGGGGCTGGTCACCCGGCACTACCTGCGCCACTACGCGCTCCGGCTTCCGGGCATGGCGCCGATGGGGATCGGCATGGTCACCAAGGGCCGAATGGGGTTCATTCCGCACAGGATCCGCGGCATCGCCGGGTTGCGGGCGATCCTCGCCCGGGCCGCCGAGCTCGAGGCGGCGGCACAGGGCCCAGACGCGCCGGCATGAACAGCTACCTGTACTACCCGGGCTGTTCGCTGTCCGGTAGCGCGCGAGCGTACGCCGAGTCGCTCGCGGCGATCCTGGCGCCCCTGGGCATGGAGCTCGAGGAGATCGACGACTGGAACTGCTGCGGCGCGAGTGAGTACCTGACACTGAGCCCGCTTGTGGGTACGCCCTGATCGGACGCAACCTTGCCCTGGCCGAGAGCCAGCGCAACGGCACAAGCACGCTCGTCGCCCCGTGCAGCGCCTGCTACGCGAACCTGGCCAAGACCGACCGATTCGTCCGCGAGAGTCCGGCCCTCCGCGAGCAGCTCGACGGGGCGCTGGCAGCCGACGGCCTCCGCTACACGCCTGGCTCGGTCACCGTCCGGCACCTCCTCGAAGTGCTCATCGAGGACATCGGGCTCGACGAGGTGCAGCGGCACGTCACGCGGCCCCTCCACGGATTGCGGGTCGCCCCGTACCTTGGTTGCCTGGTCTCGCGGCCCGATTACGACGGCCGATGGGCGCACCACGAGCGGCCGCACGAGCTCGACCGCCTGATGGCCGCGCTCGGTGCCGAGGTCGTCGACTATCCGCTGCGGACCAGCTGTTGCGGCGGGCACATGACCCAGATCAGCCCGGATACCGGGTTCGAGATGATCCGCAGGCTGGTCGACGCGGCGGATCGACAGAAGGCCGACCTGCTCGTCACGGTCTGTCCGATGTGCCAGATGAACATCGACGCCTACCAGGGCGAGATGAACCACCACTTCCGCTCGAGCTACCAGGTCCCCATCCTGTTCTTCACCCAGCTGATCGGGCTGGCCTTCGGCTTTGAGCCAGGGTCGCTCGGGATCGGCACGGAGATCGTCTCCGCACGCCGCGCGCTTGGCCGGATCGGGATCGCGGTGCCGCCGCCAGCCGAGACCGCCGTGCCGGCGGGAGCGGCCGCACCGGGGGCCCGCAGGGCGCGGCCAACGCGCCCGCAGGGGCTGCCGATGCCGCACCTCGACGAGGACGACCGATGACCTCGAACGAGCCGGCCGACTGCCCGCGAGTCGGGGTCTACGTTTGCCACTGCGGGACCAACATCGCGGGTACCGTCGACGTCGCCGCGGTTCGCGACTGGGCGATGGAGCGGCTTGGGCCGCACGGCGTCGTCGTGTCCCGCGACTACCCGTTCATGTGCTCGAGCCTCGGCCAGGAGCTGATCGAGGACGACATCCGGAAACTGGGCCTCAATCGCGTCGTCGTCGCCGCCTGCTCGCCGCACATGCACGAGAAGACGTTCCGCGGCGCGTGCGAGCGCGCCGGCCTGAACGCGTACCTGTGCGAGCTCGTGTCGATCCGCGAACAGGTGTCATGGGTCCATACCGACAAGGTCGCCGCGACCGCCAAGGCCGAGGCGCTGCTCGCCGGCGGCGTCCTTCGCGTTCGCGAACAGGTGCCGCTCGAGCCGATGCGCGTGCCGATCAACGAGGCGACGCTGGTCGTGGGTGGCGGGATCGCCGGGATCACGGCGGCCGTCGAGATCGCCGAGGCCGGGTTCCCGGTCCACCTCGTCGAACGCGAGCCGTCAATCGGCGGCCACATGGCGCAGTTCGACAAGACGTTTCCGACGCTCGACTGTGCAGCCTGCATCCTGACCCCGAAGATGGTGACGGCAGGCGCCCACCCGAACATCACCCTGCACACGTGGAGCGAGGTGACCGACGTTTCGGGCTATGTCGGCAACTTCACGGCCAGGGTCCTGCACCGCCCGCGATACCTCGACACCGACCTGTGCACCGGCTGCGGCATCTGCCAGGAGAAGTGCCCGGCCAAGGTCGTCGACCCGGCCTTCGAGGCAGGGATCGGGTATCGCAAGGCGATCTACCGGCCATTCCCGCAGGCGGTTCCCAGGTTCCCCGTCCTCGATCCCGACAACTGCATCTACTTCGAGCGCGGCACGTGCAAGGCATGCGAGAAGTTCTGCGCGCCGGGCGCGATCCGACTCGACCAGCAGCCGGAGGAGGTGACGCTCCAGGTCGGCAACATCGTCCTGGCGACGGGCTTTGATGCGTTCGACGCGCGCCGTGTCGAACCGTACGGCTACGGGCGGCTGGCCAACGTCTTCAGCAGCCTCGAATTCGAGCGGATGAGCAACGCCAGCGGACCGACCGGCGGGCAGATCGTCCTGCGCGACGGCGTGACCCATCCCAGGACCGTGGCGATCGTCCACTGCGTCGGTAGCCGGGATCGCAACTACAACGAGTACTGCTCAGCCATCTGCTGCATGCAGAGCATGAAGTTCGCCCACCTCGTCCGCGAGCACACGAACGCGACCGTCTACGAGTTCTACATCGACATTCGCGCGCCCGGGAAGGCGTTCGACGAGTTCTACCAGCGCGTCCAGGACGAAGGAACGATCTTCGTCCGCGGCCGGGTCGCCGAGGTGACCGATGTCCTCCGCCGGCCCGAGGAGGCGGCCGAGGACGGTCGGCTGATCGTCCAGGTCGAGGACACGCTCGCCGGCCTGCAGCGGCGGATCCCGGTCGACATGGTCGTGTTGTCGGTCGGGCTGCAGCCGCAGTCGGACGCGCACGAGGTTGCCCGCCGCTTTGGCATCACGTGCAGCTCCGAGGGATGGATCATCGAGCGCCATCCAAAGCTCGATCCTGTCGCCACAATGACCGAGGGCGTCTTTGCAGCCGGCTGCGCGCTGGGTCCCCGCGACATCCCGTCGAGCGTGGCGAGCGGCGCCGCCGCCGCGGCGCGGATCCTGGGTCGGATCCAGCAGCGGGAGCTGGCGCTCGAGCCGATCCGCGCCGTCATCGACGCCACGCGCTGCTCGGGCTGCCGGATCTGCAACGACCTCTGTCCGTTCAGCGCGATCACGTTCGACGATGTGCAGGCCGTGACCGAGGTGAACCCGGCCCTGTGCCAGGGCTGCGGCGTGTGCATTGCGGCCTGTCCCGCCGGAGCCATCGGGGGCACCGGGTTCAGCGACGCCCAGATCCTGGGCCAGATCGAGGGGATTCTCATGTTCTCGGGCGCCGCGGACACCACAGCGGTTCCCGAGGCGATCGCGACCCCCGAGGCGGTGCCGGCATGAACGAGGACGTCAAGATGGCGCCGTACGAACCCGTCGTGCTTGCCTTCACCTGCAACTGGTGCAGCTACCGGGCCGCCGACCTGGCCGGAACCGCGCGGATCAAGTATCCACCCAACGTTCGTCTCGTCCGGCTCATGTGCTCGGGACGGATCGATCCGACCTTCGTGCTGAAGGCGTTCGCGAGCGGCGCGGACGGCGTGATGATGACCGGCTGCTGGCCGGCGGACTGCCACTACCGGGTCCAGAACGTCAAGGCGCTCCGCCGCTTCGAGCTGCTCCGGCGAGTCCTCGAGCAGCTGGGCATCGAACCAGAGCGCTTCCAGCGCTTCTATGCCAGCGCGGCCGAGGGCCAGCAACTCGCCGCCGAGTTCAGCCGGATGATCGAGGTCGTCCGGCCGCTCGGCCCGCTCAGCTGGGGCCGACTCCCCGATGTCGCCCCCGATCTCGAAGCGCTGGGCCAGGACGATGCCCAGGCGGACCTCGTGGCACTCGAGGCGGTGGGGTGATGAGCGTCAACGGCAAGTACCGCTTCGCGATGTACTGGGCGGCGTCCTGCGGCGGCTGCGACATCAGCGTCATCAACCTCCACGAGGCGATCCTCGATCTCGCCGAACGCTTCGACATCGTCTTCTGGCCGGCGGTGATGGACGCCAAGTACGCCGACGTCGCGGCGATGCCCGACGGTTCGATCGATCTCACCCTGTTCTCGGGCGGCATCCGCAACACCGAGAACGCCGAGCTTGCCCGGCTGCTGCGGCGGAAGTCGGCGATCCTTGTCGCCTTCGGCTCGTGCGCGACCGAGGGGTGCATCCCGGGCCTGGCCAACCTGACCTCGACCGGCGACCTGCTCGACCTCGTGTACGAGGGGCCGTCCATGGACAACCCCGAGCACATCCGGCCGGTCAGTCACACGACCATGCCCGAGGGCGACCTGCACCTGCCGGCTCTGGAGCCCCTGCTCCGGACGCTCGACCAGGTCGTCGAGGTGGACTACCGCATGCCCGGCTGCCCGCCCGAGACGGAGCGGATCGCCGAGGTGCTCGGCCTGCTCACCGCGGCTCTCGACGGCAAGGCTACATTGCCGGCGCGTGGCTCGGTGGTGGGCGCCGGCCATTCCACCGTCTGCGACGAGTGCCGCCGCGACCGCGGGGTCAAGCACGTCACGGCGTTCGGCCGGCTCCACGAGCTCCCGCCGCTGGACCCGGCCCTCTGCCTCCTCGAGCAGAGCGTCCCGTGCAACGGCCCGGCGACCCGCGACGGCTGTGGGGCGAAATGCCCGCTGGCCGGTGCTCCGTGCATCGGTTGTTATGGCCCGGCCGACGGCGTCGTGGACTTCGGGGCGCGGCTGCTCTCGGCCTTCGCGTCGGTCGTCGACGCGAGCGAGCCGGCCGAGATCGACCGGATCCTCGACGGCCTGCCCGACCCGGTCGGTCAGTTCTATCGCTTCAGCCTGGCCGGGTCGCTCCTGCGCGGCGGCCGGGCGGCACGGACCAGTCAGCCGCCCACGGCCACGCCCGCAACCACGCCCGCCCCCGCGATGGCGACCCATGGAGCGACCCGATGACGCGCCTCACGATCGACCCGATCACCCGTCTCGAGGGTCACGGCAAGATCGAGATCTTCCTCGACGACAAGGGTGACGTCGAGCACACCTACTTCCAGGTCCCCGAGCTGCGCGGCTTCGAGTCCTTCTGCGTCGGTCGCCCGGTCGAGGAGATGCCGACCCTCACCAACCGGATCTGCGGTGTCTGCCCGGAGGCGCACCACCTTGCGGCGGCGAAGGCGGCCGATGCCGTCTACGGGGTCGACCCACCGCGACCGGCGAAGCTGCTCCGGGAGCTGCTCTACAGCGCCTTCTTCGTGACCGACCATACGACCCACTTCTATGCGCTTGGCGGACCCGACGTGCTCCTGGGGCCGGACACCCCGGTCGCCGACCGCAACATCCTCGGGGTCATCCGCAAGGTCGGCCTTGACTTCGGCAGCCGGGTGATCGAGACACGCCGCGGGGGCCACCGCGTGATCGAGCTGATCGGTGGTCGACGGATCCACCCCTGCACGTCGGTGCCGGGCGGGCTGACCAGGGGGATCACGGCCGATGAGCGCACCGAGATCGAGGCGATCGCCCGCTCGATGCTCGACTTCGCCGGCGCCAGCCTCGACGTCTTCGATGGGGTCATGACCGACGGGCCGACGCGCGACTTGGTGCTCGGCGACCTCTTCCGGCACGAGACGTATTACGCCGGCATGGTCGACGACGCTGGCCGGGTCGCCCTGTACGACGGTCGGGTGAGCGTCGTGGCGCCAGACGGCGAATCGCTCGGGACGTACGCGCCGGCGGACTACCGGGACTGGATCGCCGAACACGTCGAACCGTGGACCTACCTGACCTTTCCGTACCTGCGCCGGATCGGCTGGAAGGGGTTCGTCGACGGCAAGGACTCGGGCGTCTACTGCGTCGGGCCGCTCGGGCGGTTGAACGCGGCCACGGGTATGGCCACACCACAGGCCCAGGAGGCGTACGAGCGGTTCTTCGCCACGCTCGCGCCGGCATCCAATGGGCATCGTCAGCCGGTCCACCAGCGGGGTGCCCACCATTGGGCCCGGCTGATCGAGATGCTCTATGCCGCCGAGCGAATGCTCGAGCTCGTGGCGGACCCCGACATCACTTCGGACGACGTCCGGACCGTCCCGACCGGCACGCCGAGCGAAGGGGTCGGCACCGTCGAGGCGCCACGCGGCACGCTGACCCACCACTACTGGACCGACGAACGGGGCATCGTCACCCGGGTCAACCTGATCGTCGGAACGACCAACAACCACGCGCCGATCGCCATGTCCATCGATCGGGCCGCGCGCGGCCTCATCCGGGCGGGCGTCGTCGTCGACAACGGTCTCCTCGACCGGATCGAGATGGCATTCCGCGCCTACGATCCCTGCTTTGGCTGCGCCACCCACACACTGCCGGGGCACATGCCCCTTGAGGTGACCATCCGGGACGTCCGGGGGGAGACCGTCGGTGTACTCCGCCGCGACGACTGAGCGGGGCGCGACGACCGAGCGGGGCTCGGCGACGCTCGTCATCGGGCTCGGCAATCCGATCCTGGGCGACGACGGCGTGGGTTGGCGAGTCGTCGACGCGCTCGAGGACCGACTGACCGGCGACGACGCCATGCGGCGGGCGGCCGGCGTCGTCGAGCTCGATCGCGTGGCCGTCGGCGGGCTGAGCCTGATGGAGCGCCTGATCGGCTACGACCGCGTGGTCCTGGTCGACGCCATCCTCGGCGGCGACATGCCGGGTACGGTGTCGGTTGGTTCGCTCGCCGAGACGGCTTGCCGCCTGGCCGGACACCTCGATTCCGCCCACGACGTCTCCCTGGTGGAGGCCCTGTCCGCCGGTCGAGCGCTCGGCGCCCACCTCCCCGACGACATCACCGTGGTGACCGTGGCGGCCCGGTGCGTCGACATCTTCGGCGAGCAGCTCTCGCCCGAGGTCGGCGCGGCCCTCGACACAGCCGTGGACGACATCCTCGCCGTCCTCGGCCGACCGACCGCGAGGCCCGCCTGATGCACGAGCTCGGGATCACCAGCCAGCTCCTCGAGGTCGTCCTGAAGCGCGCCGCGGCCGCCGGCGCGATCCGGGTCAGCGACGTCCACCTGGAGATCGGCGAGGAGTCGGACGTCGCGCCGCAGGCGCTCGAGCACTACTGGCCGAAGGTCAGCGATGGCACGCCGGCCGAAGGCGCTCGACTCGTCTTCGGCATCGCCGGCGACCCCTGGGCGTGCCGCGTCGTCGGCATCGACGTCCCCGACCCGCAGCCGGAGCCGCCGCCCGGTTAGGCGCGTCCGTCCCAGCACGGTGACGGCCCGTTTCCTGGTCCGCACGGGCGCCGGGTGACCGAACCGGCCGGTGACGAGGCGTTCCATGGTCCATTCGGGCGCCGGGTGACCGAACCGGCCGGTGACGAGGCGTTCCATGGTCCGCACGGGCGCCGGGTGACCGAACCGGCCGGTGACGAGGCTCTCCATGGTCCGCACGGGCGCCGGGTGACTTAACCGGCGGCTGGCACCCCATTGTCCTCGACTGGCCCGGCAGGTCAATAGCGCGATATAGTCCTCGAATACATCTGTATCGTGCCTTGAGCACGCAGGGAATGCCAGATATGACCGACGATCACGCGGATGATGGCGCCGCCCGGATCCGTGTCGGGCAGGCCGCCGAGATGCTGGGCGTGACGGTCGAGACCGTACGACGCTGGGAATCGCAGGGCCGGCTGCGCGTGGAACGATCGTCCGGCGGACAGCGCCTCGTCCCGCTCGCCGAGGTGACGCGGCTGCTGGCGGGACGCCGCCGCGGCGGGCTCGAACGACCGATCGTCGCCGGCTCTGCCCGCAACCGTTTCCCGGGCGTGATCACCCGGGTCGAGCGCGACGGGGTGGCCGCGATCGTCGAGATTGTGGCCGGCCCGCACCGGATCGTCAGCCTCATGACCGCGGAGGCCGTCGTCGAGCTCGACCTCCGCGTCGGCGACGAGGCGATCGGGGTGGTGAAGGCCACGAACGTCGTCATCGAGGTGTCCTCGTCGCGGGACCAGCGCGAGCGGCTCGCGTGAGGGTGCGGGCGATCGCCGCGCTCGGTGCGGTACTGCTCGTTGCCGGGTGTGCGGCGGGAGCGAGCGGGAACCCGGGGACCGGCGCCAGTCCGAACGCGGCAACGGTGCGCATCGCCGCGGCGGCCGATCTGCGTTTCGCGATGGCCGCGCTCGTGGCCGAGTGGGACACCGCCGATCCCGGCATCGCCGTCGAACCGACATATGGCTCGTCGGGGAACTTCTTCGCCCAGATCTCGGCTGGCGCTCCCATCGACGTCCTGTTCTCGGCCGACGCGGAGTATCCCCGTGCGCTCGAGAAGGCCGGGTTCGCGGCCAGCGGCTCGACGCGGCTCTACGCGATCGGGCAGATCGTCGTCTGGGTGCCGCTCGGCTCGCCGCTCGATGTCGAAACGCACGGCATCGAAGCGCTGACAGACCCTTCGGTCCGGGCGGTGGCGATCGCCAACCCCGAGCATGCCCCGTACGGCCGTGCCGCGGTCGCGGCGATGCGGGCGGCCGGCATCTACGACGCCGTCGAACCAAGGCTCGTCCTCGGCGAAAACGTCTCGCAGGCCGCCCAGTTCGTCGCAACCGGCAACGCCGACGCGGGCGTGATCGCGCTGTCGCTCGCGCTGGCGCCACCACTCGTCGACGAGGGCCGCTACGTGATCGTCCCGACCGATACCTACCCGCGGCTCGAGCAGGGCGCGGTCGTGCTCGATGCGGCAGTCGACCCGAACGCCGCTCATGCCTTCCTCGACTTCGTGCTCGGGCCCCGAGGGCGCGCCGTGCTCGACGGCTACGGCTTCCTGCCGCCACCGTGATCGACTGGGAGGCCATCCGGTTATCCGTCAGGTTGGCGGCCGCCACCACGGCCGTCCTCGTCGTTGTCGGCATGCCGATCGCCTACTGGCTTGCACGCTCACGCCGGCCGTGGCGGCCACTCGTCGAGGCCGTCGTGGCCCTGCCGCTCGTCCTCCCGCCGACCGTGCTCGGTTTCTACCTGCTCGTTGCCATAGGCACGGACGGCCCGCTCGGCGCCCTGTGGATCGGTGCCACGGGTGGCCGCCTGGCGTTCTCGTTCGAAGGGCTCCTGCTGGCCTCGGTCATCTACAGCCTCCCGTTCGCCGTCCAGCCATTCAGCGTCGCCTTCGCTGCGGTCGATCGGTCGCTGCTCGAGGTGAGCTGGACGCTCGGGCGATCGGGACCGGCGACCTTCCTGCGTGTCGTCGTTCCGCTGTCGGCCGGCGGGATCCTGACCGGCATGATCCTCAGCTTCGCCCACACCCTCGGCGAGTTCGGGGTGGTGCTCATGGTCGGTGGCAACATCTCGGGTGAGACCCGAACGGTCTCGATCGCGATCTACGATCGGGTCCAGGCGCTCGACTACGGCGGCGCCGCGGCGACGGCGCTGCCACTGCTGCTCGCCTCGTTCGCGGTCCTGGCGGTGACGTATGCCATTCGCGGGCTGACGGTGGTGCCGTGGCTGGCACGACGCTAGACGTTTCGCTCGAGCGGCGGTTCCGCCGTGGCCCGACGATTGCCGCGTCATTCGAGCTCGACCTGGCGGCTGCCCGGACCCTCGTCCTGTTCGGCCCGTCGGGCAGCGGCAAGTCGACCGTCCTGCGTTGCCTCGTCGGCCTCGAACGGCCGGATCGCGGCCGGATCACCGCCGCCGGCGACGTCTGGTTCGATGCTGCCCACAGGGTCGACCGGCCGCCCCAGCGGCGCGGCGTCGGCTACCTGCCGCAGGGTTTCGGGCTCTTCCCGCACCTCGACGTCCGCGCGAACATCGCCTACGGGATCACGACCGGCGGGGTGGCCGAGCGCCGCACCCGGGTCACCGAGCTGGTCGCGCAGCTCCGACTCGAAGGGCTGGAACGCCGCCGCTCCGGCCAGCTCTCCGGAGGCCAGCAGCAACGCGTGGCCCTCGCCCGGGCACTGGCCCGGCGGCCGCGGCTCCTCGTCCTCGACGAACCGCTGTCGGCACTCGATGCGCCGACGCGTGAGGAGCTTCGTGGCGAGTTGCGGCAGCTCCTCCTGGCCGGCGGCGTGCCCGCAATCGTGGTCACGCACGACCGCGTCGAGGCGCTCGTGCTCGGGGACCGCGTCGCCGTCATGGCGGAGGGCAGCCTGCGGCAGCAGGGCCCGACTCTGGAGGTCTTCGACCGGCCGGCGGACGAGACGGTCGCCCGGATCGTCGGGATCGAAACCGTGGTCCCCGCGACAGTTTCATGGGCGTCGGAGGGTCTGGTCCGGCTACAGATCGGAACCGCAGAGCTGGTTGCG
>Ga0214472_10008035_pt1 | contig 11009 bp, 9 predicted proteins | sample RVTome_6_FD_207662 | JGI IMG/M metagenome (GOLD analysis project Ga0214472, IMG submission 207662) | Soil microbial communities from uranium-contaminated site in the Upper Colorado River Basin, Wyoming, United States - RVT140D175 | ecosystem: Environmental > Terrestrial > Soil > Contaminated >...
AACCTCAAACGCTCGCAGGAAGCGCATGACGAAGACCGACGCCAATAACCCGGCGGCCGCCCTGGCCAATTGGATCGGAATGCCAACCGTCCGGAAGAACAGGGCGGCATTGATCAGATCCGAGGGTGGCAAAGGGCTGCTGGCGACGAACATCTGGCCAACCACCCCATACCAGGCAAATCCGATTGCCGCCCATAAGGAATCCTGACCAAAGCGGACCATCCCCGCCTGCCGGAATGCCCGCTGCTGCATGACCAGGCCGGCGCTGGCAAGCAAGGCCGATGAAATGCCCAATACATATCGTGTCCAGGTTTCACCCACTGCCAGCATCGTCGCGCCCGTTGGATAATCTTGGCGCAAGACCAAGACGCCCAGTCCCCAGACTGCCGACTGAGCCAGCGGAACGAGCAGGCTCAGTCGGCGCCAGGACTCACGCTGTGAGAGCAGGGCCGCCCCGAAGGCAGCCAGCGATAGGAATGAAAACGCCAAGAGCCCAAGGCGAAGCGCATCCCACACCATCATCAGCAAGGGATCCGCTGGCAAATGCCCCATAACGTGCAGCATTTCGATCCACTCGTGTAGGCCGTGGATCAGGCCGAAGGCGGCTAAAGGTCGGAGTGCATGACGCAAATGCGCGTCAGAACCTCGTCCAATCTCGAGGACGATTGCCAGGCCCATGCTGTAGAACGCAAGGCCGTAGACCAGATAGATCACTGCTAACGCGATATCGCCATCCATAGCACAAACGTCGTCGGAGCCGGGCCAGACTCAAGGGTCCGGCCGCTCTGGTCGCCGCAATCTCAGCCTAACGCAGCCGTCCGACGGGCCGCAGTGACATTCTTCCTCGAACAAGCCGCCTCGACTCCCCGGTCGCCTCCGCACGTGCGTGCTACAATCCGCCGGCAATGATCGAGGCCTTGCGCACTATCGTCGCGCTCAACCAGGACCTGATCTTCTTCGTCTACGGCCTTGCCTTTTTCGTGCTCGGCCTTTCCATTGCGCTGCAGTCCCGTAATGCCTCCCGCCTGGATCTGGCCCGGGCCTTGAGTTGGTTGGCCGCTTTTGGTTTCGCTCACGGGTTGCACGAATGGGGTGAGTATTTCATTCCAATCCAGGCAGCTTATATGTCACCCCAGGCCATCGAGGTGCTCCAGGGTCTGCGCCTGCTCTTGCTGGGGCTGTCGTTTGCTTGCTTGATCGAATTTGGCATCCGGCTGCTGGGCACAGGCGAACGCATCCGGCGTCTGACCGTGCTCAACGCGGGCTGGTTTGCGGTCTGGCTTTTCCTGACTTTCTTCCCGATCCACCGTCTGGCAAGCGGTGACGCCTGGCACAACATCGCCGATGGTCTAGCCCGCTATACAATGGCTCTGCCCGGCGCCATGCTGGCCGGATTCGCCCTGCGGCGCCACACTCTGGAGCGCATTGCCCCGTTAAATGTTCCCCAAATTGTCAGCATGCTGCGCGTGGCCGGTCTGACGTTGGTCGCCTACGGCTTCGTCGCCGGGCTCGTGCCGCCACCTGTTCCTTTCTTCCCGGGCAACCTGCTCAACAGCCAAGTGTTCGAGGCCATCCTCATCGTGCCGACGGCCGTGCCGCGCACAATCCTCGGCCTGATTCTGGCCATCACTACGATCCGGGCGCTTGAAGTATTCGACCTCGAGATCGAGCGGCGCCTCGCCCGCATGGAAGAGGCGAGCCTAATCCAGACCGAGCACGATCGGATCGCGCGTGAACTGCACGATGGCGCCATCCAGAAGGTGTATACGGCCGGCCTGCTGGTCGAATCCCTGCGGCGCTGGGTGCCAGCCGAAGGCGACGGCTCCACACGCGTCGAACGCGCCGTGAGCGCCCTCAACGACGCCATCGCCGACTTGCGCCAGAACCTGCGCGAGCTGTCCCCGACCGCACCCAGGCAGCCTCTGGCCGAGCGTTTGCGCCTACTGTCCGAGGATCCCCGCTTCGCGAGCTTGATCCGCCTGACCACCGATCTCGAGCTGCCGGCAGATTCAGTCGGCGAACCTGGCCAGGCCGACCACGTCGTGGCAATCGCCACCGAGGCCCTGTCGAACACGATCCGTCACGCCCACGCCAGTCGGGTCCGGCTTACCGCCCGGTTGACGGACGGCCAGCTGGCGCTGACGATTGAAGACGATGGAATTGGCCTCCCCAAGGACGCCGCCTTCGGATTTGGCTTACGCAACATGCGCGATCGAGCGCGGCTCTTGGCCGGCGAGCTAAGCCTGCAGAACAGGACCGAAGGGGGGACCCGCGTCGTGTTGGTCGTTCCGTGGGTGCCGCCGTGATGAAGACGATCCGCGTTGTATTGGTGGATGATCACGAGGTGGTGCGGCTCGGCTTGATGACCCTGATTGACGACCAAGACGACCTGCAGGTGGTAGCTGAGGCCGGCAGCACAGAGGAGGCGCTGGCTGCGGTGCGAGACCACCAGCCCCATGTCGTCCTGATGGACATCCGTCTGCCAGGGGAAGGTGGGATCGAAGCTACCCGCAAGATCAGCGAACGCTTCCCCGACAGCAAGGTAGTGATCTTGACTTCGTTCGCCGACGATCAGTTAGTCTTCGACGCGATTCGGGCAGGTGCTGTCGGCTACGTGCTTAAGCAGGTTGGCAACGACGAGGTGCTGCGAGCCGTGCGGGCCGCCGCCCGAGGCGACTCGCTGCTCGATCCAGCGACAACGGCGCGCGTTCTTGGGCATGTCCGCCACCTTGATCGTCAGGCGGAACAGGATGCCTTCCGCATGCTGTCGGACCGCCAGGTGGAGGTCCTTGTTGAATTGGCCAAGGGCAAGAGCAACTCTGAAATTGGACTAGCGCTCAACTTGAGCGAGAAGACCGTGCGCAACTACGTCAGTGCCATCCTGCAGAAGCTCGATTTGAATAACCGCGTCGAACTGGCCACGTATGCTGTGGAACACCGCCTCTTCGACCACTACGGCCGCCAGGAGTAATCGGCGGCCGACAAGAAAGGGCGGTGGCTCTGCCACCGCCCTTCTTATATGCAGCCAGGCAGAATTCGGTCAGTCGCCGGCGCCCGTTTCGGCGGCCGCCCCGAGCTGCGGCGCCATGCTCCAGCGCCGCTTGGCATCGCCTGCCTCGGCTTGCCAGGGAGTGCCAATCAGCGGAAGCAGGAAATGGTCCAGGCCGATGAAACCACTGACCTTCCAGGCCAAGATCAGCCCCACGCTCAGGGCGAACAAGACCGGATTGACTGAGGCCGATCCGGCCATCATGAAGTTCCAGTTCATGAACCCGCCGAAGAAGGCGGCGATGCCGGTAAACGCGCCCAGGATCAGCGCGATGCCAACCAGCAGCTCGCCGGCGACTACTAGTTTGGCGAACCAGGTGTAGGCTTGCGCATCCAGCATCATCTGCAGAAAGCTGCGGTACCAATCGAAAGCGATCACCGGCCGCCCCTCGGCCGGTATGGCCACCGCCCCGGTCCAGAAGCCCTTGAGGGCTGCGCCGGTCGTAACCCAGGCGGGATTGGTGATTTTGTGGCTGGCTGCTTCCACCCATTGCCAGCCCAGCCAAATGCGGACCGGCAGCCACAGCCAACCGGCCAACCGCTCGTTGAGCAGGGTCTTGACCAAGGGCGGATCCTTGACAACCTGTCCCTTGCGGGTAATGACTGTGCTCATCTCTCAGCCTCCGTGTTTACTGATTTGGACCATCGAGGGACCGTGCGTTACGTGTCCCGATGTCAAGTATCGAGGATGAGGTGGGCTGCTTGAAGGGGCGATCGACCCTAACCGGTTGGGGTCAGGCGACCCTGATTGATGAGGAGACGGCGGCGCGCAAGCCTATTGGCGCAGTTCGGTACCGCAGCTGCGGCAGAATTTGTCGCCGGCTTGGGTCTGGGTGCCGCAAGCATGGCAATAGCGGGCCCTGCTTGGTGACGGCCTGCGCCGGACAGAGCGAACCCTGGAGGACCGGCGGCGGCGGTACCACAGGGCGCCGGCCGCGGCCAACGCCAAACCGGAAGCTAGCGCCACGATTGCCGGCGCCACGGAGCCCGGGTTGGCCGCCGTAGGCTCTGTGCCGGCGGCCAACAGGTCGACCGTCAGCTCATCGATCGGCCGCACATAGCTGACGGTGACCGACACCGGCTGCCCCTCTGGCCACGCGCCGAGAGCTGACGAAACGACGGTCAGACCCCGGTTGTTGGTTGTCTCCGTCTGCGGCGCCGGTGTGACCGTCAACGCCGATGCACCGGGTGGCTGCTGCACGTCATAGCCAAGAGCCCCGACGGCTACCTCGGCCGGCCACACATACGTAAAGGAGCGCTGGGCTCCGTCGATCGCCAATTGGGCATAGTACTCAAGCCAAATCGACCTCGATTGGGATTCGATGTTGATAATGGCCCAATCGCCTTGGACGGTGCGTACGAAGTTGGCGTCAACCAACCCGCCAGCGCCGTCGGCAAAGGCGACGGCGTGAGGTTGGCCAGCCGCAGCTGGTATCGGCAATTGGATCGTGGTGGGGACGGGTACGTCGGGCGGCAATTGTGCTTGCAGGATGACGAGCACGGACCGCTGATCGTACTCGGGCCACATTGAGACTTGCAGGCTGGCCAGCCTGGTGGGCCCTTGTGCTGCCGCCACCGCCGGCAGCACGAGGGCGGCCAGCATCAAACCTGCAGCCAGCCAACGTTTCATCGCAGGGATGGGCTAGGCGCGGCGGTAGTACACAACCAGGGTAACCACGCCCAATGCCACCAGGATGCCGAGCACGACCAGGCTGGTGGTCAGGCTGAGCGGTCCTTCGGGGGCAGGCGTGGGGGTTGCGGCTGCGCTGGCTGGGGACAGGGTTAGAACGTAGGCAGTCACATCCTGGATTTCGCCGGCGGTCAGGGGCCCACCGCCGTCCTGTGACCAGGCGGGCATCGTCGAGCCATTGATCCCCGACGACACCACCTCATGGATGTAGGCATACGGCTCGACCCCCGGCCAGGATTTGGCCAGTGGGGCACCGAAGCGGCCCCGGCCCTCATCCCCATGACACATCACGCAGTTCAGTTGATAGACCAGGGCCCCATGCTCGGGGTCGCCTTCGATGTCCGGCAGCGGTTCGATCGCCGGCGGCACGTAGGTTGGCAGCGGTTCGATCGGCTCGGTTCCGCCAATGGCCAGCGCGATGTAGGCAACGATGTCATCGATGTCCTGATCGGTCAGCGGGCCGCCCCGGTCTTCACTCCAGGCCGGCATGACCGATCCGTCGATGCCGTTGGCAATGGTCTGGCGCATGGCGGCTCCGGGGTCAATGCCCGGGAACTCGTCCAACGCGGCGCCGATTCGTCCCTGCCCATCGGTCCCGTGACATACGGCGCAGTTCTCGACAAACAGCTCTCCGCCCCGTTCGACATCGCCACCCTCCTGGGCCGAGACGACGCCGACCACGGTCAGGCAGAGCAGCAACGATAGCGCAATCCACCATGACCTTTGCATGTGCATCGAATTTCCTCCCCGTCCGATCAGGAGCAGGGCCTTGGATGATCCGTGGCCGTCCCAGTCCGCACGCCGGGTCGATCGATGATGCAAAGACGCAGTCGCCGAGGGGCGGCGGCGCCCGCTGGCCAGGACCGCCTTAACCTAGCGGAACGTTTCCATGTAGACCAGGATATCGGCCAGATCTTGCGGTGTCAGCCGCCGGCCATAGTCGCCGGGCATAACGCTGGGATCAAATCCCTCGACGACAAAGGCATTGGGCATGATGATCGACTCGACCAGGTATTCATGCGCCGAAGTCGCGCCGCCGGTGTAATTGTCCTGCTCGATCCGCTGGGCGGCGCGCTCGGCGACAGCCGGCATCCCATCCGCGGCGGCCCAAGCCGGACCGGTTGATGAAAGCACGTGACAGGCGGTGCAGCCCAACGAGCCTTCAGCCAACGTCTGACCATTCTCGGCGTCGCCCGCAGGCAGCTCGACGGTGATATCCGTCCCGACCGCCTCGTCCTCGGGAATCGAGGGGGTTGGGCCGGCCTCGGCCAACGCTGTCTGCTCCCAATTCATGACGAACTGGACCAGCGACTCGATCTGGTCCGGGCGCAGAGGCCCCCCGTACTCCCGGCTCCAGGTGGGCATGCGCTGCGGATATGAGGTGCCTTCGCTGGGGACCGGCCGGCCGGCGGCGATGGTGCCACGCACGTAGTCCTCGACGGTGCCGGCGTAGCCGATTGCCTGTAGTCGGCTGCCGTTGAACAGATCGGCCGCGTTCAAGCCCGGCGCCACACCGGGGATGCCCCGGCCCTGTGGGCCATGGCAGGTGCGGCAGTTGTTCTCAAACAGCGACGCGCCGTTCTCGATTTGGCGGGCGTGAAAGGCCGCGTCGAAGCGTTCCATGCGGGCCGGCTCCTGTACTGCAAGGACGGCGGCCACGGCTGTCGCCAGGATCAGGGTGCCTAGTCCAAGTCCGATGTACCACTTCATGGCTGGCTAGCCTCCGAACCTGGTAGTGACTTCATGGGCGCTGTCCCGGTGGAAGTATGTAGACTGGCTCGACTCGGTTTGTTCACCGGTCTCAATTGAGTCCCACAGCACGCGCAATGTGACTTTGCGCAAACCGGACTGCCAGTTCTCCACCACCATGATGCCCTCGGCGTTGGGCAGGGTTTCCCCATGCTGCTGCAGGCTCTCTTCGAACAGGTGCAGCACATTGCGCAGGGCAGGCGTCGGTGCTTGCTGCCAGTTGGCCGCCTCATACGTGCCGGCCTCAAACTCATCCCACTCGGAGGTCAGCAGAGGCCCGGGGTGCGTTTGGGGCAGCAGTTCGGCCAGCACTTCCTGATCGGCCGACGACTGCACGGCGTACCACGGAGTTCCCATGAAGGACAGTATGGCCAGAACAAAGACCGAAACGGCTGCACCGGACAGGCCGATGCGCCGGGCGGCGTAGCGCCGGTTGGGGCCCAGTTCGAAATAAGGGAAGACCACACTGATCGTGGTAATGGCGCCAGGGACAATGACCCCCCAAATCACCTTGTCGCCCAGCTTGAGCATGCCCTGCAGCCACAGGAAGTACCACGGCGCAGTCGTGTGCAGCGGCGTGACCTGTGGGTCGGCATGCGGCTCGAGCGGCGCATGATAGAACCAGGCAGAGGTGACGATCAGCAACAAAGTGAGCCCAGCGACATAAAACAACTCGCGGGTGGCAATTGTCGGCAGGAAATACTCACGCTTGTCGAGCGGCACTTTCTTGGCCGTATCCTCGCCGATGCTCTCATCTTCGGGCGCCAGGCTGTGCCCGTGGATGACCACCTTGTAGTAATGCACGCCGAACAGCACCAACGCCGCCAGCGGTAATCCAATCACGTGCAGGAGATAAAAGCGCAGCAAGCCGTTGGCCCCGATGTCGGGGCCGCCGCGGACCAGCAGGTTGAGCGTCTGGCCGACGACTTCCGGCGGGAAAGCCTCGGCCATGGAGGCGCCGATAGTGACGGCCCACAACGACAACTGGTCCCACGGCAGCAGGTAACCGCTGAAGGACAGCACGAGCGTGACCCACAACAGCAGCGCGCCGGTCGCCCAGGTGAACTGGCGGGGCTTCTTGTAGGAACCGGTGACCAGGGTGCGCAGCATGTGGAGCGCGACGACGGCCACCATGACCTCGGCGCCCAGCCGGTGCATATCGCGCATCAGGCGGCCAAAGGGGACGGTGCTCAGGATGTCGACCATGTTCTGGTAGGCGACCAGGGGGGAGGGGGTGTACCAAAACATGAGATAGACGCCGGTGATGATTTCAAAGGTGAGAAAGAAGGTGGACAGCCAGCCCAAGCGGAAAGAGGGGTACAGGCCGGTCACCAGATTGTTGTAAAAGCCGGGCCGCATGTGCAGCCAGAAGCCATCCGCATGCGGCGTCAGTCGTGGATTGGGCCGCCCGGCTTCATCGCCGCGCAGCATGCCGCGCAGCGCCGGAATGTCGAGGCCGGCCGTAACTCGGCGCACGCTGTCATTGGCCGTGTCCTCAATCGTCTGACGGACACCCTTTTCCTTGATGTCATCGAGGATGGGGATGTGAGGTTCAAAAATGCCGCGAATGAAGTCCATGCCGGCCTCCGCCTACAGTCCGCCGCCGGGGGCCGTGTTGGGCGCACCCTGGACACGCCGGCCAGTGTCGACTCGCAGGCTGACGGCATCGGGGGGGACATTGATAGCCGTGCCCTCCCTGCCGTCCATCGCCGGTTCGGTCCGAGTCAGAACGTTGCCTTCGGCATCAACGGCTTCAATGATGAATACATCCAGGTTGCGGTTGGCCGGGCCGTCAATGCGACTGCCCGTCAGCAGATACTTGGAACCGTGACACGGACATTCGAAACGATCGTTGGTGGCCACCCATTTGTACAGGCAGCCCAGGTGGACGCAAACCTTGTAGAGCGCCTTGACCCCCTGCTGCACGGGATAGACTTCTGGCTGACGTGGGTCATCAAGGATCGAATCGCCGTTGTTGACCAACCAGAAGCGACCTTCGGGGAAATCGGCCGGCCCACTGTTGGGCTGCGGGATCAGGTCGAGGCCAAGGGTGAAGACTCCACCGAACTCGCCTTCCTGGAAACGCGGCAGCGCAAACCAGATGGTGGCCCCGCCTGTGCCAGCCATGAAGACGGCCATCGACGCCCCCCACAGGTAATAAAGAAACTCCCGGCGCGTAAGCGGGAGGGACGTTTCGGCTAGTTCTTCGGCCGGCGACTCGGCCCGAGCCTCCGCGTCAGCCATCGGCAGCACTCCTTCTCCTGTCAAGGATTGTGAAAACCGGGCGCTGTCTCGACTTGCGCAACACCCGGATTAGGGGGCCTGACGCCACACAAGTGATATTAGTAACATACTGGACAAAGCGTGTCAATTATCCACCAGACCGGTCGAAATGCCAATCGCAGACGGAGGCCAAAGCCGGCTGAGTATAATGGCTCGGATGTCGCACACGCAACTCTCGCCGCCGCGGTTGATCCAGACTAAGTCTGAGCTGGAATCCGTCCTGGCCGAGCTTGACCAACCCCTGTTGGCGGTCGATACCGAATCCAACAGCCTGCATGCTTACCATGAGCAAGTATGCCTGATTCAATTCTCGACCGAGCATGCTGACTACCTGATCGATCCGCTAGTGATCGGCAACTTGCAGCCTCTGGCCGCGCTCTTCGAAAATCCCGCCATCGAGAAGATCTATCACGCCGCCGAGTACGACATTATGACGCTGAAGCGGGACTTCGGCTTTGCGCAAAGCAACCTGTTCGACACCTACGTCGCCGCCCGGACGCTGGGCTGGGACCAGTCCGGCCTGGCCAGCATCCTTGAGAGCCAATTCGGCGTGCGCCAGGAAAAACGTTATCAGCGAGCCAATTGGGCACGGCGTCCACTGCCGGAGGATATGCTGAACTACGCCCGCCTCGACACCCATTATTTAATCCCCCTGCGCAATCAGCTGCGCCCAGCGCTGGTCGAGGCCGGCCGGTTGGAGGAGGCCGTCGAAGCCTTCGATCTGCTGACCCACGCCCCGGCCCACACCAATGGCTTCGATCCGGACGGTTTCTGGCAGCTCGGGGATACGCGCAACTTGAACGGCCAGCAGGCGGCCATTCTGCGTGAGCTTTACCTGTTCCGGGAGAAAGAAGCCGAGCGGCGCGACGTTCCTAGCTTCCGCATCGTCGGGAACCGAGCGCTGTTGGCTCTGGCCAAAAACCCGCCGGCCAAGCTAGAGGAGCTGGATCAGGTCAAGGGGTTTTCGGGGCCGCGGCTGGATCGCTATGGGTCGGCCCTGATGCAGGCCATCGTACAAGGTAGGCAAGCCAATCCGCCCCAGCGGCCGCGGCCGCCGCGCGCCAGCGACGAGGTGCGCAAGCGCTACGACCGACTGCGCCAATGGCGCAAACGGACCGCCCAGCAGCGATCGGTCGACTCGGACTTGATCCTGCCTCGTGACTACTTGTGGGAGATTGCCAGGGCCAATCCCAACTCAAGCGGCGCGCTGCGTAGCCTGATGGAACCGCTCGAGTGGCGCTTCAACACCTACGGAGCCGACATCCTAAAACTTCTTCGCTCTTGACGAAAGATCGAGGCTGACCAATGCAAATTGGATTTCACGGGGCCGCCCAGACGGTGACCGGCTCGCGCCACTTGTTGACGGTCAATGGACATCGCTTGCTCCTGGAGTGCGGCCTGTACCAGGGCCGGCGGCGCAAGACCTTCGAGGTGAACGCTTCGTTCCCGTTTGCGCCCAACGACGTTGATGCAGTAGTGGTCTCCCACGCGCACATCGACCACATTGGCAACCTGCCCAACCTGATCGGCCAGGGGTACGAGGGGCCGATTCATGCCACCCATGCCACCCGCCGTCTGACCGACCTGCTCTTGCGCGACTCGGCCCACATCCAGGAGGAAGACGCCGAGTACTTGAATCGCAAGCGACAACGCCAGGGCGAGGAGCCCATCGACCCGCTGTACACCAGCCAGGAGGCCGCCGTGGCCGTCCGCTACCTCACCGGCCATGACTACGACCGGCCGTTTGAGGCCGTGCCCGGCGTGCGCGTCACCTTTGTCGAGGCCGGCCACATCCTGGGATCGGCCGGTGTCCTCCTGGAGATCGAGGAGCAAGGACGGACGACTCGCTTGATGTTCAGCGGCGACATCGGCCGCCAGCAGGCGCTCTTGCTGCGAGACCCGGTCCAGCCTGAACAGGTCGATTTCCTGATCATGGAGTGCACGTACGGTGATCGGCCCCATCATTCCCCCCAACAAGCCTACGATGAGCTGCAGGCGTCAGTGGCCCGAACCATCGACCGGGGCGGCAAGATCATCATCCCGGCCTTCGCCGTCGGACGGACCCAGGCTCTGGTTTACTCGCTGCACCTGATGTTCGAACGGGGCGAACTGCCCTGGCTGCCGGTATTCGTTGACAGCCCGCTGGCGATCAACGTGACCACGGTCTTCCGCGAGCATCCCGAGTGTCTCGATGAGCAGGCGCAGGCCTTTATCCAGAGCGATCCACACGGTGCCGCCT
>Ga0214472_10008036_pt1 | contig 11009 bp, 5 predicted proteins | sample RVTome_6_FD_207662 | JGI IMG/M metagenome (GOLD analysis project Ga0214472, IMG submission 207662) | Soil microbial communities from uranium-contaminated site in the Upper Colorado River Basin, Wyoming, United States - RVT140D175 | ecosystem: Environmental > Terrestrial > Soil > Contaminated >...
GGGACTCGGTGGAAGTGGAGGTTGACCAGGAGACCAACGTGGTCACCGCCATAATTGCAACCAGCGAGGACACGAATACCGGAACATTGCCCCAGACCCAGGAAGGGACGGTGGACAGCGTCGATGTCGACGCCGGACAGATGGTGTTGGCCCTGGCCGACGGCGAGATGATCACGGTGGAGGTGGACCAGAACACCGTGGTGACAATCAATGGTTCGACCGGAACTCTGGCCGACTTGCAGCCCGGGGACTCGGTGGAAGTAGAGGTTGACCAGGAGACCAACGTGGCCAATTTGATCACGGTCGTGGGTGAACCGGTTACCACCACCGGGGAGATTGCAGAAGTCAACCTCGTTTCGCAGACAATGACTGTGGTGACTCCGGACGGTCGAACGCTCCTACTTCACTTACTGACATTGGATGGGTCTACTCAAATCATTGTGGAAGGTGGCCAGGGGTCATTACTCGACCTGGTTTCGGGAGCTGTTGTAGAGGTGACCTATGACCCAGACACAATGGTGATTAGCAATATTTACGTCCGGGCAGGCTAAAGTGACATGCCCGGAGTTGCCGATGACTCGTTTTCAGTCAACCAGGGCGGATCAGTGAATGGCAGCTTGCTGGCAAATGATGGGCATTCCAAGGGAGGCACCATTACAATTGAGATCAATGGCTTCTGCTACAACTTTCGATCGAACGGACATTCGAACGGACATTGCCCGTCAACCAGGCATATCCAAATCGGTTAGCAGATTTCTCAGACTGCCAGTATTTCTGGTACTGGCCGCATTTGGAGTCGTTGTCTGGAGTATGGTGTTCCTCTTCTCAAGTTGGGAAATTGGTCGAGTCCAGGCCCTGGGGCCGGGTCTGGGCAACTTCACATACAGCCCGGGCGAACTGTTCCAGCCGGTCGGCGTTATCCGGAGCCCCTTGGCCACGGGAATGTGGTCATGGTCAACGGCTACCTGATGGTAATCTACTCCAGCGATGGCGGCGGCATTTCTGAGAATGGGGGAATCGAATTCTGGGACGTGTCGGATCCGAGCAATCCGGTGCTGGCAGTGAGACACGACAACAATGATACCCATGGACTCCGGGAGGCCCACGGTTTTTCCTTCAGTATTAGCTATCCTGGTTACTACATGGTTGCCCAGGCCGTTGAAGGAATCCAGTTCTGGGACCTGTCCAATCCCTTCGATATATCTTTGTTGAGCTATATGGACCTGCCCGGCATTAGCCAGGGAGATTACACCGGTGACTGGTGGGTGTTCTGGCAGGCCCCATACGTGTATGTCGCAGGTACCGGAAGCGGCCTGTATGTGGTCGATGCTACCGACCCCACCCGGCCGGTCTTGCTAAACCAGGTGACCACCAGCCAGATGGGCGGCCTCAACCCGGGTATGGCCTTTGCCGTGGGGAATCTGCTGGTGCTCATGGAAAATCAGGGTGGTGACTATGCCACCATGGATATCAGCGATCCTGCCAGTCCCGTGTTGATCCAGAAGGTCAAGGGCCGGAGTGGCTACAGCCATATATTTGCGGCCGGTAAGATTCTGACCTCCGGAGGCAACGGCGACTCGAACAAAATGTACGTCCACAACGTGACTCACGACGGCATTATTTCCTTCGCCGGGGAAGCCGGGTCCGATCTTGGCAACGGTGGTTACGGATCATATCAAGACGGTTTTTTCCATTCTGGGTTTTCCAGCAAGTATGCCAAGTTCGACATCGCCAGCCTGGACCTAATTGGCACCGGCACCTCGGGGCTGCCCGGTCGGGACGAAGACTTCGGGCAGGTCCTGGGAAACCTGGTATTTGTCGGGAGTGACCACAGTGATGGATCTGCCCTCATCGTGCATCAGACTGCACCGGATACCGCCGGCCCGGAAGTACATTGGGTGCATCCCCAGGATGGCGCCTCAGACGTTGCCCTCACCGGCCGCGTTGGCGTTTCCATGTCGGATAACATTGATATCAGGTCGGTAGGTCCCAGCACCTTCGTGGTGCGCCCCCGGGGCGGTCTGCCTCTTCCCGGAAAATTCAGCGGGCAAATGGGCCTGGTCAATTTCAGCCCCGATGAACCTCTGCAACCCAATACCACGTACGAGGTTTTCGTGAATGGCATCAGGGACCTGGTGGGAAATCCGGGCGGCACGTTCACCAGTCAGTTCTCAACTTCCAGCCTGATTTCCCATGTGACCAGTGCCGGCGGCCAGGCCTATGGGGTTGACACCTTTGCCGCTGGAAAGCAGGTCCACACCGACGACACCGTTACATTCACTGATCGGCATCCGGCTCAATTTGCCGGTCAACCGTACATCAGGACGGCGGTGCAGGATACCGGCGGCACCGGTCCCGGGTTTCTGACCTTCGACCTGTCTGCCGATGCCACGGTCTACGTGTTGTATGATGGCAGCGCCAGCCAGTTTCCGGGGTGGCTAACTGACGGTACCTGGACCCTTACCGGGGACGCCGTCGGAACTTCAGGTCCCTCCCCGGCCCGAGCGGTATTCAAGAAAGACTTTGCCGCCGGCACAGTAGGACTCGGCGGCAACGCATACCCGCCCATGTCAGGCGCCAGCGACATGTATACCGTATTGGCGATAAGCAGTGGCGGCACTGCAGTTCCCCCCTGTACCATCAACCCTTCCTCCAGGGCCGTGGTAAACACCAGCGTGGATTTCGGTATCGCCACCATATCGGGCGGGGATCGGGTCACCTATTCTGGAATTTCGGAGACGGCAGCCCTACGACTCCCCCGTCTGCCGATCCGGCGGTGAGCCATGCCTACTCGTCTCCGGGACGCTACGGAGTAGTTCTGACCGCGCAGAACGACCTGGGGGCGGGCAGTTGTGCGATCATTCAGATCGTCCATAACCCGCTGACCGCGAAACCAGCAGTTTCATCCAGCACCATCATTCATAATGGCGTTTATTCATTTAATGTAAACCCCGACAATAATACGGTCACTGCGATCAATGAGAGCACTCTGACCAGGGCCTGGGAGGTACCGGTCGGCCGCAACCCCCGAACTCTGGCCGAGGCCCCCAACGGCGATATCTGGGTGGTCAATCAAGCCGATGCAACGATCAGCGTCCTGAACGGCGGCAACGGGAGCCTTTTAAGTACCTGGAGACTGCCCTATGCCTCTCAATCTTATGGCATCGCCTTCAGCCCAAACGGAAGTGTGGCCTACGTGACCCTGCAGGGGACGGGACGCCTCCTGAAATTGGACCCAGCCGGAAGCATCGTCGGCGATATTGACGTCGGCCCGAAGCCCCGCGGCGTTGCGGTCTCGGGCGATTCCCGTCGCATACTGGTCACCCGGTTCATCTCCCCGGCAGACCACGGCGAGGTCCGGGTGGTTGATGCCGCCACTTTCAGCGTGGCGGGCACGGTTGATCTGGCCTTTGATCCCGGGCCGGACACCGAGTCCAGCGGTCGTGGCCTGCCCAACTACGTCGGGTTTATCCGAATCTCACCGGATGGCCAGCGGGCCTTCCTTCCCTCCAAAAAAGACAATCTGGCCCGGGGTTTATTCCGTGATGGCCAGCCCCTGACCTTCGAAAGCCGGGTCCGAACCATTGTCTCCCAGATTGACCTGGCGAATAACGTTGAAGACCTCGCTGCCCGGATCGACCTCAATGACCGGGACATGGCCCAGTCCTTGATCTTCAGTCCGGCTGGAGATATCTTCTTCGTCGCCACCCAGGGCAGCAACCGGATTGAGGTTTACGACGCCAATAGTCTGGCCTTGTTGGGAGGCATGAACACGGGATTGGCCCCGCAAGGGATGGTGTTTAACGGTGACGCCAGCAAGCTCTACGTGCAGAACTTGATGTCGCGGTCGGTCTCCGTATTCGACACCACCGACTTCATCAGTGGGGCCAATAACGCATCATCCCGGTTGGTCGAGATCGCTACGGTCAGCAATGAATTCGTCTCGCCCCAGGTATTTTCAGGCAAGCAGATTTTCCACAACGCATCTGATCCGCGCATGAGCCGTGACGGCTACATCAGCTGCGCCAGCTGTCATAGTGACGGAGGGAGTGACGGCCAGGTCTGGGATTTCAGCCAGGACGGGGAGGGTTTGCGGAATACCATCACTCTGGCCGGCAAGTCGGGAATGGGCCAGGGCAATGTTCATTGGACCGCCAACTTCGATGAGATTCAAGACTTCGAGAAAGATATAAGGAATGGATATAGGGGGACGGGATTCCTGTCCGACGCAGATTTTAGCGTTACCGCTGATCCTCTGGGCAGTCCGAAGGCCGGGCTGAGCCGGGAACTGGACGCCCTGGCCGCTTACGTTTCCTCTCTGAAGACCACGCCTCCCAGTCCCTACCGGAACTCGGATGGTACCTTGACCCTGGCGGGTGAGGCAGGTCGGCAGATTTTTGAAGCCAGAGATTGTAAGTCCTGTCATTCGGGCCCATTCTTTACCGACACCTTGCGTCATGATGTGGGGACGGTTCAGGCCTCCTCCGGCCTGGGAATCGGGCAACCCTTGAATGGCATCGGTCTTGAGACTCCGACCCTGGTTGGCATCTGGGATACCGCCCCTTATCTCCATAACGGGCAAGCGCTTACGTTGCATGATGTGCTGAGCAATCCAACCCACATCGACATTGCCGGGCTGACTCCAACAGAAGTCAACCAGTTGGTCTCTTATTTGTTGCAGATTGATTTAGTTGATTTACCGGAGACCAGCATCAGTAGCGGGCCCCCGGTTATTACCCCAGACACCAGCGCCAGCTTCTCCTTCACCGCGAGTTTGTCCAGCAGCACCTTTGAGTGCGACCTGGACGGAAGCGGGTTCAGGGCTTGTGCCTCGCCCCAGAGTTATTCGGCATTAGCGGAGGGAAGTCACATTTTCCAGGTGCGCGGGACCGATCCGGCAGGCAATACGGACCCAACTCCCGCGAATCATACTTGGACTGTTGATAACAGCACCCCTTCTGGGCCATTAGTGACCAACATAGTAGTTAGTAATGGCAAGACCTACCTGCGGGATGCGTTGGAAGCAGGCAAACAGGTCTATAGAGACCGCAGCTATACCTTTACCAGCGTGCCAAGTGAATACGTTGGTCAGGAGTTAATAATTACCGCCAACAACGACAAGACCGCAGCAGGCCCAGGCTTCCTGACCTTTACTTTGACGGCTGATGCAACGGTCTACGTGCTTTATGATAGCCGAGCTACCATCCTGCCGGCCTAGCTGGATGATGGTACGTGGGTTCCGACAATTGACGTCATTGACACCAGTGACGTGGCACGGGCGGTGTACCGTAAGGAGTTTGTCGCAGGGGCAGTGCAGCTAGGAGGCAACTTCATGGCTCCCACGGTTGGCGCCAACAGCATGTACAACGTGGTTGCGGTCATGAGAAACAACTGAACCCAGGGACCAGAATCGCCCCAGAAAGGAATCCAGTTTGCCGCCCGACGCGCCGGCTTACCGGCCCACAGCAGCCGCATTCAACTCGCGGATGGCCTTCAGGGTTTCCGGACCAGGGGCCTGGCCCATTTCGACGTCCTGGACCGCCTCCCAGGACCGGCGCACTTCTGCCATGACCGCTTCGTCAGACTGGTCGATGTCAATGGGGATGCCGATCTGGGCCCAGGATGTAAGGCCAGTGAGCCAGAACACTTCGGTCGGGTTGTTCTCCGGGTCGCGGAAGTAGCAGCCGATGGCGCTGGCATGCGAGACGACGCGGTCCAGTTTGTACCCGTGTTCATGGATGCGCCGCTTGAAGTCGCGGAGGTCATCGAGGGAATCCACCCGCATCGAGATCTGCTGGATCCAGCGGGGGTCCTCCAGCGAAGGGCGGCCGTTGATCAGCGCGATTTCGTGATCGACGGCCTCGGGATCGGCGCTGAAAAAGGCCCCGAGAGCACCGACCTTGGTCAGCGTCATGCCCATAAAATTCGCATAAAAGTCCTTCATGAGATCCAGGTCCTGAACGTAGAATCCTACGTGACCGAGGCCATTGACTTTCGCTGACATCTCTGCATCTCCTCGCCGAATTCTTTTGGGTGGTTGGGTAGCCGGTCCCCTTTTCCCGCCTAGCCGTCGTAGCCGATCACGCTAGTAGCCGGTCACGCTAGTAGTCGATCACGATGGTTGGGAAAAGGGTTTTCGCTTTGGTTAGCGAAAATTATACCCAAATCCACAACATTAGTACACAATAGATCGTGTACCCTGAGGCATGGGCTGCCGCCGCCGAAATTGCGCATACCGTTCGCGGTTCACCCGCCCGGATTCGGCTCTTCCGCCCCAGGGTTACGACCGAAGTCCGAACCGTCTTCGGTATATGTTGGTGAATCGTGTATCTGACCTACTTTCAAGCGCCTCAGTGCGACTGGATACCGGATACTGGGGACTGGGGACTGAGGAATTCGGCATGAAATTGGTAATTGCCCTACCGTAAAATGGCGACACTAAAATGGCGACACTAACTGCAGCCAGAGACCGGTTAAAAAACGTCTATTTCGGTTGGTGGGTACTGGCCTCCACCTTTATTCTGGGAGCGATGTCTGGCGGCGTATTCGGAAATAGCAATGCAATCTTCTTCGGCCCGGTAAAGGCCGATCTGGGGCTGACCAGCGCCCAGACCTCTTTGATTTTCAGCCTTTCCCGGGCCCAGGGCAGCCTGGCTGGCCCGGTAGTCGGATGGGTCGTTGACCGGTTTGGTGCGCGGCCCATGGTGATTGCCGGCGGCCTGGCGGCCAGTCTGGGGTTCATATTACTATCCGGGGTACACAATTACTGGGTTTACCTGCTCATCTTCATCGGGGTCGTATCCACCGGCAGAAGTGCCGGGCTGGGCCAATCGCTATTGAGCGCCGTCAACCAGTGGTTCATCCGCCGCCGCTCCCTGGCCATGTCCATCTGTATCACTGGTTTTACCTCGGGAGGAGCAGTGCTGCTGCCCCTCATCACCCTTGGCGTGAACACGATTGGGTGGCGTGCCGTGATGCTCTACTCCGGTATTTTCATGGCCGTGATTACCCTGCCGCTGGCGTTGCTGATTCGGCCTTCTCCGGAAAGCATGGGGCTGGAACCGGATGGTGGCAATTCCCCCGAAGAAGCCGGTGGGCAGCCCAGGTCGGCCACCCCGGTCGTTTCCTACGATTTTAGCGTGCGCGAGGCACTTCGGACCCGAACTTTCTGGACTTTGTTAATTGGTGCGTTTCTACGGACCAGCTTGTGGGGAGGTATTTCAGTCCATGCGGTGCAAATACTGATCTGGCGAGGTCTGGACCCCCAGACAGCGGGTTTCGTGTTCTCACTGATGTTTTTACTGGCCGTGCCGATGCGGCTGGGATTCGGGGCGTTAGGCCAGCGGTTACCGGTTCAACCCCTACTTTTTTTCGGCGAGGCGCTGGCTGGCGCGTCGATGGCTTGTCTGTTATTCCCGCCGGGCTGGTTGCCCGTGATTCTCTTTGTCGGGTTGCTAGCGGTGGAGCAGGGTAGCAGCACCCTGCAATGGGTAGCTTTGGGAGATTACTTTGGTCGAACCTCTTTTGGCACACTTATGGGGATCATGAGCACTTGCTTTAATATCGGCATGCTGGTTGCCCCACTTTATGCTGGCTGGATCTTCGACCGCACCAGCAGTTACGACCTGGTCCTGCTAACCTTCCTGCCAATGTACGGAGCCAGCGCAGTGCTCTGCCTACTGTTGCGAAGGCCAGTGGCACCGCGGAACGTACCGGGGCGAGGGGCGTGAAAGCCCCGCAAAAATTTTTGTGGCCGGAGCCAGCAAACCTTAGTTAGAGAGAGCTTCTCGTACTTGCGTTGCCACATCGGGACCGATGGCTTCCCCGGCCTTCAAGGCTCCCTGGGCCACCCAATCAGCGGCTTGGGACTCTGAAATTCCCAGTTCCCGGGCAGCTTCCCTGGCCCCTCTAATCACTTGCCTGGCCGACCGGGCCACATCCCCGCCCACCTCCACTGCGCCCAGAATTGTCCCGTAACCTATTTCTCTCAGCACATCTTCAGGATTGGCCACCACCTCTCTCAACGCTCTTACCGTCCCCAGCACAGTACCCACGTTCAGGTTTCTCAATTCTTCGGAAGCGCCTTGGGTGGCATAGACCATCCCCCGGGCGGTATGACGAGCTATTTCCAGTGTCTGCGATGCTCCCATCTGTTCCAGGTCCTGGATCTGATCCACCGCATAGGAAACAACATTGACCACCTGATCGGCTACGTCCATCCGATTAACCTTCCCCCGTCTGGCCGCCGCCACGGCCGAGCGCACCGCAGCGGCAATCTGGTAAGCCGTGACGCCCACAGCAACGTCCAGGCCCGGTATCCGACCCAGGTAGGCATAGGGGTACTTGCTGAGACCGCGGAGGCCAGGAATGTGTCCAATTACCCGGGCCATTTCCCGGGTTGGCCCCAATAACTCAGCCAGCACCACTTCCCGGCCCACTTCGCCCTCTTCCAGAAGGGTAGTAAGGGTATTCAATGTGACCAGTCCGATAATGAAGGCCAATACGAACAGGAAATCAAATCCGGTAAAATTTAAGAAGGTAACCTGAGCCACCCGGCTGGGATCAACCCATTCAAAGACCAGGCCAAGCTGCCTGACGCTGAAGAAATCAGAAAAAAGCCCTCCGGCGAGAGGCCCAAACCCAGTCCCCAGGCTGGAGGCCAGCGCAGCAACCGCCAGGTAAGGCGTGCTTTCCCCCTCTGGCGCCAACTTCAGTCCGATGGTCCCCACCGTCAAGTTGACTCCCGAGGCTGCGGCGCCAGCGAACACCTGCAATATGACCACCAGAGGGAGGGTCAGTAAATGCTTTTCCGGCATCGTCGTGAAAGCCCATCCCAGAATAACCAGCAGATAGAGAGAAGTAGAGAGGGAAAGGATTACCTTGCTGCCGAACCGGTCGGCAAAGGGACCCCAGATGCGCAGGAACAGGACAAAAGTCAACTGACTGAGCGTATTCAAGCCAATGACGGCCCAAAGGGGAAAGTCCAGGCCCTGGAGCATGACTACGGTGAAGAAGGGCGTGGCCAGACTGGCGGCGAAGCCCCAGAAAAACAGGAAGTTGAGGAGCTGACGGAAATTGTGGTCTCTAAGGGGTGTGGCAATCATTACAACCAGAGACTGCCGGGGACTGGCCGACCGCGGCATCAGCGGTTCCGGAATCCTCGCCATGAACGATGGGCTGGCCAGGCCAAAGAAAATTGCCCCAACTAGAAGCACCACGGTGTAACCGAACACTTCGTTGCCTGGAGAGGCCCTCCCCTGCCAGTATTCGATAAAAAGCCCACCGGCTAAACTGAAGACCATCGCTACGACGGTCGACAGCGCCAGTCTCCTGGAAAAGAAGCCCCCAAGAACCCGCTGGGGCACCAGGTCACGAGACCAGCTGTTGAAGCTACAATTGGCCACGGCCCCCGGAACTCCCCTGAGGGCCAGGACCACCAACAGCATCGCTACGGCAGTATTACTGGGAAATGCCACGATCAGAGGGATAAGAGCTACCAGCAGCCACATCAACTGGGCCGGAATCCAACTGGCCAGGGCGATTGCCTTGCGCCAGCGCAGGCGCTCCACCAACAGTATCGCCGGAATCTGGAGGGGCTGGGTAATGAATGGGATGGCAGCCAGGATGCCGATCTGGAAGTTATTCGCACCCAGGGCCAATGCAAAAGCAGCCAGCAAACCACTGGCGGTTACGCTGAACATGGCCATGGAGGTAACGCCCTCCCAGGTCATCATCTTCAGGCCACGTTCAACCTCTTCCTCAGTTAGGGTAGCTTGAGGTCTAAAGTTTTCGATCAAGTTTTCGATCAAGTTTCCGGTCAAGTTTCCGATCAAGTTTCCGGTCAAGTTCATGTGGGAGGTTGTATAAATTAATATACAAGTTGATGTAAAAGAGGCGGTTATCTTGCCGCTGAATTCCGAATTTGCCTCGGTGGTACAGTGAACAAGCTGGGACCATGACGTCAACGAGTTTGGCCAGTTGACTCCGGGCTATTCTACTAGAAAGCTAGCTCGGCTGCTGGTAGGGGCATTGTATTTATAATATCGTGCAGCTGGAGACTGTCGCCTTTTATGCCAGACCCGTAGGCATCAGGCGGCAGAGGAAAGCTACAATCCTCCTTTTGCCAAGTTGCAAAGCGTGTTAATGTATCTTACGTGCCAAGACACCCTCTCGCGGGGCTAATATGGCTGCCGCCACGTTAACAACCGAAGGTATCTGGTTCCGGGCAGGAATCGCTGCCGGGGTAAAACTTTCGGTGTCAAATGAAAACCTGTAACTAGCTCCGGGTGGTAAATCTGTCTGGGGCGGGCCGCCGTCAACCGGCCTATCGTGTCGCATCAGGATTCTCCTTTTTGCAGATGCAAACCGCCTGCTTTAGCTGGCGGTTGTTGACTGACCTCGGGAACGTGATGCTAAAGGAGATAGGTTAATGGTTTTGCTGCCCCCAATCGAGCAACAGATTTCTGATGTGGGAATGGACCGAAGGGTAAGTTTCACCCGGATTGGAAGACCGCTGGTGCTGGTCTTGATACTTTTGGGAATTATTTTCATCGGGTGGCTCACTCCCGGTTCCCCGGCAGGCGCAGCGGATAGGAGAGGCGGGGTGACGGCAGCGCCGGGAGGAACGGCCAGCATCGGGACCTTCGTCAAATGGTCCAGGGTGGAGGTCCAGCTTGTGGGCCCGAACTCCCAGGGGATGAGCGACTCGGCCAACCCCTTCAAGATTCCGGTGGACGTCACCTTCACCGGTCCCGGGGGGACCTGGGTGGTGCCGGCCTTCTACGACGGCGACGGCCAGGGCGGCCTGGACGGCAACGTCTGGAAGGCCCGTTTTGCCCCCAACGCCGCCGGCACCTGGACCTATACCTCTCAAAGTCCCGAACCTCTGCTCAATGGACATACCAACACCTTTGAAGTCACCGAGCCAACGGGCTGCGCCGCCTACACCCCCGGGGGCCTGCCCGAGTTCCGCTGTGTGGGCCGCTTGCTATTGGAACCGCAGGGCGGCC
>Ga0214472_10008037_pt1 | contig 11008 bp, 5 predicted proteins | sample RVTome_6_FD_207662 | JGI IMG/M metagenome (GOLD analysis project Ga0214472, IMG submission 207662) | Soil microbial communities from uranium-contaminated site in the Upper Colorado River Basin, Wyoming, United States - RVT140D175 | ecosystem: Environmental > Terrestrial > Soil > Contaminated >...
CTCCAGGTCACCGACCTGAGCCTGAGTGCTGTCGAAGAGACGCTCGCGACGCGCTTCAGCGTCACCTCGCTCTCTACAGGCCGCCCGATCGCGGCTGCGCATGTGGTCGTAGAAGGCTCGGAAAGCCGCCCAGCCGGCACGAGCTGGGTGGAGCTCGCGCGCGGCACGACTGACCCTGACGGCACTTTTGTGTGGCGTGCTCCCGGCAGCTCGAGAAACATCACGCGTCGCGTGCGGCGGATCGTCGTTCAAAAGGGCGACGACACACTCGTTCTCGATCCGAGCCGTCCACCCGATCGCTACGCCGACAACCAGTGGTCGGGGGAGCAGGACACCTGGCTCCAGTGGATGGTGGAATCGCTCCAGGGCCGGAGCCCGTCTCCCGAGACGCTGACGCACATCTTCACCGAGCGGCCCGTGTATCGGCCGGAAGAGGAAGTCCACATCAAGGGCTTCGTGCGGAACCGACATCTCGGGCACCTCGCGCTCGTCGGTTTTGAGGGCTGGCTGATCGTCGAGGGCCCCGGAGCTTTGTCATGGAAATATCCCCTGAGTGTCAGCGATGGGAGCTTCTACCACCGCTTCGCAGAGAAGGATCTCCCCACAGGCACCTATACGGCCCACATCGAGGATCAGCAGCGTCGCAACCGCTGGGGCTCTGTGTCCTTCCAGGTCGAGGCGTACCGGATCCCGCGCTTCGAGGTTCAGCTCCACGCGCCCGACGATGTCGCTCTCGACCGCGAGTTCGCGGTGTCGTTGACGGCCAGCTACTACGCGGGTGGGCGCGTTGGAGGACAGCCGGTACAGTGGCGCGTCACTCAGTTTCCCCTCGACTGGACCCCAGAGAAACGCGCGGGCTTCAGCTACTCCTCCGACAGCCGATTCTCTCGCGGCGAAGTGTTTCGCGCATCACCCCGGCTCGAACGGGCAGACGAGACCGACGAAGAGGGCGCAGCGCGAATCTCCCTGAATCCCGCCGTCGAGCCCACAGCCGCGCCAGTACGTCGTGGAGGCCACTGTGGTGGGTGCGGACGATCAGACGGTGACGGCCACCCGCCGCATCCGTGCGCTGCCGCCGTTCGTGCTGGGGTTGAAGGTGCCGCGCTACCTCGAGCACGTCACCCAGGTGGTTCCGGAGCTGATCGTCGTGGGACCCGACGGCGAGTTGATCGCGGACCAGAAAGTGACCGTGCGACTCATCCGGCGGGAGTGGCACTCGCATCTGCGCGCGAGCGCTTTCTCCGACGGCGCGGCGCGCTACATGACCGACGTCGTCGATCAGATGGTGACCGAGACGGAGATCGCCAGCGGTGGTGAGCCGGTGAGCGTGCCTTTGGCGCTGGATCGCTCGGGTGTCTATGTCGTCGAGATCGAGTCCCGTGATCGACTCGACCGGGCCCAGGTCGTCCGATTGGATCTGTACGCCGGTGGAGATGATCCGGTGACCTGGTCCAAGCCTGTGACCCATGTCTTTGAGCTCGCGCAGGATGAGCTGCGCTATCAGCCCGGCCAGACTGCGCGCATCGTGCTGAAGAGCCCGTTCCAGAACGCGCGCGCGCTCGCGATCATCGAGACGCCAGACGCGAATCGCTACGAGTGGGTCGACGTCAGCGGGGGCGCGGCGACGCTGGAGATTCCCATCGAGGGAACCTGGACGCCCAGAATCCCCGTGCACGTGGTCTTGATGCGTGGGCGTATTTCCGGGACGCAGCCGGTTCCGGGGAGCACGATGGATCTGGGCAAACCGATGACGATGGCCGCCACGACCTGGCTCGAAGTCGAACCCGTCGACAACCGCGTGGACGTGAGTCTCGAAGCACCGAAGACCGCGCTACCTGGACAGACCGTGGATGTGACGATCACGCTGAAGGACCCGAGTGGTGCGCCGCTGAGCGGTGAAGTCACGCTGTGGCTCGTCGATCAGGCCGTGCTCGCCCTCGGCCGCGAGCAGCGGCTGGACCCATTGCCGGATTTTCTGACGGCCGCGGGAAGCTACGTGGCGCTCCACGACACACGCAACCTGGCGTTTGGCTACTTGCCGCTGGCGGAGAAGCCCGGCGGCGACAGCGGCGAGGAAGCCCCGGGCGGGTTGGATCGCGCCACAGTGCGCAAGGATTTTCGTTCCGTTCCGTACTTCAATCCCGCGATCGTCGTCGGGCCCGCTGGTACGCTGACCGTGCCGGTCGAGCTTCCGGACAACCTCACGAACTTCAAGGTCCGCGCGAAGGCCGTCAGCGGTAGCGAGCGCTTCGGCTTCGCCGTCGGGCAGATCTCCATTCGGCTTCCGCTCATCGTGCAACCGGCGCTGCCCCGCTTTGTGCGGCCTGGGGATCGTTTCGACGCGGTCGCCATCGGCCGCATCGTCGAGGGGCGTGGGGGACCGGGCGCCGTGGAGATGCGCGCAGAGGGCGTCCGTCTGCTGGCACCGGGCCTTCAGGACCTCCAGTGGGCCGAGGGTCAGCCTCAACGGGTCGCGTTCCCGGTCGAGGTGATCACGCCTCCCTACGATCCCAACGGAGCACTGGCGCAACAACATGCGACGTTTCGGGTCGGTGTGGAGCGTCTGTCGGACGGTGCGAACGATGCCTTCGAAGTGTCGCTTCCAATTCTGCCGGATCGCGAACGCGTGACCCGTCGTCTCGTCGAGCCGCTCATGCCGGGCGCGCCCCTACGCCTGGAGGCGCTTCCCGAAGCCTTCCGCGCGGGCACCCTGCGCCGCTCGGTTCTGGTCTCGAGCGAGCCCGCTCTGGTCCGAATGGCCGCGGGGCTCGACTTTCTGCTCGACTACCCCTACGGCTGCACCGAGCAACAGATCAGCCGTGCGCGTGCGTATCTCGCGCTCCGCCGGTTCCGCGCACTGCTCGAGGAGCGCGGCTCCGAGGCGGCGCTCGAACGCGCGGTCCGGGATACCCTGGTCTGGATCGCCGCATCCATCGACGAGCGCGGCCGCGTGTCGTATTGGCCCGGCTCCCGGGGCTACGTCTCGCTCACGGCCTGGGTCGTCGAGTTCCTCGTCGAAGCCCGCGAAGCCGAATTCGCCGTGGACGAGCGTCTGCTGGCGCGTCTGCTCGCCACACTGGAGCAGGCGTTGCGATCGGATTACAGCGGCTTCATCGACGGTGAGTCGTTCATGGAGCGTGCCTGGGCGCTGTCTGCCCTGGCCCGCGCGGGTCGCTTCAATGCCGCCTACGCGGCCGAACTGGCCCGGCGCGCCCAGTTCCTGGACCTCGAAGGCGTCGCCGAAGTATTGCTCAGCTTCGCTCGTGCGGGTGAGTCTTCTGCGGTGACGGAGAAGCTCGCAGAAGAGCTGTGGGACGGCGTCGTCTTCCGCTTGCACCAGGGGCACGAGATCTTCGGGGGACTCCAGAGTCGCAGAGCGACGCAGAGCCGGCTCATCCTTCCCAGCGAGACCCGCGCGGTTGCAGAGTTGACGCGTGCCCTGTCTCGCGCCGAGAGCGGGGATCCGAGAGTCGCGACGCTCGTGGAGGGACTCGTGACGCTGGGGCGGGGTGATGGCTGGGGCGACACGAACGCCAATGCTTCGGCGTTGCTGGCGCTGGCCGAGCATCTCGAAGCGCAGACGGATACTCCGATGCGCGAGATCTCGCTGCGTCTGGGAGAGCGGACTCAGCAACTCAGCGTCGGAGGAGACACGCCGATCGCGTTCACGCATACCGTCGATCCGGGTGCCGGAGAACTGAGCGTCGCGAGCGGCGCTGCTGTCTTGGCGCGCGTCGAGACGTCGTATATGCCCGCCACGGACGGCAGCCAGGTCACGGCCGAGAGTCGCGGCTTCGTCGTGACACGCGAGTTCCTACGCGTGGGTTCCGAAGATGAGCCCCCGCTACGGACCGCACTCGGGGCTGCCGGGCAGACCCACACTGTCGATGTCGGAGCCGTCGTCGAAGAGCACATCGAGGTCGTCAACCCGAAGGATCGTCACTACGTCGCCGTCATCGTGCCCCTCGCGGCGGGGCTCGAGCCTCTGAATCCTCGTCTCGCCACTGCGCCGCCGGAGGCCCGACCCTTGGGCGTGTTGTCTCTCGAGCCGAGCTATGCCGCCTACCTCGACGACCACATGGCGTTCTACTACGACACCCTTCCCGCGGGCACCTACCATTTCTATTTCCGTACCCGGGCGGTGACCCCTGGGTCTTTCGTTCAGCCCCCGGCCCTCGCGGAGATGATGTACGACGCGAGCGTGCGCGGTCATTCTGTCGGCGCGCGCATCGTGGTGGACGCACCCGAGGCACCGTGACCCTGGCGTCCGTCCGCGTCCCTCTTCGTCTCCGATCATGGCTCGCCGCGCCGCCGCACCCGTGGCGCCTTCGAGCTCGGCGCAGCCTTCGCGTTCTGGCCCAGGCGGGCCTCGTCTGCGGCATGGGCGCCGTGCTGCTGGCGGCGTGGCGTTCGGATCTGCGTTCACCTGCATCGACGTTGCTGTTGCACGATCGCAACGGTGCGTTTCTCGCAGAGGTCGGCGCCGAGCGCGACGACGCGTTCGGCTACTGGCCTGTGGCTCGATTGCCGGAGCGCGTCGTTGCCGCGGTGCTCGCGGTCGAAGACCGACGTTTCTGGATCCACCCGGGCATCGACGCCGTCGCAGTGGTCCGTGCCTTGAAACAAAACATCGGCAACCAGCGCCGCATCTCTGGAGCTTCCACGCTCGCGATGCAGATCGCGCGTATGCAGGATCCTGGGGCGCGCACGTACTCGCGCAAGCTCGTCGAGGCGCTCACCGCGCTATTGTTGACCGCGCGGCACGGCCGCGAAGAGCTCCTTTCACACTACCTGCGGCTCGTGCCCTACGGGAACCGGGTGCACGGCATCGCGTACGCGGCGCGGCGCTATCTGGATAAGCCCGTCGACGACTTGAGCTGGGCGGAGACGGCTTTCCTGTGCGCGATCCCGCAGGCTCCAGCGCGCATGAACCCGTTTCGAGCCAGCGGGCGGCGGCGCGCGGCGCGCCGCGGCCTCGAGATCCTCGCACGACTGCATGAGGATGGAACGCTCAGCGACGAAGAGTACGCCCTCGCGCAGGAGCAGATACCGGCCTTGCGCGTGCCGTCACCGCGGGAGCGCCCGCTCGGTGCGCTTCACGCCGTGCTGCGCCTGGAACAGCGCTTCCGCGCGCCAGAATCCCGCGCGTTACTCGCACAGCACCCCATCGTGCGGACGACCCTCGACCTCGATCTACAAGAAGAGGTGGCCTGGCAGACGCTTCGCGCCGTCGACCGCTGGGAGGCTCACGGTGCGCGCAACGCCGCTGCGATCGTGCTCGATCGCCACACGAACGAGGTTCTCGCCTGGGTTGGCTCGACGGACTATTTTGACGAACGCCACGCCGGATCGATCGACTACACGCGCGTGCCGCGGTCTCCCGGCAGCGCACTCAAGCCGTTCATCTACGCTCTCGCATTGGAGCGAGGAGCGATCAGTGCAGCGACGATTCTCGACGATCTGGAGCGCGGCGCTGGCGGGATAGCGAACTCCGACCAGCGCTTCCTTGGCCCACTGCTCCCCCGAGTGGCTCTTGCGAACTCTCGCAACGTGCCGGCGGCAGGCCTGCTCGATCGCGTCGGCCTGGGTGAAGGCTACGATTTCCTCGGTGATCTGGGCCTTCACGATGGGACAGCGCCCTCGCGCCGCTATGGCCTTGGCCTCGCGATCGGCGGGCTGCCCGTCACGCTCGAGCAACTCGTGCGCGGGTACAGCGCCCTTGCGGGAGAAGGCCGTCTTTCGGAGCCGATCTGGTACGAGGGGCAGGCCGAGTCTTCACGGCGCGTGCTTTCCGAGAGCGCGGCTCGCCAGGTCGCGCTCTTCCTCTCGGACCCACTGGCCCGGTTGCCAAGCTTCCCGCGTATGGGCGCCACCGAATACCCGTATCCCGTCGCCGTGAAGACCGGCACGTCTTCGCGCTATCGGGACGCCTGGGCCGTGGGCTTCTCGACTCGCTACCTCGTCGGTGTCTGGATCGGGGACCCCGACTTCCGCCCCATGAACCGTGTCAGTGGCTACCGCGCGGCCGCGCCACTCGTCCAGAGCATCATCGGCGCGCTGCACGGGGATCAGGCGGACGGTCTCGAAGACCTCTCCTTCCCCCCCCCGCGCGGCTACCGCGCCCAGCGTTTGTGCGCGCTCACGGGAAGTCGTGCGACGTCGGCTTGCGACACGGTTCATCTCGAGTGGTTGAGGCCGGGGGAAGAACCCGTGAATGCCTGCACCGCACACGTACGGGTAGCTATCGACATGCGCACGGGTTCCGTGGCGTCCGCAGCCACGCCCGCCGCGTCGCGTGAGCCCCGCACGTTTACGGATCTCCCTCCGCGCTACGCGGCGTGGGCCGCGGGAGCTGGCCTCCCCCGCCTACCGGGCCTGACACGCGTCTCCTCGCGTCAGCTCCCCGCGGACAGCGCTCGTGCGCCGCGCGTGTCTCTCACTGCGCCCGAGAACGGCTTGCGGGTGCTGCGCGATCCGGAGACACCGATGGCGCAGGCCACACTCGCGCTCGAGGCGACCGTCGATCCGCCGGTCCCGCAGATCGTCTGGTACGTCGATGGCGAGCCCTTCCAGGTGGCGGACTATCCGTACACGGCGCGCTGGACTCTGGAACCCGGCGAACACTCATTTCAGGCCCGGCTGCCTCACACCGCCGGAGCCTCCGGAAAGGCCCGGGTGATCGTTCAGTAACGCTCGCTCGGGGGCGTGGACGGCGCTCCCCTTGCTCTGCGATACCGCAGAGCGCACTTCCTTCGTGTGCGGTCCGGCCGAGCGCAGGTTTTCCTGGCGCACGAATGGCGGTGGCGCACTTTCACGCCGGAAAACGGGAGGCACGCAACGTGTATCCAAGAGAAGTGACGGCGAACCGGTGACGTGATTTTCGCGGATCTCCGGGTGTCGCGAGAGGAGGCGAGGGCTAGGCCCTCGACATTCCACCATGGAACCGTTTCACCTGAAGAGAGACAAACACGGCCGGATCCGGCTCGAACCGCCGAGCCGGGGTATCAAGCTCCTGCGTGATCCGCTCTACACGAAAGGGACAGCGTTCAGCGCCGAAGAGCGGGTCGCGTTCGGTCTCGAGGGGCTACTGCCTCACGCGGTCAACAGCCTCGAGCAGCAGCGCCAGCGCGTCTACGACAACATCACACGGAAGTCGGACCCCCTCGAGCGCTACATCGGTCTCGAAGCGTTGCAGGATCGCAACGAACATCTCTTCTACGCACTGCTCACCCACCACATCGAGGAATTCCTGCCGATCGTCTACACCCCCACTGTGGGCTATGCGTGTCAACAATACAGCCGCATCTTTCGTCGCGCCCGCGGACTTTGGATCACCCCGGAGCACCGTGGCCGCATCGAACACGTACTCTGGGATGCGCCTTTCGACTGCGTGCGGCTGATCGTCGTCACCGACAATGAACGCATCCTCGGGCTGGGCGATCAAGGCGCGGGCGGCATGGGCATCCCGATCGGAAAGCTCGCACTCTATACGGCTGCGGCCGGCATACCCCCGTGGGAGACGCTTCCGATCAGCCTGGACGTGGGGACCGACAACGAAGAGCTCTTGGAGGATGAGCTGTATCTGGGCTGGCGTTTCCCGCGTCTGCGTGGTCAGCAATACGACGATCTCGTCGACGAGTTCGTGACCGCCGTCAAGAGGTGCTTCCCGCGTGCGCTATTGCAATGGGAGGACTTCAAGAAGGGCAACGCATTCCGCCTCCTGGACCGCTACCGGAGGACGCTGCCCTCGTTCAACGACGACATCCAGGGCACCGCCGCAGTGGCAGTGGCCGGCATGCTCTCTGGGGTTCGCGCGACCGGTGTGCCTCTGTCGGAGCAACGTGTGGTCGTGCTCGGCGCCGGCGCCGCTGGGGTAGGGATCGCGCGGCTCATCCGCGAGACGCTCAAACGGGATGGCGTCCCGGAGGACGCGCTTGTGGGGCGGATGGCGAGTCTCGACAGTCAGGGGCTATTGGTGGACGATCGCGAGCTCGACGAGCCCTACAAGCGTGATTTCGCGTGGCCGGCGGCCCTGGCTGAAGCTCGGGGCCTCGGCCCCGGTCGACCTCGAGACCTGGCCGCGGTCGTCCGAGCACTGCGACCCACCGTGTTGTTCGGGATGTCGGGCTTGCCCGGGGCATTCACGGAAGAGATCGTTCGCGAGATGGCATCCCACGTCGAGCGCCCCCTGATCCTCCCGATGTCGAATCCCACCAGCAAGTGCGAGGCGACGCCACAGCAGATTCTCGATTGGACGGATGGTCGAGCCCTGGTCGCGACTGGGAGTCCCTTCGAGCCCGTGCAGCACGGTGGGCGTACCATCCGCGTGGGGCAAGGCAACAACGCCTTCGTCTTCCCGGGAATCGGCTTGGGGGTGCTCGTGGCCGAGGCCGGAGAAGTGGGCGACGCGCTCTTCGCCGCCGCCGCCGACTGCCTCGCCGCGCAAGTCTCCGAAGACGATCTCCGCGAGGGCAGTCTCTATCCCAGTATCGGCGACCTCCGCAGGATCACCGCTGGAATTGCCGCTGCGGTAGTGCGCGCCGCCCGCGACTCGAATGTCGGCCGCGCCATTCCGGATGATCGCATTGAAGATCAGGTCCGCGCGGCGATGTGGGAGCCCGTCTACGCGCCGATGGACGCTAGCCCGGGCTAGCGTCCGCGCGCAGTCACGGTGCAGCAGGATTTGATGGTTGCGGCTTTGCGATGAGGACTGTGAGCGCGCCGAAAAGCATCCCGACGAGTATCGTGAAGGCGACCCAGAACGTCATCTGGGGTACGAGTCCGATCCAGAACCATCGGCCGAGTGTCCCCATGGCCGTGAGCTCGGGCCCGGCGTCCGGCGGCAGCACATCATAGTGCGTGCCCCACTGGCCGGAGATCGCTATGAGCATGATGATAGCCACCGGGATGCGTGCGGCCAGGGCGTAGCTGAAGAGCGTCATGCCCAGGGCCTTCCAGGTTCTCACCACGAATACCGGAGCGATGATGCTTGCCACTGCCCCTCCGACCAGTGGTCCGAGAGGCCCCAATACACTGGCCGCCACGGCCAAGGCGATGATGCCCGCGATTCCCGCGAGTGATACCCCGATCACCTTGCCGGGACTCGCTGGTCCTTCGCCGCCCTTCGCGAGCTTCCACGCGAAGTACGCCCCCAGGAAGGGCGGTAGCCACGATATCCCGATAGGCGACCCGCCGCCGCCAGCCGCAGGGTTGAACAACGTAGTCGACCATTCCAGTCGCTCCCCGGCGAGGCGCAGCAACGTGATGGCTAGAGTGACTAGGGCTGGCCAGATGATCAACTTCATGCGCTCTCCTTGGATGGGATCGCTTCCCGCGCGCAGTCTAATGCCTGAAATACCTGACCATGAAACAAACTTGCAGATTAGGTGACGCCGAAGCTACACGACTCTCCGCTTCCAGGGTAGCCCCAAGACAAGCTCGACCGGACTATTCCGGGCCTGAGGGAGCGCTACTGTCCCACGCGCTGACGTCGCCGGACTCGAAGCCGTCCGAGAAGAACGGTATTCCGTTCTCGTACCACGCGATCTTGTGATCCCGAATCGACGCTGACAGCACATCTGTGTCGTCGTCACCGTCTACGTCCGCGGCGAACACGGACAGAGCTCCGTTGTTGGCCGTGGAGATGATGTGGGTGGTGAAGTTCTGGAACCCGTCGTTCTCGTACCACGCGACCTTGTTGTCGAACGACGACGCGGAGAGTACGTCCGCGTCTCCGTCGTTGTCCAGATCTGCGGCGAAAACCGAGAAGGCTCCCGCAGCCTGCGTCGAGATCGTGCGCAACGTGAAGTTCTGGAATCCGTCGTTCTCGTACCACGCGATCTTCTGGTCGACTCGCGAGGCGGAGAGTACGTCCATGTCTCCGTCGCCGTCCACGTCCACGGCGAAAGTGGAGAAGGCACCCTCGGCGCTGATGGAGATCGTGTGCGGGACGAAGTTCTCGGCGCCGTCGTTTTCGTACCACGCGATTTTGTCGTCTAAATAGGACGCCGAGAGCACGTCCATGTCTCCGTCCCCGTCCACGTCCGCAGCGACGGCGTCGTAGGGTGCGACCGTCGCCGTGGAGATGGTGTGGGTCGTGAAGTTTTGAGCGCCGTCGTTTTCGTACCACGCGATCTTGTCGTCGAAGACTGAAGCGGAGAGCACGTCGACATCTCCGTCTCCGTCCATGTCCACGGCGGATGCGCAGTCGGCGCCTTCGGCCAGCGCGGAGATGACGTGCTTCGTGAAGTTCTCGTCGCCGTCGTTTTCGTACCAGGCGACTGTGTCGTCGGAAAACGAGGCCGAGAGGATGTCGACGTCTCCGTCGCTGTCCAGGTCCGCAGCAAACACGGACCTGGCCCGGCTTGCGGTGTCGGAGACCGTGTGTTCCGCGAAGTTCTGCCTGCCGTCATTCTCGTACCAGACGATCCTGTCGTCGCCCGCCGACGCGGACAGCACATCCATGTCTCCATCTCCGTCCACATCCGCAGCAAAAACGGAGTAGGCGATCCTGGCTCCGGTGGAGATGGTGTGGTCCGTGAACGGGACATCGAGGGCCACTGTGTGGGGCGATGACGCTACGAGTGCGACTCCCCCCAGCAGACCGATGCGCAGCGGAGAGAAACGCACGCGATGACTCATGTCGGCTTCCCCCTCAGGACTCGTGTGGCATATTCGATGACAGGCGGCACGACCAATCTACTACGCCTGTGCCCCTGCCGAAGCGCGGATCTGTCACTATCGCGCGTCGGGTGTCGCGCGGCAGCGGCACATTGCCGGCACACCTGGGGACGAGAATGCGTGACGGTGAACTCCAGCCGGTTCCGCAGCCACGATGGATACTCCTTCAGCCTGAGAGACCAGTTGTCGCAGAGCGCTCGTCGAACCCTGGTAGGCTGGCTCTCGCGATACACGTTCAGCATGGGATTCTTCGACCAACTGATCGGCGCCTTTCGTCGCTTTTTTCACGCGCGAGAGATCCGGACTGCGGTGACTCACTACGTCGAGC
>Ga0214472_10008040_pt1 | contig 11006 bp, 11 predicted proteins | sample RVTome_6_FD_207662 | JGI IMG/M metagenome (GOLD analysis project Ga0214472, IMG submission 207662) | Soil microbial communities from uranium-contaminated site in the Upper Colorado River Basin, Wyoming, United States - RVT140D175 | ecosystem: Environmental > Terrestrial > Soil > Contaminated >...
GATCTCCTTCGAGCTCCATATTCTTGTCGTACCGGACCAGCCCGCTGTAGACCAGGCCGTTGATATCGGAAGAGGCCGAATCGGACGCCAGCGCCGGCAACAGGTTGGAGGCATCGCCGATGGAACCCATGATCAGGGTATCGCCGTAGGCCGGTTCGGTATCCACCTCCTCCGATGGAACCGATCCCTGATCCCGGCAGCCCGCGGCCAGAAGAACCAGCCCGGACAGGATCAACCATTTAAGCCACATGTTCACCCCTCATCAAAAATCCTTCCTCGCCGGACCGCTCATTGTCGCTTCAGGGCAGTTGCTGGACCCTGGTTCCGGGGGGTGGTTCCAGGTGGAAACGTTCCTCCGGTATATCCCCGTTGATTTCCAGATCGGAGTAGATCATTGTCAAACTGGCCTGCCGTTTCGGCATGAACAGGGCGACGGAACCGGGAAAGGCATCCTGCTGTTCATTGAACCGATCATAAGTCACCCGCAGCAGCAAGTCGTCCTGACGATAGTATTCTACCCCGGCAAGCCGGATCTTGCCATCGAACCGCAGTATTTGTGAATCTCCCCGGCTGCCGACCAGCCTCAAGGCATAACGGTCCCCCTCGATGGTCAGGGAGCTCTCGACATAGGGAAGCAGCGGCACATCGTACAGGGCCAGTTGCACCAGTTCTTCCACCCCCAGCGGCAGAAGGGTGAAACGGGCCAGATTGTCAGCGGTGGCGGGCCCTTGCAGAAACAGCTCTTCGCCCGGAATGTGCACGCTGAGCTGTTTCCGGATCACGGTCACCCGCAAAACCGGCTGGCCGAAAGGACCCAGTATTTCGGTTCGGAGCCGATCAGGTTTTTCGAGCAGGACGACCTGCCGGGCGCTGCTGGTCTTGCCTTCAATTTCGGCATGGACCTTGGCCAGCCCCCGCAGGGAACGAAAAGAATTTCGGGTCGCGGCCAATTGCTGCAGGAGCACTTTCTCGGCCACGGGAGGCAAGGGAACAGGTTTGGGCACTGCGGGACGACAGCCGGACAATGCCAGCCAACAGGCGGCCATGACCAACAGACCGATGTGAAAAGTTTTCATCATTTCCTTGTTGATGCTTTCGCAAGAAAGCTAATAGAGGGAATGGCTAAGCAAAAAGCGCCAAATGCAAGGCGCGCAATTGTCGAGGAATGAGGCGTACTTAGGTACGCCGCAGTGACGAGAGCAATTGCAGCAACGCGGCAGTTGGTGAGTTTTTGCGACGCCATCTTGGTTACTTTTTCCCCGAAGGAGGCTCTTCACCGAGAGCCTCGATTTTTTTCCGGATTTCCAGGTCATCGGGATTAAGTTTCAGCGCCTTGCGATAGGTTGCCAGGGCCCGATCGTTCAATCCCAGGTCGCGGTAGAGGTCCCCCAGGTGTCCGAGCACGACCGGGTCTTCCGACAACAGGGCGGCGGCGGCCTCCAGTTCCGGACGGGCCTCATTGAGGCGGCCCATCTTGTAATATACCCAGCCGAGGGTATCGAGAATATGGCCATCATTGTTCAGGGCGACGGCCCGGCGGGCAAATTCGAGAGCCTCCGTCAGGTTCTCCCCCCGTTCGGCATAGGCGTAGGCGATGAAATTCAGGGCTTCGGCGTGTTCGGCATTGAGACTGACGGCTTGTTTCATGGTTGCCAGGGCTTCGACGCTTTTCCCCGCCCGTTCCAGCAACAGGCCGGAATGGTAATGCAATTCGGCGCTCCGAGGCAGGGCCTTAAGCCCCTGATCCACAACCTGCCGGGCCTCGGCATACTGTTTTCGCTCTTCGTACAGAGCGGCAAGATAGGAATAGAGTTCGGCTCGGGGCTCGAGATCGGGCAGGCGTTCGGTAAGCAGAGCAATGGCCTCGTCAGTCCGACCCTGGCGGTGATAAAGAAAACCGAGGTGGCTGGTTGCATCGCCGAAAAGGTCCGATTCGGCGGGAATGTCTTGAAAAATCTCTTCCGCCCGTTGCCACCGCTCCTGTCTTTCCAGAGCGGTTCCCAGGTAGAACCTGATTTGATCAGACTCCGGCGCCAGTTCCAGGCCACGTTGGAAAGCGGTCTCGGCAGCCGACCACTTTTTCTGCTCCATCAGCACCAGACCACGCAGCCGGTATCCCTCGGGATCCCGGGGTTGCAAGGCATGCAGCTTATCCAGTTCGGACAGGGCGACATCATATCGCCCGACGGCCACCAGAAAACGGATCAAACGATAACGGAGTCCCCAGTTGGCCGGATTGTTTCGCACACCCTCCCGAAACACGGCAATTGCTTTATCCACTTCCCCCTGCTGCTGGTACAGACCCGCGAGTTCCAGATAGGTCGATTCCAGCTCGGGGCGCCCGGCAATGATATGGCGGAAGGTGTCCACGGCCAGAGAAGTGAGGCCGATCTGGCGATAGATGCGGGCCAGGGTGAGCCGACCCAGTATCGAATCCGGTTCCCTTTCCAGAAGCTTTTTCAGGACTGCGACCGCCGATTCGGCATCCCCGGAACGGGCATGGGCAACAGCCAGCCTCAGGAATACGCCCTGCTCATCGTTGCCCAGTTCAATGCCCCGCCGCAGATGAAAAATCGCCTTGGCGTCATTTCCCAGCTCGAAATAGAGGTTGCCCATTAGTTGGTGGATATCGGCGTTGTCCGGATCGTAAATCAGGGCGTCTTCCGCTGCACGAACAGCCTGACCCGATTCATTCATGGACAGATAGAGTTCGGTCTTGAACAATCGCAGAAAGGCGGATTCAGGATCGTTGCCCAACGCCTCTTCCAATGAAACCAGGGCGGCGGAATACTCTCCATCGACGGCCAGCAACTGGGCCCTGCCGAAATGATAGAGTGCCTTGCCGACAGGTTCGTCCACCAGCGACCGGTACCTGAATTGGCTCTCGACAGGCCTTCCTTTCTCAGGCGACGGAACAGTGGAATCCTTCCGCGGTGCTGCCAGACAACCGCTCAGACAGAGTAGAACAAAAACATAAATCAATATTCTTGCAGCCATACAGGCTCCCGAAAATTGGAAATCTAAACCGATGGCGTCGCAAAAATTCACCAACTGCTGCGTTGCTGCAATTGCTCTCGTCACTGCGGCGTAATCATAGTACGCCTCATTCCTCGACAATTGCGCGCCTTGCATTTGGCGCTTTTTGCTTAGCCATTCACTCTTTGGCTTTCTTGCGAAAGCATCAAAGCCGTGTTCAACTGGAGTTGGCGAACGAACCGGCGGCGGAGTCGGCATGTCGCGACAGGGCACCAAACGGTTAGGATTATTACCATAGTCCCAGCATAGCGTCAATTCCGGCAAAAGAAACCAGAAATTCTCTTGCCGGCCGCCTTTACTTGGCGGTCCATTATGATATTAGGAGGCTGTCGGACTATCCATGCGCCGGCTGCAAATTCGGCTGTTTGGCCCATATTTCAGCTCCTTTTCGACCCATAGCTATGGCTATGAGCCTTCAAACGAGCTAAAATCTGTTCTCAAACAACCAAATTTTCGCTTGGCCCGGATAGGCCGACAGCCTCCTAATTCTTTGGCTTCTCCGCCGGAGACAACATGGATCAGGAAACCCTGCACAAGGCTCTGCTGCAACCGGAAGCTTTTCCGGACGCCCGTGGCCCCGTTGAATTCCGCGAAACCCACGCCTCGCGCCTTTACTTTGTCGACAACCAGGTTTTCAAGGTAAAAAAACCGGTGGATTTCGGCTTTCTCGATTTCACATCTCTCGACCGACGACGTTTCTTCTGCCATGAAGAAGTCCGTCTCAATCGCCGCCTGTGCCCGGAGATCTATCTCGGCGTTGCGGAAATCCGTCGCAACGGCAATCGGATCGAGGTCAACGGCCCCGGAAAAGTGATCGATTATGCGGTGGTCATGAAGCAACTGCCGGAAGATCGCCTCCTTTCCAGCCTGCTGACCCGAAACGACCCTTCCCTGCCGGAAAAAATGACAACCCTGGCCCACAGGATCGCGGCATTTCATGAAAGCCGGGAGGTGTTTCGCAGCAAGCCGGGACACAGCCACCTGGAGGTGATTCTCAGCAACTGGCAGGAAAATTTTTCACAGACAGCCCGGTTTATCGACCGGACCATTCCCCGCAAGGCCTTTGACTTTTTGCGCAGTTGGGTCGATCAATTTCTCCAAGACCGAAAACCCCTGCTTATGCAACGGGAAGCCGAGGGCTTTGTTCGCGACGGGCATGGCGATCTCCACTGCGAACACATCTGCTTTACCGAATCGATCTGCATTTACGATTGCATCGAATTCAATCGCCGCTTCCGGATAGCCGACATTCTGGCGGACCTGGCCTTTTTGCTGATGGATCTCGAATTTCGCAATCGGCGAGACCTTGCGGCCATCCTCCTGACCGTTTACTTCGGCAAGCATGGCCGAACCCAAAAGCTGGAGCAATTGCTCGACTTTTACAAGATTTACCGCGCCTGGGTCCGCGGCAAGGTCGAATCGTTTCTTTCGGAAGCCCCCGCCGTCGGCAACCGGACCCGGAGCGAAGCGGCAGCCAGGGCCACCCGCTATTTCAATCTGGCCCTGGGCTACCTTTGCCGCCCGGCGCTCATTGCAACCTGCGGCCTCATGGGTACGGGCAAAACCACCATCGGCGAGGCCCTGGCCCAAAGTACAGGTGGCGAACTCCTGCGATCCGACGTGCTGCGCAAGGAAATCGCCGGTCTGAGCCCCGAAACAAAACAGCCAGTTGCATACGGGCAGGGCATCTACGATCCCCATTTTTCCGATCAAACCTATGCCCTGCTCCAGGAAAGAGCCCTCGCTGCGCTGGCAAAAGGCCGGATGGTAATCGCCGATGCATCCTTTGCCCGACGCCGGCAGAGGGAAACTTTCCGCCAGGCGGCGGAAGGGGCGGAAGTGCCCTTCCTGCTCCTCCATGTCACCTGTAATCGGGAAACTGCCTTGGCCCGGCTTGATCTTCGCCAAAGCCGGGGCAAGGACATTTCGGACGGCCGACGTGAACTTTACGACCGGCAAGAGAGGGAGTTCGAGTCGCCCGGGGCGGAAGAAGTGGTTTTCCGGCTCGATACCGGAAATCCGCGGGAAAAAAATGTGGCCGACATTCTCTGCATCCTGCTCGAATGATTCGGTAGCCGGACCCGGCCGACCTGAACCCGGTCCGGAATCCCCAACCCCTCCAAAACAGAGAGAGTCATCCAACTATTTTTCCAAACATGATATCATTGAGCCAAATGACTTCCCCGGGCAGCCCTCGGCCCGGGGAAAAGAACATCCGTCCGGAGTTCGGCGCCCAACTTTTCTCCCCGGGGCGTCAACAGGCTTAATCCTAAACAGGCTGTCCGGCCGGATTTTGAAACCATGTAATAGGGGACCAGGGAAGGGAGGAGGTTTCGATGCTTACCCACGTGGGAGAACAGAACGCCGTCGTACTGATTGAAGTCAAGGAAGAGCGACTTGACGCACACAACAGTTCCGAATTGAAAACCCAGATGCTGAATCTGTTTGAGGCCGGAAAGAACAATATCGTGGTCGACCTCGGCGATGTCCGTTTCGTCGATTCATCGGGCCTGGGAGCCCTGGTTTCGGGGTTCAAAAACGCAAGTGCCCGCAACGGTAACCTCAAATTATGCAATCTGCAGCCGCAGGTTCAATCGATGTTTGAACTGACCCGGCTGCATCGGGTTTTCGAAATCTTTCCCGACAATCAAAGGGCTCTTGCAAGCTTTCAGGATTGAGTAAGCAAACCTTCGCCGGTGGCAGCATGAATGAAAGGATCGAGTTAGACATCCGGGTGCCTAACGAAACCCGCTATCTCAGCCTGATTGGCAAGATCGGCGAATTTCTTGCGCAAACCCTGCAAAAATACCGGGGGGACCGCGAGGAGCTGGCCTACCACATCAACCTGGTATTGACAGAAGCCGTGGCCAACGCCATCCGGCATGCCCGGGCCGAAGAACGCGTCGAAGAGGTGCATATCACCATCAGCATTCACGACCACCAGCTGATCATCCGGGTATATGACCAGGGGAAGGGTTTCGACATCTGCTCACTGCCTCCCACGGACCAGGAAGAAATCGATGAAAAATGTCTGCAGGATCATGGGCGGGGAATTTACATCATGCGAACCCTGATGGACAGGGTGAGTTATCGAAAAATGCCCCAGGGCAATGTTCTGGAAATGGAAAAAAGTCTTTGACCGATGGCGGGAACAACCCTGCGGGAAGCAGAGGCTGGTCCTTCCCAAACCGGTTAATCACAGGGCGGGAACTCGGGCGCCGGGAAAACCAGATTGATAAGCTCCTGGTGGTCGCCAATCGCCAGATCGCCGCCAAGGGAATTTTTGTAAGCCACAAAACGGATTCCCGCCCTGCGGGAGGCCTCATAATCCAGCTCCGAATCCCCGACAAACAGCACCCTGGCCGGTTCCAGACCGAGCCGGTCGGCGGCCAGCAGCAGCATATCCGGACTGGGCTTCGGATGGGACACATCGCGGCTGGTAACCACGGCACGGAAATACCGGTACAGATCGAAATGTCCCAGCAATTCGGCCATGCTGTTGCCACGATTGGTCGCAACCGCCAGGGGCATCCGTTCCGACAGGCGCGCCAGCACGGCCCGGATACCCGGTTCGGGAACCATTAAGGGAATAAAACTGCGAAAACCGATCGTTTTGGCCATTGCCATGGCATCGGCAACTCTGTCCGGACCTAGCAGAACTTCAAACACCCGGGGGCTGGCGGCCGTATGACAGAGGTGGGCTTTCGCCCCGTCCTCCAGGTCCACTTCGGGCTCGCCGAAATCCCTGAGAATGGTGTTGTAAAAAGCCAGGTTGGCCTGCAGGCTTTCAAATAAAACACCGTCACAATCGAAAATGACTCCCTCAACGGCACCCACTCTCACCCCCTGTTCCTTCTGCACCAGACCAGTCCTCCGAGGCCGGCAAGAATCATCGGGATGGAGAGCAACTGTCCCATGGTGACCATCCCCCAGAGGAAACCAAGGTGAAGGTCTGGCTCCCGAAACAGTTCAACAAGCATCCGGAACAGCCCGTAAAGCATCAGAAAAGAGAATAAAGGCACCCCGGGTGAAACCTTCCGCCGGTGCAGCAGATACAGCACGCTGAACAGCACCACCCCTTCAAGGGCCGCCTCATAAAGTTGGCTGGGGTGGCGAGGCAGAGGTCCCGCACCGGGAAAAACCATCCCCCAGGGAACATCGGTAACCCTTCCCCACAATTCACCGTTGATGAAATTCCCCAGGCGCCCCAGACCCAGACCGATGGTCGCGGCCGTTACCACGATATCTCCAGTCAACATCCAGGGTTTGCATTTCTTCCAGCAAAAATATCCGCCGGCCAGCACAACCCCGAGAAGGCCGCCGTGAAAACTCATCCCCCCTTGCCAAACGACCAGAATCTTCAGAGGATTGTGCAGGTAGAAGCCGGCGTCATAAAAAAAGACATAACCCAGCCTTCCGCCAAGAATCACCCCCAGCATGCAATAGAACAACAGATCCGACAGGTCTTCGCCGGTCAGGGGCATTTTCCGCAGCCGGGCGAGATGGCGAATCAGAAAGTAGGCGGCGACAAATCCCAACAGGTACATCAAACCGTACCAACGCACCGCCAGGGGACCGATCTGGAAGGCCACGGGATCAATTTGCGGATAAAGAATCATGTTTTTTCCCGGAGGTTATGGATTAAATACGGGGATTGGGCCACTTTCAGCAAGGGTCATCTCCTCGAAGAAAATCGATCACGCCCTGCATGTCCCCGGGCAAAGGAGCGGTAAAGGAATGGGCTTCTCCGGTTACCGGATGATCCAGTTCCAGACTCAAGGCATGGAGCATTTGTCGCGGGATGAGGAAATCGCCCAGGCGATCCGGTCCCTCATAACGGGTATCCCCCAGCAACGGATGCCCCGATTCCGAGAAATGCACCCGTATCTGATGAGACCGCCCGGTAAGGATCTGGACTTCGACCAGCGAGGCGCGCCGGAACTCCTCGGCAACCCGATAATCGGTCACGGCTTCCTTGCCGCCTCTTTCCACGGATTTCATTTTGTTGGTGCGGTGTTGACGGGCCAGAAGGGAAGAAATCCGCCCCTCCTTCACCGGTATTTGACCGTCTACCAGGCCCAGGTAATGCTTCCGAACCCGCCTGTCGCTAAACAGTGCGGTCAGGCCGCGATGGGCTCGGGGATGAATGGAAAAAATGGCCACGCCAGAGGTGTCGCGATCTAGCCGCTGAACCATCCCGATATCCACGGACGACCGGCCACCGGGCCCCGAACTCCCCAGGTAACGGAGAACCGCCGCGTAGACAGTCCCCTTGTACCGGGCGGGAGTGGGCTGAAAATCCATCCCGGCCGGCTTGTTGATTACCAGAAGATAAGGGTCCTGAAAAAGAACGTCCTGGGCACGTATTTCGCCAATGGCCAAAGATCGGCCATCAAGATAGACCTCGATCCGTTGCCCGCTTTTTACCGTGAAAGAACAGCGCCCCACCCGCCGGCCATCGACGTGAGTGCCCCCCAGATCGATAATCTTCCGCGCAACCCCCCGGGACAGTTCCTCGACCTCGCCGGCAAGAAACAGATCGAGTCGCATTCCTTCAGCGGCGGCGGTTGCCGTAAGCCGATAAATTTTTTCTGCCATGCCTGATATTTCAATTCCCCGAAAGAACCGGGCCCGTCCGAACCCGGGGACAATGCTAACACAAACCCGCCAGTCCTGTCTCCCGGTCATGCCCATTTCGATTCTGCGTATCTATAATGTCATGCCTTCGCAAAACCTCGCAGGATGGCGTCACAAAAAGTTCGTTGACAAACGGTTGCCCTTTGCTACCATGACAAGACAAATGGCTTCGCGCCACATCGCTCTCTGGGATGTACGGGCTTTGCTTCCTGTTCTATGACCAACAGTCCTTAGTTTAGCTTATTGACCTGTGCCGTGGTGAGCCAGCCCACCCAGCAGTGGGACGCCTGAAGCGGCTGTCAATGGCGGGATTTTTCTGTTCCGGTCATGGCTCAAGGACAGCTCCCGGCATTCTGGAGATGATGAGGAACGTTGCCGAGACCGGCGGATGCCCCTGACCTGGCCATAAATCCTGGCGCCGGCAAATAAAAAGGCCCGGTTCCGCGGAACGGGGCCTTTTTACATGGATTTTCATCAGAGTTCCGGCCCAACAGGTCAGTCATCCTTGGTCGAGTACGTGACCGTCGAGCACAAAACAGACGAAATTGCCCTCGAAAACCGTTTTTTCACCCACCAGGACCCGACAACGCACCAGCCGTTTTCTCCCTTTTTCCTCTGACACTTCCGCCATGGCGAGCATAACTTCGCCACATCGAACCGGGGCCAGAAACTTTGTCTCCGCGCCCCCAAGCACCACATGGGGATCGTTTACAGCCAGCATGGCCGCGTAATCAGCCAGACCGAAAGTGAACCCACCATGGACCAACCCTCGCTCATCGGCGCACATCTCCCGACGGGTCTGCAAGCGGGCCGATGCCTTCCCTGCCGAAAGCTCAACCGGTTCTCCGACCAAACCCGGGGAAACGGAGGGATGTGTTTGTGGTTGCATTGTCAGTAAGCCGTATTCGAAACAAGGGGTTTTTGCCAGATTTCAATCGTCGCAGTTGACCCGCTCCCTGAGCTCTTTGCCCGTCTTGAAAAAAGCGGTCTTTTTGACGGAAATCTTGACGATTTCCCCGCTCTTGGGATTCCGGGCTTCCCTGGCATCCCGTGTCCTGATGGTAAAAGACCCGAATCCCCGAATTTCGACCCGGTCCCCTCCGACAAGGGCGTTGCGAATACTGTCCAGCAGAGTATTAACAACAAGTTCAGATTCTTTTTTGCTCAAAAGCCCGTTTTGAAGAGACAATTTCTCAATCAGTTCGCTCTTGGTCACTTTCCCCTCCCCCTTTATTCTCCAGCCCAGACAAACTCCAGACCGGCATTTTCGCCTTGAATTCCCTTCCTGATCATCTGTGCAGTTTCTTTCATAAAATATTCAAGGAACTCGCCCCGTTCGGGTCGAGGATGGACAACCTTCGGTTCCCCGGAAATCCCCGCGAGTTCAGCGGCTACCCGAATAGCATCCTGGTATCCGCCCAATTGATCGACCAGTCCGGATTCCAGAGCCTGCCGGCCGGTGAAAATACGCCCGTCCGCAAGTTTGCGAACCTGTTCTACCTTGAGATTGCGGCCCTCGGCAACAACCTGGACAAATTGATCGTAAACGTCGGCAATCAGAGATTCGAGAATTTTGCGGTCAGCGTCGGACATGGGCCGCATCGGCGAACCAATATCCTTGTGCTTCCCGCTTTTTACCACCTGGCTTTTCAAGCCAATCTTCTGGAAAAGTTCCTCAAGGTTGGTAAATTCCATGATAACCCCGATGCTACCGGTTATCGTGCCGGGGTTGGCCAGAATCCGCTGGGCAGGGACAGCGATATAGTAGCCCCCCGAAGCAGCGACCGATCCCATGGAAACGACCACCGGCTTGACAGCCGCCAGGTCTTTTACCTCCTGGTAAATTTCCTGGGAAGGACTGACTCCGCCACCGGGCGAATTGATCCGCAGAACGACCCCTTTGATATCGTCGTCCTTTTTGAAATCACTCAACTGCTGGATAATGATTTCGGATGAAAGAATCGTTCCGGCTACTTCCACGTAACCGATTTTTTCTCCCAGAGCGAATTTGCCGGACGGACCCGACATTCTGCCGACCACCAGGACCACCAGCAGAAAGAAAATAAAAATGGCCCCAAGGGTCAGCAGGGCCATTAAAAATGGTTTCTTCTTCATTCGCACATCCGCAATAAAAACAAGTCCCCGTGAAAATTCACGGGGACTTGAGATCACATCAATGAGTATTACTTTTCGTCATCCTCGTTTTCGCCGCCGGCTTTATTCAGTGCACCTTGCAGAATATCACCGAAATTGGACGTGGCGTTTCTCTGGGCACCGATAAAAGCGTCCACCTCGGCTTTTTCTTTCCGATCGGCGAGGTGCTTGATCGACAG
>Ga0214472_10008041_pt1 | contig 11006 bp, 9 predicted proteins | sample RVTome_6_FD_207662 | JGI IMG/M metagenome (GOLD analysis project Ga0214472, IMG submission 207662) | Soil microbial communities from uranium-contaminated site in the Upper Colorado River Basin, Wyoming, United States - RVT140D175 | ecosystem: Environmental > Terrestrial > Soil > Contaminated >...
GGAATCACGAATCGGGTGGCATGGGCGTGCGAAGCAAGCCCATGGACTGCACCCCGAAAACAGTCAAGAGAATTTGCCAGCCGGGGCCAGCAAATGGTGTCTACTTCTATGAGCAAAGGACCCCAATCATGCGCCAGCCCGACGGCACATTTCGGCATCTACGCAAAAGCATCAACCAACCGGGGCACGCTCATGAACTGACTCTCTCCTGCTACCAATCCCTCCCGCTTTTCAATCTCGATCCCGTGCGCCAGTTCATGGTCGATGCCCTTGTTCGAGCACGCGCGAGACACGCAATTCAACTCTGGGCCTATGTAATCATGCCCACTCACGTGCATGTACTCCTCAAGCCGCTCGCGGCCACGTACCGGATGGCGGTGATCTTGAACGCGATCAAGTACCCGGTGGTCTTCCGAGCCCTGCGCCACTTCAAAGAAAGCAAGCCGACGATAGTGGTGCAACTCGCTACAAAGGGCGCCAACGGTTGCCAAGAGCTCCGGTTCTGGCAACGCGGAGGCGGTTACGATCGCAACCTAGCCAACAGCAAGTCCATTCGGGCTTCGATCGACTACATTCACAACAACCCTGTTGGTGCTGGGCTCGTGACGAGTCCGGAGGATTGGGAGTGGTCTAGTGCTCGCTGGTATGCAGGGATGAAGAACGTGCCACTGAAGATGGACCCTCCTTTAATCTGAGTTGCGTTGTCACTCTGAGTGGCGTCGTCCATGGGCTTGCTTCGCACGCCCATGCCACCCGACTTGGCTACGCCTGGCGCACGCCCATGCACCCGACTTGGCTACCCCTGGCGCACGCCCATGTCACCCGATTTGAATGCCCGCACCCTAGCCACCTCGATTCGAATGCCAGTGGGATGCTTCCTCATGCGGGTGGCATGGGTGGCCGCAGGCCGCCCATGGACGACTTCTGCACCACCGAAAAGATGACTTTGCTCTCGTGAGCTGCCTCGACCATGGGCTTGCTTCGCACGCCCATGCCACCCGGTTTGGGGCTTGCTTCGCACGCCCATGCCACCCGATCTGAGGCTCTGTGTACGCGCCCATGCCACCCGGTTTGGCGCTTCCTTCGCGCACGCCCATGCCGCGCTTCCCGGGCAGGCCTATACCTTCTCGGGCGGGCGTGGTATGAGATGCGCCCATGGCGCTGTGGGCGACGATCATGGCCGGCGGCAGCGGCACCCGATTCTGGCCGCGGAGCCGGAAGCGGATGCCGAAGCAGCTCCTGGCCTTGATCGGCGATTCCACCATGCTGGAGCGCACCGCGGCTCGAATTCGGCCGCTGGTGGCGCCGGAGCGAACCGTGGTGGTCACCAACGGCGCGCAGCAAAAGCGCGTCGGGGAGCTGCTGCCGTGGCTCGATCGCGAAAACCTGCTGGTCGAGCCGATCGGACGCAGCACCGCGCCGTGTCTGATTCTGGCGGCGCTGCGGATCGCGGCGGCGGACCCGGACGCGATCATCGTCTCGCTGGCCGCCGACCACGTCATCCAGGACGAAGCGGCCTTCCGCGGCTGTCTCGAAGCGGCGCTGGCCGCGGCCGACCCACAGCGGCTGGTCACCTTCGGCATCGTGCCGCGTTATCCCGAAACCGGCTACGGCTACGTCGAGCTCGCCGATCCGATTCTGAAGCACGGAGATCACACGGTGTACCGGGTGGCGCGCTTCTGCGAGAAGCCCGATCGGTCGACCGCCCAGGCGTTTCTGACTGCGGGCAACTTCCTGTGGAATTCCGGCATGTTCGTCTGGCGCGCCAGCGCATTTCTCAGCGTCTGCCGCCGCCACCTGCCGGAGGTGGTTCAGGCGTTGGAGCCTTACGCCCAGGTCCCGGCCCGCAGCCTGGAGAGCGGCCTCATGTTTCGCTACGCCGATCTACCGGAGATCTCGGTCGATGTCGGGGTGATGGAGCAGGCCGAACAGGTGGCCTGCGTGCGCGGCGAATTCGGCTGGAGCGATATCGGCAGCTGGAGCGCGCTGGCCGAGGTGCTGCCGGCCGATGCCGACGGCAACGTGTCGCGCGGCGAGCTGGTCGCCTTGTCCAGCGGCGGCAACGTGGTGGACGCCCCCGACAAGCTGGTCGCCCTGCTCGGAATCAAGGACTGCGTGGTGGTGGACACGCCGGACGCGCTGCTGGTCTGCGCCAAGGATCATGCTCAAGACGTGCGCCGGATTCTGGAAGCCCTGAAATCCCGCGGCCGGACCGATCTGTTGTGAATCGGCTTAGTCTCGGCTATGGGCACATGGATCGGCCATGCGCTGATGGGTCCGCCATGGGCTCATGAATCGGCTATGGGGTCATGCGTCGGTTATGAAATGTAGGGGCGGGGCTTGACCCCGCCCGAGCGGCGCCGACGAACAGCTCCACGCCGCGCGAAATGGTTCGCGCCGAAGTGTGCATTGCACAACGAGAGATGAATTCGCGTGCCTACGCAGCGCAGCCGGGCGGGGACCAGCCCCGCCCCTACACTGGCGCCGAGGGAAAGCCGCGCCCGCGATGCCGGCGCCGCAACAGCCGGGCGGGGACCAGCCCCGCCCCTACATTTTCAACAGCCCCGCCCCTACGCGCCGGTTTGAAAGCGGATGGTGAGCAGGCTCAGCTTGGTCCACGACTGGAGCCGCTTGGCTCGCTCCGAATCGGGAATGTCCAGCGCGGCGGCGATCAGACCGGTCCAGGTCTCGCGTTCGGCCGCGGCGATCTCGGTGGTGGGGCAGAAGACCCGCACCGTGCCGCTCCAGCCGCGCCGCTTCGACCAGTCGGCCCAAGCGCTCACGCCGAGCGGCCGGCCCAGCGACCGTTCGAGCTCGGCGCCCGCGAGCCGGCGCAATCGCTCGCGCAGCGGGTGCAGGCCGCTCGGCAACCAGCGCGCGTTCGGGTCGAGCACGCTGTCGAGCAGCGTGACCAGGAAGTCCTCGCGATTCGAGAGCGCGAAGGTCAGCGCATGTCGACCCGGGATGGTGAACAGCGTATGGCGCAGCATCATGTCGGTGTCGCGGGCGGCGTAGCGGTGATCGAGCAAGGCATCGACCATCTTGTACGCCGCCAGCTCGCCGCTGGCGAGCAGCAGCGAGTTGTTGGCGACCGCCAGGTACGGTCCGCTTTTGGGGCCGTGCAGGTAGCGCCCTCTGTATTTCAGCGCCCGGCCGGCGCGGGCCTTGAACCAACCCTGGATCTGGGATTGCAGGTTGAGCGCGCGCCAGCGCTGATGGGCGGTGAGCGTGAGCGCCGCGTGATCGATCGCGGGGCGATCGGCGCCCGGCTCGGGCAGGCTCAGCACCAGCTGCGCTCGCAGCGGCGCCAGCGCCTCGAAGTCCGCCGCGGTGAGGCGCGGCCCGCCTTCGAGGTCGCCCAACCACTCGCGAAACTCGGCCGGGACGGCGCCAAGCTCGAGATCGGTTTCGAGCCCGAGGCCACGCAGCCAGGCCCCGGCGCCGCGCGCGGGACCGCTCAAGTACAGTTGGAGATAGGCCACCGAATCTCGGTCGAGGCCGAGCCCGGGGTGGTACACCGCGCCGGGGGTGTCGAGCCAATGCGCCACCAGCCAAACCGCGCCGACGAGCAGGATCGCCACCGCGGCGAGGATCGCCTTCCAGCGCCGGCGCAGCTCATGCAGCAGCGGCTGCGGTTTGATCCAATCCGAGCGCGCCATCAGTTCACGTATCCCAGCGCGCGCAGCTTGGCGCGCTCGCTCTCGGTCATCGGCTCCGGCGCCAGCGATTCGGCCGCGCCGCCGAACCGCGCCAAGCGCTCCTCCAGCTCGCTGACCACCTGGGGCTCTGAGTCGGCCAAGTCGCGCAGCTCGCGCGGGTCGCTGCGCAGGTCATAGAGCTGCGACTTGCCGCGCATTCGATCGTCGATCAACTTCCAGCGGGATGTACGCAGCCCGCGGGGATGATAAAGGCCGGTCTCCCCGCCGCGAATCCTCTGTTCCAACGCGTACACCCAGGTTTGCATGTAAGCCCCCTCTTCCGGCTCCGCCCGATCGCGACCTTCCAGCAGCGGCACCAAGCTGCGCCCGTGGATGCCGTCCGGCGGAGCCAACCCGATCAGCTCCAGGGCGGTGGGCAGGATATCAATGGTTCGCACCTGGCGCTGCACGACGCGGCCAGCCGGCACTTTCCCCGGCAGGCGCACAATCAGCGGCACCCGCGCGACCTCGTCGTAGAGGCTGCGGATGTGACCGGCGATGCCGTGCTGCCCGAGGCCCTGGCCGTGATCCGAGGTCAGCACCACTAAGGTGCGCGGCGCCATGCCGGAGGCATCGAGCTGGTCCAGCACCCTGCCGATCTGGGTGTCGGCATATCGGATCTCGCCGTCGTAGAGGGCGCGCTTGGGCGGCCGCTCGGCCGGCTTGGCGCGCTGGGGCAGGAACATCGAACGATAGGGCTCGGGAGGATCGTAGACGCCGTGCGGATCGAACAGGTGGAGCCAGAGAAAGAACGGTCCGCCCTTGGCGCGGCGCAGCCAGGCCAGCGCCAGATCCACGGTTTCGGCACCGCGGCGCTCGGCGCGATCCGCTTCGAGATCGAAACTGTCCTCGTAGATGTCGAAGCCATCGGCCAGGCCGAACCGGTGGCTCAAGATCGAGGCCGAGACGAAGGCGCCGGTGCGCCAGCCGCGCGGCTGCAGGATCTCGGCCAGAGTGGTCAAGCGCTCGCCGTCAATCAGGTAGCGCTGGTTGCCCAAAAGGCCGTGGGCGGTCGGATAGGTCGAGGTCAAAATCGACGCATGCGAGGTCAGCGTGACCGGCGCGGCGGTGATGGCGGTTTCGAAGCGCGCTCCCTGGCGCGCCAGGGCGTCGATCCGCGGCGAGGTCTTGCGGCGGTAGCCGTAGCAGCCGAGGTGGTCGGCCCGCAGTGTGTCCACCGTGATCAGCAGCAGGTTGGGATCGGGGTGCGGCGCCGGAGCGCACGCGCTGGTCGCAAACCAGGCTCCGATCAGAAGCGTCGCTAGGGCCCTCATGTTCCTGAACCGGGCATCCTATCACTCAATAGGCACGAGCGAGGATGCTGGGTGGCATGGGTGGCTGAAGGCCGCCCATGGTCGAGGTTGGCGTTGGTCGCGTGATCCCAAGGAAGCTTTCGGGTTATCTACGATCACCCTATGATCAAATTTTTATGAGTTACCTCGACCATGGGCTTGCTGCGCACGCCCATGCCACCCCTTTCCAGCGCGCTGCGCGTGCCCATGCCACCCACCAACGCGGAGCACGAGGCATGCCGCACATCGTGCAAATGCTGTCCAAACGGGTGGCATGGGCGGCCGAAGGCCGGCCATGGACGCGGTCGGCCTTGCTGGCCAGCTTGATGGTGCTCGCTCTCGCCGGATGCCGGAACGCTCCCACGCGGACAGTGCTGGATCTGGTGGAGGCGCTGCCGGCGGCGGAGAAGCGGGTCGAGACCAATCGGATCGAATTCAGCGCTGAAGATGCACTGGGCCATCTCCGGCTCGGTTGGGGGGCTCCGGAGCTGCTCCAGAACGGGAAGACCATCGCCTGGGCGGTCGAGCGCCATGCCGAGATCCGGTTCAGCGTGCTGCGTCCCGGCGAACGGATCTTGGAGCTGTCGGCTCAGCCCTTCGTTCAACCCGATGCCGGGCCGCAGCGGACGGAGCTGCGGCTCAACGGCGCGCCGCTGACCGAGCTGGTGCTCGAACGCGGTTGGCGCAGCTATCAGATCGCGCTGCCCGCGGCGCTGCTGCGCTCGGGCCGCAACACGCTCGGCTTCGACTTCGCCTACGCCGCGACCCCGGCGGGCGGGCTGCTCGGCTCCGAAGATGAGCGGCGCCTGGCGGCGGCCTTCGACTGGATTCGACTGCGCTCCCTCGACGGTCAAGCCGGCGGAGCCGGAGAGCGCGAGGCGGTGCGCGCGATCGAGCCCGGAGCGGCGCTGGCGATCGACGGAGCGGCGCGGGTGACTTACTACTTTCGCGCTCCCGAGTCCGATGCCTGGCTAAGCTTCGAGCTCGAGGACGCGCCCGCCGCGCCGCGAACGACGGCGGGCCGATTCGATATCCGGATGCGGCTCGCGTCCGGTCGCTCGCGCGAGCTCTACTCGTACACCGTCGCTGCCGGCCGGCCGGCGGCGCGCCGCTTCCCGGTCCGACTTCCGATCGCCGTGCCGGAGGGAGCGTTCGCCGGCCTCGAGCTGGCAGCCAGCGGCGCCGGTGAGGACAGCCGGCTTGGATTGCGATTGCATCAACCGCGCATCGAAGTTACGAGGATCGAATCGGACCGGGCGACGACCTTCGCGCGCCCCGACCTCGCCGGCATGAACCTGGCGATGGTGCTGATGGACGCGGGCGCGGCCGGCCACTACTCGCTCTACGGCTACCAGCGCGACACCAGCCCGGTGCTCAAAGCGCTGGCTGGTGAGTCGGTGGTTTTCGAGCGCGCGTTCGCGGAAGCGCCCTATACCCGCGCCGCCACGGCCTCGCTGTTCACCGGTCTCTATCCCGAGGCGCACGGCGCGGTGCTGCCGCTGTCCAAGCTGCCGGCCTGGGCCGGTTCGCTGCCGGAGCGGCTCAAAGCGGCCGGCTTTCGCACCGGCGGTTTCATCGCCAACGGCAACGTGGCCGCCCAGTTCGGGTTCGCGCGCGGGTTCGACGCCTACACCGAGGTGATGCGGCTGAAGGGTTACGACTCCTACGCCCGATCGTTCTGGCCGGTGCTGGATCCGTGGCTCGATCGGCACCTGGAGCAGCGCTTCTTTCTCTATCTGCATTTCCGCGAGCCGCACGCTTACTACCTGGCCCCGGAAGGGTGGCTGGGAAAGTTCTCGGGCGATTGCCCCGACTGCCTGCCCGGGCACGAGCCGGTGCTGCACGCGATCAACCGTCGCAAGCTCGAGTTCGACCCGCGCGACATCCGGCACATCGAGGCGCAGTACGACGAGCTGATCGCGTGGATCGATCACAGCGTCGGCCAGTTCGTGCAGCGGCTCAAGGACCGCGGGCTGTGGGAACGCACGGTCTTGGTGGTGCTCTCGGATCACGGCGAAGCCTTCATGGAGCACGGCCTGCTGATGCACAACTACACGGTCTACGACGAGATGCTGCGGGTGGTGCTGATGGTGCGCTTTCCGCCTCGAGCCGGCGTCGCGCCGCGCCGCATCACCACCCGGGTCGGGTTGATCGACGTGCTCCCCACGCTGCTGGATCTGTTCGGCTCGAAAGCGCCCGCGGGTCTCGCCGGGCGCAGCGTGGCGCCGCTGATCGCGAGCGGCGATGGAGCCCAGCGGCCGCGGGATATCGAGGTGGCGCGCACCAGCCGGCAGCCGCCGATCTACGGCGTGTTCGACGATCGGCACAAATACATCGTCCATGCGATCAACGGGGTCGAGGAGCTCTACGATCTCAAGAGCGATCCGGGCGAGCGCAACGACCTGGCGAACCGGCGGCCCTTGGCGGTCGGCTTCTATCGCCAGGAGCTCAAGCGCTGGTACTTGCGGCAGGTCGCGGCCCGGGGAAGTTGGGAGAGTGCCCAAGCCGGCGAGATCGACGCCAATCTCCGCGCCAACCTCCAAGCGCTCGGTTATATCGGCGGCGGCCGGGCGCCCGAGCAGCCCTAATCCCTTGGTGGGAAAACAGGTGCCGAAAATAGGATGGGCGGGATTTGTCGTGGGCACCGCGCTCACGGCTTGGCGCGGTGAATAAGTTCATTCCGGCTAGTGAATTAGCGCACTCGGCATCAGGTTTTGTATCAAGTCCCGGCGGTTGCGATCGGGCGCCGATCTCTCTATGATCTCTCAGCGCGCTTGAAGGCGATCTCGGAAGGGCAAGCCAACCATGCGACTCCCCGCTGCTCACGACGGCAACGTGTATCCAACCGAGTCGCGCTGGTACGTCCTGCGGACCAAGCGGCTCAAGGAGCTCGGCGTGGTGGAGCGGATCGGGCGACAAGGGTTCGACGCCTACTGCCCGCGGATTCGCATGCCGTGGTCGCAAGGTCGCGGCCGCAGGCTCACCACCTCGCTCTTTCCCGGCTACGTTTTCGTCCACGCCCGGTACTTGCATGCTTATCACACCCTCCGCTGGCTCCCCGGGGTCTCTTCCTGGCTGCAGTTCGGCGGCCGCCCGGCCTATCTCGAGGATGAGATCGTCGCGCGCTTGCGCCGCGAACAGGGCCGCAAGGGCTACATCAAGCTCAGCCCTCCACCGCTCAAACCAGGCGACCGGGTCCAAATTCTGGCCGGCGCCTTTCGCGGCGTGGAAGGGCTGTTCGAACGCTATCTCTGCCCCGAGAGCCGAGTTCGGGTTCTGCTGAACCTGGTCAGCTATTCGGCTCGGGTGGAGGTGAACATGGAGAGCGTCAAGAGACTTTCGGCTTGATGCCCTCCAAATGATTGCGGACAAAAGACTTGCGGTCTATCAGCTATCGGACCGAATGGCGGAGCTGTAGGCGCTGTGCGTGGGTTTGCCTGGCAACTCTCGCGGTGGTTTCGGGCGGCTGCTCAGGTCCGAGGTTGCCCCCGGATTCGGAGAATCAAGACGCCCAGAGCTTGCGGTTGCGGCGCGATGCGGATCGAGACGGGTTCGAGGAGCTCGCCGCGGAATACAGCCGTGATGGCCGGCTCCAGCGCGTGACCCTGGACTCCGATCGCAATGGTCAGCCCGAGCTGCAGGGCAGCTACGAACGCGGCAGTCTGGTCAAGGTTGTGAGGGAGTCGCCGAGCGATGGGGACGGCGACGGCCGGCCGGATCGGTGGGAGCTTTATGAGGACGGTCGGTTGGTGGAAATCCGCAGCGACAACAATGGCGATGGACGTCCGGATCAGTGGGAGCGCCTGGATTCTCGCGGCCGCTTGGTGCGCCTCGAGTATGACACCGACGGCGACGGCGCCCCGGACACCGCCTACGCTCCCGCTCCCGAAACGGTGGAGTGAGCCGCGCATGACCATCGGGAGCCGCATGGTCTTGGCCGCCGTGCTGATCGCATTGGGGGTCGCCAGTTTCATGCAGCTGAAACGCGAAGCACCGCCGCTGCGGCGGCCCCGCGAGGTCACGGCCTGGCTGGCCGATCCGGAGCAGGTGCGCCGCTGGCAGGAGTCGCTGCAGCGCCAGGGTGTCGAGCGGTTGCTGATCGACTTCGATTTCGGAAACGTGCTCGATCGGGTCGGGCTCGACACCGATGGCGACGGCCGTACCGATCTGGTCGGGATTTACCGCAACGGCGCCTTGGTGCAACTGGCGCGGGACCAGAATCGCGACGCTCGGGTGGACGATTGGGAGTTGATCCGCCCCAGCGGTGATCCGGGCCGAATCGAATCGGACAGCAATTCGGACGGTCTGGTGGACACCTGGAGCCGCCTCGAACGCGGCGTGGTTCGCTCGATCGAAAGCGACACCAACGCGGATGGCAAGGTCGATCGGTGGGAAGAGTATGCGGCGGACGGCGCGCTCCAGCGGATCGCCAGCGATAACGACGGCGATGGCCGCCCGGAGCAGTGGGAGACCTACGGAGACCAAGGCAAGATGCTCAAGACCGAATACGATTTTGATGGCGACGGGAAACCCGATCACGCTCTGGCGCTGGGCGATGGCAGCTAGAGCGATACGGTTACTAGCTTGGATCGCTTTGGCCGGCGCGGCAGCGGCCCAGGAAGTCGAGCAGCCCCCGCCCCCGGATACCGGAGAACGGGTGATCCCGGAGCAACCGCAAGGGCCCGAGTCCGGCGCGCGTGTGGTTCCGGATCAACCCGAGGCCGCGGTCTTGGCCGGAGTGCCTCGCGGCGAGCTGATCGCGGATCATCAGCTCGGGCCGTTCGTGGTCCGGCCCCAGCTGACGCTGGAATTCGGCTACGACAGCAACGTCTTCATCGCCCCCGACAGCAGCGACCCGGTCTCATCCCGGCTGCTCAATGTGATCGGCGATGTGCGCATGTTGCTGCCCGGCGGAGAACGACAGGAATTCGAATTCGACGGCAGTCTCGGATACCATGGTTTTCTCGATCAGGACAGCCAAAGCTTCGGCGAGACCAGCGGGCAAGCCGTGTATCGCTTCAAGGGCACCCGCCACTTGTTCGAGATCAGCGATCGTTATGATGTCAGCCGGCGGCGCTATTCTTTGGAGATCGATGAGCGGGTTCGGTTCCGGACCAACGAGGTTCGTGGCTTTTGGGAGTACGCGTTAACCGAAGGGTTGGGCCTGCGTTTCGGGGCCCATCGCCGCGATTTCAAGTTCGCCTCCGGCGAAACCTTCGGCGATGTCAATCTGGCAGTGCAGGGCAACCATACGGATAACGGGATCGACGTCTCGAGCCGAATTCGAGTGGCATCGACGGTGCGGTTGTTCGGGCAAGGCGAGTACCGCCGGATCTCCTTCGAGGAATCGGATAATCAACGCGACTCGACCGAGCGGTTCGGAGAGGTCGGGTTCGAGTTCGATCCATCCGGCGCCCTGCGGGGTGAGGCTGCGCTGGCCTATACCGAGTTTGTTCAGCCGGACAACGACGCGGGCTCCTTCAGCGGCCTGCGGGCCCGCGCCAACTTGCGCCTCCGACTCGGGGAGAGCGCCGAGCTTGAGCTGAGCGGATCGCGCGCGCCGCAAGCCAGCGTGTTGAGTCAATCGGTGCTCAACGAGAGCCTACGGATTTCGGTGACCATGGCGGTCGGCGATGAGCTGGTTGTCAACGCCTATGGCGAGGCGGTTCGCGACCAGTATCGAGGCGAGTCGACCATCGTTCTGCCGCAGTCCAGCTTCAGAGCCGACCGCACCGACCGAGGTCTGGGTGCCGGTCTCGGAGCCACCTATCAGTTGGGGAGTCGATGGGGGATCGTCGGCCGCATCCGGTGGTTTCGGCGCAATTCGGAGATCCAGGACTTGGACTATGATGAGCTCGAAGCCTTGATCGGCCTTCGGGTCGTTCTCTGATGTCGATGCCACTCATCCTGCAGCCGGGTACCGCAATCCGATCGATCGGGTTGGGGCTGATCGCCATGAGCCTGGCATTCGGCGCCGCGGCCCAGGACATCCACGCCGAGGTCGAGCCCGGCTTTC
>Ga0214472_10008042_pt1 | contig 11006 bp, 11 predicted proteins | sample RVTome_6_FD_207662 | JGI IMG/M metagenome (GOLD analysis project Ga0214472, IMG submission 207662) | Soil microbial communities from uranium-contaminated site in the Upper Colorado River Basin, Wyoming, United States - RVT140D175 | ecosystem: Environmental > Terrestrial > Soil > Contaminated >...
CAACCTCGAGCTTCGCTCTCCCCTCGGGCAGGGGCCCCACGGTGACCACCACGCCTTCGCCCTCGACCCCGCCGCCGTCCGGTTCCACGGGCAGGACCACCTCGTCACCGTCTTCCACGAACTCGATGGGAAGGTCCGAGAGCTCCCGCCGGAGGCCGTCCCGCACCTCCTGGGAGAAGGGCTCGCCCCCCGCCGACGAGGTGGCCGTGGGATCGTCCGCGGCCTCCTCGGGATGGTCCACCACGTAGATCACGGGGAAGCCAGGCTCCTCGCCGAACGTGCTGTCGCCGGTGGTGGTCAACTCGCGGATCACCGCCGCGTAGACGCCCACCTGGCGCTCCACCTCGGGATCCGGAGCCCGGCCGGCCGGCGGGCGGGCCGGGGGCCCGGCACAGGCCGCGAGCATCACGAGCAGGACCATCGCGAATCGGCGCATCCGGGTCTCCTCTCCTCCGAATGGAGGTTAGACCCTGGGCCCGGGCGGCGGGGTTCCCTCCCCCGGGGGGCTATACTCGCAGGGCTGCCCCCGGCGGGGGGTGCTTCCTCGGCCCCCATCGTCTAGCGGCCTAGGATCCCGCCCTTTCAAGGCGGCGGCACGGGTTCGAATCCCGTTGGGGGCACGAACCGAATATGGGCCTGTGGAGCAGCCTGGAGTGCTCGCCACCCTGTCAAGGTGGAGGTCGGGGGTTCAAGTCCCCTCAGGCCCGCTGCGAATCCCAGCGGCGAGGTAGCTCAGTTGGCAGAGCACGCGGCTGAAAACCGCGGTGTCGGCGGTTCGAATCCGTCCCTCGCCACCGGCAAAGCGAGAGCCCGGCCGGATGGCCGGGCTCGCTCCGTCATAGGCCGCGGGGAAGGTCCGGCCCAGAGATCTAGCCGTTGGCGCCGGACTCGTTGAGCAGGCTGCGGACCTCGTTCTCCCAGTAGCGGCGGTGGCCGCCCAGGGTCCTGATCGAGGACAGCTTGCCTGCCTTCGCCCACCGGGTCACCGTCTTCGGGTCCACCCGGAACAACGCCGCCACTTCGGCCGGCGTGAGCAGCTTCTCGCCGCTCTTCGCTGTGGTCGTGGCCATGGGGTCGCCTCCCTTCGCTTCGTCGTTCTTGATCATCACCGTTGATTGTCGGATGTCCGACTCGTGCCGGTACATAGCCAAACGGGGTCAAAATCCCATAGGCCGAAATGACTAGTCCGGCGAACCCCCCGAAAGGGGACTTCAGTTCAGGGATTCCCGGGTCTTGGCCTCGGCCCAGCGCATGGCCACCGTCTCGTACAGGGCGCCGGCGGCCTCGGCGTCGCCGGCCTCCAGGGCATCCAGGGATGCCTTGAGGTCCCGGGCCGAGTGGTCCTCGTCCAGGTCCAGGGGGGTGAACAGGTCGGACACCTCGGCGTAGTCCAGCTCCACCGAGGCTGCGTCGTTGAACACGCTCAGCCAGGCGGCCATGTCCTCCACCAGGTCGGCCACCACGTCCAGGTCTCGGGACCGCAGAACCTCCAGGGCGTGCAGGGCCCGGGCCCGGGCCGCGGGGAGCGAGGTCCAGTACGAGAGCCGGTAGCCGCCGTCGGTCCGGGGCTCCACGCGCCGCTCGGCCTCGTCGACCAGGGTGAACCAGCGGACCGGCACGTGCCACGCGCTCTGGAGGAGGGTGGGTACTGCCGCGGGGTCCCGGCGTCGGATCCTGGCCAGCTCCCGCGCTGCCCGGCGGGCCTCGGGCTCGGGGACCAGAACATCGGCCACCTCCCGGGGCACCGAGTCGCGGAGGGACAGCAGGCCGGCGAGCAGGCGGATCCGGGTGCGCCACGGGCAGACGTGCCACACGCCGTCCACCAGGCGGACGTCGGCCCGCCCCTCCTCCTCCGAGAGCAAGATCCCAAGCTTGCCTCTCGTCCAGCCCTGCCGGTAGACGCGGCGCGGCGGGCGCTCGTGCTCGCCGTCGGCGATGTAGCGCTCCCAGTAGCCGCGCTGCTCGCCGGAGAACGACTCCAGGGGCTGGAAGATGCGGAGGTAGGCGGTGGCGATCACGGTCCGCCCATCATAGACCCCGCCTCCGAGTGCCCCACGGACGGTGGCGGGGACCGGTTGCTATCATCCAGAGACCCGGGTGAGGGCCCGGCCCATCTCATGGGCGTATTCTCAGAGCTTCGCAACGAGTACGAAGAAGTCGTCTTTTTCAACGACGCCCCTTCGGGGCTGAAGGCCATCGTGGCCATCCACTCCACCCAGCTGGGTCCCGCCCTGGGCGGCACACGGTTCTTCCCGTTCCCGACCGAGGAGGAGGCCCTCCAGGACGTCCTCCGGCTGGCCCGGGGCATGACCTACAAAGCCGCCGCGGCCGGGCTGGACCTGGGCGGCGGCAAGGCCGTGGTCATCGGTGACCCCAAGCGGGACAAGACCGAGGAGCTCCTCCGGGCCTACGGCCGGCTGATCGACTCCCTGGGCGGCCGGTACATCACCGCGGAGGACGTGGGGACGTCGCGGGAGGACATGGACCTGATCCGGCGCGAGACCCGGTGGGTAACCGGCGTGTCGAAGCGCCTGGGCGGTTCGGGCGACCCCTCCCCCGTGACGGCCTACGGGGTGTTCAACGGGTTGAAGGCCGCCGTGCAGGAGGGCCTGGGCACCGACGACCTGTCCGGGCTGCACGTGGTGGTGCAGGGCGTGGGGAAGGTGGGCTACGCGCTGGTCGGCCACCTGGTCGAGGGCGGCTGCCGGGTCACCGTGGCCGACGTGGACGTGGACCTCGTGGGCCGGGCGGTCAAGGACTTCGGCGTGGAGACCGTGGAGCCGGCCAAGGCCCATGCCGTGGAGTGCGACGTATTCGCACCGTGCGCCCTGGGCGGGATCATCCGCGACGACACGATCCCCGACCTCAAGTGCAAGGTGGTGGCCGGCCCGGCCAACAACCAGCTGGCCCGGCCGGAGCACGGGGAGGCGCTCGCAGACGCTGGGATCCTGTACGCCCCTGACTTCGTGCTCAACGCCGGCGGCCTGATCAACGTGGCCGACGAGCTGATGGGCTACGATCGCGAGCGGGCCATGAAGCGCGTGGAGGACATCTACCGGACCCTCCGGGAGGTGTTCCGGATCTCCCGGGCGGAGTCCATCCCGCCGGTCAAGGCCGCCGAGCGCCTTGCGGAGGAGCGCATCGCCTCGATCGCCCGCCTCCGCCAGTGGTACGTCCCGGGCGAGCGCCGCCAGCGACCCCCGACCCGGTAGCCGGGCTCGGCTATCCTGTGGCCGGCTGAGGAGGAGCGATGGCCGACGAGACCGTGCGGATCCTTGCCCCGGACGGGCAGGCGGACAAGGAGGCCCGGAAGCAGCTGGGCCTGGAGGACGAGCACCTCCGTGAGCTGTTCCGCCACATGGTGCTGACCCGCCACGTGGACCTGGAGTGCACAGCCCTCCAGCGGCAGGGCGAGCTGGCCGTCTATCCCCCGGCCATCGGGCAGGAGGCCGCCCAGGTGGGCAGTGCCACGGCCCTGGCCGACGGCGACATGGTCTACCCCTCGTACCGCGAGGTGGGCGTGGCCGTCGTCCGCGGCCTGGACATCGTGGAGTACATGCACTTCCACCGGGGGACGTGGCACGGGGGCGTGAACGACCCCGTGGGATCCGGCTTCGGGCTGATCTCGGTCCCCGTGGGAAGCCAGCCACTGCACGCCACCGGCCACGCCATGGGCACCAAGCTGGACGGCAAGGACACGGTGACCATCACCTACTTCGGCGACGGGGCCACGTCCCAGGGCGATGTCCACGAGGCCATGAACTTCGCCGGCGTGTTCGGCGCGCCGGTAGTGTTCTTCTGCCAGAACAACCACTGGGCGATCTCGGTGCCGTTCGAGAAGCAGACCGCCGGGCGGATCTTCCGCAAGGCCGAGGGGTACGGCTTCCCCGGCGTCCGGGTGGACGGCAACGACGTCCTGGCCGTGTACGGGGTCACCAAGGAGGCCGTGGAGCGGGCCCGGAACGAGCACCAGCCCACGTTGATCGAGGCCGTGACCTACCGGATGGGGCCCCATTCCACCGCCGACGACGCATCGCGGTACCGGACCACCGACGACACCGCACCCTGGGAGGCCCTGGACCCGATCGCCCGGTACCGGACGTTCCTGGAGGTCGAGGGCCTCGCCGACCAGCCGTTCTTCCTGGAGGTCGAGGCCGAGGGCAAGGACCTTGCGGCCACGGTACGGGCCGGGATCCAGGGCGCGCCCCCACGGCCGGTGCAGGACCTATTCCGGTGGATCTTCGCCGACGTGCCCCCGCACCTGGCCCGCCAGCGTGACGAGGTCCTGGGCCTGGCCGAGGAGGCCGACGATGCCTGAGATGACCATGGCCCAGGCCCTGAACCGCGCCCTCCGCGACGCGCTGTCGTCCGACGACCGGGTGCTGATCCTGGGCGAGGACGTCGGCAAGCTGGGCGGCGTGTTCCGGATCACCGATGGCCTCCAGGCCGAGTTCGGCGAGGAGCGCGTGTTCGACACCCCGTTGGCCGAGTCGGCCATCGCCGGCGTGTCGCTGGGCCTGACCCAGGCGGGATGGAAGCCGGTGTGCGAGATGCAGTTCGAGGCCTTCAGCTACCCCGCCCTGGACGAGGTCATCTCCCACATCGCCAAGTACCGGTACCGGTCCAAGGGGACCACGTCCGTCCCCATGGTGATGCGCATCCCCTTCGGCGGGGGGATCGGCGCGGCCGAGCACCACTCGGAGAGTCCGGAGACGTACTACGCCCACACCGCGGGCCTGAAGGTCGTGGTGCCCTCCAGCCCGATGGACGCCTACAACCTGCTGATCCGCTCGATCCAGGACCCGGACCCGGTGATCTTCTTCGAGCCGAAGAGCCGGTACTGGTCGAAGGAGGACGGTGAGCTCTCGGCCGATGGGGACCCGATCGGTCGGGCCCGGGTGGTCACCCCCGGCGAGCACGTCACGCTGATCGCCTGGGGGGCGATGGTGGCCCGGTGCCGGGAGGCGGCCGAAGCCGCGGGCGAGGACGGCGTGGACGTCGAGGTTCTGGATCTCCGGTCGCTGGTCCCCCTGGACCTCGAGGCGCTGGCCGCCTCGGTGCAGAAGACCGGGCGGGCCGTGGTGGTCCACGAGGCGCCGATGACCGCCGGCTTCGGAGCAGAGATCGTGGCCCGGATCATGGAGGAGTGCTTCGACCACCTGGAGGCGCCGGTCCTCCGGGTCACCGGGTACGACACGCCGTACCCGCCGGCCACCCTGGAGGAGCATTACCTGCCCAGCATGAACCGGATCATGCTGGCCATGGACAAGGTGCTGTCCCACTGATGGCCGAGCGGACGTTCAACCTTCCGGACCTGGGCGAGGGCCTGGAAGAGGCCGAGATCGTCGAGTGGAAGGTCGCCGAAGGCGACGTGGTGGAGCTGAACCAACCAATGGTGGACGTCAACACGGCCAAGGCCCTGGTGGAGATCCCGTCGCCGTGGGCGGGCACGGTGCTCAAGACGTACGGAGCCGACGGCGACGTGGTCAAGGTCGGCGAGCCGCTCATCACCCTCGAGGTGGCCGGGGAGGCCCCCGCGGGTGACGGAGGGGCCGCCGCGGAGCCCAGGAAGCGCGAGGCCGTGCTGGTCGGGTACGGGGTGGACCAGGAAGGCAAGGGGGGGAAGCGCCGGCGGCTGCGGCCGCCGGGCCCGCGGCAGGCCCCGGCCGCGGTCGCCACCGGGCAGGCGTCCTCGGACGTGGCCCCGGCGCGTCCGGGGAAGGTGCTGGCCGCGCCTCCGGTCCGCAAGCTGGCCAAGGAGCTGGGCGTCGACCTGGCCACCGTCCCGGGGAGCGGCCCGGAGGGCCGGGTGACCCGGGAAGACGTGGAGAAGGCGGCCGGCGGCGCGCAGGCCGGGGCCCCGGTCGTGCGGATGATGACGGGGTCCGAGCAACGCGTGCCGATCAAGGGCGTGCGCCGGCTCATCGCCCAGAAGATGGCCCGGTCGTGGGCCGAAGTCCCCCACGTAACCACGTTCCACAACGCCGACGCCACGTGGGTCGAGGCCCTGCGCCGCGAGCTCACCGAGGAGGCCGGGACCAAGGTCACCGCCCTGGCCGTGGTGGTCCGGGCCTTCGCTGAGATCTGCGCCGAGCACCCGAAGCTGAATGCCCATTTCGACAAGGAGGCCAACGAGCTGGTCCTCCTCGGCTCGAAGCACGTGGGCATCGCCACCGACACCGAGGAGGGCCTGGTGGTCCCGGTGGTCCGCGACGTGCAGGCCAAGGGCATCGTGACCGTCGCCCGGGAGATCGTGGACCTGGTGGAGGCGGCCCGGTCCCGCCGGGCCACGCCCGAGCAACTCACCGGCGGAACGGTCACCGTGACCAACGTGGGCACGTTCGGGTCGGACTACGGCACGCCGATCATCAACATCCCCGAGGTGGCCATCCTGGCCCTGGGCACCATCAAGCCCCGGGCCCTGGTGGTGGACGGCGAGGTCCAGGCTCGGCCGGCAGTGACCCTGTCGCTGTCGTTCGACCACCGGTTCGTCGACGGCGCGGAAGCCGACCGGGCCCTGACCGACCTCCGGAAGCTCCTGGAGAGCGCGTTCCGCCTGGGCGCGCTCCCCCGCGGGTGAAGATCGTCTCCCTGCTCCCGTCGGCCACCGAGATCGTGTTCGCCCTGGGCCTGGGCGAGCAGCTCGAGGGCGTGACCTACGAGTGCGACTTCCCCGACGCGGCGACTACGAAGCCGGTGGTGGTGGGGACGGCGCTCTCCCAGGACGGCCAGCTCTCGCCGCGGGAGATCGACGACGCCGTGCGCTCCCACATGGACGCCCGCCAGCCGATCTACGCCCTGAACGACGAGCTGATCCGCAAGATCCAGCCCGACCTGATCCTGGCCCAGGACCTGTGCCGGGTGTGCGCGGTGCCGTCGGGCCAGGTCCAGGAGGCGCTCGACAAGCTGGGCACCGACGCCGAGGTCATCTCCCTGGACCCGCCCGACCTGGAGGGGATCCTGTCCGGGATCCAGCGCGTGGGCCGGGCCACGGGGACCGAGGACCGGGCCCGGGAGGTGGTCGAGGACCTGCGGGGCCGGATCGCGGCGCTGAAGGCCGCCGCGGCCAGGCTGCCGGCCATCCGAACCCTGGCCCTGGAGTGGTCGGACCCGCCGTACGTGGGCGGGCACTGGGTGCCGGAGATGGTCCAGACGGTTGGCGGCCAGAACCTGCTGAACGAGCCCAAGGAGCGGTCCCGTACCGTGACCTGGCGGGAGGTCGCCGACGCCCAGCCCGAGGTCATCGTGTTCATGCCCTGCGGGTTCTACCTGGAAGAGGCCGAGGAGCAGGCCCGGCGCCTGTTCGAGGTCCCCGAGCTCCGGGCCACCACCGCAGTGTCCAGCGACGCGGTGTTCGCCGTGGACGCCACGTCGTACTTCTCGCGTCCGGGCCCGCGGATCGTGGACGGCATGGACGTCCTGGCCTGGGCCATCCACCCCGACGCGTATCCGGAGCCCCCGCCGGGACGGATCAGCCGGGTCCAGGCCTAGGGGCCAGCCCCCGAAGGCGGACCAGCAGGTCCCGGTCGCCGTCCACGTCGAAGGTCATCTCGCGCTCCAGCCGGTCCAGCAGGCCCTTCGCCATCCACGCGGGCGGGCGGTCGGCCACCTCGAGCTCGGGGAAGCGCATGTAGATCTCGGTCCGGTTCTCGGCTGTGAGGTAGGCCCACACGCCCTCTCCCCCGTCGTCGTAGCGCACCAGGAACCGTCGCTTCATGCGCGGGAGCCTATAGGCTTGGGCCCATGCGAGGGAAGAACCTGGTGACAACCGATCATGTGGGGCAGCGGGTGACGTTCCAGTACGAGCTTCCGAACGGGTACGTGAGCGAGGTGGTGGGCACCCTGGAGTGGTTCGACGAGGCCGCGGCCACCTTCGTGGTCAAGGACAAGGACGGACGCCTGGTGCGGGTTCCCGAGAAGGGCGTCCGCCACGGCAAGCCCGTCTAGCGCGAGCGGACCGGCAGGGTGAACGTGACGCGGGCTCCCCTGCCGGGGACGTTCTCGGCCCACACCTTCCCGCCGTGGGCCTGGGTGAGGCTCCGGACGATGTAGAGACCGAGCCCGACGCTTCCCTTGGCGGAGTCATCGCCGGCCTGACGGTAGCGCTCGAAGACGTGGGGTAGCTCCTTCTCTGGGATACCCCCGCCGTCGTCGGTGACGCTGACCCTGACGTCGCGCTCGGCGGGCTCGACGGCGATCAGGATCTGCCCCCCGGGGGAGGTGTACTTCACGGCGTTCTCCAGCAGGTTCATCAGGATGTGCTCGATCGCGTTCCGGTCGCCGTACGTCTCCGGGAGCTGAGAGGGCATCTCCACGTCCAGACGCCGGCCCTCCAGCATCCCCCCCACGGCCAGGACCTGCTCGTCCACGATCCGGCCCAGGTCCAGCGGCTCACGGGCCAGGGCCGGGGCGCCCTCCTCCAGCCGGGTGGCCTCGACGAGCTGCTCCACCATCTCCAGGATGCGCTTCCCCTGCCGCTCGATCACGTCGGTGAACGTGTGGGCCTGCTCGCTGTTCAGGTTGTCGCCGGCCCGGCGCAGGAGCTTGACGTAGCCGAGGATCGAAGTCAGTGGCGTCTTGAGGTCGTGGGTCAGCGTGGCCAGGAAGTCCCGTCGCTGGCGTTCCAGCTCGGCCAGCTCCGTGGACGTCTTGCGCTCCTGCTCGTACAGGCGGGCGTTGGCCAGCGCGGCCGCCGCCTGTGCGGCGAACGCGGTCAGGGCCCGCAGGTCGTGCTCCGAATACACCTTTCCGTTGCCCGACACGCTGACGTTGATCACGCCCAGGACCTCGTCCGAGGTGCGCATGGGCACGGACATGGCCGAGGCTACGGGACGGTCCTTGGGGATGAAAGCCTTGAAGCGGTCGTCACGAACGTCCCCACGAAGGACCACGGGTTGGAGGGACTCGGCCACCCATCCGGCCACGCCGTCTCCCAGCATGGCCACGCCATCCCGCATCGCGGCTTCGTCCAGGCCGGACGAGGCCACCATGCGCAGGACCCTCGTCTCGGGATCGAGGAGCATCACCGACGCCTCCGTGGCTCCCAGCAGGTCCCGAGCGGAGTCGAGGATCACCCCGTACACCTGATCCTGTGACAGCGAGCTGCTGACCGCCCGGCCGGCCTCGGTCAGGGCGGTCATGTCACGGAGGCGGCCCGACAGGGCCGTGGCCAGCACCCGCTCCTCGACCAGCGCTCGCTCGGCCTGCGACAGGCGCCGCTCGTGGAGGAAGGCGTAGGTGGCGAAGGCCACGGCCAGGACCACGAACCCCACGCGGACCACGGCCAGATCCAAGAACCTCAGCGGCCGGTCCAGGAGGGTCTCGGAGGCGATCGAGAATAGGACCACGCCGGCGGCCAGGAGGACGATGATCAGGAGCAGCAGCCCATGAAGCTGCCTCCGCCGCTGGCGGACGGCGCGGAGGTCTCGCGGGCGAGCACCCTCCAGGGTCTGGACGCTCACATCGAGACCCCCTGCCCGGGTACCACCTCGCCGACCACCGCGGCTCCGGCCGGAGCCAGGAGGTCCAGGGCCCCGCCGCCCCCGGGCGCGGCGAGGACCATCCCCAAGCCGAGATTGAACGTGCGAGCCATGTCTCCATGGGGTATGTCGGCACGTTCCGCAAGGAACGTGAACACCTCGGGCACGGCCCAGGCGGACCGATCCAGGGTGGCCCCCAGACCTTCGGGGAGCATCCGGGGGACGTTCTCCATCAGGCCCCCGCCGGTGATGTGGGCCGCGGCGTGGATAGCCCCGGCCCGGGCGGCGGCCAGGACAGGCTCCACATAGATGGCCGTGGGCTCCAGGAGGGCCCGGGCCAGCGGCATGCCTGCCCACGGCGCAGGCGCCTCCAGGTCCAGGCCCTCGATGGCCCGGCGGACCAGGCTGAACCCGTTGGCGTGCAGGCCGGTCGAGGGCAGACCGATCAGGAGGTCGCCCTCCCGGACCCGTTCGGGACCCAGGAGGTGATCCCGGGGGACCAGGCCAACGCAGAACCCGGCCAGGTCCAGGTGACCCCCCGGCATCACGCCGGGATGCTCGGCGGTCTCCCCGCCGAGCAGGGCGCACCCGGCCCGTCGGCAGCCTTCGGCCACCCCGGTCACCACCGTGGCCACCTCCTTGGGGACCAGCCGCTCCACGGCCACGTAGTCCAGGAAGATCAACGGCTCGGCGCCGGTGCACACCACGTCGTTGGCACACATGGCCACCAGGTCGATCCCGATCGTGTCCAGCCGGGCGGCCCGGCGGGCCAGGTCCAGCTTGGTGCCCACGCCGTCCGTGGCCGCGGCCAGGAGGCGATCGTCCCCCAGGTCGAACAGCCCGGCGAACCCTCCGATACCGGAGACGACCTCCGGACGGGTGGCGGTTGCCGCGACGTCCCGGATCATGTCCACGGCCCTGGCGGCGGCGGCCAGGTCCACCCCGGCCCGGCGGTAGGCCTCGCTCATGGACCTATTCCCGGTGTTCGAGCAGGTCCTTGGTGGGCGCTCGCTCGGGGACGGGGACGGGGTACTGGCCGTCGAAGCACGCCCGGCAGAAGTCGGCTTCCGGGGCGCCGGTGGCGTCGACCACCGCCGGCAGCGAGAGATAGGACAGGGAGTCCGCGCCGATGAACTCGCGGACCTCGTCCACGGAGAGGTCGGATGCCACCAACTCCTGGCGGGTGGACATGTCGATGCCGTAGAAGCAGGGCCAGCGGATCGGCGGGCTGGTCACGCGGAGGTGTACCTCGGTGGCACCGGCCTCGCGGAGGAGCTGGACGATGGCCCGCGTGGTCGTGCCCCGGACGATCGAGTCGTCCACAACGGCCAGGCGCTTGCCCTTGATCACGTCGGGGACGGGGTTCAGTTTCAGGCGCACGCCCAGCTGGCGGAGGCTGGTGGTGGGCTGGATGAACGTCCGGTGGACGTAGCGGTTCTTCATCAGGCCCTCGCCGAAGGGGATGCCCGACGCCTCGGCGTAGCCCTGCGCTGCGGAGCTGGCCGTGTCAGGGATGGGGATGACCAG
>Ga0214472_10008044_pt1 | contig 11006 bp, 14 predicted proteins | sample RVTome_6_FD_207662 | JGI IMG/M metagenome (GOLD analysis project Ga0214472, IMG submission 207662) | Soil microbial communities from uranium-contaminated site in the Upper Colorado River Basin, Wyoming, United States - RVT140D175 | ecosystem: Environmental > Terrestrial > Soil > Contaminated >...
CGAATACAAGGGCATGGGCAAGCTGATCGTGAAGAACAGCGGGTTGAGTCTGCTGTTCGCGACGACGCCGAGCCGACTCCAGCGGGTGTTCGGCGATGGCGAATGGGAGGACGGTTTGCTGCCGCGCTTTGCGCTGCTGACGCCGGGAGCTGGCGAGGTGATCCGCACCCCGGCGCAACGTCGCAGTGAAAAACATGAGCCGGATACGGTGCTGATTGAGGCACTGCATCGGCTGGTGGGTGATCTGCCTCAGCCGAAGCCTGCCGAGTTCGGTGATCCGAATTCGCGTTCGATTGGATCGGTAGGGGCGCAGATCGATGACGGGGCGCTGGATGGGTTCAATGCCTATGCGGACGCGCTGCACCAGATGACTGATCCGCGCGGCGGGCTGGATTATCGGCTGGCGGGGGTGTACGGGCGGCTGCCTACTCATGGGCTGCGGGTGGCGCTGAGCCTGGCGGCGATTGACTGGGCAGTGCGGGGAGAGGGTGAAATCAGGATCACGGTGGCGCACTGGTGGCGGGCACAGGGGATCGTCGAGGCGTGGCGGGCTTCTTCGCACCGGCTGCTGGCGCAGGTGAATCGCTCACAGGATCAGGTGATTGAGGAACAGATATTGAGTGTGCTGCGGATGCATCACAGCAAGCCGCCCACCAAGCATGATATTTACCGCCGGGCGAAGATCGCCAGCAGGCAGGCGGCCTATAGTGCGATTGATGCGCTGCATGATGCCGGGGCGATCTATCAGGTGAACGATGGGACGCGCACCGGGTATCAGATGGGGGGTGGGTGATGGCTCGCAAAAAGAAAAAATACACCATTGGAACTTATGGGAAAGGGGCGCAACCGAAGCTGCAAATACCTGAACCAATTAAAGATAGTAAGCGAACAGACTCTCTGATCCCTGCGGTTCTAGCAGGAGGCTTGCAGCCTGAAACAACCGTTTACCGAATGGGGAAATGTGTGGTTTTTGTTTCTCCTCCATACGGTGAACACGGATGGCATATGAGTATAAGTCATCCAGGTCGTTACCCCTTGTGGGATGAGGTAACAAAAGCGCGATACTGCCTTCTCCCGGCTGAAATGACATTTGTGATGGTACTGCCTTCTCCAAGTGAATACATAAGTTTCCATGACAATTGTTTTCATCTACATGAGGCTGGGAAATTCCCGGCTAATGGTGAAGGGGGTGGGTGATGGCGACGAGTTCAGGTGTACAGAAAAACGCTTATCGCAAGCCGATGGATGCCGCGAACAATTTGTATCTGCTGCTGGACAAGATGGGGATGGATTTCAGGCAGCGTATGGTGGTGATGGATGCGGTGCGGTATCTGCATGATATGGAACAGATCACGCATCAGTATGACGATGTGTGCGAGCGGCTGGTGGCAATCAGCCGGAGGGCGAAACGTAGTGAACAGATGGAAATCTGGGAGCTGCGCCAAGTGCTGAGTGATGTTAAGAAGATCGCGGGGGTGGATGGTGAATAAACAGAAAGCGCCGAAGGGGATCGAGTGGACTCGGATCAATGGGAGGCCGGGCTATACCTGGAACCCAACGGGCGGGTGTTTACATGGCTGCACGTGGCGGATGCCGGATGGATCAGTGGCGGAGTGCTATGCCAAAACGGTGGCGGAACGGCTGGCGACGAAAGCGTATCCGCAGGGATTTGAGCATCACTACTGGCGGCCTGACGAATTGGAGGCTCCGCTGAAGGTGAAGACGCCATCGGGTATTTTTGTGGGGAGTATGGCGGATTTGTTCGGGCATTGGGTTCCGGCGGAGCAAATATGGGAAGTTTATGACGTGATGGCACAAGCACACTGGCACATCTTCCAGGTTTTGAGTAAATACCCGATACGGCTGCCAGAGTTCAACCGCTACCCGGACAACGTTTGGACGGGTGTGAGTCTGCCCGCTGGTCATCTGCTGAAGCCTGAAGGGGCGGAACGAGCACTGTGGGCCTACCTGAATCACATGACGAAGATCAAGGCGAAGGTGCGGTTTATGAGTATCGAGCCGCTGTGGTTTGATGCGGCGTGGGTGTTTGAACGTTGGGTTGAAGAAGCCAATGACCAACTTCCGTTTGAGTGGGCGATCATCGGGGCGGCGAGTAATGGAAATAAAACCTATCAGCCGAAGCGGGAATGGGTGGAGCATCTGCTGGAAGTGCTGGACGCAGCGGGCATCCCAGTGTTCTTCAAGGGCAACCTTGAGTGGCCTGCGGAGGAATGGCGGGCGGAGTTTCCAGAGGTGCAGCGATGAGCATCGACGTGGAAGGGCTGAAGGCAAAGGTTGATATTTTGCGTGTGGCGGAGGGGTATACGACTCTGAGGCATAAAGGAAGGGCGTGGACGGGGCGTTGCCCGTTGCCGGGACATGAGGATAACAGACCGAGTTTCGCGGTGTATGCGGATACGAACTCGTGGTGCTGCTTCGGAGGGTGCGGCGGTGGGAGTGTGATCGATCTGGTGATGCGGGTGGAGGGGGTCGATTTTAAGACGGCGTGTGAGCGGTTGGGGGCAGAGGAATTTACCCCCAGAAAGGGCGAGTCGATGCCTCGCCCCTACGTTCCTCCGAAGACTGACGATGGTGCGCCGGATGGGGTGTGGCAGTTGCGGGCGGAGATGGTGATCCAGCAGGGAGAGGCGAACCTGTGGGGGGATGCTGGGGCGAAGGCGCGGGATTACCTGATGCGGACGCGGGGACTGAGTGAGCGCATCATCCGTGAAGCGCGGCTGGGGTATATCCCTGGTGGGTATGTGCAGTGGGAACAGATCGAGGGATTGAAGGTTCCGTGTGGGATCGTGATCCCCTGGATTATCCACGAGGAGGTGTGGGCGGTGAAGGTTCGCCGGGCTGCCGGGAATGTGAAGTATCAGCAGGTAGCGGGGGGTAGCTCGTATGGGCTGTATCGGGTGGACAAGGTGGAAGCCTGGCAGGATGTGCTGATTACTGAGGGCGAGTTCGATGCGCTGGTGGTGGCTCAGACGACCTCGCTGGTGGCGGCGGTGGCGCTGGGCAGTGCGAGCAATACGCTGCGGGACAGGTGGCTGTACCATCTGATCCGTTGCCCGGCGATTTTTGCCCGGTTGGATGGGGATGAGGCGGGACGCTCATCGATGCGACGATTGCAGACGATCAGCAGCAGGGTGCAGCCGGTGCAGGTTCCGGCTCCGCACAAGGACATTAACGATTATTGGCTGGCGGATGGGGCCGGGTTCCGCATATGGGTTCGACATTTAGACGAATAGAGGGATTTATGAAGACGAGTAAAGAGGGTGAACGGCTGTGTGATGAAGCGGGCTGCGAGCAGGTGGCGGCGCATGTGAGCAATTGGAATGGTGGGATGGCGACGTGTGCGGAACATTCCAACTGGGTTGTGGTAGCGGGCAATATGGTGGGGTTCCCGGTGGTGCTGACGCCGATCCGGGAAACTCAGCGGGGACGACGTGAGTAGATTGGATGTGAGATGGGGCGACGCAAAGTTCGACGAGTACAGCGATCTAAGAAGGCGCGGGATACGCTGAAAGCGGCGAAGTGGGCGGGGATGTCCAGACGGACGGGGCATCCCTGCCATTACACCGACCCGATGCACTGGAAACGGTGGCATTGGGTGGAGCCGGGCAGGCGGATCAAAATCAAACGGACCGACGATAAGTGAATTTATGGAAGGGTGAATCTGATGGAAGTAAAAGACATTTATAACGTACTGGCTATTGCGAACAATCTGGAATTGATCCAGATGAACCATGAGAAGGTGCTCAACTATACGCTGGAACCGGAGTTCCTGATGAACTTCGATACGGAGCGGGAGGGTGAGAGCCTGATCTGGGCGTTGGCTGACCTAGTAGAGGCTCGCATCCTTCATCCGGGATCACTGCTCTCCGCGAAGTATCCCGATTACAAGGTGCATCGGGTGACGCAGCTTGAACACTTCATTTCGAAAAGTGGCAATCCAACGTGGATGGCATGTGATGATGAAGGGGATGTTATTTATCTGCGGCAAGTGAATAAGGCGCTGTTGGAAGAGGCTGGTTTGTGGGACACGCTGAATTTGATGCCAGTGGGTGCAGAGTGGGAATGTGAAATCTTCATTCACACGACAAAAGACGGCGATTTTCGGAAGCCTGTGCAGATTGATGTGCTGGGGCGGATCGATGTGCCCCTGAATGATGTGGCGAAGAAGGAATTGGAGGAACCTCACCCCCCGGCCCTCTCTCCATCAGGAGAGGGGGAGCAGGATAAGAATGATCTGCTGCCGGATATGGATGATGTGCCTTTCGATAGCACACCAGAGATTGAGCAGCCTGCGCATGAGATCAGCGGTATTCAGTGGGCGGACGAGTTGATGGGGCGGCGTGATTGGGTCATCCTGGACACGGAGACGAGCCACATTGACGGGTATCCGATTGAGGTGGCGGTGGTCTCCCCTGAGGGTGAGGTGCTGTTTAACCAGCGGGTGAAGCTGCCGGAGGGGATCACGATTGATCCGGGGGCGATGGCGGTACACGGGATCACGATGGATGATCTGAAGGATTGCAAAGAGTGGCCTGAGTTCGCCAGTGATTTCGCAGAGGTCATCAAGAATAAGACAGTGGTGATTTATAACGCGAGGTTCGACACGGCGATCATCAACCGGGTGAATGCGCATTATGGCATCCCGCACCATCTGCGCGGGGCGGTGTGCGCGATGGAGGCCTATGCGGAATATAAGGGCGACTGGAACGACTATCACGGTAATTACCGCTGGGTGAAGCTGGTCGATGCGGCGCGGCAGATGAAGGTTCAGGTGAAGGATACGCATTCCGCGCTGGGGGACTGCCTGATGACGCTGGGTGTGATCAAGGCGCTGGCGGCGAAGGCGAAGGTGCAGGCTGATGGATAAGTTGCTGGAGAAATTGAAAGAGATGGCGGATATTCTGCTGGATGAGGATGCGCTGGCGGAGTATGTGAAGCAGATTGCCGAGAACATGGGCATCAGTGAGTGGCGTGAGGTGTGGGAGAAGTATGAACACATTGACGATTACACCTATGTCTACCTGCGGGTTTATTGGTCTGAGGAGCGCAACATCGCTCACCTGAACGCGGAATTGCGGACGGGGGGAATGTACTTTTCCCCTCCTGTGCTTGGGACGTTGCTTGAGGAAGTGAAGCTTTTCGACCACTACACGGATGCAATCACGTGGGGGCAGGAGACGTGGGCGCTCGCGCTGAAGGAGGGAAGGAAGCTGCGGGCCAGCCAATTGGAGGAGGCTGAGGCGAAGAAAGAGGCGGCAGGGGAGCGTCCGCCTCGTGAGGGTATTAAGCGGATGAGTGATACTATTTCCTCAGCGTTTCTGCCGAAGAATAAGTAGATCAAATGTAGTGTAAGCTAGGTGAAGGGGGACGGAGACGTCCCTCTTTTTGCGTTTGCCGATCCTATATATTTTTTGTGTATAATAATAATCAGCATCGCGTTACTGAGAAGTATTCGTTTGGATTGCCGATCTGCCAGATCGGTGTGACATAGAGGTTCTCTAAATCGGGAATAAAAATTTCGTCGTAAAGCCGTTGCGCCCTCCTGCGTAGCGGCTTTTTCTGTTTTGCCGATAATCTTCTTCAGGTTGCCGATAATTAGGTGAAGATCGTATAGGTATGAACGAGGGCTTTGCATGGCTGGGTATGAATTGGGCTATCAAGAGCGACTGGTTTGGGAAATTGAGCGAGCACGACGTGAACTATTAGGAAAGACAGCACCGACGATTGCGATCCAGTCACGGATGGGGGAGTACAAGCCGGAGCGGACGCTGCGCTACCAACTGCTAAAGCTAGAGCAGAAGGGTTGGATTCATCGTCCTCTAGGCCCCAAGAGTGGATGGGCATTCAATAAAGCGGGGTATGATCGCTGGCGGTATGAGCATTGCTTGAAGTACGGCTAGTCACTTCGTATAGTGAATAAGAATTCGCCCAAAAAAAGGCGAATATGAGGTATTTGGGTCACGAGTATGGCGAATAAGACGAAGTTCACTAAAACAGAATTCAGGCGGGCGATTGAGGGCAGCGGCGGACATGTCGGGTTAATCTCTGAGCGACTGAATATTTCGCGTTCTACGGTGTATCGTTACCTTGATCGTTATCCAGACCTTAATGTTTTAATGGCAGATGAACGGAAGTCCGGGCGGGATGAGATGATGGAATTGGCCCAGACGAACATCATGCAGGGGATGAGAGATACAGAGGACAAAGCGCGGAGGGATCGCCTGAGCATGTTCACGATGCGTCACCTGGACAAGGATGGTGTGCCGGGTGCGCTCAACCTTGATAGTTTCTTGTCTCCCGATGTGGTGGCGATCCTACAGCAGCAGGGCATCGAGACGAGCGCGGTTGTGAAGGATTTCGAGGATATTATCCGGGCGCAGCATGAGAAGCAGAACGCATAGATTAGCGGACAGGGCCTGCCCTGTCCCTACGTTGCGATAAGGTCTTATCTTGCGATAAGGCACTTTATGGAAGGCTGAAATAAATGAGTGAGGTAGTTTTTGAAGGCAGGCCAGCGGAGTATGATCTGCATCTGGTGCGGGGGGATACGTGGACGCAGGCCTTTCTGTATGAGTCGCCAGAGGATACCCCGGTTGACCTGACCGGGTATACGGCGCGGCTGCAAATCCGGGCGAACAAAACGAGCACGGGTGATCCGCTGCTGAGTGCGACCTCTGCGGCGGGGTTAATCTCGCTGGATGGCAGCGGGAATATTGTGCTGAATGTGCCTGCCGCGACGACGGCGGCGCTTGATTTTAATCAAGCGCGATACGATCTGGAGATCACCAGCGCGGGCGGGATTGTGACGACTCTGCTGGAGGGGAATATCACGCTGATTAAGGATGTGACCCGTGACTGATGTCATCCGGATCATCCAGACTGAAACGGAGGTGGTGACGATCACTGCCCCGGTGACGCGGGTGGTGAGTATTGTGGGGACTGGCCCACAGGGTCCAGCAGGGCCAGAGGGACCGCAGGGATTGCCCGGATCTGGTTTGAGTGATACAGATGCTCTGCCTGAGGGTGTGGTCAATCTGTATTACACCGAGGCACGGGTGGCGGCGAATAGTGCGGTGGCTGCCAACACGACGCATCGGGGGCTGACGGATAATCCGCATAGTGTGACGCCGACGCAGCTGGGGCTGGTGATTGGGACGGATGTGCAGGCGTATGATGCTGATCTGGATGCGTGGGCGCTGATCGCTCCGAGTGCGAAGGCTGATGCCAGCCATACGCATCCTGCCAGCGATGTGACCGATTTCGATACGGAAGTGAGCAACAATACCTCTGTAGCCGCGAATACGTCCCATCGGGGGCTGACGAATAATCCGCATGGGGTGACGCCGACGCAGTTGGGTCTGGTGATTGGGACGGATGTGCAGGCGTATGATGCTGATCTGGATGCGTGGGCGCTGATCGCTCCGAGTGCGAAGGCGGATGCAAGCCATACACATCCTGCCAGTGAGATCACTGATTTTGATACGGAGGTGGGGAATAACAGCGCGGTGGCGGCGAACACGTCCCATGCTGCGGTGGTGACGGGCAACCCTCATGCAGTGACGAAAAGTGAGGTGGGGCTGGCGAATGTGCCGAACACGGATGCTACTGACCGGGCGAATCACACCGGGACGCAGGTGGCTGCGACGATCAGCGACTTCGATACTGAGGTGGGAAACAATAGCGCGGTGGCTGCCAATACGACTCATGCTGCGGTGGTGACGGGGAACCCTCATGCGGTGACGAAGGGTGAAGTTGGCCTGGGGAATGTGCCGAACACAGATGCGACAGCGAGGGCGAATCACACGGGGACGCAGACGGCATCGACCATCAGTAATTTCGACAGTGCAGTGGCGGCGAACAGTGAGGTGGCGGCGAATACTACCCACAGAGGGCTGACGAATAATCCGCACAGCGTCACTAAGACGCAGGTGGGGCTGGCGAATGTGCCGAACGTCGACACGTCGAATGCGGCGAATATTTCCAGCGGGGTGCTTGATAACGCGCGTGTGAACTTCGCTTCGCCCGACGCAATCGGTAGCGGGACGCCGAATACGGGGACATTTACTAGTGTTATTGCGAATAATTTGTATTCATTTCAGGCGAACATAGCAGATGACGCGCTAGGCATTTTCCCAGTAGGTGTGTTTGCCGGCGGGCGGTTGTTTTTATCTGGTAATACTTCAACAGCGGCCGCGGGGGATTTTTTCATACGCACTCAGGCGACCACCGGAATCCGCAAAGACCAGCAGTACGGCTCGCTCACAATTGATGTTACGACAGGGATATTATCCGCTGGTAGCGGTACTGACGGACGTGTAACTATCTCTTGCCATACTGATGGTAATGTTTACATCAGCAATAGGAGCGGCGGAGTCTTCAACTTCAAATTTTTGATAATCAGGTAGGTAATTATGGTAACTGCAATTCGTGATCCGAATGACCAGATTAATAATGCATGGATATTCACGCAAGATGATGGTAACAATCTCACGGTGTTCCTACGACCTGATGTGCAGGACGAGCTATCTGCGTTGGCTGAGTGGCCCCAGATTTGGGGCGAATTGAATGTTGAGGTTGTGCCGGAGATTACACCCTTGCCCAAATCGAATTTACGCGCCCTGAAAAGGCGCACTATAGAGAGGATTTAATCATGGGACTTTCAAAATCATTGAGTGATCTGGCGCAGGCCAGCGAGAACCAGTTAATCGCGTATTATGAAATCGTGCGCGTAGTTAACCTGGCAGAGGCGGTAGACTTCTCTGTCGTAAGCGCGAGTGATCCTATTCTCGTGGCGACGGGACTCACAAAGGCGCAGTTCGGGCAGGCATTGACCACACTGGAAGCTGTTAAGGATTTACTTGAGGCGTCGTCCAATGCGCCACTGTTCACGCTGCTACGAGCGGCGAACGTAGAGATTGAGTAAGAGCAGGCAGCGATAAGCAGATTTATGGTAGGTTGAAGCGGGGTTCGATAGATGAGCGCAACGGCGCAATCATTGGCAGCGGAGTTAGCCGAGCGTGTGACGGGTAAGCCCTCACACGTTTTATTTTCCCGGCAGGAGTGGGCACTGCGGGGAAATAATGTGCGTCTGCGTGAGCTGACCGACCAGGCGGAGGTGCTGCTGGTGGGGGCGGCGGGCACGGGCAAGACGCTGGCGATACTGGATTTCCTCAACTGGGCGGCATGGACGTATCCGCGGGCGCGTATATTGATTGTGCGTAAGGTGCGGGCTGACCTGGCGGATAGTGTGCTGGTGACGTTTGAGCGCGATATTCTGGGCGAGGATAACCCGATCTGCATGAATGTGCAGCGGCTATATCGCAAGGTGTACGTTTATCCCAATGGCAGCGAGATCACGGTGGGGGGGATGGATCGCCCTGGGCGCATTCTGTCGTCTGAGTATGACATTATCTATGCGGCGGAGGCGGTGCAGCTTGACCTGGAGGACTGGGAAACGCTGGTGATGCGTAACCGCTCGACGGTGGTTCCCTTCCAGATGGTGATCGGGGATACGAACCCGGACAGGCCTGATCACTGGCTGAAGCAGCGGGCAGACGAGGGACTGGTGACGCTGCTGAATACCTACCACAAGGACAATCCGAAATACTGGGATGAGGATTCCCAGGACTGGACTGAGCAGGGGCGGAATTATGTGCTGGGTAAGCTGCATCGGCTGACGGGGGTGAGGAAGGCGCGATTTCTCGATGGCAAGTGGGTGATCGCGGAGGGGGCGATCTATGACGAATGGCGCGAGGATGTGCATGTTATAGATCGTTTCGAGATTCCGCATACGTGGCGTAAGTTCCGGGTAGTGGATTTTGGGTATACGCATCCGTTTGTGTGCCAGTGGTGGGCGGTTGATCCGGATGGTCGGATGTACCTGTATCGTGAGATTTATATGACGCGGCGACTGGTGAGCGATCACGCGGAACAGATTAAACGATTGACCGGGCCAATGGAGAAAATTGAAACCACCGTATGCGACCATGATGCGGAGGGGCAGGCGCAACTGAGGGCGGTAGGCATCCCGACCACGGCGGCGAAGAAGGAAGTCAAAACGGGGATTGAGAAGGTATCACTGCGGCTGCGGGTGCAGGAGGATGGGCGGGCGCGGTTCTTCATCTTCCGGGATGCGCTGGTGGAGCGGGACATTGACCTGGAGGAGCAGAAGCTGCCCGTATGCACGAAAGACGAATTCCCCGGCTATGTGTGGGCGGACAACAAGAAAAAAGAGGAGCCTGTGAAGGAAGAGGATCATGGGGTGGATGGTTCGCGCTATGCGGTGATGTATGTGGACGAGCGGCAGGCGGCAGCGGCGACGGCTCGCACAGTGGGGAGGCGGGCTGGTCGATCACGGCGGGGCAGGTAACGATAATGTTTATTCTGGTAGGGTGAGGTTTGCCGATTGGCTGAAAAAAGTTGTGCTATGCTGAAGGGGCATGGACTCACGTTTGTCTCCTGTACTACCAGTTTTGCGGCGATCTGGATAAAATCGCCCACAACCTTAATACCGATAGCGGGCAATGACCCGCAGGGAGAGCCGCTTCCGCATACGATGATGAAATGGCGCGGAGGCATCCTTCGCCGATGGGGGGAAACATCGGGCAGTTGGGACGGTCTGCGGAAAACCGTCCACCTTTGAAAATGCGGACGAGGCAGGCCTCGTCCCTACGAAGTTGACAACATATTGATTAGGGAACGCCGCCGTCGAGCCAGGCGTGACGCGGGAGAGACCGATCAGAAGCGCCCTTCGGGGCGTTTTTGATTCTCATTGCCGTAATGCGGCGGGTGGACGGGTACAGTCAACATAATGGCGCGGAAACTATCAGGATTATGCAGATGGGTATCAGGCAGCGGATTGGTGAGGCTTTTGGCGGTGCTCCGCAGGCGGGGCGCGAGATTATCAGCGAGATTATTGGACGGGTGAGCTACGTCGTCACGGGGACGCGGTGGAAGTATCTGCGGAGTGATGATCGCACCCAGGC
>Ga0214472_10008045_pt1 | contig 11006 bp, 8 predicted proteins | sample RVTome_6_FD_207662 | JGI IMG/M metagenome (GOLD analysis project Ga0214472, IMG submission 207662) | Soil microbial communities from uranium-contaminated site in the Upper Colorado River Basin, Wyoming, United States - RVT140D175 | ecosystem: Environmental > Terrestrial > Soil > Contaminated >...
ACACAAGTCGTCTCTTCAAGGTTGACTCGCAGGCCGAGCTTGCGGAGCAAATGCAAGGTTTCGATCTGCGTGGATGTGGTAACTCCCTGCATGCGACCGACTCCGTAGCAGAATATTCTCAGAGGTCTTTGTGCGGTGACCTTGGCATCAAGTTGACGTAGACTGCCCGCCGCGGCGTTGCGCGGATTGGCAAAAGTCTTGTCGCCGGCATCCTCCTGGGCCCGGTTCAGTGTCTGAAAATCGGCCAGATCGATATAGATTTCTCCCCGCACATCGAGCAGCTCAGGGTAGGGGGGAGTGAGCTCGTGCGGGATACAGGCGATTGTTTTGACATTTTCGGTAATGTCTTCTCCGACAAAACCGTCACCACGCGTACTCGCCTTGAGCAGCTTGCCGCCTACGTAGCTCAACTCAACGGCAACGCCATCCAGTTTCATTTCACAGGCATATTCGAGCTCTTCGCTGCGGGCCAGAAAATTTTTGCGGATACTGGCATCGAAATCATAGAATTCTTCAGCGTTCTTGGCATTTTTCAGTGAGAGCATTGGAACGGCATGAGGGGAGGGCGTAAATTTTTCCGTGGCCGGGGCACCAACCTGTTGGCTTGGCGATGCGGGTGTGATCAGTTCCGGAAACGCCGTCTCGATATCCTGCAGCTCCCGGAACAGGGCATCATACTCTGCATCGCTGATTTCCGGCTGGTCCTGGTTATAGTAGAGCCGGTTGTGGCGGTTGATCTCTTTGCAGAGTTCGGCATGACGTTGTTGAGAAAAAAGATCGGCCATTGGAGACTGCTCCAGCAGATAGTTAGATCGAAAACTGCGGTCGTGCCGCGGATGGACACTAAGGGTTGTGCCCGCTCAGTGCCCGCATAATATAACACTGCCCCCGCCGGGTGTGAATGGTTTTGCAATCTACAGGCTGCAAGCCGATTGTGTTTCTTTTCATGGTCGGCTAATATCCCTGACATGATGAATCTTCTGGAAGCCACAGGCGCCTTGTCCTAATGACCCATGATCAATGGTTACATATCTTCGGGTTGTTCATACTCTTTGTGCTGTCTGCTTTTTTCTCCGGCTCGGAAACCGCCTTGATGTCGATGGATCGACTGCGGGTCAAGTATCTGGCCGAGAAAGACCGCCCCGGGGCCCGCAAGCTGGCTGAACTTCTGGAGCGCCCCGAAGGAGTGTTGAGCGCCATTCTGGTCGGCAACAATGTTGTGAATATCATGGTGTCGGTCTTTGCGACGACGCTCTTTATCGATTTTTTCGGGCAGCGTGGCGAGCTGATGACCATCCTGATTCTGACGCCCGTCCTGTTGATCTTTGCTGAAGTCTGCCCGAAAACCTACGCTGCCAATTCCCCTGAGAAGCTTTCCTTTCTGGTCCTGCATCCGATCCGTGTGTTCATGTGGGTGCTGCGCCCTGTCACCTGGCTGGTCAGTGGCGTCTCCCGCCTGCTAAACCGTTTGTTGAGTGCCGAAGCGCAAAGGCCGTTGATCTCTGAGGATGAGATTCGTTCCATCATCATGTTGGGTGAGAACGCCGGCGTCGTCGCCAAGGAGCAGAGGCGCATGCTGCACAGCGTCTTCGATCTTTCCGAGATACGGGTGCGTGATGTGATGGTGCCGCGCACCGAGGTGGTCGGCATTGAGGTCGGTGCAAATTTTGCCGATGTTGTCAAGATGGCGGCCAAGTCTCGTCATTCGCGCTTTCCCGTCTACGATGGCGACCTTGATCGCGTGGTCGGCATTATCCATTCCAAGGAGATACTGAATTATCTCGATTGCCCAGAAAAGTTTTCCCTGACCGAGCTGGCTCGTCCGCCATACTTTGTCCCGGAGGCTAAGCCGATCGAGGCGTTGATGCAGGCCTTTCGTCGCAAGCATTTGCATCTTGCCGTTGTTGTCGATGAATATGGCGGGGTAGAGGGGATCTGTACTCTCGAGGATATTGTTGAAGAGATTGTCGGTGAGATCCAGGACGAATTTGATGAGGATGAAATCCTTGTCACGGCCCTCAGTTCCGATCATTACCTGATTGATGGCAGCGCTACGCTTCGTTATATCAATCGCCGGTTTAACCTGAAGCTCTCAGAGGAGCACGTCAATACCCTGGCAGGTTTCCTGCTGCACTCAATGGGCAGTATCCCCGAAGTCGGTGATGTCTGCGTGGCAGACGATGTGCGTTTTACAGTGCGTCTGGTCGAAGATCGGCGTATTGAGCAGATCGAAATGCAACTCCCGGATCGTGCCGGCTGATGTGCAGACATGTGTCTTGTCCACGAATCCCGTATGCACAAAGGTCGCGCCATCCAGAGTTTCCGGATGGACACTAATTAAGGCGATCTCTTAGCTTTCTTTTCTATCCCCCTGAAAAACAAAACATTGTATTTATCCAGCCGCTGTAGTATTGCATAGTCATGCTACAAAGGGCTTTACCCGAAGCCGCCTCCTGCCCTCCACAAAATGACCTAACCCCTTAAAAAATTGAATTATTTCTTGACAGTGGCCCTCTCTCCGACTAATCTTTGTCCAAGATGTGGTGAATGGTGTAATTTTAGGCCAAAGAGGGCCAAATGGGTTTCCAGGGCGTTTATTATAATTCAATCGACGCAAAAGGGCGGGCAAGCATCCCGGCCAGGTTCCGTGAGCAGCTGAAAGAGCTCTTCGGGGCTGATGTTTTGGTCGTTACCCAGGATCGCTGTGGGGTCGTTGCCTATCCTGTTCCCGAATGGAACAGCTTCCTCGATAAATTCGAACAACTTCCGAATGGCCAGTTTCGGGAGGACCTCTACTTTACAACCGTAACTCCTGCAACACACTGCTCATTTGATAAGCAAGGCAGGATTCAGCTGCCGCAATCATTGCGTGAATATTGTCAACTTGACACAGACGGCGTGCGTGATGTTGTTGTCGTTGGCGGCGCCAGGAAAATCCAGATTTTTAACAAAACACGATATCTCGAAATGCTTGCCGAAGCAGAACAGCGTCAGGCTGAGGATCGGCAGAAGCGTTTCGATCTGGGACTTTAGTTTTGGCTTCGAATGAGTTCAGGCATGTGCCGGTGATGGCTGATGAGGTTTTAAAGTTCCTCGCGCCACACAGAGGCGGTATTTACCTGGACGGAACTTTGGGTGGTGCCGGTCACGCCCGGCTGATCCTTGAAGCCACCGCTCCTGATGGTGTTCTGGTTGGTATGGACCACGACGCTGCGGCTCTTGCTGCTGCAAAAATAAACCTGGCTGACTTTGGTGACAGGGCGATCCTGAGACAAGGCAACTTTTCTGATATGAATGCACTTCTCGATTCTCTTGGAATTGATCAACTCGACGGAATCCTGCTGGACCTGGGCGTTTCTTCCCATCAGCTCGACAGCCCGGAGCGCGGTTTTTCGTTTCGTGAGGAAGGCCCCCTGGATATGCGCATGAATCCGACGGCAGGTGTCTCCGCCGCTACAGTGATTGCCGAATCCGAAGCCGATGAGTTGCGGCGCATTTTTCGTGAGTATGGCGAAGAGCGCTGGGCGGGCAAGATAGCCAGAGCGATTGTTGAGGACAGAGAAAAGACCCCCTTTGTGACGACCTTGCAACTCGCCGAGCTGGTCTGCCGGGTCGTGCCGGGCGGAAGGGTGCCGCAACGCATTCACCCGGCAACCCGAATCTTTCAGGCCTTGCGGATTTATGTCAATAGTGAGCTTGAAAGTCTGCGCGCGGGGCTGGAAGTCGCATGGCGGAGACTGAAAACCGGTGGCCGACTGGTGGTGATCAGCTTTCATTCCCTTGAAGACCGAATGGTCAAGCAAACCTTTCGTGCCCTGGCAAGCGGCTGCAACTGTCCGCCTCGCCTTGCTGTCTGTGCTTGTGGTCATCAGCCGGCGGTTCGTGTGCTGACCCGTAAAGCTGTGCGTGCCACGGAAAATGAAATCAATCTAAACCCACGATCCCGAAGTGCTGTATTGCGGGCCATGGAGAAACTTCCGATAGAGGATAATCACAATGTCTGAAGCAACGATCAGGGCTTTACCGAAAATCAATGGTTTTACACTGCGCCGGCCAAGCCTTTTGCCGGTACTGGGGTTTATTGCCCTTATGCTCGCGGTCTCGCTCTTTTTTGTCTGGTCGCGCGTTCAGGTGACAGGCCTTGAGTACGAGATCTCGCAATTGGAAAGCAGCTTGCGCGGTGTGCAGCATGAAACATCGAATCTACGTCTTGAGGCCGCCAGTCTCAGGAGTCCGGAACGGATCGAACGGGTGGCGCGAAAAGAGTTGAACCTGCGCCTGCCTTCTGCCGAGCAGGTGATAACGGTGAATTGATGAAAGAACTGGAGAAAGGCGTTCGTATTCGCATCCGTCTTATCGGGGCCGTATTTATCCTCGGTTTTGCGTTGGTGGCGATGCGCGCTTTTGAAATCCAGGTTATGCAGGAGCAACAATGGGACGAACGTGCCGAACGGCAGCACCAGAAAAGTATTCCGCTAACCCCTCAACGCGGCACGATCTTCGACAGTAACGGTCAGGAACTTGCCGTAAGTGTCGATGTTGATTCAATCTATGTCGAGCCCCGCAAGCTTGAAGATCGCGAGATGGCCGGTAAAAAGCTGGCCAAAGCTCTTGATCTGTCTGCACAGGAAGTCAGCACCAAACTGAAGAGCAGCAGCAGTTTCGTCTGGTTGAAGCGACAGGTTTCTCCAAGCCAGAGTGAGTCAGTCAAAATGATGGCGCTTAAAGGTGTCGGGATGATTAAAGAACCCCGTCGGTTCTATCCCAACTCCACGATCGCTGCTCATCTGCTCGGCTTTACCGGTCTCGACCCGAAAGGTCTCGAGGGGCTGGAACTCCAGTATGACAAAACGATTCTCGGCCGCGGTGGTTATCTGGTTATGGAACGCGATGCCCTCGGGCGCGGCATCGGCACGGGAACACCTCAAGTCCAGGGTGCAACCCATGGTCATGACCTTTATCTGACGATAGATAAAAACCTGCAATATATTGCCGAGCGGGAATTGGCCGACGGTTTGCGCAAAACACAAGCCAAGGCCGGTACGGTCGTCATGCTGGAGCCTTCAACCGGCAAGGTTCTGGCCATGGCCAGTTACCCGGAATATAACCCGAACGCCTATACTCGTTACAAGCCTTCCCAATGGCGTAACCGTGCTGTCTGCGACAGTTTCGAGCCGGGATCAACCTTTAAAGTCTTTCTTGTGGCGGCGGCGCTCAATGAAGCCGTCATCACGACCAAGCAGCAGATTGATTGTGAAAGTGGTCAATTCAGAGTTGGCGGCAAGAATATTCACGATCATAAGAGCTATCAGAAACTGACTCCGGCCGAGATTATCAAATACAGCTCAAATATTGGCTCGGCAAAAATCGGCAAAATGCTGGAAAGGGAAGCTTTTCATAGCTATATCAGGGATTTTGGTTTCGGGCAGCGGACCGGCGTTGATCTCCCCGGCGAGGTTGTCGGCATGTTGCGTTCGCCGGACAAATGGTTTGAAATTGACTTGGCGGCGATTTCTTTCGGTCAGGGAGTCAGCGTCACACCGATTCAACTGGTCGCTGCCGTAGCAGCCATTGCCAATGGCGGTTATCTGATGGAACCGTACGTTGTTGATCAGGTTGTTGACAGTGAAGGGCAGGTGACTCAGCGGAATCAGCCGCACGTGGTCCGCAAAGTGATCGCTTCGGATGTGGCGCGGATTGTTACCCAGATGATGGAAATGACAACTGAAGATGGTGGCACGGCGACCAATGCCAGAGTGCCGGGCTTCAGGGTTGCCGGCAAGACCGGCACGGCACAGAAAGTGGATGCGGTGACAGGCGGGTACTCGACAGACAAGTGGGTGACCTCTTTTGTCGGTTTTCTCCCTGCCGAAGCACCACAGCTGGTCATGCTGGTTACTATCGACGAGCCGAAAGTCGGACATTACGGGGGATTGACTGCTGCCCCGGTGTTCTCCCGAATTGCCGCACAGGCGATGCAGTCACTAAAAGTGGCTCCGAATCAGGACATGCCAAACGGTGAAACTTTGCCGTCACTGGAGCAGATTATTGTCGAAGCCTCAGCGCCGGCACGATCCGGATTCCAGGAAATGGCGCCAGCCGAAACCTCTGCAGGGCCGATGATGCCTGATTTTGTCGGCCTGAGCTATCGTCAGGTCCTTGAGTTTTTGGAGGCAGGACAATTGAACGTCAGTTTCCGGGGGCGTGGCCGGGTTGTCGAGCAGTCACCGGATCCCGGTATGGCGATCCCTTACGGTGCGCCGGTATGGGTCCGCTTGGCGCCACCCTCATGATAAGACTCTGTTCTTACGGTTACTTATGAAGCTATTGCAACTCCTGAAAAACTGCCCGGTGCAACAAGTGCATGGAAACATGGATCTTGACGTGACAGGCCTGCATTATGATTCCCGTCAGATCAAAAACGGCGACGCTTTTTTTGCTCTGCGTGGGGCTGTCAGCGACGGGCACAACTTCATCTCCAGTGCGATTGCAAACGGTGCCAAGGTCGTGTTCTGCGAGGAAATGCTGGAAGGACTTGAGCAGGTGACTGCGATTCTGGTCGAAAACGCGCGTCAGGCGATGGCGTTGGCGACGGCAGAATTCTATAGCGATCCGACAAAAGACATGAAGGTTGTCGGCGTGACCGGTACCAACGGCAAGACGACCATCACCTATCTGTTGGAAGCGATTTTGAAACGGGCCGATCTGGCGCCGGCCGTGGTCGGCACGATCAATTATCGTTACGGCAACGATTTGCACCAGGCTCCGCACACGACTCCGGAATCTCAGGATTTGATGAAGCAGATCAGTCTTTTCCGGCAGAATGGCGCACGCTCACTGGTGATGGAAGTCTCCTCGCATGCCCTGCACCAGTATCGTGTCGATGGCGTACATTTCCAGGTTGGCGTTTTTACCAACCTGACTCCAGAACACCTCGATTACCACCAGGATATGGAACAATACTTTTCAAGTAAATATCACCTGTTCAAGGAATTGCTTCCGCGTGACAAGGGGCGCGCCGTGGTTAATATTGATGATACCTACGGTCAACGTCTGGCATTCATGCTGCCTGACGCCTTGACCTGCGGACGTGATCGGCACGCAGACGTCTATCCGGAGTTCCTCGATGTCTCGCTGCAGGGCATCCGTGGCCGGGTGGTGACACCACTTGGGACAGTTGAAATCACCAGCCCCTTGCTTGGTGATTACAATGTTGAAAACCTGCTATGTGCTATCGGTGCTGCCGTTGCTCTTGGCCTGTCTCCGCAAGTGATCGCCACGGGCCTGGCAGACGCTACCGGTGTCCCCGGGCGACTTGAACTGATTGAAAATGACCGTGGTGCGGTCATCCTGGTCGACTATGCACACACTGGCGATGCTTTGCGTCGGGTCATCGAAGCGATGCAGGAACTGGCGCCGCGCCGCATTCTGACTGTTTTCGGCTGCGGTGGTGATCGTGATCGCGGCAAGCGCCCGGTCATGGCTGAAGTTGCCGCACGCGGTTCCGATATCGTCATCGCAACTTCGGATAATCCGCGCACAGAAGACCCAGAGCTGATTCTCAACGATATTCGCAGCGGCCTGATCAAGGTCCACGAGCGTGAATGGAGCACATCTGAAGCAGTTATTGGCGAAGGCAAAGGCTATGTCGTCATCCAGGATCGTCGGCAGGCCATTCAGTTCGCTGTCGGCATATTGCGGCCTGGCGACCTTTTGTTGATTGCCGGCAAAGGACACGAGGATTACCAGATTCTAGGCACGAGCCGAATCCACTTTGATGATCGTGAAGAGGTGCGTATGGCTCTCCAGGCAGGAGGTCGGCAATGATTCGCATGGATATGCGCGCCGTTGCAGAAGCCACCGGCGGACACCTGATGCAGAATGGAGCATCTGTCGAGCTGCAAGGTATTTCCACGGACAGTCGCACCGTGCAGCCCGGAGACCTTTTTGTGCCGTTGCGTGGTGATAATTTCGACGGTCATGATTACCTGACGCAAGCGATTCAGCGTGGCGCTGCAGCATGCCTCAGTGAAGAAATGATCGGCGGATTATTGGTGCCGGTCATCAAGGTAAATGACACACTCAAAGCCCTGGGTGATCTGGCTGCAGCCGTAAGGCGTCAATTTGCAGGCCCGGTTATTGGTATAACCGGCACGTCGGGCAAAACCACCTGCAAGGAAATGCTGGCAGCTATCCTTGACCACCTCGGACCGGGGCTGAAGTCAGCTGGAAACTTTAATAACCTGATTGGAGTGCCACTGACACTGTTCGGCTTGCAGCCTGAACATCGCTGGGCGGTTGTCGAGATGGGGATGAGTGCCCGTGGCGAAATCGCCAGACTGGCTGAAATCGCTGCTCCCAATATCGGCCTGATCACCAACATCGGCGCTGGTCACCTGGAAAATTTTGAAGGAATCTCCGGTGTGGCCAGGGCTAAGGGAGAGCTGTTCATCAGCTTGCCGGCGGAGGGCATCGCTCTGATCAACGCCGACGACCCGGAGGTCTTAAGATTGCCAGTGGCCAATGGCGTCCGCAAAGTCCTCTTTGGCCTCAGCTCTGATGCTGCCATCCGGGCGGACAGAATTACAGCAGAAAACGGGTCGGTCAGCTTTGATCTGGAGATCGACGGTGCCGTGCAGCGAGTCGTGCTGCCTTTACCGGGTCGTCACAATGTTACGAATGCTCTCGGAGCCGCGGCCGCTGCTGCGGCCCGTGGCGTCGGACAAAAGGACAATGTAGCCGGACAGGCAGCTTTCAAGCCTTGTCCGGGTCGCATGGAGCTTGTGGAATTACCGGGAGAGATTGTTGTGCTTGAGGATAGCTATAACGCTAATCCCCTGTCGATGCATGCCGCACTCGATGCACTTCATGACCTCGGCAGACCCGGGCGGCGTATCGCAGTGCTGGCGGACATGCTCGAATTAGGGTCCTCCGCCCCAAAGATGCATCGCCAGCTTGGTATCGAAGTCGCAGAACGAGCTGACTGGTTATTCGTTTACGGTGCACTGGCCACGGAAATTGCTCACGGAGCCAGGGATGCGGGATTGCCTGATGACAAAGTGTTCGTGGCCGGAAGTCATGATGAATTAGCTGCGCGACTTCTTGAAATACTTCAGGTGGGTGACCGTGTTCTCATCAAGGGCTCACGAGCCATGCGCATGGAAAAAGTGACTGCCGCGTTACGTCGCTTAACACAGAAGACTGCTGTAAACGGTGACTGACGGAGAATAAACGTGCTTTATCACCTGCTCTACCCGCTACATACGGAATATTCGATCTTTTATGTCTTCCGGTTTATTACTTTCCGGACGATTTATGCGGCCATTACGGCTCTTGCTATCAGCTTTCTGCTGGGGCCCTGGCTGATCGAAAAGCTTTCGGCGTTGCAGATGGGACAAACCATCCGGCGATTAGGGCCTGAATCCCATTTTAAAAAGGAGGGCACGCCGACTATGGGGGGTGCCCTGATTCTGTTTGCCATCGTGTTGCCGACGCTACTGTGGGCCGACCTGACCAACATGTATGTCTGGCTGGTGCTTCTCGTCACTGTTGGCTACGGTGTGATCGGTTTTGCCGACGACTTGCTGAAGATACGCAAGAAAAACAGCGATGGTTTGTCGCCGCGCAAGAAAATGTTCTGGCAGATGCTGATCGCATTCGGTGTCGGCATGATACTGATGACTTATCCCGGGTTTCAGACGACCCTGGCGTTCCCCTTTTTCAAAGGCGTCAATCCTGATCTAGGCTGGTTTTATGTACCGTTCGCCATGCTGGTGATTATTGGTGCCAGCAATGCCGTTAATCTCACTGACGGCCTTGATGGGCTGGCAATCGGTCCGGTGATTATCGCGGCGGGAACTTACCTGCTTTTTGCGTACGTGGCCGGGCACGCGACCCTGTCGAGCTATCTGCAGATAAACGGTGTAACAGGAGCCGGCGAGCTTTCAGTATTGTGCGGCTCCATGATCGGCGCCGGACTCGGCTTCCTCTGGTTTAATACTTACCCGGCCCAGGTGTTCATGGGTGATGTCGGTAGCCTGTCGCTTGGCGGGGCTATCGGCACTATCGCCGTAATTACCAAGCAGGAGATCGTGCTGGTGATTGTCGGTGGAATTTTTGTTATGGAAGCTCTCTCGGTGATTGTGCAGGTAACCTCGTTTCGTCTCTACGGGAAGCGGATTTTCCGTATGGCACCGATCCACCATCATTTCGAATTGAAAGGCTGGGCGGAGCCGAAAATTATTGTACGGTTCTGGATTATCAGCATTATTCTGGCCCTGATCGGCCTTTCAACACTGAAGTTGCGCTAAATGAAACAAAACTATCGGGACATGAAGATCGTTGTAACAGGCGCCGGCGCCACCGGTTGCAGCTTGGCGCGCTTTTTCAAGGCACAGCATGCCCGAGTGACCTTGTCCGATCATCGATCGGCAAGCCTCCTCAACAATATCGATGAATTAATAAAGTCCGGAATTGGACTTGATCTCGGCGGTCATACGCAAACGCTCTTTACTTCCGCGGACCTGATCGTGGTCAGTCCAGGTGTCCCACTTGATATACCGGTTTTGCGTGCCAGCCGTGAGCGTGGCATTCCACTGCTTGGTGACGTTGAAATTGCCTGGCGTGAGCTGGACGGCACCATGATTGCCATCACGGGAACCAATGGCAAGTCGACCGTAACCACCCTGGTTGGCGAGATGTTGAAGGGCTGGGGAAAGAAGGCTTTCGTCGGCGGCAACCTCGGGACGCCGCTGATTGATGCTGTCGGCGGTGATTTTCATTGGCAGGTTGTTGAATTGTCGTCATTCCAGCTGGAAACCACAGAAGCGTTTCGACCACGCTATGCCGTGCTTCTCAATGTTTCTGAAGATCACCTGGATCGTTATCCTGATATGGCCGCTTACATCGCGGCTAAAGCGCGCATTTTTGAAAACCTGCGTGAAGATGACGTGGCGATTCTGAATTACGATGATGCACTGGTCATGCAGGCAGCAGCGGCAAACCGG
>Ga0214472_10008046_pt1 | contig 11006 bp, 10 predicted proteins | sample RVTome_6_FD_207662 | JGI IMG/M metagenome (GOLD analysis project Ga0214472, IMG submission 207662) | Soil microbial communities from uranium-contaminated site in the Upper Colorado River Basin, Wyoming, United States - RVT140D175 | ecosystem: Environmental > Terrestrial > Soil > Contaminated >...
GGTTGAACCAGGTGGGCTGACCCACCGGGCACTGGTGACCAGGATTGATTAAACCCGATTGATTAAACCGCTGCGCCAGTCAGTGCCAGCTGCGTTGCTCCAGGACGGACTTGAACAACAGCACCATCAAGTCACGTTCGGTCAAGCCCAGAGCCGCTCCCACGGTCAGATACTCTTTCGCCACAACGTCTTTGAAGTCGGCAATGGGCACCAGGGTGTCATCATCTTCCACCAGCAGACGGCGGGCGTATTCTCGCAGGAACTTCAGGTTTTCCAGAAATACTTCCCTGGGTTTGATCCGGGTATTCGGTTTACTTGGGGTCATTGGTAATCATCTCTGCATCGCCGGGCCGGGTCATGACCCGGGCCACCTTTTGTCCCACCCACCAATTGGCCCGGGTGCCGATAAGCCCTTTCCCCGGCTACCGAATTAGACTACCGGGCGGCGGTGAATCCGAGGGTCAAAAGAGAGTGACTGGTCTGGGTTTCCTGGTTCCAAGCCGAAGAAGTTTTGGGGCAGGATGGTTAGAACCGGAGGTCAAGAAACCAATAATCCTGGCGAGCCTCGGCCTGCGCGAAAGGTGTGGCGCAGGCCGGATCGATCCCGAGGCGACGGTTGGGCGACGGTTGGCTAGTCGATAAACCCGAAGTCATGCCCCCGGAAGTGGCGCTCCAGGGCCAGCCGGTCCTGGCAGGTCAGGTGCAAGAAGTCAACCTCGCCGTGGGAGAACATGGCGATCCCCTCTCCCTCGCGCTCCAACCCCGCCACTAAATGCAGGTTTAGCAAAATGTCCCAATAGTCCTGATTCAGTTTTGACCGGAAATAGTGGACCAGGTAGTTGTGGTGGGGCTCAATAACCCTGGAGCGCCCTAACAATTCCAAATCCCGGGGGATCAGCGAATATCCCAGTTCAACTCTTAGCTCTCGGCAGACCGTCTCCTCTGGGGATTCTCCTGCCTCGATACCTCCTCCAAAAATCGCCCAGCGGTGGGGAAACAGCATTGGGTGGCCATCTCTCTTGTAAAGTAGGACTTGCGCGTCGGTATACAGAATAACCGAGGCTCCGTCGGTAGGGAGACCGGTCGGGGTATCCGGCATTTTGTCTGCCTCCGCTATCTTCTAAATTTATCTGCCAAATTACATGTTCATTATCCGGGCCAGTTTATCCGGGGCAGGTTCCGAAGAAACTCTACAGAAACTCTACTCCGGGTCACCTGCCCGGGATACCGACACCGATATACCGGGACCATTAATCTATGCGGCTTCGATCCAGCGCCGGCCGGAGCCGGCGGTGAAATCCGACCCAAAAGAAATGAATCCCGTTGATTTTATTCATTGGCAGGGCTATTTCCCAAGACTTTCGAACGCCCTTGTTTGGTAATTGTTTGGTAATAGTTTTGCTATAGGCTTATAATCTAGGCGATTGTTAACCACCAGTTCACTGTCGATTCACTAATTTACTAATTTATTGACCGGCTTGGCAACGTATTTCAGGTAGTCTGGGTATTGCACCAAGTATTTATCTTACCGTGTAGACCCGCAGGAGACGATGGAGAACCGGATGAAAGTAGTTTTTATTGGACACGATAGCCGAACTGCGGATATAGCCTCTTTAAGTATCCGATTACGCTGGCCCGATGCCACGCTGTTCTACGCCACCTCTGCCACCGAAGGGCTGGAGTTGGTGGAGCACAACTGGCCCGATATGGTGTTGTTGCACCCGGATTTCGCGGATATTACTTTGACCACGGCCATTCACGATCTGCGGGGCTTCTCCAATGTGCCTCTGCTGGTTCTCAGCCATCAGGGAGATGAGATGGAGGCCATCACGTCCCTGGAACTGGGCGCTGACGACTATGTCAGGTTGCCTTGCGACCTGACCGAATTGACGACCCGGATCTGGGCGCTGCTGCGTCGGGCGGGCACCGCAAATTCTTACGAAAGCGAAAGGCCAACGGTTAGCGGCCGCCTGCTAGTCAACCCGGCCTCTTATGAAGCCTATCTGGCCGGGCAGAAGTTGGCGCTGACTACCACCGAGTTCCGGTTGCTCCACTTGTTGGTGAAGAACTGGGGCATAGTGGTTTCACGCCAGACGCTGGAGCGAACTCTCTGGCGAGACCAGAACGACAGTTACGATCTGGTGAAAAAGTACATTCAACGTTTGCGCCAGAAGCTGGGGGACGATGCCCGGGAACCTTTCTGGATTGCCAGTGTTCACGGCGTGGGGTATCGGTTCATCGGCCCGACCCCGGGAAGTATCAAAGCCCCGGACTATCAACAATGCCTGGAGATTATGTCCGCAACCCCGGCCTGATTACCAGAATTAATGCGAATTCAAAGGCCCCGGAAATCGCCGGGGCCTTTTCTTATGTTCGATGTGGCCCGGTAGATTAATTGATATTTAGATTAATTGATATTTAGAGAATCGCGATATTGGATCGTCAGATCTTGCTTCCGGGCTGGCAACAAGCCCAAAATATAGCGAATCGTTAGCGTGCCCTGGCGATAGGTGCTTGAGATAGTTACTTGAGATAGGTGCTCGAGATAGGTGCTCGAGATAGGTGCTCGAGATAGGTGCTCGAGATAGTTGTATGAAGATCTTGTCCTGGAATGTGAACGGGATTCGGGCGGCCCAGAAAAAGGGATTCCTGGACTGGTTATCCCGGGAAGGCCCGGACATCCTGTGTATCCAGGAGACCAAGGCTTCGCCGGATCAGCTTGCCGCCGAATTAACTTCGCCTGACGGGTACCAGGTCTATTTCTCTTCCGCCCAGCGCAAGGGCTACAGCGGCGTTGCCACCTACACCAGATCGGTACCCGAGAGTGTGGCTCGTGGGTTCGGTATTGAAAGGTTTGACTGCGAGGGCCGTGTTCTCCAATTGGACTATGGGGATTTCCTGCTTTACAACATCTATTTCCCCAACGGCAAAAGCTCCGCTGAGCGTCTGGAGTACAAAATGGAGTTCTATGATGCCTTTCTCACGCATCTGGATCAGCCAATGAGCCAGGGCCGCAACATCGTCGTTTGCGGGGATGTTAACACCGCCCACCAGGAAATTGACATCGCCCGCCCCAAGGCCAACGAAAAAATCTCTGGGTTTCTCCCCACAGAGCGGGCCTGGATGGATCAGTGGATCAGTCGTGGCTATGTCGACACGCTGAGAGTGTTCAACCAGGAGCCGGGCCAGTATACCTGGTGGGACGCTCGAGGCGGCGCCCGATCCCGGAATGTTGGCTGGAGGATCGACTATTTTTTCGTCAGTGAGGGCTTCAAGGACCGGGTGAAGCACGCCTTCATTTTGCCCGACATTATGGGGTCCGACCACTGTCCCATCGGTATCGAGCTGGAGGTCTGAACCGGAACCGGAAACTTAGAAAAGGCGCTGAATCGCGGTGGCGGTAATACCTGTGCGCAGCGCCCCTGGTATATGATATAGTCGAGCCGTGATTCAGCGATGGTATCTGGTGCACATAACATATCATCGAGACATATCATCCAGGCGCCCGAATGTCAGTTGTTTTTTTGAATTTCGAGTTCCGGAAAGTCGGGGGACCGATCCCTCAAGACTGATCCCTCAAGACCGATCCCTCAAGACTGATCCCTCAAGACTGATCCCTCAAGGAGGTAGATCCAGTGGCTGATGAACTGTTTTTTCTGAACGAAAAACCGCTGGCCAATTATATGATTGCCGGTTGGCGACGCCAGTGGTCCAATGGCGGCAGGATCTCCAGCAGGCTGCCCCGGTACCTGATTGATAAGCTGGACGCCAGGAAGATTGGCGAATTGGGGCCGGAAGTGGCCAAGCTGTGCTACCCCTTTCAAGTGGCGGGCACCCACGATGTATACCGGCCAGCAGCAGCCTTTCACAACGGTCTGCCGAGCCAACCCCTGCATCGGGACAACGAGTTCTTTGACGCCGGGGATGGCTTGATAATCTTTCTGGGTGAAGAGCCCTGGCAGCGCATCGACATCTATGCCGAAGGGTTCTTTCAGGCCATCAAGGCATTGGGTATCCGGCAGACCGTGGCGGTTGAGGGGGTAAACGGTCCGGCCCCCCCAGACCTGGAGCGGAGGATTACCTGCACCTTCAGCAAGCCGGCAATGAAGGACACCCTGGAACGGTACGGGGTGCAGTTTTCCAGCTACGGCAGCGACGGGCGTCGCGGCCCCACCATTGGGATGGCCCTGGTGTCGATGGCCCACTTTGACTACCCGGATGTTGAGATGTTCCGCTTCGGGGCAATGGCCCCGATGTACCCATTTGTGGCGGGGTCCAACCAGCAGTTGAACATCGCTACCGATCGTAGGGCCTTTTACGACATTATGCGAAGGCTTAACTCCATCTTCAATCTCAAAGTAGACCTGGCCGAGCTTAAAGCCCTGGGAGATGCGGAATCTCAGGAATTGCTGGCGACACTGGAGAGAATCGGTTCTTCTAGCCCTGAGGCCAAGCAAATCATCGACCAGGTGCGGTCCGAGTACAGCTTCACCCCCTTCGTCGAACCGGTGGACCTGGACCCCGCTCTGGACCAGACTCTGGAAGACATCTTGCGCAACGCTTCAGAACCACCCGACGCCTAGCAGGTTGATGAAAAACTCTTTTCGACCATCCCCCCACCCCCTTCCTGGTCAGGAAGGGGGTGGAAATTGTATCTGGGGGATACCCCCCAGACCCCTGCCAAAGGGGCTTTACCCCTCTGGACTCCCCTTTCCCAACTGATTTCCAGTCAAACTTACGGGCCATACTTCTGGGCCACCCTCCCGGTTCCCATGGTCATCCTCCGCTACTCCCGGGCTGCTTCCCGGGGCTATTGCCACCCTATCAGCCACCTGACCCACCGCTGGAACACCCCAATTCAGTGCGAATTCCACCCGGGCCATCTGGGTGTTCTTCCCTATCTATGTATTAGCCTGCCCTATAAATGTTAGTTATTGTTCCTCCTAAAGTAGAAAAGTGCTGCGGTTCTCGCAAGCACCTGGAGCTTTACCGGGGTCATTGGCGCCGGCGGTTCCCTGGGGGGCCGACATTTTTACAGGACGGGTTGCCCAATTGGTTAAGACTCAGGATATAAAAGGATTAGCGGAACGTGGCGCAAAAAAGCAAAGCCCGGCTCTATTATCGAGCGAATCTTCCGCCGTCAGCGAGAAAAAAAGCATAAAGAGCGTCGTCGAGATATCTAAAGTGTTTATCTGCGAGTCGGCTCACCGCCTGCCTTACGTGCCCCAGGGACACAAGTGCGGACGTCTTCACGGGCATTCTTTCCGCATTGAAATCTGGGTGCGCGGCCAGGTGGAAGATGAAACCGGCTGGGTGATGGACTTCGCCGACCTTGGCCAGGTGTTCCAGCCCATTTACCAGCAGTTGGACCACCACTACCTGAACGAGATTGAAGGGCTCTTCAATCCCACCAGTGAGAATCTCGCCGGGTGGATTTGGCAGCAACTCCGCCCATCGTTGCCCTTGTTGCACAGAGTAGGTGTAAGTGAGACCTGTACTTCAGGCTGTATGTACCAGGGAGATGAGGAGTAACAATGGTCCGAAACGGCAGCAAATATACCGTAGCCCCTTCGACTATCGCCGATGTTCATAATCACGTCGAGGAACGTCGAATCCCTATTGACCGGGTGGGGGTGAGCGATGTCAGTTTTCCAATAGTGGTATGCGACCGGAGACAGGCCAAGCAGCACACCGTAGCCAGGATTTCAATGGGTGTGAACTTGCAGCACCAGGTCAAAGGCGCTCACATGAGCCGCTTTATGGAGATCATCAATGAATATGAGGGTGATATGACGGTGCACGCATTGCCGGTCTTGCTTCGGCAATTGAAGGAACGCCTGGAGTCCGACAACGCCTACATGGAGGTGACCTTCCCCTATTTCCTGGAGAAGGCAGCTCCGGAGAGCGGCGCCCGAGGCTTGATGGACTATGAGTGTTCCCTGATCGGCGAACTGGAGGGGGACCAGGATGACTTTGTGCTGCGGGTGCGGGTGCCCGTGGCCAGCCTCTGCCCTTGCAGCAAGGAGATCAGCGATTACGGCGCTCATAACCAGCGGGGATATGTAACCATCGACGTGCGGACCACCGACTCCAAAGATGGGATTCCCTCAATGGTCTGGATTGAAGACCTGGTAAAAGTTGCCGAGAGCTCGGCTTCTGCGCCGGTGTACCCGGTGCTGAAGCGCCCCGACGAGCGCTACGTGACCATGCAGGCCTATGACAACCCCGTCTTCGTGGAGGATATCGCCCGGGGGGTGGCCCAGCAGTTGAAAGCGGACAAACGGGTAGCCTGGTTCCGGGTGCAGGTGGTGAACCACGAAAGCATCCACAGCCACAATGTCTTCGCCAATGTGGAATGGACCAGGCCGGAATCATCCCGGGGCCAGTAGGGCTAATCTGGTGAACCGGTGTTGCTAGTTTGACCCTGGCAGCATTTTCCTGATTACCAGGCCGATGGCTGGGCCTGAAATCCCAATCTGGAATCCCAATAGGGTGTTGAACCATGAAATGGATCGGGAACACAGCCATCGGCCCGGAGGGAAGAGTCGAGTCCCGTTCCCTTGGCGCTGCAGACCTGGCGTATGTCCTGGATGTGCTACTGATTGCCAACAAAGTCAGGCAAGGAAGTTGGGAGTTTCCAGACCTGGTGACCATGTTGGATTCGGTGACCAAGGTGAATCCCCACCAGCACATCACCGGCTCAATTGGCGACCCGGACTTGTTGAAGCAGGTCATACAGGTCTACCGGCAGGACCAATCGGCCCGGTCGGCATTCCTGGATTATGTGCTGGATAGCTTCATCGCCAGGGAAGACGAAATTCCTGGTTTTTTTGAACAGCCGGATGACGCTCTGGTACATTGGTTCCAGCGCAAGGTCCCGCTGGTTGGCGACCCCTGGGACTTTGGTGAAGCCGACGATCGTCTGAGCCTGGTTCGTCTGGCGTTTCAGAGTCAGCACCCGGATTCCCTGGACTTGTTGCAAGAAGCCTACCGTACGGTCGCGTTGGAGAATGCCGCTCACGGCGTTGAAGAGGTCTGGTTCCGCACTTCTCTGGGAGACCACGAGAGCGAATCCTTTTTGACGGCGGCGGGAGCAGCTCTCAGAGGTGCGCGATCAGCGGTGGCTGAATCCGAGTTTTCCCTGCGGGTCCGCTATCTGGTGGGAATGCGCAAACATTTGCCGGTCACCGGACACGGTGCTGGCAAATCCGCTGCAACCGACCTTCGCGCCGAGGGACTGGCCGGTGCCGTAAATCAACTTCGCACCGCCGCCCCCGAAGCCAGGGAAATGCTGATGGGCATTGATAGCGTCGGTATGGATTCTTGCTGGCTTCCCCGATGGCAGGCTTCAGCCCGCCGAATTGCCGACCATGGGCAACTGAGGGTGGCGGTGCATTTTGGCGAGTCCTGGCAGGAAGGGGAGCTCTTGACCCGGCTGAAAATACTGCTGGAACTGGTCGAAGTTGGCGCAATTCATCATCTGGACAACGCCAATGCCCTCTTCGCCGTGAAAGACCTGGCCAGTCCTGACCAGCAATACTCCAACAGTGAATGGGCTGAGATAAGGCGGGTGCAACGCCAGGTATTTGAGACGCTGGCCGATCGGGGCGTCGGACTGGGCATCAACCCCACCAGCAACGACTTGCTGACCCGGGCGCTGCGGCGACGGGAAGGCTGGCGCTTCCGTACCCTGCAAGAACCGATGGGCGTTGGCATGCTTTCGGTGGCAGACTTGATGGGTGGCATCCTGGGTGATTCGAGACCCCTGGTCCTGGTGGTAGGTAATGACAACAGCCGGCTTTACTCTTCCCGGGTTTCCGGAGGCCTCTTGACGGTGAGTGAAGAACTGGCCAACCTGTGGAAAGCCCACGGTTCCACCGAACCCAGTGTCTACGGGAAAGTATCGACCGAGATAATTGCTCAGATCATCACCAATGGATTTGCCATCGCGAGCGTGGGTGCCTTCAATCATTCCAGCAGCGAGCTTTCCAGCAACGAGCTGTCGGTTGGCGAAAGGGACTCTCCGGAAAGTTGATCTGGTTGCTCTTGGCCCTGCTGAGTTCAGCCATCCTTGGTGGGGTGGCGGTGATGGACAAGCGGTTGATTGACCGCTACCTGCCCAACCTGTCCGGTTACTTTGTTTGGATCGGACTTTCCTTGATCGTTTACGGTTTCGGGTTCTTTGCCGCCGGCGGAATTCCCGCCAGGGCCGAAATTCCTCCCATTTTGATCTCCGCGCTTTCCGGTCTGGCCTGGGGCGGCGCCATGGTCTTGCTGTTCCTGGGCTACCGAAGGCAGGAAGTGTCCCGGGCCAGCGCGGTGGTCTTCTCTTTTCCGGTCTTTGTTGCCCTGATGGCCGCCTTTTTCCTGGACGAGCGCCTGACGCCCATCCAGTGGGCTGCCCTGGTCCTGGTGATTGGCGGAGCGGTCTTGATTTCCCTGAATGGGGCTGGTCGGACCAGTGGCAAAGTCCTGGCCCAGGCGTTTCCCATCCTGATTGCCGCGTCCCTATTGACCGCCATTGGTCACATTACCGGCAAGTACGCCCTGCAAGAGATTTCTGTCTGGACCGTTACCTCCTTTCGCTTCTTTGGCATGGCCGTGGTGCTGGTTTGCTTCTGGCGGCCCGGCGCGGTGGCCCACTTGATAGGGGTCCTGCGCAACAGGGAGGCCCTGGTCTTGCTGGTCGTGGCCGAAGTCATTCTGGTACCGGTGGCAATCCTGCTGATGATTACTGCCACCAAGCTGGGGCCGGTGTCCCTGGTGGCAACCATCACCGGCACCCGGCCCATCTTCATTCTGATTTACAGCACAATTTTGAGCTTGCCCAGTTTCAGGATGTTGAACGAGTCGCTGGATTCCAGGTCATTGATGGTCAAATTGGTCTCAGTGGTCATGATTATCGGCGGAGTCGTGTCGCTGAGTCTCTTGGCTGAGTCTCTTGGCTGAGTCTCTTGGCTGAGTCTCCTGGCTGAGTCTCTTGGCTGAGTCTTTTGACTGAATCTCCTGGCTGAAGACCGCTTCAGGCGTTTCTGTCCCTATTAGCGGTGGGACCGGCAATTTCTGGCGCGGCTGGAAACTCGCGGCATGATTATAACGGCGCCTGATAGTAGTGTTAATGGGTAGACCGTTGCCAATTTCCGCGCAGAAGGAGGACCCTGTATGCCCACCAGATTCTTGTTGCTACTATGTGCCTTCGGATTGATTCTGGGCCTCGCCGCTTGCTCAAAACCGGGGAAGTCCGATTTCCCGCGCCCCATAATCCCGGCCAGCATCAACCCGGGTGATCCAATACCGGCACCCTCTGGGGAAGTCATCCTGACCATTTCAGGCAACTTGAGCGTTACCAACGTGGGCGACTCGCTGCAACTGGACATGCCGACTTTAGAGCGGCTGGGTCTGGTGAAATACTCGGTAATGGACCCCTACCTCAATAAAGATACCGCTTACACCGGCTTGTTGATGTCCGATTTAGCCAAAGTCCTGGGGGTTACTGAGCCGGCGGAAGTGTTCCACTTCGTAGCGCTGGATGATTATCAGGTGGAACTGACCCTGGCTCAGGTCCAGCGGTGGCCGATTCTTCTGGCTACCAGGGCCAATGATGAGTACATGAGCGTTGAAAACTCCGGTCCGACCCGGATCATTTTTCCTTACGACACGCATCCGGAACTGAACCCGATCAGGTATAACGACCTCTGGATTTGGAACATCGAGAGCATAAAGGTCGATTGAGCTGGCTGACCCTCCCGGCCGAATCAGCTTATTCTTGGGCGTAACGGGCACCATGCCGAGGCAGGATATGCAGGCAGCCAATTCAAAAAACCGTCGGGCACTTTCCCATTTACAGATTGGCCTGCTAGTGGCGGTAGCTTTCCTGGCGGTTTCGGTGGAGATTCTGATTATTCGGGCCTATGTTAGCAACGACCGGACCGCCGACTTTTTCAGTTTTGGCAACTTTGTAACCACCGACCTGGCGAATCTTCAGCGGGAAGCCCTGCTGTTACAGTTGGAGACCAACAAGTATTTTCAGAACCCGGGCGACGGGTCCCAGAGTTTGGAGCTGCGCCGCGCGATCCTCGGCAACCAGATCAGGATGCAGATCGGGCAAGCCCACGGGAATGCTTATGTAGTAGGCGAACTGGGTCGAATCGGCGAAACCCTCAAGGAATATGACGCTCTGATGGCCCCGGTCTTTGAGGGCGGTTCCCCTGGCCGGGCTGGTCTGGAGTTTCAAGCCGACGACATCCTGGCTGGTCTGGAGCGGCAGATCAAGTTCGTCTACGACGGCGAAGAGTTCAATTTGTTTCGGGCGACCAGTGTCGCGCTTGACGCTCAGCGCAACTCGGCGTTGATGTTGCTGGCCCTGGCTGGTCTGGTTCTGGCACTTGGCGTAGTTTTGGGGTTTTCCATGAGCCGGTCAGTGCGGGCCCTTCGGATCGAGACCATCGAGCGGGCCAAAGCGGAAGAAACCATCCGGCAGCTGGCCGAGACCCTGGAATTGCGCGTGATCGAGCGCACCACTGAACTGTCCGATACTCTGGAACAACTTGAAGATGTCAGCCGTCACAAGTCTGAATTCCTGGCTCACATGTCTCACGAGTTGCGAACGCCGCTGAATGCCATTATCGGCTATAGCGAAATGCTGCAAGAGGAGGCTGAAGATGCACATCAAGACGGGATTGTGTCCGACCTGCAGAAAATCGGATCGTCGGGAAATCATCTGCTGGACCTGGTCAATGATGTCCTGGACTTTTCCAAGATAGAGGCCGGCAAGATGGAACTTTATCTGGAAACCTTCAGCGTTCCCAGCATGCTCAAGGATGTGGCCGATGTGATTCGACCGTTGGCGGAAAAGAATGAGAGCACCCTGGAGGTTCACTGCGACGATAGTGTCGGACTGATCCACGCCGATGTGACCAAGGTTCGGCAGACTCTATTTAACCTGCTGGGCAATGCCTGCAAGTTCACCCATGGGGGGGCCATTACCCTTGGCGTTATCCGCAGCC
>Ga0214472_10008048_pt1 | contig 11004 bp, 8 predicted proteins | sample RVTome_6_FD_207662 | JGI IMG/M metagenome (GOLD analysis project Ga0214472, IMG submission 207662) | Soil microbial communities from uranium-contaminated site in the Upper Colorado River Basin, Wyoming, United States - RVT140D175 | ecosystem: Environmental > Terrestrial > Soil > Contaminated >...
CGTTGAATCGGTCCACGTCGTTCTTGTACGAGGGCTGGCCGGCTTCGATGCCGATATCGGCCTTGAGCGCGGCGGTCGAGCCGAACATGCGGCGGATCGCGCCGCGGAACGCGGACGCGCCCTCGACACCGAAGTGATACGACTTGTCGTAGACCAGCCCGAACGTCTTCGCGCCGCGGTCGCGCGCGTTCTTGGCCATCACGTGCATGGTCGTGATCGTCGAAGCCGCGACCGGCCAGACCCACGGGTCGGTGTACTGGCTGATTAGCATCCCGTCCGCACCCACGACCGGGATGCCGGCTTTGCTGATGTCGCCGTTGCGAATCGCCGCGTCAAGTCCCTCCGAGGATGGCGAGACGGCCAGCGCGAAGACGCCCTCCGAGATGAAGTTGCGGATGAACTGCTGCCCGCGCGCGGCATCCCAGCCGTCGTCGACCATCTTCAAGCTGAGCAGTCGCCCGCAGATCCCGCCGCCGCGGTTGACTTTGTTGACGACGGCCTGCAACGCGATCGGAACCTCTTTCAGGAACGACGCGCCGATGCCGGTCTTGACGACCGTCGCGCCCAGCTTGATCGCCGAGCCGCTGACGCCGGTATCGGTTTCGCCGCCGTTTCGTCCGCGCACGCATTCGAGCGCGCGTCCGCCGCGCACGGGCGCCGGCCCGCCGACGCCGCCGGGACCGGACGTTGCGCCGGGTCCCGATCCCGCCGGCCCGCCCGCCTGCGACGCGTCGATCGGCGCGCCGGCCGCATCGACCGTATAGGTGCGCGTGTCGTTCTTCGAGACGTATCGCGTGGCGAAAGACACGGTTGACAGCAGGACGACCGCCAGCGCCGCCGGCACCGCTTTCAGCAGCTTGCGTTTCATCGCGCGCCCACGTGTCGTCGCCGCCAGATCAGATAGGCCGGCAACCCCAAGAACAGCCACAGCGTTCCCAGGAGCAGCGCATCCTTCGGGTTCGCCAGCGCGACATGCGACCCGGCTGCGATGCGCCGCACGAACGACTCGGTCACCGTCTTCGTGCCGGCCACGACCGGCTGCGGCGGCTTGGGCGCTTCGGGAACATCGATCGTCGGTGCGATCGTCGGGACGGGCGCGAGCGTGGGCTCGGGTTCGGGCGTGGGCTCGGGCGCATCAGAGCCGAGCAGATAGATCCCGTAATGCGATTCGGTCTGCACGCCGGCGAGTTGCACGACCTGACGGCTCCGTCCCGCGCGCGCGTCGGCGAAGAACGTGAGCTGCATGCCGGTCACTTCCGGCGAGTCGTCGTCGTTGAGCGTCTTCTCGGCGTAGCCGCGGAAGGTCTCTTTCTGCACGACCGCTTGATAGCCGCCCCTCGATCCGCCGAACCAGACCGGGTCGGGCTGCGGGAACTCGACCTTGACCTGGCCGGGCAGCGCCTGCTCGATCGCCGCCGCGACCGCCTGCGGCCGGCACTGCTCGCAACTGAAGTCCACGGTCCCGTTGCCGTCGGTGTCGATGCGCACGTTTTCGATGAAGCGTTCGAAAGTTCCGGCGGCGGTGCCGGGACGGCCTTTCGCGCGCGCCATGGCTTCGGCGCGGATCTCGCCGATGCGAACGCGTCCGCCGATCGCCACGTCCTGAACGATGGCGATCGCTCGCGCCACGAGCCCGTCGCGGTCGTTGCGCGCCACGTTGCCGAACGCGATCAGTCCGCGCGTCGACAGCAGCGCACCTTCGTCGGCCGACGAGCCGGTCAGCGCCGACGAGCCGGTGACCGACGTCGCCGCCAGATCGCAGGACACCGCCGCGCCCGTTCCCGACTGCTCGGCCGGCTTTCCTTCGTCGTCGCGGCATTCGGCCGGCGGGAACGGCCAGGCCAGGTTGGTGCTCTGCGCGTCGCGGAGCGTTCCCGCGTCGGCGTCGCCGAAGGATGCGGCCGCCTCCGACGAGGCGTTCCCGATCGTCACGTTGCGCACGCGCGCCGCATACAGATCCCGGTTGGCTTGGTCGAGCGGCACCGTCGCGACCGTGGCTGCGGCGGTGTCGAAGCCGCGATCCTCGGGCGAGAACTGTCCCAGCGCCAGGTTCCAGGCCATCCGCTGCGCGCCGCCCGTCGTGAGCGCGCGAAGCGCAAACGCGCGCGCGCCGCCGGTGTAGTTCACGTCGGTCACGCCGGCGCGCTCCTCTGCGTCCACGGTCAGCGCGTCCGGGCTTCCGGCCGGCGGGTCCTTCGATACGCGAATGGAATCTTTCAGGATCAGGTATTCCGTGGACTGGCCCTGCGGGTTCTTCACGAACGGGCTCGGGATGAAAACACGCCGCGTCGCCGGATCGACGTGGATCGATCCGATGACCTGGCCGGCGAACTCGCGGAACAGCAAGCCGGCCGGCAGCGGAGTGCGCCGCGCGTCGGCGACGAGCAATCCGGCGGGCGTTTCCATGTAGAGGCGGCCCGTCGCCGGATCGATGCCCATCGCGTAGTCGCTCGCGCCGACGCGGTTGTCGCCGCTCGCGATGACGCCGAGGAACGAGGATCGCAGCCCGTCGAAGACCCAGGCACCGCGACCGGCGCCTCCGTTGGTGGTCAAGAAGAAGACGCGATCGGATCCGGGATCGAACTGCGCCGACAGCGGCCCCGGAACGCCCGGGAAGATCTCGACCCGCGACGGGCCGGCGGCGGATATCGTCACCCGCACGACTTGGGATTGCACGTTGCCCGGCCCGTAGCAGGTGAGATAGACGGTGTTCGCCTTCAGCGCGCTGCGCGCGAGGACCGGCGCGTACTGCATGTCTTGCGCGTTGAAGCAGTCGTCGAGCAGATACTCGAATCGCCGGGTGCCGTCCAGCGAACGCTCTTCCAGCCACAGGCGCGAGCGTCCGGCCACCTCGGCCGGCGCGCGGGTGAGCAGATAGACGGTCTCGCCGCCGCCGTGCGTCGCCAGCGCGAGCGGGAAGCGCGTCGAGCCCGGCCACAACTGCGGTCCTTGCGTGACCGTCTTGGTTCGCAGATCGATCCAGATCAAACGGTGCGCCTCGACGCGAAGCTGCGGATCGATCGTCCGCTCGATCGCGATGATGCGCCGCGCTTTGGGCTCCAGCCCCCACTGCCACTCGGTCGGGCCTGCCGTGGTTACGGCCGGCATCAGCTCGGGTATCTGGGTCGTGGACAGAAGCGCGAGCGAGTCGAGGTCCACTTCGAACAGCAGCATCCGTCCCTGATGGAGCGCCGCCTGCCAGCCGCGGCGGGCGCCGGCTTCGATGAGGATGTTGCCGTTCGCCGCGATCGAATCCAAGCCCGTCCGCCGGTCGAGCGTGCCCGCTTCGCGCAGGCCGCCGTCGGCGCCGGCGTCACGGTGGGGCAGCGCCGCGAACGTCGCCGGCGCCAGGAGCGCGACCACCATCAGACGGAGGACGGCGCGGCGAGACCGGAGGCTTGATGCCCCCGGTCTCGCCGTCGTCTTCATCATGTGCCCGACTCCCTGCATCGGGTTCCTCTCGCCTTCGATTCCTGTTAGCAGCCCTCGCTGCCGCCGGCGCCCACGATTGGGTCGTCGGCGCAGAAGTGCCAGCCCGGCTTCGTGCGGATCACGCGCGCCGGAAGCTGGTTGCTCACGATCGCGAGGCCGTTGAACGTGATCTGCGACAGGTTCCCGCCGACGTCGCACGCCGCTGCTTCCTCGGGCTTGCTGGGCGCGGCCGCGAAGTAGAAGCGGATCTTGGACGGTGCATGACCCGCGCGCGAGATCTTGCCGCTGAACTCCCACGCGCCGCGGCCTCTGGGGAAGCCCATCCGATCGATCGTCCAGTCCTCATTCTGGAAGCGCAAGGTTCCACCGGTCGCCCCGCCGTAGGTTTGACCGCAGTAGCCGTAGAACCAGGTCGGCGCGTTGATCCGGCACAACGTGTCTCCGGTGGTCGCGTCCACGCAGCCGCCGAGCAGATCGGTGTTGGCTGAGATCTGGCCGGCGCACGGCGGGTTGAGGCCGACTTCGGCCTGCGTGACGTCCGCCGGTCGCCAGTAGGGCGCGTACGTGCCGAGGTTGCGCTGCAGCCGGCAGGGCACGATCTGGATGCCGGGCAGGCTCGCGTTCCCATCCCGGCACACCGGCGGCAACTGCGACGGCTGCGGGATGCCCAGCTCGTCGCGAACCGGGTTGGCTCCGGCGCGTACCCACTCGTACTGGCAGTAGCCGCTGATGTTGGATGTGCCGTCCAGATACATCACGTGCTCACCCGCCGGATGCGCCGACGAGCTGGCCGGCGCGAACATCGACCCCAGCGCGAGCCCGATCGCCAGCATCTTGTAGACCACCTTCTTGTGCCGCATGCGGTCCTCCCCTTCCCCTTCACGGGGCCCCGGTCACTCTGCGGGTCTCCCTGCCGGAACCTGGCGGCCGGTTCAGGTCTCAGAAAACCTGAATCAGCTCTCAGTTTTGTCTGTAAGTTCGACGTGTTGCCGTTTCGTTCCTGCTCCGAAATCCCTCGTTCTTTTGGTTGGGCTCACCTTCCTGTCTAGGCCGCCGCCAGCCAGGAGTCGATCTGGCACATCGCTCCGGATGCCCGGTCGGTGCGCCCTTGGATCTTCGTTGGGGTTACGCGCGCCTCACCCCCGCGATCGCCTCGTGGCCGCCCGCCAGGAAATCCGCCACGACGCGGTTGAATTCTTCCGCTTGCTCGATGAAGAACAAGTGTCCGCCGGCCAGCATGGCCTCGCGCGCATTCGGGATGCGCCCGGCCAGCAGCCGGGTGTTGCGCGGATCCACGACGGCGTCCTCGTCGCCGGTGATGCACAGCGTCTCGGCCCGGATGTCTCCGACACGATCGGATGCGTCGAAGGTGGCGCCGGCGTTCCACTGCGCCATGTACGCCTCGAGCGGCTGGTTGGTCGCGCGCCGGAAATCCATGACCGTGTGAACCACATCGGGACGCTCTTTCACGAAGCCGTCGCTGAACGCGTTTTCGATGAAGCGGCGGAGGCGCTCTTCGTCGGGGAGCGTCGGCGCGATCTCGATCAGGTCGAGCGTGCGTTGCGGCATCGGGACGTAGTCGGCGCCGCCGAAGCCGGTGCAGACCAGCACCAGCCGGTCGATCAGATCCCGCCGGCTGAGCGCCACCTGTTGCGCGACGAACCCGCCGAGCGAGGTGCCGACGACGTGCGCGCGATCGATGCCGAGCGCGTCCATCAATCCGGCCGTGTCGGCGGCGAGATCGGCGACGGTGTACGGGCCGGGCGGCGCGTCCGAGCCGCCGACACCGCGGTTGTCGAACGTCACGATGCGAAAGCCGCGCTCGGCGAGCGGCCGCGCGTTCCAATGCCATCCCCACCGCGCGTAGGCGAGTCCCATGACGAGCACGACCCAGGGTCCGGTCTCGCCGTGAACCTCGTAGTCCAGCGCCAGGCCGGCTCCCACGTCGATGCGCGTCATGCGTCTTCGCCCCAGCGGATGACGCCGGCCGCCCACGAGTACCCGGTGCCGGCGGCGAGCGTCAGGATGGTCATTCCGTCGCGCAGGCGCCCGTCGTCGCGCGCGAGCGAGAGCGCGAGCAGCGGATCCACCGCGCTCATATGCCCGAACGTGTCCAGGTAGACGGCCTTGTCTTCGGTGAGGCCGAACTCGCCCAGCAGCATGTGATGGATCGAGCGCTTCATGTGGATCGGCAGCAACAGGTCCACGTCGCCGAGCGCGAGGTCGCTGCGCTCCAGCGCCTCGGTCGCGACCTTCAGGAAGTTCTTGAGCGTGATCGGATCGAGCCGGTCCTTCATCTCGTTCGGATCGCGCACGTCCAGATAGTGCATGCGCGCGTCCACGGTGGCGTGGCTGGCCGGATGCGCACTGCCGCCCGCCGGGACGCGGACCTGATCCGAGAATGATCCGTCGGTCAGGATGCTCGAGCCGAGCACGACGTTGCGGGGATGGTCTCGCTTGAGCAACACCGCGACGGCGCCGTCGCCGAAGTTGATCATGAATCGCGCGCGCTTGTTGGTGTAGTCGAGCAGTTGCGACTCTTTCGATGCGCCGACCAGAAGCACGCTATTCAGATGCGGGTCGGCCGAGAGCATGTCGCGCACCATCTTCAGCGCGACCGGTGCGCCGGCCGAGACGTTGATCGCCTCCATTGCGAAGCCGTCCAGGCCGAGCGCGTGCTGGATCGTCGGCGCGGCCTGCCAGACCGCGTAGTCCTTCCAGTGCGAGCCGAAGTACACGACCGCGTCGATGTCGGCCCGGCCGTTTCGCTCCACGACCGGTTCGGCCGCGGCGATGCACATGTCGCTGACGTGCTCGTCCCAGGCGGCGATGTGCTTGCCTTTCAGCCCGAACCGCTCGACGACGACCGCTTCGGGGATTCCGGCGCGCTCGGCGATCTCGGCGGCAGTCATGAACTGCTCGGGCGCGTAGTGGCCGAGGTCGGCGATCCCGACCGGCGGGGTGCGATAGGGCGACGTCATGGCGCGGCGTACCTCGCTCGTAGTTCGGGCTTGAGAAGCTTTCCGGTTGCGTTGCGGGGCAGCGTCTCGGCGAAGACGACGCGGGCGGGGACTTTGAATTTGGCGACCCGTTCGGCGCAGAATGTGCGGATCTCGTCTTCGCTGGCGCTCGCGCCGCCGCGCAGGACGACGATCGCGCAACCCGATTCGCCCCATCGCGGGTCGGCGACGCCGATCACGGCGGCTTCCTGCACGGCCGGATGCGCGGCGAGCGTGCGCTCGATCTCGGCCGGATAGACGTTCTCGCCGCCCGAGATGTACATGTCCTTCACGCGGTCGACGATCGTGATGGTTCCCTCGTCGTCGACCAGGCCGACGTCGCCGGTGCGCAGCCACCCGCCGCGCAACGCGTTCGCGGTCTCGGCGGGAAGGTTCCAGTATTCGCGCATCACGCTCGGGCCTCGGACGACGACCTCGCCGGTGCCGCCCGGCGGCACGTCGCGATCTGCTTCGTCGAAGACGCGGGTGTCGGTGAAGAAGTAGGGCCGGCCGGCCGCGCCGGCTTTGCGAACCGCGTCTTCGGGCGGAAGGATCAGGCAGTTCGGTGCGGCTTCGGTCAGGCCGTAGCCTTGGATGAACTGCAGGCCCCGTTCCTGGTAGCGGCGGATGAGCGGCACGGCGAGCGGCGCGCCGCCGCACACGAACGACCGGACGCTTGTCAGGTCGGCCTGTGCGAATCGCGGATGGTCGGCGAGGACGTGATAGATGGTCGGCACGCCCATCATCGAGGTGATCCGCTCGCGTTCGATCAACTCGAGCGCGCGGCCGGCGTCGAACGCGGGTTCCAGATAGACGGTGCCGCCCTTCAACCAGACGGCGAGCGTGTTCACGTTCCATCCGCCGATATGAAACATCGGCAGCACGACCAGGCTGCGCTCGTCCTGGGTGATGTCCACCGCCAGGACCATGTTCAGATTCGTCCAGAAGAAGTTGCCGTGCGTGAGAACCGCGCCCTTCTGCCGGCCGGTCGTTCCCGAGGTGTAGACGATGGCGAGGGCATCGTCGGGCCGGACGTCGACGACTTCGTGCAGCGGCGACGCGGCTGCCATCGCCGCGTCCCAACGGATGTCGGTTTGGTCTGCGGCGTCGCCGTCGCCGGCGACGAACGCGGCCTTGATCGCGGTACCCGGCCGGAACGCCTGCACGGTCGCGGTGAACGACGCGTCGTAGACAAGCGTCGAGGATTGCGAGTCGGTGCACAGGAACTCCAACTCGGGCGCGGCGAGGCGCGTCGAAAGGGGAACCATAATCGCGCCGAGCCGCGCGCATGCGAAGAACACGTCCACGTAGTCGACGGTGTTGGGCAGATAGGCCGCGACCCGGTCGCCGGGCTCGACGCCGGCCGCGGCCAGCGCGGTGGCTGCACGGGCCGCGCGCTCGTCCAGGGTGGCATAGGTGTAGGACGCGTCCGGCGTTTCGAGCGCGACGCGATTCGGTGTCAGCGCCGCGCGCCGCGCGATCCAAAAGCCGATCCCGGTGTAGGCGAACGTCATTCGGCCGCCTCCAAGAACGCGCGATACACGTCGACGATTGCCGGATCCAGACGCAGATCGTTGTGGTAGGTGTACGGGAAGGTCTGGTTGTCGGCTCCGCCCAGCAGAGGTGAGTCGGCATAAGGGCCGAGGAATGCCGGATCGCCCACGCCGCTGCCGTCGCTGATCGTCATCCATCGCGCCGGCGCGTAGGTCTCGTCGCTTCCGCCGGGCCCGTTCAGGTCCGCAAGCCACGGCGTGTCCGCTGCGATCTCATCGCACGAGACCACGACACCTTCCGACCCGGGCGGGCAGAACGAGGTGCCGTCGTTGGCGCCGGCGATGCCGACGAAGGCGACCAGATCCGCGCGCAACGCCGGCTCCACCTTGAGCGCCTTGCGCGCAAGCGTCACGCCCAGAGAATGCGCCACGATCGAGAACTTCGCCGAGCCGGTGTAGGTCCGGACCGCGTCGATGAAGTCGACCAGATCGGGAACGTTGACGTCGTTGGAGGTGACGCGCGCGTTGCCGTCCCATCCCATCTCGACGTGCTCGGCGTCGCGTTCGGGATTCGGCGTGAACAGCGCGCTTCCGTTGTTGGCCCCGAGCCCGTTGTAGGACAACGCCCACAACTCCTGATCGGTCCATCCGGCGGCCATGAACCGGTCGCGGACCGGATACCAGTCGGCGTGATCGACGTTGTTTCCGTGGACGAAGATCACCGGAACGTGCTCGCGAGGCGCACCGGCCGCGACGCCGCCGAAGCCTCCGATGCGAAATCCCCATTCGTGATCGACCAGCGCGGGAACGTCCGCGGCGAAGCGTATCTTGGCGGGACCCTGCGGACGGTCGTGGCCGATCTGATGGGACGCCGATGCCGGCGTTGCCGCCAGCGCGAGCGCCGCGATCATCGCGAGGCGCCTCATCGCGCGGGTCTCCGCAGCGCCGCGGCGCCGGCGAGGGCGGCGAGCATCGCGATCGCGCCGGGTGGTGCGCCGCCGATGCCCGTCGCCGGCAGCGGCACTTTTTTTTCGGCCAGTACGACCGCGGGAGGTTTCGGCGCCGGCGCGGCCGGCAGCGCTTCGGCGGCCTCGATGAAGGTGCGGTAGTCGGCGACGATCGCGGCGTTGACGCGAAGCTGGTTGTGGTTGGTCAGCGGATACGGCCGGTTGTCGGCGCCGCTGAGCATCGGGCTTTGCGCGTACTGCGGGCCCGCGAAGGCGACATCGGCGGCGCCGCTGCCGTCGTAGACGGTCAGCCACTTCGCTGGTGGATAGGTCTCGTCGCTGCCGCCCGGGCCGTTCAGCTCGTCCAGCCACGGCGTGTTCGCCGCGACCTCGTCGCAGGCGTAGACGGTGCCTTCGGTGCCCGGCGGGCACAGGCTGGTGCCGTGGTTGCCGCCGGCGATGCCGACGAACGCGACCAGGTCGGTGCGCAGCTCGCGGTGGACCTTGAGCGTCTTGCGCGCGACCGTCACGCCCAGCGAGTGCGCCACGATCGAGAACTTCGCCGAGCCGGTGTATTCGCGAACGGCGCGGATGAACGCGACCATGTCGGGCACGTTGACGTCGTTGGCGGTGATGCGCGCGATACCGTCGCCGCCCATCTCGGTGCGCTCGGCACTGCCATCGGGATTGTCGCGCGAGGGCGAGTTGCCGTTGTCGTTTCCGACGCCGTTGTAGGACAGTCCCCACAGCTCCTGGTCGGTCCAGCCGGCCGCTTTGAAGTCGTCGCGCACCAGATACCAGTCGGCGTGATCGACGTTGTTTCCGTGGACGAAGATCACCGGGATGTGCGCGCGCGGCGCGCCGTTGCGAATCCCGCCGAAGCCGCCCAGCCGGAAGCCCCATTCCGCGTCGGTCAACACCGGGAAGTCTGTTGCAAACCTGGCTTTGGCCGGACCGACCGGCGGGGTGTGACCGTTCTGATGATCGGCGTGCGCGGGCAGGGCGGCCGACGCGAGCAGCACGGAGACAAATGCGAGCGTCCGTCTCATGTGAGGCACGCCTTTCGGATGTGATCGGCGACGGCAGCGGCGCCTTCGCCGAGCAGCATCGAGAAGTGGCTCGCATCGACCAGATCGGTCTCCACATGAGGGACTGTCGCCTGGAGCGCTGCGATCGTGGCGGCCGAATACAAGCCCTGCGGATCGTTCATCACGCCGCGTTGCGCGCGAACGAAGACGGCCGGCTGCGTGATGCGTTCGATCGCCGTGACGGTCAGTTCGTCGGTGAGCGTGTCCCGCGAATCCGCATAGACGGCGTCCAAGGAGACGCCGCTGCGCAGGTTCGGCTCGTCGCCGACGAGGTCGTAGTCCACGTAGGCCTGCACGTGCTCGTTGAAGTCGCCGGCGAATGCGGGATGCCGGCGCCAGAAGTCGCGGTACGCCTCGCGGGACGCGAACGTCATCTTGAGCCGGTCGAGCGACGGGCCGATGATTTGTTGAAGGAGCGCGTCGATGTCGGCGTCGGGCGGTGCGTCCGCCAGCTTGATCCCGCCGTCCAAGATCACCAGCGCCGCGACCCGGCCGGGATGGCGCACCGCCGCGACCGGCACGACGAACGCGCCCATCGAATGCCCGGCGAAGACGGCCGATGGAAGCGATAAATGGTCCAGGATCGCGATCAGATCGTCGGCGTGGGCCGCGATCCCGAACGGGCCGGTGATCGCATTCGACCCGCCGCGGCCGCGAAGGTCGGGCGCGATCAGCACCGCGTCGCCGTCCAGATGCTCGGCGACCAGCGACCAGCATCGGTGCGTCGCGGTCACGCCGTGCGCCGCAATCACCACCGGCGCGCCGTCGCGACCCGGCCAGCGGGCGACGCGAAGCGATCCGCCGGTGACCGGCACGTCGAACAGCTCGGCTGCACGCACGGCTAGGGCAGCTCCATGTCGGACAGCGTCGCGCGGATGGCCTTCTTGTCGATCTTGCCGACGCTGGTCTTGGGGATCTCGTCCACCACGACCAGCTCGTCGGGCAGCCACCATTTCGCGACCAGCGGCGTGAGATAGTCGCGGACCGAATCGAGCGTAGGCGTCTCGCCGCCGGACGCGACGACGACGGCGACCGGCCGCTCGTC
>Ga0214472_10008050_pt1 | contig 11003 bp, 10 predicted proteins | sample RVTome_6_FD_207662 | JGI IMG/M metagenome (GOLD analysis project Ga0214472, IMG submission 207662) | Soil microbial communities from uranium-contaminated site in the Upper Colorado River Basin, Wyoming, United States - RVT140D175 | ecosystem: Environmental > Terrestrial > Soil > Contaminated >...
GAAGTTCAGCAGCGCCGAGATTGCGGGGCTCCAGTAAAGCGCGCGCGCGGCTGGCTCCTGCAGCCGTTGGTGCAACGCGAGCACGACGCTGTCGGGAATGGCCGCGGCGGCGCCCACCCCGGTGCCGAGAAACCCGTCGAACTGCAAGGCCACACCGCGTTCGACCTCCGCGGGACGCTCCGCGTAGGCATGCACGGGCAGCCTTTGGGCGCGCGCCTCGTTCATGGCAGCCGCCAGTTCCTCGGCGCTCCACAGATCGACCTCGGCCAGCAGCAGATAGTCGACACCGGCCGCCGCCAGCCGCGTGACCTTGTCGCGCGCATCCTTTGCGTCGCTGACCGCCCACTGCCAGGCCTCCGTACCGGGCGCCACGATCTTGCGCAGCACCGGTCCGGACACATAGAGCGTCGGCCCGTTGATCAGGTGATCCCGGATACGCGAGCGCACGTTAATCGCCGCCTCCAGCGGCGCCGCCGTGTCGCGGGCGCTCGTCACCCCGGCCTGCAGCAGCTGCCGCGCCGCGATCGGCATGACCACGCGCTCGGCAAGCGGGCCGTAGGTCTCATTCCAGCGCGCCGCGTCGCCGTGACCCAGGCGCATCAGGTTGACCTGCATGTCCCACAGGCCGGGCAATACGGTCATGCCTTCCGTCGAGATGACCTCGGCGCCGTCGGGCACCAGTACCTGGCCGCGACCGCCGACCGCCGCGATCCGCTCGTCCTCGATGACGATCACGCCGTCGGCAATCGGCGGATTGCCGTAGCCGTCGATAACCATGCCGCCGGACAGCACGATCGCCGCGCCATCGGCGGCGGTGGCCAGAGTGCAGGCCGCGATCAGCAGGAGTGCCCGCCTCATGCGGCTGGATCCGCGATTTCCCCGGCCCGCAGCCTATTCTGCAGCCGCGCGAACGCGACTGCCCAACCGGCCCGCAGGCGTTTCAGGATCGGCGTCCACTCCGGCGCTGCGGGAATTCCGGAACCCATCACGCGCAGCATTCGCTGTCCTTTGCGATTGTCGATCAGAAAGTCCTCGATCAGCACATTGTCGGTCAGCGGCGGCCAGTCCGGGTTGGCGTCGAACAGGAGTTGCAGCCGGACGCCGGGCTCAAAGCGTTCGATGTGCGCCTCGCGCCGCCCGAAAAGTGCTGAGACCGTGCAGTAGCGGCCGCCGGGACGCGGTTCCACGAGGATATCGGCGGCGTACCAGAGCGCGAGCGCCGCGGGTTCCACGAGCGCGCGCCACAGCGTCGCGGCGCTCGCCGTGCTTTCGAAACCCTGGATGTAGCCGCGCGTCAGCGGCCGCATGTCGTGGTCATCGGTCCCTCACGGCTCTGCCTCGCGCACGGCATCCGGTTCGCGCGCCGTGCCGCTGCGGCGGCGCAAGTCCCGGTCGCGATGCATCCGCTGGTCGGCGGCTGAAATGATGTCCTCGCACTGCTGCCCGTCGCGCGGGTAATTCGCCGTACCCACGCTGACCGTCATGCGCCGCAGGCGCTCGCCGACCGGGAACAGGCTCTTGTAGACGTTGTTGCGCAGGCGCTGTGCCACCGATTCCGCGATCTGCGGGGTCGCGTCCGGCAGGAAGATCAGGAATTCATCGCCGCCGTAACGGGACGCGATGTCGCTGGTGCGGATCGCGCGCTGGATCGCTCCCGCCACCGTCGTGATCGCGCGGTTGCCGGTCTGGTGCCCGTAGGCGTCGTTTAGTCGCTTGAGGTCGTCCATGTCGACCATCAGCAGCCCGTAGATCCCACGCGCGGTGCGGGCGCGCAGCAGGTGCTCTCGGTTCAGCAGCAAGCGGAAGGTGCGCAGGTTGAGCATGCCGGTCAATCCGTCGCGCTCCGCCAGCTCCTCGATGCGCCGCCGCGCAGTCAGGATCGAGCCGGCCAGCGCCTGCGTCAGGTAGGCGACCAACGCATAGGGGCCCAGCTCGCCGTAAAGGCGCGCCAGCAGTTCAGGCATGGGCGGCAGCGGGCCCTCACCGACCAGTACCGACATATAGGCGAGCGCGACGCCGGAAAATACGACCAGGGCACCGCGCGCGCCCAGCGTCATCGCGACCAGCACGATCGGCAGCAGGTACAGATTGACCATCGGGCTCTGCGCGCCGCCGGTCTGGATCGCCACGATCGTGATGAAGGCCACCATCGCGGCGGCCCCCAGCGCAATGCGCGCGCCGGTGCCGCGCACCGGGAAGCCGGGCCAGCGCAGCGCCACGACGAACACCGTGAAGGCGGCCATGGCCGCATACAGGGTCCGCGGCGAGTCCGGCTGCGCATGCGGCACCAGCGCATACAACGCGACCACCAGCAGCACCAGCCAGTCGACCCTGGCCAGGCTCCTCAGCACGCTCGCGTGCTCGTCGCGCCGCACCTCGTCGCGGCGCGTGCCTGGCAGCGGCTCGCCACTGTCGGAATGCTCGGCGTTCGCGGTCATGCGGTCCCCGCCGGGCGCTGCAGGCTGGCCTCGACGCGCTGCCGCACCGCCGGCCCCAGGAGCTGCACCACGAGCTCCAGCGCGAAGTCGAGCGCCGTGCCGGGCCCGCGCGAAGTGATGACGCCGCCGTCCACGACCACCGGATCATCCACGACGGACACCCGATCCGAGTCGTCCAGGAATCCCGGGTAGCTCGTTGCGCGACGCCCGGCGAGCACACCGGCGGCCTCGAGCACCATCGGTGCGGCGCAGATCGCCGCAACCGGCCGGCCGGCGTCATGCAGCCGCTGAATGATCCGGCCGATGCGCGGCTCTGACTTGAGGCGCGCCGCCCCGGGCATGCCACCGGGCAGTGCGATCAGGTCGAAGTCCTGCTCTGCCACCGCATCCAGCGGCACATCGGCGGCCAGCGCAATGCCGTGCGAACCGGTCACCGGATTGTCGGCGAGCGCCGCGATCACGACTTCGACGCCGGCGCGGCGCAGCACGTCGATGATCGTCACCGCCTCGAGCTCCTCGAAACCCTCCGCCAGCGGCACGAGGACCCGTTTCATGACCGGCTAGCGGCGCACCGGCGCCGCTTCCGTCGCAACCAGCGCCGGGCGATCAGACTTGAGCCACGCCACCGCGGCACGTACGTCGGCATCCCGCTCGAGCAACGGGGCGCCCGCAGCCGCCTGCGTCTCGACTTCGGGCAGCTCGACATCCGGCAGGATTCCACGTTCATGTATCGAAGCGCCGGACGGCGTGAAGTAACGCGATGTCGTCAGCTTGAGCGCCTGGCCGTCGGCCAGCGGCAGCACCGTCTGCACCGAACCCTTGCCGAAGCTCCTGCGCCCCAGCAGCGCCGCCCGTCCGTTGTCGCGCAGGGCACCGGCGACGATTTCCGATGCCGATGCGGATCCCTCGTTGATCAGCACCGCGATCGGCGCGCCGTGCGTCAAGTCGCCGGCGCCAGCTTCCATGCGGAAGCGCGATTCCGCCGAACGGCCCTCCGCGGTGACGATCACGCCGCGCTCCAGGAAGGCATCGGACACCTCGACCGCCGCGTCCAGCACGCCGCCCGGGTTGTTGCGCAGGTCGAGCACCAGGCCGCGCAGCCGCCCGCCGGCCCGCTTCTGCAGTGCGCGCAACGCCTGGCCGATGTCGAGCCCGGTCGTTTCGCTGAACTGGGAAATGCGCAGGTACCCGTAGCCCGGCTCCAGCACTTCGTGGCGCACCGAATGGACCGAGACCATCGCGCGCTCGATCGCGAATTCGAGCGGCCTGGCGAGGGCTTCGCGGTCGACGGTCAGGCGCACGACCGTGCCCGGCGCGCCGCGGATGCGCGCGATGGAATCGGTGAGCGCGGCGTCTTCGATGGAGCGGCCGTCGATTGCGACGATCGTGTCGCCGGCACGGATGCCGGCGCGTGCGGCCGGCGAATCGTCGATGGGTGCGATGACGACGATGGCGCCTGATTCGTGCGTCACTTCGACGCCGATGCCGGAATAGTTGCCCTCGGTCGCGATCCGCAGGTCCTCGAATTCGTCTTCGTTCATGAAGGCGGAATGCGGGTCGAGGTCCTCGACCATGCCGCGGATGGCGCTGGCCATCAGGTCGTGGTCGTCCTTGCGATCGACGTAATCGGCCCCGATGCGTTCCAGCACCTCGGCGAGCAGCCGCGCATCGTTGGATGGCAGATCGGCGACGCCGCGACTGCGTTCCGCCAGCGTCAGGGTCGCCAGCGCCAGCGTAACGCCCAGCAGGCAGCCCAACAGCACGGCCAGCAACGTCCGTCTGGGATGGCTCATGCGCCCATGGTACCCGTGGCCGGCAGTGGCGGGCATCTCCCCGCGCTCAAGCCTCCTGCGCGGCCATCACTTCGTAGAGCGCCAGGTCGCCGAGAACCTCGGTCAGCGGAACCGGGCGGCCGATGGCGAACCCCTGCCCATAGTCGACTCCGAGCCCCGCCATCCGGCTGCGCAGTTCGTCCGTTTCGACGTATTCCGCAACGGTTTCCATGCCCATCGTGTGGGCCAGCTGCGCGATCGCGCGGACCATCGACTCGGTGCGCTGGTTGACGGCCGCGTCGCGCACGAAGCTGCCATCGATCTTCAGCACCGAGACCGGCAGCGATTTCAGGTAGGCGAGCGAACTCAGGCCGGTGCCGAAGTCGTCCAGCGCGAAGCTGCAGCCCAGTACCCGCAAGCGCTGCATCAGCCGGTCGGCGCGCGTCAGGTTCGACACGGCCGCCGTTTCCGTCAGCTCGAAGCACAGCACCTCGGGCGGCAGACCGGAGTCCTTGATGCTGTCCTCGAGGAATTCGAGAAACTCCCCGGATGCCACCGACGGCCCGGACACGTTGATCGAGAATCGCATGCCGCGGCCGCGCAATGCGCTGACCTGCGAACGCAGCGCCGACAGCGAATTCTTGATGACCCAGCGATCGATGGCCGGCAGCAACTGGTAGCGCTCCGCCGCCGACAGGAATTTCTCGGGCGGCAGGATCTCGCCCTCCTCCGAGATCATCCGCAGCAGCAGCTCGAAACGCGGCTCGCTCCGATCCGCCCCGAGCGGCAGGATCGCCTGCGCGTAGAGCACGAAGCGGTCCGCTTCCAGCGCCTCATGCAGCCGCTGCACGACCAGCACGTCGGTATGGCGGCGCATGATGCTCTGGTCGGCGTCCTGGAAGATCTCGACGCGGTCGCGGCCGCGGTCCTTGCCGGCCTTGCAAGCGAGCTCGGCATTGGCCAGCCCGTGCGCCAGCGGGTTCTGCGAATCGGGCAGTTCCGCGACGCCGACGCTGACCGACACCTGCACGGTGCCGTCGGCACGCGCATAGGTCAGCTCGGCGCACTGGCGCCGCAGCATCTCGCCGATCTGCTGCGCGAACTCCAGCGTGCAGTCCGGCAGGAACACCGCAAAGCGATCGCCGGCGATACGCGCCGCGAGCGCGCCGGGACGCGGCTTCTTGCGCAGCACTTCGGCGATCTTGCCGATCAGTTCGTCGCCGACATGCATGCCGAAGTTGTCATTGACGACGTGCATGCGGTCGACATCCATGTACAGCACGCAATGCGGGGCCTCTTCGCGGCGCGCGGCCAGCACCGAGCGCACCTGCGCCTCGAAGGCCGGCCGGGTAAGGAGCGCGGTCAGCGCGTCGAAATTGTTCTGCAGCGTGGTAGTGGCCTTGCGCGACAGCAGCTCCACCAGCCGCTCGGTGCGCGGCTCGAAGTCCGGCTCGGCTTCCTCGCGGAACAGCGCCAGGAAGCCGACCACGCGGCCGGAGGCATGACGTACCGGCGCTGACAGGATCTTGAACGGCGGCAGCTCGATCGGACGCGCCTTGACCTTGTTGATGATCAGGTTGCGGCGCTGCAGCTGCGCCCAGTTCAGCAGGTGGCGGTGGATCTTGCTCAGGACCTCGACCTGTGGCTTCAGTCCCGACGGCGCCTTGCAGATCGCGACATTGCGCTCGGGCACGACCAGCGCACCGAGCTTGCACCCGAGATGGTCCACCGCGGTCTGCACCAGCGCGCCGAGTTCATCGCCCTGCAGCGGGCTGTCCAGGTCGTCCGGCGCCATGCTGAGCAGCAGTTCCAGGTCATCGTCACGCGCCCTCAGGTCGCGGGTCAGCACCCCGACGCTCGCGCGGGCTTCCAGTTCGCGCTGCAGGCATTCGAGTGCCGGCTGCACCAGGTGCTGCACGAAGGAATACGGACGATTCTCCCCGTCCCGTGTCAGGAGCGTCGCGATGGCGATGACTTCGCCTTCGCCGTTGCGCAGCCGGAACACATAGGCCGGTGCGCCTTGGTGATCCTGGCTGAATCCATCGATGCGCGCGGTGGTCGCCGGCGGCACCTTGGTGAGCGCTGCCTGCACCAGTGGCAGCGGGTCCGGCCCGTCGTAGCCGTCGGCGATCCACAGCGGTGAACCGTGCGTGTCATAGAAGCCGATGCCCTGGGCACGCGGCATCAGCATCCGCAGCAAATGGCCGTACGGGTCGAGATTCGGCTTGGCGCTCGCCAGGTGCAGCGGCAGTACTTGTGCGGTCGAAGCCACGGGCTCAGCATCCCTGTCCGGCAATGGGCCGGCCTTGTGATGCAGGGTCGCCGAAGCCCTGCGGGCCGTCTTTGACGTAATCCGCAGTTTGCCGCTCTGGGACACGCGCGCTAGGGGGCTGGACGCCGGAACCAGGGCACCGGGTCCACGGGTTGTGCCCCGCGTCGGATTTCGAGGTACAGACCCGGCTTGCTGCGCCCGCCGCTGTCCCCGACCGTGCCGATGACCTCACCCCCCTCCACGCGGTCGCCCGCCGCCTTGTAGAGCTGCTCATGGTGCGCGTACAGGCTCAGGTAGCCGCCGTGATCGATGATCATCAGCAGCCCCATGCCCGGCAGCCAGTCTGAATAGGCGACCCGCCCTTCGTAGAGCGCCCGCACCTCGCTGCCGCGGCCGGCTTCGATCAGCACACCATTCCATTTCAGGCCCCCGCCGCGCGGCTGACCGTAGCGTGCGGCGATCCGGCCGGCCACCGGCCAGGCCAGCCGGCCGCGGACCTTTTCGAAAGCGAGCCCCGCCCCGGGCGGCAGGTCGCGAAGCGCGCGGCGCAGGTCGGCGACCAGTTTCTCGAGCCCTGCCGCCTCGCGTTTCAGCTTGGCGATCGTATCGCTGTTCGAGCGGATCTGCGCATTCATGTTGCGAACCGCCTTGCCCCGCTCGGTCCGCGCCGAGTCCACGGCTGACAGCTCGCGGCGGCTATCGGCCTCGAGCGCGGCCAGTCGCTCGCGTTCCTCGGCCTGCTGTGCCGCCGCCTGCTCAATGGCCATGACCGCCGCTTCGATCTCGGCAATCTTTCCGGCGCGCGCGCGCCCGAGATACGAGTAGTAGACGAGCATGCGACCGAATGCCGCCGGATCATCCTGGGACAGCAAAAGCTTGAGCGGTTCCTGACGTCCGCTCATGTAGGCGGCGCGCAGCTGTGCCGCGAGCACGGCACGCTGGTCGTCCAGGATCTTTTCGTTGCGCTCGCGCTCGCTGGCGAGTTGCCGCAGGCGTTCGTCACTGGCGGCGAGGCGCTTGCGGACCTCGGCCAGCCGGCCGCGCGCACCGCGCACTTTTTGCTCGGCATCGCGCAACTGCGCGGACAGCCGGTCGCGGCGATCGGTATCGCGCCGGATGGAGCGCTGCAGCGCCTCGATGCGCTCGCGCACTTCCTGCAACTGCTTTTCCGGGTCGCGCTCGGCCGGCCAGGCGGCCGCCCCGGCCAGCATGAACAACAGGCCTGTAATTACAAGTATTTGTTTTCTCAGGATTAATTCCCAGGTCCCGGCGACTGACGGCCGTCGCGCCCCGCGCTGATATAATGCGCGGCCGTTTTTTGCCTAGGGTCACGCGGCCGACCCGCGACCCGTCCCATGGACCGACTGTTCGATTATTTCACCAATCATCCGTTCCTGGCCGGCGGCGCGGTGCTGATGGCGCTGGTCGTCGTGGCCTTCGAGCTGCGCCGGCACAGCCAGGGGGCCATCGCGGTCGCGCCGAACCAGGCGATTCGCATGATGAACGAGGGGGCCGTGCTCGTGGACGTGCGCACCGCCAACCAGTACAAGGATGGCCACATCGCGGGCGCGCGCAATATACCGGGTGACCAGATCGCAGACGGCACCAAGGCGCTCGACAAGCTGTCCGGGAAGTCGCTGATCATGTGCTGCGACACCGGCGCGACGGGCGGCGCCGCCGCCAGGACGCTGGTGCGCGCCGGGTTCAAGAGTGTGTTCAGCCTGCGCGGCGGTCTCGCGGCCTGGCGCCAGGAAAACCTGCCGGTCGTGAAGGGCTGAGCCAGGACCCAACCCGCGATGACCGTTCACACCGGCGACCCACTGTTTGCAAAGTGAGGAATCAAGATGGCAGATGAAAACACCACCCCGTTGAGCGCTGCGGGTGACCCCCCCGCGAACGGCCAGGGCCCGGCGGTTGCGCTGCAGACGGTCTACATCAAGGACCTGTCGTTCGAGTCCCCGAAAGGGCCGTTCCTGCCGGCGCAGGCCCAGGACCCGAAGATATCGCTCAACCTGAGCACCCAGTCGAATCTCGTCGGTCAGGACGCCCATGAGGTCGTGCTGACCGTGACGCTCGAGGCCAAGAACGGCGAGGTCGCCGTCTACGTCGCCGAGGTCAAGCAGGCAGGCGTGTTCGTCGTGCGCGGCTTCGGCGCCGACGAAACCCGGCGCATCCTGGGCTCATTCGCACCGAATATCCTGTTCCCGTACATCCGCCAGACGGTGTCGGACGTCGTGACCAAGGGTGGATTTCCGCCATTCCTGCTGCCGCATGTCAACTTCGACGCGCTGTTCGAGCGCTCGCTGCAGGAACAGGCCGCGCGCCAGGCGCGGCAGCAGGCGCCGGCGCCCGAACAGGCGAACTGAGCGCCGCTGCATGCGGCCGATCGTCGTGCTCGGCGCCGGCTCCTGGGGCACGGCGCTCGCGATCCAGTTCGCGCGCGGCGAGCGGCCGGTCGTGCTGTGGGGCCGCGCCGAGGACGAGCCGGAACTGCTCGCCCGCGAACGGCGCAATGATCGTTACCTGCCCGGCGTTGCATTCCCGCCCTCGCTTGCGATCGAGCCGGATCTCGCCCGCGCGGTCGGGAGCGGCGAGGATCTCGTGCTCGTCGTCCCGTCCAGCGTGCTGCGCCTCGTGCTGCAGCAGGTCAAGCCGATGCTCGGCCCGCGCGCGCGCGTGGCTTGGGCCAGCAAGGGCTTCGAACTCTCGACCGGCAAGCTCCCGCATCAGGTCGCGCGCGAGGTGCTCGGTCCGGGCGTGCCGCTCGCCGTGTTGTCCGGCCCGACCTTCGCGCGCGAGGTGGGCGAGGGCCTGCCAACCGCGATGGCCGTGGCCTCGCCCGATGTCGGCTTCGCCCTGGAGCTTGCCGAAAGCCTTTCCGCCGGCAATTTCCGCGCCTACACGCAGACCGACATTGTCGGCGTCGAGATTGGCGGCGCCGTCAAGAATGTCATCGCAATCGCGACCGGCGGCTCCGACGGCATGGGTTATGGTTCCAACAGCCGCGTGTTCCTGATCACACGCGGCCTTGCCGAGATGGTGCGACTCGGCGTCGCACTCGGCGCGCGGCAGGAAACGCTGATGGGCCTGGCGGGTCTTGGCGACCTGGTGCTGACCTGCACCGACGACCAGTCGCGCAACCGGCGCTTCGGCCGCGCGCTCGCCTCGGGCAAACCCATCGAGCAGGCCATCGCCGAGATCGGCCAGGTCGTCGAGGGCTACCACGCGGCGAAGGCTGTGCACCTGGTGGCGAAGAAACTCGGCGTCGAGATGCCGATCTGCGAGCACGTCTATCGCGTGCTGTACGAGGGCATGTCGATACCCGACGTCGTCGAGTCGATGCTCCGCCGCGAAGTCACGCCCGAGAATTGACCCTTCTTGAGAGGGGACGCGACCGCCTTTTTGTGATCTGGTGGAGAAGGGGGTGCATCCCCTTTCTGGCTCACTGGCCGCCAGGAAAACCGAGTTGGCGCCAGGCCTCGAAGATGACGACCGCAACCGCGTTCGACAGGTTGATGCTGCGGTTGCCAGCGAGCATCGGCAACCGGATGACCTGGCCGGCGGGAAACCGGGCGAGGACGGCGTGTGGCAGGCCGCTGGTCTCGCGACCGAACAGGAACGCGTCACCAGCCTCGAATCGCCGTTCGGCGTAGCAGCTGCCGCCGCGCGTTTCGACCGGGTACACGCGCGCGCCATCGAGCGCCCGCAGGCAGGCCGCCAAGTTCCGGTGCTGGCGCACCGGCGCGAGATCGTGATAGTCGAGTCCGGCGCGCTTCAACCGCGCGTCCGCGAGCGAGAACCCGAGTGGCCCCACCAGGTGCAGCGTCGCGCCGGTGTTGGCGCACAGGCGGATGATGTTGCCGGTATTCGGCGGGATTTCCGGCTCGAACAGGATCACATGGAACATCGCCGCCTCCCGTCACGCATGGTCCGGTTGACCGCTCCACTATAATCGCGGCGTGGCCGCAACCGCCTACCCCCCGGTATCCCTGCTGGCACTCGAGTTCTGCGGGATGTCGTTCGCCTCGCCGATCGTGCTGCTCTCCGGCTGCGTCGGCTTCGGCGAGGAGTACACGCGGGTCGACGGCTTCTCGAACCGCGACGCCGGCGCGATCGTCCTGAAGGGCACCACGGCAAAGCCGCGGCTCGGCAACCCGCCGCATCGCGTGACCGAAACCCCGATGGGCATGATCAACGCCATCGGCTTGCAGAATCCCGGCGTTGACCACGTGGTGCGAAAAATCCTGCCCACGCTCGATTTCGGCGAGACACGCTTCATCGCCAATGTCTGCGGCTCGACGATCGACGAGTATGTCGAGGTCACGCGCCGCTTCGACGACTCCCCGATCGATGCGATGGAAATTAATATTTCCTGCCCGAACGTCAAGGAAGGCGGCGTGCAGTTCGGCAACTATCCGGAGATGAGCGCGCGCGTGGTCGCCGCCTGCCGCCAGGTGACGCAGAAGCCGCTGATCACCAAGCTGTCGCCGAACCAGACGGACATTCGCGAGAACGCGCGCC
>Ga0214472_10008051_pt1 | contig 11003 bp, 8 predicted proteins | sample RVTome_6_FD_207662 | JGI IMG/M metagenome (GOLD analysis project Ga0214472, IMG submission 207662) | Soil microbial communities from uranium-contaminated site in the Upper Colorado River Basin, Wyoming, United States - RVT140D175 | ecosystem: Environmental > Terrestrial > Soil > Contaminated >...
GGAATCTTTGTAATGATTTCGAAGCCGATGAAAACCGCCAGCACAAAAACATATACTCCCACCAGCAGCGGAGACAGAGTGATAACCGTTTCGGCTGTCTGAGCAGGCACTTGCATTTGCTCCGTTATGGCGACAAACGCCAACCACATCTCCATCATGAGGCAGCTCCTTTTTCAATGAGATCCTTTGTTTGTTCATGGCGATAGGTGCCTTGGTAGGTCAGAAGCGCGCCATCGGTGATGGGTTCCTCAAGATCGATCTTAAATGCACCGTCTACCATCAAATGGGTTACCAGGTTTAGCAGGTTCCTCGAGAAGAGTTGGCTGGCGTGAATAGGCATGGTAGCAGGAATGTTCAATTCGCCAATGAGGGTGACCCCCTTCTTTTCCACTGTTTTCCCAGGTTCGCTTAATTCGCAATTTCCACCTTGCTCAACTGCCATGTCCACAATCACGGAACCCAAGGGCATGCGCTCAACCATTTCAGATGTGATCAACAAAGGCGCCGGGCGGCCCGGAATGAGAGCCGTAGTAATTGCCACATCTGCTTGCGCAAGATGATTCCCAATTATTTCCCGCTGGCGCTTGAGGAATGCCTCGGATTGCTCCTTTGCGTAACCACCCTTGTCCTCTAAGTTTTCCTCTACCGGAATATCGATGAACTTCGCACCAAGTGATTCCACCTGTTCCTTTACCACTGGCCGAACATCATAGGCTTCTACATTCGCTCCCAATCGTCGTGCGGTAGCAATGGCCTGAAGACCTGCGACACCTGCACCCAAAATCACCACTTTTGCTGGAGTAATCGTTCCAGCTGCGGTCATCAACAGAGGAAAGTATTTCCCAAGGGAATGCGCTGCCATGATCACAGCTTTATATCCCGCCAGACTGGCTTGGGAGGAAAGCGTATCCATTTTTTGGGCAATCGTGATCCGGGGAATGAGATTGGTCGAGAAACAGCTTATCTTTCGTTTGAGCAGTTTCTGAATCGTTTCAATTTCATTCTGCGGCACCAGAGAACAAAAGAGAGTCGATCCCTCGGGTAAAAGGTCCACTTCATGTTTTTTTAGGTCAGGGTTTAGTGCTGGAGCTTGAACTTTCAGCACCATTTCAGCCGCTGCATAACCCTTTTCCGGATCTTCAACAATTTTGGCGCCGGCAGCTTCAAAGGCCTCATCAGAAATGCCAGCATGCCGGCCTGCACCACGCTCTACTGAAACAGAGAAGCCTTCTTTGATAAACTTTTTTACCGACTCAGGATTAATAGCAACCCGCCGCTCCAAATCGCGGACTTCTTTGGGAACAAAGATCTTCACCATGGCGAACTCTCGCTTTTCTAGCATTTATTTTTTCATCACAGTTTCTTTGAAATCTGGCTCACATTCTAACAAGAAACCAGGGGCATTCGTCATTTCATTTTCCTGGAAAAGCAAGGGCGGCATTAGCTTGGCGAAGGTGCCAAAAGCTCATTTTCTGAATGGGCAATGACCACCGTTCCCACCGAGTCACTAAAAATGTTCACAACGGTTCGGTACATGTCTAAAGGCCGATCCACCGCGAGCATCGTCCCCACAATCAGATTAACTTGATCGCCCTCTAACCCTACCGCGCTTAAAACAACATAAATCATCACCAGACCCGCCGAAGGGATGCCAGCAGCTCCAATGGATGCCAGTAATGCCGTTGCCACAATGAGAAGTTGTTGGGTTAGATTTAGATCCGTGCCTAGGACCTGTGCAATAAACAAAACGCCAGCGCATTCATAGAGTGCGGTGCCATCCATGTTCACAGTGGCCCCCAAAGGAAGTACGAAACTGCTGACCTTGTTCGAAACACCCGCATTTTTCTCCACGCACTCCATGGTTACCGGAAGGGTTGCAGAACTAGAGCTCGTAGAAAACGCTGTCAGCATTGCATTCGACATGTTCCTAAAGTGTTGCCAAGGCGACCTGCGCGTAAAGGTGTAAAATATGATCGGCAAGACAACGACAAGGTGCAAAGTCAAACCACCTGCGAGAACCAACATGTACTTCGCTATGGCCAAAAAGTAGTCTAGATTCATCAAATAGACAGCAGAAAGGATTAGGCCAAATACGCCTATTGGAGCCAAGCGAACCACCCATCCGGTCAGCTTCATCATAGTTTGGAACAAGGCATCAATTGCTGGCAACAAAGCGTTTTTTATGTGGTCTGACATATTGATTAAAGCAATACCAAACAAGAGACAAAAGAAAATAATCCCCAACATGTCAGGGCTCTCTAAGCTCAACGAATGCAGCGGATTAACAGGAATAATTCTAGTAAGAATTTCCCATGGCTTTTGATTCGTATCTATTGCAGAAACATCAAAGGCTGGAATACCCTGCGGCAGAGTAACGCCTACCCCTGGGTGGAAAATATTGCTTAACGAAAGACCAATTAAGATTGCAAATAGGCTGGTTGCCATGTAAAAGCCAAGGGTTTTGTAGCCCATTTTACCTAAATTTTTCGGGTTACCGACATTGGCGACGCCCATGATGATGGAAGAAAATACCAGAGGTACGATTACCATTTTCAGGGAATTCATAAACAACTTCCCAAGCGTCTCTCCACAAATTTGCAGGAAGGACACCCAGCCAGGTGCTGCAGACCCCTCGGTGACTCCAGCCTTCATTATCAATCCCAGCCCTGCTCCTAAGAGCATGGCAATAACAATTTGCCAATGAAGGCCAAGCTTTTTCCCTGTGGGTGGTACGTTGGACAAGTTCGTTCTCCTGGTTTTAGATCGCGCACAGCTAATGGGGTTCTACATCAGCCCGTTTAAATTTGAATACTTGGAAGAAGTGATTTGAAAACTGAATCTAACCATAGCAAATCGACCAACTTGAAAGAAAGGGGAACGCCAATAATTTTGACTGCCTAAATATTGGCGGCATTCCAACCGGCACGTTTCTTGGTTATGATGGGCCATTCGGTATTTTGTAGGGGTGCCGGAAACGCTTGGCCTATCTAGGTTTTTTAAATCTCTTTGCCAAGTGGGTGCAGGTGCTAGACCACATTGGAATGCAGGATATGTGTCGTTTCTGACACATGCTGTAGTGGAATGTCACTTGCCTCATATAGAGAAATTGAAGGTGGTTATTTATGTGTGGCATTGTTGGCTACGTTGGATATCGAAATGCTGTGCCCATTCTCCTGAACGGTCTGAAACGACTTGAGTATCGCGGTTATGATTCTGCGGGATTGGTTGCGCTGGACAAATCTGGCGCCAAGAGGTACCGGGGTGTTGGCAGGGTTCAAAACCTCGACAAAATGGTTGCTGGGCTCGATTTAAAATCCAACTGCGGGATTGCACACACACGCTGGGCCACACATGGCAAACCCACCCAAAACAACGCTCACCCCCATACAGATCAAAGCCAGCACTTTTTTCTGGTCCACAATGGCATTGTTGAAAACCACGAAAAGCTGAGAGCTCAACTTGAGAGCGAAGGTGTAGAGTTTACGTCCGACACAGATACCGAAGTGATCGTTCAACTCGTTGCCAAATTTTTTGATGGCCTCTTAGAAACTGCCGTGGAGCAAGCCATCAAGCTCATCGAAGGAACTTTCGGAATCGCAGTCGTCTCGGTTCTTGACCCCAACAAAATTGTGGTTGCACGCTGTGGAAGCCCGGTCATTTTAGGTGTCGGGAAAGACGAAATGTTTGTCGCCAGCGATGTCAGCGCCCTGGTTCGCTATACAGACCAGGTCGTTTATATGGAAGACAACGAAATGGCCATTGTGACGCCTGATGACTACACCATCCTTTCCTATGATCACAAACCCATCGTTAAGCAAACGCACCAGATTGACTGGAATGTGGAAGATGGGGAACTAGGGGATTATCCCCACTTTATGCTCAAAGAAATATACGAACAACCAGAGACGGTTGAGAATGCAATGCGGGGAAGAGTCATCCTAAGCGAAGGCGTCTCAATGCTAGGTGGCCTCCAATCCAAGATTCAGGAAATAAAAAACCTGAAGCGATTGATTATTGTCAGTTGCGGCACCAGTTACCACGCTGGCATTGTAGGAAGGCAAATCTTCGAGAGCCTGACAGACCTTGGTATAGAGGTCGAAGTCGCCTCCGAGTTTCGCTACCGAAGGCTTCGTTTGGATGAAACCACTGGCGTACTAGCCATTTCTCAGTCGGGTGAAACACTCGACACCTTGGCAGCCATTCGCGAGGCACGTCGGAAAGGCGCTTTGACGATTGGCCTGGTAAATGTCGTTGGATCGACCATCGCCAGAGAAACAGATGTGGGTGTTTATTGCCATGCTGGACCTGAAATTGGGGTCGCGTCTACCAAAATCTTCGTATCCCAACTAGTAATTCTCAACCTCATGGCCTTGCTGATCGGCAGATATCAGCATGTTTCCCTCAATGAAGGAAGCGCTCTTCTTAAAGCCATGCAAAACCTTCCCGATCAAATCCGTGACATTTTAGCCAGGGCAGGTGAGCTAGAGGATATTGCAAGGATTTATGAAAAGTACGACAACTGCCTTTTCATCGGTAGGCAAATTCATCACCCTGTGGCCCTGGAAGGTGCCTTAAAGCTAAAAGAAATATCCTATATTCATGCAGAAGGATACGCCGCAGGGGAAATGAAACACGGCCCCATTTCCCTGATCGATGAAAATTTCCCCACAATCGCCCTGCTCTCAGATGATGCGAGCTATGAAAAAATGATCAACAACGTTCAAGAAATCCGGGCTCGCAGCGGGCCTGTTATGGTGGTTACTTTTTGCGGCGATACCCAGGCCAGCAAATATGCCGAGCACGTTTTTCGCGTTCCTCGCACCCACGAGCTGCTGCAGCCCATTCTCACCGTGATCCCATTGCAACTATTTGCCTATTATTGTGCAAGATTCCGCGGCTGTGAAATCGATAAGCCGCGAAATTTGGCAAAAAGTGTCACGGTTGAATAACAGTTTGTGCAGCTGAATACCCCATGTTTTCGGGCCTTAAGCAGAGAATGGGCAAAATTTTTCTTATGAGCCACAAATCCAACCTAGAATCTTATGGCCCTTTTCATTACAATGGGGACCGTTTGTTGATGACAATGAAGGCATCATTCGGGTCTAGGACTGTGGGCCACAAATTTTTTTGTTTTACGAGGCCATTAGCTCTAGGTTTCAATGGCTAAAGCTTGGCTTGGATTGGGTGACATATCCATGAAGTACGGAAAAAAGATGATAAGCGTATTTGCTACGCTCTTTGTATTAGGCGCGCTTGGTTTTTGGGTGTTTGGTCAAGAGGCACAGCCTCAACCTATCAAAGCTAACATTCCCATTGGGAAATATGCGCCAAAACAGCCGATCGATTACTCCCACCGTCTCCATGCCGGTGAGCTCCAGATCGACTGCCAATTTTGCCATACCTATGCGCGCAGATCTCGATCAGCAGGCATTCCGCCACTTGCGCAATGCATGGCATGTCACCAAGTTGTGGCAGCTGGCAAACCCAACATTCAAAAAATTGCTGAAGCATACAACAGTAAAAAACCCATCGAGTGGGTCAAGGTCCACGATCTTCCGGACTTTGTTTATTTCTCCCACAAACGCCATGTGTCCGCAGGGTTTGAATGTCAAACTTGCCATGGTCCTGTTGAGGAAATGGAAGTCCTTTACCGCGAAGCTCCCCTGACCATGGGCTGGTGTGTCGACTGTCACCGTGAGAATCTTGACAAGGAAGCTCCGGTTGACTGTTTGGCCTGTCACAAGTAACAGAGAGGTTAATTGATGGGTACGCAGATGAAAAGAAGAGATTTTCTGGCATTGATGGGACTCAGCGGTGCCACCGCCGCAACAGTTGGCTGCAGCGGCAGTGGTGTAGGTGATGAAACATGGAAGCCCTGGCTCGAACCAGTAGCCAACAGCATCCCTTACATCCCCACCTACTATGCGACAACCACCCGCGAATCAGATGGGTGTGGTTTGTGGGTAAAAGTCATCAATGGTCGAGCAGTCAAGGTGGAAGGCAATCCCAATCACCCGATAAACAGGGGATCCCTGACCGCTCGACAACAGTCGGTTATCCAGGGCCTATACAGCCCAGATCGAATTCAATCGCCATTAGCCAAAGGCAACCAAGAAGTCACAAGATCCACTGCACAGAAAATGCTTGTGGATGCGTTAACCCAACATCGCGGTGATAATATTTCGGCACTTACTGGGGTTACAACGGGAAGCGTTTACGAGCTATGGTCCCAGGCCATCGAATTGTCCGGCCAGGGCCGGTTAGTGCACTTTGATCCTAGTAGCCGAGCGGATATTGTTCTGGCAAGCGAGAAAGTGTTTGGGCAAGCAGCAGAACCCAAGTTTTCTCTCAAAGGATCTGATTTTCTCCTGTCACTTGGGGCAAACTTCCTTCAAACATGGGGAGATGTTACTGCCAATGCCCGTGAATACGCAGAAATCCGGACAGTAGATCACGGTAAGCGGGCGAAACACATTCAAATCGAGTCCAAAACCACCCTTTCTGGAGCAAGTGCAGACAAGGTGCTCATGCCCACTCCAGGCAGCGAGACAACTCTTGCCTTAGCCTTACTCCAGGCAATCACTGGAACGGGTGGCGTTTCACTTGATCAAGCGGAATCAGTCTCAGGAATCTCCAAAGACACACTCATCCACTTAGTTGAAGACCTAAAAAATGCAAAATCAGCTCTGGTCCTACCTGCAGAGACCCTCAGCATTGGCACTTATGGGTTAGAACATCACACAGCCGTCCTCATGTTGAACCAGGCCTTGGGTTCCGTTGGCAAACACATCAACTATGTGGCATCCAAACCTATTACACGGGTACCCTCTCACGAAACAGTGCTTAACCTGATTTCGGAGATGAAGGCCGGTCGTGTCAAAGTTTTAATTTTGAATGGCTGCAATCCGGCTTTCAACCTGCCCAACAGCATGGGCTTTGAAGAGGCCCTGGCGAACGTGCCTTTTAAAGTGTGCTTTACCGATCATATGAATGAAACAGCAGCGTTGGCCGACCTCATTATCCCTGTGACCCATGATCTGGAAAGCTGGGGCGAGGTGAACACTTACACCGGTATTGATATGCTCATGCAACCTGTCATGAAACCGCGTTGGAATGTTCAGCAAATGGAAGATCACCTGATTTTCATGATGAACGCTCTACAAGAAAATAGCGTCTCTCAAGCAACCTATCATGACTACCTGAAACAAAGCTGGACTTCACGATTTGCCGATGGTGCAGAGCCCGAGAAATTCTGGCGGGAATCGCTGAAAAACGGAGGCCGATTCTCAATTCCAGAGGGAGCGCCACCCGCAGGAACAACCGGTGTAGAGAGTAACTTCTTTGCAAACGTCAAAGCGCCCGCAGCCACTGAGCTCACACTTTTAGTGGGTACCAGCCCTAGATTTGGTGATGGTCATGCAACCAACCGCGGGTGGCTCCAGGAGCTGCCCGACAGCATGACAGGCGTCGTTTGGGATTCTTGGCTGGAAATGTCTTATCCCACCGCCGAATCCAGGAATATCGAGTACGGCGACGTTGTAGCAGTTGAAGCCAATGGCGTTCGCCTCGAGTTACCGGCAGTGCTCTCGGAAACCATCAAAGATGGCGTGCTTCACCTTGAGACCGGGCAAGGTCACACCCATTTTGCAAAAGCCTACAATCGCGGCGTCAACGCATATCAACTTTTCCCCAACGCGGCCAACTCAGGTCAGGTCCTGAGCCCAGGTACTCTGAAAGCCACGCTTTCTAAAACGGGTCGCAGGGAAAAAGTAGCGACCTTCCACGTGCCTCTTAAAGGCGACCGGATGAATACGCCTCAGACAAAGGTTTTCAAAGAGCAGCCTCGCTGGGACACAGATCCAACTCACGAACGGCATATCATGGAAACCATTTCCTTAAGCGCAATGAGTGGTGATCACGGTGAAGATTCCCATGGTGGTGGTCATGGTGGCGGCCATCATGGGCCAGTGGATTTGGAAAGCAAATTCCCGCTTCACAAAAATACCAACTTCTACCCTGATCGCTCTAAAGATCTCGTAGTGGTAGATCGGGATGAAACCTTTTACCAGTATTACAAGTGGGAATTAGCAATTGATCTCAATGCCTGCAATGGTTGTGGAAGCTGCGTTGTTGCCTGCTACTCCGAAAACAACCTTCCAGTTGTAGGTAAGGATCAAGTGGTAAAGGGACGGGAAATGGCGTGGATCCGCATCAACCGTTATTTAGGTTTTACCGAAAAAGACGGTCACGTAGAAACCAAAACTTACCACCTGCCAATGATGTGTCAACAATGCGGCAATGCCCCTTGCGAATCGGTTTGTCCCTCCCTTGCTACCTACCATAACAAAGAGGGACTTAACGCAATGGTTTACAACCGCTGCGTCGGCACGAGGTATTGTGCCAACAACTGCTCCTACAAAGTGCGGCGCTTTAACTGGTTCACCTGGGATTGGGAACAGAATCAAGAGTGGTACCAAAACCCTGCTGTTTCCGTTCGCGAAAAAGGCGTGATGGAAAAGTGTACATTCTGCGTTCAGCGTATTCGTGAAGGCAAAGATCATGCGCGTGACGAAGGCCGACTGGTTCGCGATGGCGAAATCCAAACAGCCTGTCAACAGGCATGTCCATCGAAGGCAATTACCTTCGGTAATATCCAAGATCACGAAAGTAAGATTTACAAACTCGCTCACGACAAGCGAGCTTACCGTGCTCTCGATGACCATATTGCAACCAAGCCTGGGGTATCCTACCTCAAAAGGGTTGTCCTCGAAGATCCGGAACATGCGTGATAAAGAAGGTCGGTTCAATTGAAAGAACTTAATTTTCCCTACAACGACATTACCCGAGACATTCTCAAAACCTTGGAAAAACCCTCGACTAGTTATGTCTTAATGATGGCATGTATTATCGGTGGTGTTTTACTTGGCGGCGTATGCTGGACCATTCAGTTACGCGAGGGAATGGGGGTCGCAGGCCTTAACCATCCCGTTGGTTGGGGTGTTTATATTACTGACTTCGTTTTCTGGGTTGGTATCGGTCACGCGGGAACACTAATCTCCGCAATCCTTTTCTTGTTCAGGGCAAGATGGCGTAACGCCATTTTCCGCAGCGCAGAAGCCATGACCATCTTTGCGGTAATGACTGCGGGCTTGTTCCCCATTATCCACGTCGGCCGGGCCTGGGTTGCATGGTGGCTGGTACCCTATCCCAATCAGCGAATGCTCTGGGTGAACTTTCGCTCCCCTTTGCTCTGGGACGTATTTGCTGTTAGTACTTACTTTTCCGTTTCGGCCATCTTCTTCTGCATTGGTCTGATTCCTGATATCGCAGCCATTCGGGACCGTGCAAAAGGGTTGCGCAGAAAAATCTACGGATTCCTTTCTGTAGGTTGGGACAGTTCAAACCACCAATGGCGCCACTACATGGCCGGCTATGGCTTTTTCGCAGCCCTGGCAACGCCCCTGGTGCTTTCAGTGCACTCTGTCGTTTCCTGGGACTTCGCGGTTTCAATCGTTCCAGGCTGGCACTCAACCATTTTTGCACCTTATTTTGTGGCCGGCGCGGTATTTTCAGGGATGGCAATGGTTATGACTATCCTCATCCCCTTCCGCAAAATCTTTAGTATTGAGAAATACCTTACGCTATGGCACTTTGACATGATGGCTCGATTGGTACTGCTCACCAGTAGTATTGTGACCTACAGCTATCTCACCGAATATTTCATCGCCTGGTACAGCGACGATAAGTTCGAACAGTTCATCTTTTGGGAAAGGGCATTTGGCAAATATGCCATCCCGTTCTGGGGAATGATTTTCTGTAACTGCATCGCCCCACTCCCTCTATGGTTCAAAAGCATCCGAACCAATCTCAAATGGGTGTTTGTCATTACGATCTTTATCAACATTGGGATGTGGTTTGAGCGCTTCAACATTATCGTCTCTTCATTAGCGCAGGAGTACGATCCCTATGCCTGGGGCTGGTACACGCCTTCCATAATTGAAGCAGGTATCACTTTGGGATCCTTCTGTTGGTTCTTTATGTGGTTCTTCCTGTTTATCAAGTTCTTCCCATCCATGGCGCTTACAGAAATGAAAGAATTGGCAACTCCCCCCATGAAAGGGAAAAAGCTAGCCGAGGAGGCAGCCTAGTATGAGTCAGCAAATTCCTGGCGTGCTGGGGGTCTTCTCCCATATGGACACGCTAATAGATGCAATTAAACATTTCAAAAAGAATGGACGCGAGGACCTGAAGGTTTTTAGTCCGGCTCCCCTTCACGATATCGAACATGCTCTGGATGAAAAAGTTAGCCCAGTCAGGCGCTTTACCTTGCTGGGAGGTTTTCTGGGGTGCACTCTGGGATACGTCTTTACATCTTTCACATCGCTTGATTGGGTGTTACCGACTTCAGGGAAACCCGTGGTATCTCCGGTGGCCTTTACCGTGATCGCCTTTGAGTTAACCATTCTGTTTGGTTCAATATTTACCCTTTTCGGCATCATTCTGAATGCAAAGCTCTTCCGCAAACGGAAGACCCTTTACGATGACCGCTTTACAGATGACAAATTCGGAATCTTCATTCCTTGCACTGGTGATGACGCAAAAGTTCTTGAAAAGGAATTGCGTTCCCAAGGTGCTGAGGAGGTAACTCATGGTTAACAAGAAACTTTTAATAACCCTGGGCATTCTGGTAGCGGTTGTATCTTTTACTGCTGCCTACAGACGCCCTTATGTTTGGTGGCCTGTCAATGACATGGCTGAGCAGCCAATTATCAAGCCCTATCACACCCATGGCTTGAGGGAGCCCGTAGAAGGGACTCAAGCAATTGATTCCTGGGAACCTGTGCCTGCTAAGCTAGAAGTTGCTCAAAACCTTCACCCAGACTTCACCAATCCCATCCCTGCGACTGCAGAATCTGTGGAAATGGGTGAGAAATTCTATGGAATTTACTGCATTTCTTGCCATGGTGTGGGTATGAAGCCCGACCCTGAGTTTCATTCCCCGG
>Ga0214472_10008052_pt1 | contig 11002 bp, 11 predicted proteins | sample RVTome_6_FD_207662 | JGI IMG/M metagenome (GOLD analysis project Ga0214472, IMG submission 207662) | Soil microbial communities from uranium-contaminated site in the Upper Colorado River Basin, Wyoming, United States - RVT140D175 | ecosystem: Environmental > Terrestrial > Soil > Contaminated >...
TGGGTTGGGGTCAAACCCGCCGGGGGGGGCGGGGGGGGGGGGGGGGGGGTACCGGCCCCCCCTACGGCGGAGGCGTCAGCCAATGTCATCGCATCCAGCAAATTGGAATCGGACTCGAGCTATGGCCAACGACAAATCCAACACAACAGAGGCTCCCGTAGCCATCGAGATCGTGCCGTTTGGATCGATATACATTTCGTCAGCGATCACGCTATGGGAGGCCACAGACCACATCGGTCTTAGCTCTGCTGACTCGCCAGAAGCACTCAGCAAATTTCTCGCCAACAACGCAGGCCTTAGCTTCTGCGCGACGGAGAACGCTCACCTCGTCGGAACCATACTATGTGGCACTGATGGGCGGCGTGGATACATACATCATCTCGCCGTCACAAAATGCTGCCGTGGCCATGGCATAGCTTCACGCCTACTTTCGCAATCCTTGCAAGCACTGGCGAGGATCGGCATTGCCAAGTGCCATGCATTCGTGTTTAACGACAATCCCTACGCCGAGCTATTCTGGCAGCCGAGTGGCTGGCAACTTCGGGAGGATCTGCTTGTTTACTCAAAACTCGTCCCCCGTGGCGCCTAACCAATGGCGATGCAGTGGACAGCAACAACCGTCACAGAAATTGCATTCGCGATTTCCGCGCCGGTTGCCGCCGCCACTGATCGCTGACGTTTGGGCTGCTTGAAAGCGCTAAGGCATCGTCCAATCCGTGAGAGTACCGAACGCCGATTTCGCGGTAGTCGAGGAGCGGAAAGTCAAGGATTACCCGCTCTCTTCGAGCCATCCTGTCGGCCGGTACAAGGCGCGATTCTTCGGGAATCTCGGCTATGACCTGGACGGCTGGAGACGGCTGGCGTCGGACCGTCGAGCGATTCTGGCAAACGAAGTATCGGAGAGCGTTGAGATCGATTACGGCACGAAGTATGTGGTGCCAGGTCAACTGATGGGCGCAGGCGGCACGACTACATGCATTCTCACTGCTTGGGTTATCCCGACGGACGAGAATGTTCCTCGGCTCGTGACAGCATATCCGGGAGAGCGCGATGAAAATTGAAGTCCTGGATACCGTTGCCCTGAAGAAGGACCTTCCGGTGATGCAGCCTGGGCGAGCGCAGCCCAACAAGGCGCTCCAAGCGACGCCCGACATGGCGTCGGCGGCCCGCGGCCGTTCATGCGCTGCTGGCGGCGCGACGCTCAGCTAAACGTTGCTGAAAAAGTCAAAGAAGCATTAGCTGGAGCGGCTGAAATCATAAGGAGCAGCGAAGCATGGCGCACAGCAAGGTCAGGCTCCCCATCAAGGTAATCGCCGGATCATCTCGCAGCGGCATCGCAGGCTGGCTCGGCGAAGTGTTGCGCGTGCGCGTGACAGCACCGGCCGAACGCGGCCAGGCAAACGTCGCCGTGGAGGCTCTCTTGCGCGAGGCATTCGGGTTGCCGGCTGGTGGGGTCAAGATCGTCTCCGGCGGTTCGTCGCCTCGAAAGATGGTTGAGATCATCGGTCTATCCAAATCGGAGATCCGTCGGAGAGTCCCAGGTGCCGCCGCCTGACATGAAGTTGAAGCTGAGCATGGAATCTGTCATGTCGAAGGTGTCGGAAGCGTGGTAACGCAGATGGACAAGGTGGTGGTTCGCGGCCAACTTGACGACCGGGACGACCGATTGGAGGACCTTCATTCGCAACAAGCGCGCATCCGGGCGAACCAAGTATCTCGCCGACATTGAAGCCTCGGGGGAGAAATAGGTGCCAGGCTCGCCGAACAATGCGCTCCAGGCGACGCCGGCATCGGTGTTGCCGGCCTTCGGCCGTTCAAGTGCTTGCGGCGGCGCGCTTGAGCGCAAGCGTTTCCGCGGCGATAATCGTAGCCTGCAGGCGCAGGTCCCGCCTTCACTGGCAGATACCTGCCAGCCCCGCCAGTATCGGAGAAGACGGGACGGAACACTTGTAAACCGCAGCGAGCGGACGCGGACGAGCGAACCAGCGCTTCGCGGGACGGGGTGGTGGCGCGCCGCTCCTACGGCGGAGGCTGCATCGATGAGCGAAAAGCAGCACTGGGAGCGCGTTTACACCACCGGAGCACCGGACACGCTCGGTTGGTACAAGAGCCATCTGGAAACGCCTTTGGCCTGGATAGACGAACTCGCACTGTCCGTAGAAAGTCCTGTTATGGACGCGGGCGGCGGCGCCTCAACCCTCGTGGATGACCTTCTGAAGCGCGGCTACGAGGACATCACGGTTCTGGATATCTCTTCAACCGCTCTCGCCATTGCACGAGAGCGCCTTGGGTCAGGGGCCAGCCTGGTCTCGTGGGTCGAAGGTGACATCACGTCCGTGGAGCTTCCGCGACACCGATTTGCTCTGTGGCATGACCGCGCGGTCTTCCACTTTCTGACAACTGCAAGTCAACGGCACAAGTACGTCCAGCAACTGCGAAACGCGCTGTGGCCGGACGGTTATCTCATTCTAGGTGTGTTCTCACACGAGGCGCCGCCCAAGTGCAGCGGTCTGCCGGTTCAGAGATATGGTCCAGACGATTTGCTGAAGGTCCTCGGGTCGGATTGGATCATGCTTCGCACGGCTCGCGAACTGCACGTAACCCCGAGTGGAGTAGAGCAAATGTACTTGTACTGTCAGCTGCGGCATGCAGACTGACCACGCGCTCGAGGCGGGCGCTTCGCGCCCTCGGACCGGCGAGCGGCCGCGCCGGCCGCCAGGCGCCATCGTCAAGGCTGCCGGTAGCACTGGACGATGAAGACAACGGCCTGGTTCGACTCGATGCGCGCAAGGCCAGGTCGAAGGAATTGCGGCATGACGCTTCCAGTGCGCACCCCTTCGGGCGCTGGACCGCCGCTACGCTACGCTGCGCGGCGACCGTTGAAGCGGGCCGTCGGGCTGCTTGAAAGCGGGAAGGCATCGAACGAGTGGCTTTCCAGGCAAGTAATTCCGCTCGCCCGTCGCGGCCGGCCCGCATGAGTCTCCGGCAGCGGTCATCCGCCGCGTGTTCCACTGACATCCACCCCGTAGCGATCACAAAGGAGGGCGTATGAAGACCGAACTGTTTTATCTGACCCTGGTCACGGTGTTGACCGGATTGCTGTGGATTCCTTACATTCTGGACCGGATCGCAACCTCGGGCCTGTCGGAGGCGGTGAGCTATCCGGCGAATCCGAAGCCGCAATCCGGCTGGGCCATCCGGCTGATGAAGGCGCACGTGAACGCAGTCGAGAATCTGGTCGTGTTCGCGGCTCTGGTGCTGGTCGCGAATGCCGCCGGCGTCAGCAACAGCGCAACGACCGGTGCGTGCATGGTGTTTTTCTGGGCGCGAGCAGTCCATGCAGTTGCTTACACGTTTGCCGTTCCCTGGGTGCGCACGCTCTCGTTTGCGGTGGGTTTCTTCGCCCAGGCAACGCTTGCATGGCAACTGCTGATGTGATGGTGGACGTGCTGCCCGGCGCCTGCACCCGTTTCCGTCGTGGACACGAGTCGCAAGTCGCACGGGTCGGCTCGTCGACCACGTCAAGGTGACTGTCGCAGGACGCCCACATGTCGTTCAACGAACTCGAATTGAGGCGGATCGATGCCTTGGTCGGGGCGCTTTGCCGCGAACGGTCCCCACAGCAGTACGCCGCCCGCTGCGGATCGGCTTGATCTCCGACACGCACGGTCTGCTGCGCGAGGAGGCCAGCGCATTCCTGCGCGGTTGCGATCACATCATCCACGGCGGCGACATCGGGCGCGCGGGGATCCTCGACGAGCTGGCCGCGATCGCGCCGGTGACCGCGGTGCGCGGCAACATCGACACGGCGCCGTGGGCGCGGCAGGTGAACGAGATCGAGTTTGTGACGCTCGGCACGGTGTGCGTGTACGTGCTGCACGATCTCGCGCAGCTCGACATCGACCCCGCGGCGGCCGGCGTGCAGGTCGTGGTGTCGGGTCATTCGCACGCGCCGTGCATCGCCGAACGCGGCGGCGTGCTGTACGTCAATCCCGGCAGTGCCGGCCCGCGCCGTTTCAAGCTGCCGATTGCGGCCGGCGAACTCGCGATCGCGGGCGATGGCGAGGTCGCGGCCCGCACGGTCGAGTTGCCGGTGCAAGCAGCCCTGCGATCGCGATGATCCCCGAGCGTCGTCGCGCGCCGCGGTGCGGGCGTTCCACGCAGCCGCGCTGCGCTGCGGCGGTCCCTGCGACGGCCCGCCCGGGCTGCGTGCGCGTTATCATCCTGCCTACTACGCGGCGTTCGTCCTGGACCCGCACGGCAATCGCCTCGAGGCCGTGTGCCATGTCCCGGACGCGAGATCACCGTGAACCAGTTCCTCGAGGCAATGCGGACGGGCTGTCGGCGCCGTGCCGATGCCGCCGCTGATGCATGCCGGCCGCGTGCCGGCATGCTCTGACGAAGGAGGCCGCTACGATGAAATTTCTGATCCCGGTGCTGCTAGTCGCCGGTTCCATGTCCGTGTCGGCACAAACGCTGGTGACCGTGCACGCCGTGAGTGAGCAAGGTGTGGGCGAAGAGATAGGAACGATCGAAATCACTCTGTCGAACCACGGCCTGGTGTTCACGCCGGCGCTGCAAGGGCTCACGCTTGGCCTGCACGGCTTTCATCTGCACCAGAACGCGAGCTGCGAGCCGAAGGAGAAGGACGGCAAGATGGTCGCGGCGCTCGCCGCGGGCGGTCATTACGACCCGCAGGTCACGAATCTGCACGGTGCGCCATGGGGCGAGGGGCACCTGGGCGATCTGCCGCCGCTGTTCGTCGACGCGAGCGGTGCCGCCACGCAGCCGGTGCTCGCGCCGCGGCTGAAGGTCGATGACCTGACCGGGCGGGCCCTCGTGATTCATGCCGGAGGCGACAATCACGCCGATCAGCCGGCGCCGCTGGGCGGCGGCGGTGCGCGGGTCGCGTGCGGCGTGCTGCCCTGATCACGGCGCGCCGCTGACAGCGCGCCGGCCGACCCGGCACGCAACTCACATCCTAGCGTGGCAAGAACGTGCGGCGTGACGGCGCAGCCGTGCCGCGGCAACGCGCTGCCATCGATTGCGCCGCTGCACGCGCGACGGCGGCCGTTTACAATCGGCCCCCGCTGTTATCTCCCCCACCCGCGAGAAAGGATTCATGCCCGCGCACATGCCCAAGGACATCGACGACGCGATCATCAGCCGCCAGAGCGTGCGTGCATTCACCGACGAGCCGGTCTCGCAGCAGATGTTGTACCACCTGCTCGACGTCGCGCGCTACGCGCCCAGCGGCACCAACACCCAGCCGTGGCACGCCTATGCGCTGGGCGGTGCGGTCAAGGCGGCGCTGAGTGCGGAGATCCTCGCCGACTACCACGCCAATGGTGAGCGCAGCGCGCGCGAGTACGACTACTACCCCACGCAGTGGTTCGAGCCCTTCCTGGGCCGGCGCCGCGCCTGCGGCTGGGGGCTGTACGGCGCGATGGGCATCACGCGCGAGGACAAGGCGCTGATGCACGAGCAGCGCGGGCGCAACTACGTGTTCTTCGGTGCGCCGGTGGGCTTCATCTTCACGATCAACCGCCGCTTGAACGTCGGGAGCTGGATGGATCTGGGGATGTTCCTGCAGAACATCATGGTCGCGGCCCGCGCCGAGGGCTTGCACACCTGCGCGCAGGCCTCGTTCGCGAACTATCCGGACATCGTGCGCAAGCACCTGGACATCCCGCAACAGCAGATGGTGGTGTGCGGCATGGCGGTCGGCTACGGTGACATGACGGTGCCCGAGAACGTGTGGCGCACCGAACGCGAGCCGGTGGAGGCATTCACCCGCTTCCTCGGCTTCGACGGGTAGCCGGCAGATGGAACTGGACCCGCCGCGCGGCGTCACCGAGACGCCGGCCGATTACGAGGCGCGCGTGCACGCGCTGGCACGCCCGCGACGCACGCCGATGGACCAGGGCACGATGGCCTGGCACGTGTGGGGCGAGGACGCGGCGCCGCCGCTGGTGCTGCTGCACGGCGGCTTCGGTTCCTGGCGCCACTGGATCCTCAACGTGGTGCCGCTGTCGCGGCACTACCGCGTGCTGTGCGCCGATCTGCCGGGGCTGGGCGATTCCGATCCGCTGCCCGGCGAGTACACCGTCGACAACATCGCACGTGCGGTGCTGCAGGGCATCGATCATCTGCTCGGCGATGCGCGCTTTCGCATCACCGGCTTTTCCTTCGGCGGCATCATCACCAGCCACGTCGGCCCGCTCGCCGGCGCGCGCATCGATCGCCTGGTCACGGTCGCGCCCGGCGCGCTGGGTCTGACCAGCCGCCGCCCGGAACTGGTCAGCCTGGTCGCGCGCCGCGATCCCCAGGCGGTGCTGGACACGCACCGCGAGAACCTGGCCCGGTTGATGATCAAGGATCCGGCGCGCATCGACGACCTGGCCTTGCACCTGCAGGTCGAGACGGTGCGCCGCGCGCGCGCACGCAGCGGCAGCATCCCGTGGACGGATGCCAGCGCACGTGCACTGGCGCGCTGCGAGTGCCCGGTCGCGGGGATCTGGGGCGAGCGCGACCTGATCGCAGAGCAGCACATGCACGAGCGCGTGGCGCTGTTCCAGCGCCTGCAGCCCGGCTGCCCGTTCGAGATCATCGAAGGCGCCGGACACTGGGTGATGTACGAGCGCCCCGATCGCTTCAACCCGCTGCTGCTGGACATCCTGGCGCGCTGAGCGCGCGGCCGGGCGGGGCGTTGCGGCACCCCGCCGCGCCGAGCTCGTCCCCGACCCGGGCGCGACGCGGCGTGCGAGCGCTCCGCGACGCGCCGTCCGGACACCGCGGATCGCAGTAGGCTTGCAGGCGCAGCCCCCTGACCGAGACCGTGCCGTGCGCAAAGCCCAGCCGCAACCGAGCAGCCCCGGATCGTCGTCGTTTCCCCGCAGCGTCCGCATCGGCGCGCTGTTCGGGGTCGATATCCATCTCGATGCCAGCGTCGTGGTCATCTTCGTGCTGGTGGTCTGGGTCCTGGGCGCCAACGTGTTCCCGTCGTGGCATCCGCAGTGGAGCGGCGCGCTGAACTGGACCACCAGTCTGCTGGCCGGCATCGCATTCTTCGTCTCGCTGCTGCTGCACGAACTGGCGCACTCGCTGATGGCGCGCCGCCTCGGCGTGCCGGTGCCGCGCATCACCTTGTTCATGCTCGGCGGCGTGTCGGAGATGCAGGACGAGCCGGCCAATCCGAAGCAGGAGTTCTGGATCGCGATCGTCGGCCCGGCGACGAGCGCAGGACTGGGCGTGCTGTTCACCGCGCTGGCGAGCACGCTGTCAGGTGCCGATTTCGCGCAGCGGCTGGCGCAGGAGCAGGCCGATGCGCTGGCGTCGCTGGCACCGCTGCCGACCCTGCTGTTCTGGCTCGGCTCGATCAACTTCGTGCTCGCGGTGTTCAACATGCTGCCGGGGTTCCCGCTCGACGGCGGCCGCGTGCTGCGCGCCGCGGTCTGGTGGTACACCGGCAACCTGGAGAAGGCCACGCGCTGGGCTGCCGCGGGCGGCCGGGGCTTCGGCTGGGCGCTCGTGCTGCTGGGCGTGTTCCAGGTGCTCGGCGGTGCGCTGCAGGGGCTGTGGCTGGTCCTGATCGGCTGGTTCATCATCAGCGCCGCCTCCGGCAGCTACAGCCAGCTCATGATGCGCCGGGCCCTGCAAGGCTGCCGCGTGGCCGACGTGATGCGCACGCATTTCGAGACCGTGGACGCGGATCTGACGGTCGCGGGCTTCGTCGATGACTTCCTGCTCAAGAGCAGCCAGCGGCTGTGGCCGGTGACCTCGCACGGCCGGCTGGCCGGCTTCGCGAGTCTGGTCGAGATCCGCGACATCGCGCCCGAGGATCGCGGCCGGCGGCTTCGCGACGTGATGCGCACCGAACTGGACGATCTGACGCTGCAGGCCGATGCCGATGCGATGCAGGCGACGCAACGCCTGGCGTTGCGCACGACGCCGATGGCGGTGGTGCGCGGCGATCAGGTGGTGGGTCTGCTCTCGCAGGAGGACCTGATGAAGTGGCTGACGCTGCACGGTCGCTGACGGCGGCGAACCGGAGGTCGGTGACGGGCGCGGGCGGGCCATCGCCGATCGGCGCAGGCGGCGGCGTCGCGTGACACGGCGGTGCGAGGTGCGATAGCGTTCGACCATGATCCGTGTCGCATTCGACATCGGCGGCACCTTCACCGACTGCGTACTGCACGATGCGGCGAGCGGCCTGGTGCATGCGCTCAAACAGCCGACCACGCCCGCCGACCCGGCACAAGGCGTGTTGCACGGGCTGGTCGCGTTGCTGGCCCGGGCCGGGCTCGCAGCGCAGGCGATCGGCACGGTGCTGCACGCGACCACGATCGCGACCAACGCGGTGCTCGAGCGCAAGGGTGCGCGGTGCGCGCTGATCACCACGCGCGGTTTTCGCGACGTGCTGATCATCGGCCGCCAGAAGCGCTACGAGACCTACGATCTGTACATCGACAAGCCGGTGCCGCTGATCGCGCGCCGCCACATTCACGAGGTGGACGAGCGAACCGCTGCCGACGGTGAGGTGATCGAAGCGCTGGACGAGGCCTCGGTGGACGCGGCGATCGACGCCGCGCTCGCGAACGGCGCCGAGTCGATCGCGGTTTGCCTGCTGCACGCCTACGCCAATCCGGCGCATGAGCAGGCAATCGCGCACCGCCTCGCCGAGCGCGCGCCGCACCTGCTGGTCTCGCTGTCGTGCGAGGTCTCGCCGAAGTATCGCGAGTACGAGCGCACCAACACCACGGTCGCGAACGCCTACGTGCGCCCGGTCGTGGATCGCTACCTCGGCCGGCTCGACGAGGCGCTCAAGCAGCGCGCGGTGCTGCCTGAGCTGTTCATCATGCAGTCCAACGGCGGGCTGGCCTCGCCGGGGCTGGCGCGCCGCCACCCGGTGCGCATCCTCGAATCGGGCCCGGCGGCCGGCGTGCTGATGGCGAGCATGATCGGCGCCGCGGTCGGCGCGCGGCACGTGATCACCTTCGACATGGGCGGCACCACCGCGAAACTGGGTGCGGTGGACGACGGCCAGCCGGCGATCGCGCCCAGCTTCGAGGTCGACCTGGTGCGCTCGCGCAAAGGCAGCGGGCTGCCGATCAGCGTGCCGGCGGTGGAACTGCTCGAGATCGGCGCCGGCGGCGGTTCGATCGCGAGTCTGGACATGGGCTTGATCGCGGTCGGCCCGCACAGCGCCGGTGCCGATCCCGGGCCCATCTGCTACGGTCGCGGCGGGACGCAAGCAACCGTAACGGATGCCAACGTGGTGCTGGGCTACATCGATCCGGACGGCTTCAACGGCGGCGCGATGCGCCTGGATGCCGACGCGGCCGCGCAGGGGATCCGCGAGCAGGTCGCCGCGCCGCTCGGACTGGACGTCGCGCAGGCCGCCTGGGGCGTGCACCTGGTCGCGACCGGCAACATGGAGCACGCGATGCGCCTGGTCTCGGTCGAGCGCGGCCGCGACCCGCGCAAGTACGCGCTGGTGGCCTTCGGCGGTGCCGGCCCGCTGCATGCGGCGCGCCTGGCGCGCGCGATCGGCATCCCGCGTGTGATCGTGCCGGCCGCGGCCGGGGTCGGTTCCGCGCTCGGTCTGCTGCGCGCCGAGCCGCGCATCGATGTCGGCACGACGCGCGTGCTGCGCCTGGAGACGGGTGCGCACGCGCACATCGTCGCCTTGTACGAGCACCTGGAACAGCGCGCGCGGGCCGAACTCGGGTTGCTCGGCGGCGATCAAGCTGCGCTACGCTGGTCGCGCTATGCGTACATGCGCTTCGCGGGCCAGGGTTTCGAACTGCACGTGGATTTGCCGGCCGGACCGATCGGCGCGGACTACGCGCAGCAGGCCGCGCGCGCGTTCCGCGATGCGTACGAGCGCAAGCATAACTTTCGCGACGACGCCGCCGCCATCGAAGCGGTGGACTGGGCGCTGGTCGCGACGCTGCCGCGTGCGGATGCGCAACGCTGGACCTTCGCCGGCGCGCCGCCGCGCCCGGCGCGGCGGCGGCGCGCGTGGTTTCCCGAGACCGGCGGCTACGTCGACGTGGCGGTGCTCGGTCGCGCGGCGCTCGCCGAGGCCGGCGCCATCACCGGGCCGGCGATCATCGAGGATGCCGATTCGTCGACCGTGGTGCTGCCGGGCGATGACGCGCGCATCGACGCGCACGGACACGTGATCATCACGATCGCAGCCGAGGCGAGGGCATGAGCAACCGCGACATCGATCCGCTCACGTTGACCGTGATCTGGAAGAGCGTGCTCTCGATTGCGGAGGAACTGGGGGTCACGCTGCGCCACACCGCGTTCTCCGAAGGCGTGCGCGAGGGCGACGACTTCTCCACCGCACTGTTCGACGCGCGCGGGCGCATGGTCTCGCAGGGGCCGTTCAGCCCCGGTCATCTCGGCTCCTTCCCGTACGTGGTCAAGGCGGTGCTGGCGGACTGGTATCCGGCGCACGCGCTGCGCCCGGGCGATGCAATCCTGCTCAATGATTCGCTGCTCGGCTCGGGGCACTTCCCGGACACCTTTCAGATCCTGCCGGTGTTCGTCGACGCCGTGCTGGTCGGCTTCGTGTGCAACTCCGCGCATCAGGTCGACATGGGCGGCGCCGCGCCCGGCTCGCAGAAGGTGCACGGCGTCACCGAGGCCTACCAGGAAGGCCTGCGCATCCTGCCGGTGCGCTTCGCGCGCGAGGGCGTGATCGACGAGGACGTGTTGCGGCTGGTGCTGGGCAACGTGCGCATGCCCGACAAGGTGCGCGGCGATCTGATGGCGCAGCACAGCGCCAACCGCGCCGCGGCGCGGCGCCTCGAGCAGTTGTTCCGCGAGCACGGCACCGCGCGCATCGAGCACGCCTACGACATCATCATGCAGCGCTCCGAAGCGGCGATGCGCGCCGAGCTCGCGAAGGTGCCGGCCGGCACCTACAGCTTCGAGGATCATCTCGACGACTACGGCCCGGACACGCCGCCGGTGCGCATTGCGGGGGGCG
>Ga0214472_10008053_pt1 | contig 11002 bp, 8 predicted proteins | sample RVTome_6_FD_207662 | JGI IMG/M metagenome (GOLD analysis project Ga0214472, IMG submission 207662) | Soil microbial communities from uranium-contaminated site in the Upper Colorado River Basin, Wyoming, United States - RVT140D175 | ecosystem: Environmental > Terrestrial > Soil > Contaminated >...
CCGTGCCACCATTTTGTGGACGTGCACGGCCCCGTGAAGCCCTGCCGCGATCAGCGCGAATCGGGACAACACTGTCGCCACCGCCGCGCCGGTCACGCCGAGATCGAAGCCGAAGATCAAGAGGGGGTCGAGCAACGCCGATGCTGCGCCGCCGAGCAGGGTGACATACATGGCCCGCCGGGCGTCGCCGACGGCGCGCAGGATGCCGGACAGGCACATGCCGGCCCCGAGCAGCGGCATCGAGGGCACCACGATGGTCAGAAATCCATGGGCCACGCTTTTCGTTTCGCCTTTGGCGCCCAAAACGGTCAGGATCGGGTCGAGCAGGGGCATGAGAATCGCCACCCCGAAAACGGTGAAGGCGAGCATGAAACCGAGAGACGAGCCGGCCAGGCGGCGCGCCAGAACGCGGTCGCCCGCGCCGAGCGCCCGCGACACCAGGGCGGTGGCGGCGATGGTCACGCCGATGCACAGCGAAATGTTGAAGAACAGGATCGTGCCGGCATAGCCGATCGCCGCGGCGAGAATGTCCTTACCCAGAAGCGAAATGTAGAACAGGTTGGCGAGATCGACGACGAACAGCGCCATCAGCCCGAGACTCGCGGTTGCCGTCATGGTGATGACGTGACGCATGGTCGACCCTTCGACGAATTTCGCTTGCGTCTCTGTTTGCGCCATGGTCGGTCGGAATCCTGTCTGGAGGCTTCGTGAACTATCTGGACCCGGCCGTTCCATACCACCGGCGCCCAGTCGAGAATTGGTATAACCTGGACAGGAATCAGATCCCGGCCGGACCCGGACGTCTCGCCCGGCCCGCGGTCTGCGTCGCGTTCCCGAGCCCGGGGTTAACCGGTTTCCTCCGGGGAGCGCGGGGTCCGGGCATGCAATTTGTCCTGGCCGGCATACAGGCCTTCCTTGATCTGGATGGAAAGCCGTTCCGCGTCGCGAACCCGCACATCGTCTTCGATCATGGCGATCCGGTCGTGGGGAATGCCCAGTCGGCCGAGCGCGGCGCGGCCGAAGACAATGCCGGATTCGAAGGTTTCCCGGATCTGGAAATCCACGCCGATCTTGACCAGATCGATCGCATGCTCGTGGTCCGTGGCGCGGCAGAACAGGGCGGCGTTGGGAAATTCCCGGCGGATCAGTTCGATGGCCTTGCTCATCACCGCTTCGTTTTCGATGCACAGGGCGATCAGACTTGCTTCGTCCGCCCCGGCGGCGCGCAATACGTCGGTGCGGGTGGCATCGCCGAAATACACCTTGTAGCCATGGCGGCCGGCATAGGCGATGCGGTTCGGCGACCGGTCGATGGCGGTGATCGCGATGCCTTCCGCGGTCAGCATCTGGGCCGCCACCATACCGAAACGGCCGAAACCGATGATCAGCACTCTCGCATTGGCTTCTTCGAAACTTTCGACAATGTCCGCATCGACGCCTTTGCGACGCAGCCGGTTGGCGACGAAATCATAGCCGATACCCAGGAGCGGCGTCGCCGCCATGGTGACGATGACGACGGCGGCGAAGATGTTTCCCTCAAGCGATGTGATCAGCTTGGCCGCTGCCGCGGAACCGAGCAGCACGAAGGCGAATTCGCCGCATTGCGGCAAGGTTACGGCGATGCGCAGACTGTCCGCGTTCGACGAGCCGAACAGCCGCGCCAGCCCCCACAGCACCAGCGCCTTGATGGCCAGCACGAGCAGGGAGATTTCGAGAATGACGAGCCAGGCCCGGGAAAATACCGTAAGGTCCAGGCTCATGCCGACAGCCATGAAGAACAGGCCCATCAGAATCGAGCGAAACGGTTCGATTTCCGCCTCGAACGTATGCCGGAAGGAAGATTCCGCCAGCATGACGCCGGCCAGAAACGCGCCGAGCGCCATGGACAGTCCGGCTGCATTCATCAGCCCGGCGCTGCCCAGAACGATGAACAAAGCCGCCGCGGACAGCACTTCGCGCGCACCGTATTTCGACAGGGCCGAAAGCACCGGCGTCAGCACATAGCGTCCGATCAGCACCACCACCGCCACAGCGCTCATCACGACGAGAACCTTTCCGCCGACACCCGACGCATCGATCGAGTCCACATCGGCGGAAAGCAGGCCGACCAGCGCCAGCAGGGGCACGATCGCCATGTCCTGAAACAACAGGATCCCCAGCGACCGCTGACCGTAGGGACTCGACAATTGACCGCGCTCCTGGAGAATTTGCAGGGCGAAGGCGGTCGACGACAGGGCGAAGCCGAAGCCGGCGACGAAGGCAACGGAAAACCCGATATTTCCCGCCATGCCGGCGCCCATCAGGATCAAGCCGGTCAAAAGCACCTGCAGGCCGCCAAGCACGAAAATGTCGCGCTTCATCATCCACAGCCGCGCCGGCTGCAGTTCCAGACCGATGACGAACAGGAGAAAGACGACTCCCAGTTCTCCGACGTGCAAAATGGTATCGGTGTCGGAGACCAGTCCGATGACATGCGGCCCGATCACGACGCCGGCCGCCAGATAGCCCAGGATCGAACCAAAGCCGATGGCTTTGAAAAGCGGAACGGCGGCGATCGCGGCGCCGAGGAACACGATCGCCTCGGTGATAAACCCGGTCGAAGCGACTGTCGTCATGCCCTGGTCTGTCCGATCCTGTCCATCATGCGCCCGCTCATGGCTCGATTCGGTGGTGAATCGAGTGCGCTTTAGCCTAAATTGCTTCCGTTACAACACAAAGCTGTTTGATAATCCGGCGGCAATTCAGCGGTCTTCCGCCGGTGTGCTGCGCCGACAAGAGGCATGATCGGCGCCCTTGCCGCCTGACGAATTCTTTTTGAGCTTGACCTCATGCGACAAATGCCGTACATCTGCGACATCAATCACAGAACGCCTCTCGCCATGAAACCGTCTCCAACCGAATTGCCACTGTTGAAAGCGCTGTGGTCGCATCGCGAACTGAGCGCCCGCGAATTGCATGAGCACGTCGCCGGCCAACTCGGCTGGTCCCTGTCGTCAACCCGCAAGACCCTCGATCGGATGCTCGACAAGGGCTTGGTGACGACCGAGGAGCGTCACGGAGTGAAACTCTACCGGGCCGGCGTGGAGAAGGTCACGACCCTGGCGGGGCTTACCCGGCAATTCGTTCGCGCGGTACTTGAAATCGACGGTCCGTTGCCTGCCTCCTCTTTTGGCGGCAGCAAAATCCTCACCTTGGACGAGTTGCAGGAATTGGAGCGGCTTCTGGACAAGGAGCCGGAAGAATGAGCCTCATCACACTGCTGGTTTTCTCGCTCGCCTGGGGCGGTCTGGTATGGTTGATCGCCGCGTTGGCGCTGCCCGAAACCGCATCCGACCGGCGCTGGCCCGCGGTCTTCCTGTCGCTGATCGCCGCCCTGGTCCTGCCAAGCCTGTTGGCGGGCCTTGGTCCGGCCCTGCCTGCGGCCGGGTCCCGGGGCGTGCTGCTTCTGGCCGGTGGCGCGGATCTTGGATTGGCAAAAGTCGCCGAATCCGTCCAGCGTCTGAGCGCCGGCTCCAATGGGCAGGGCATGGCCTTGGCGATCCAAGCCGTCACTGTGCTCTACTGTGCGGGCCTGTTGCTGCATCTGTTCCTGGGCCTGCGCGCTCGCCGCTTTCTTGCCCGTTGCGTTGAAAATGCGCGGCCTTTGGCCGGGGTGCGATCTCGTTGGCCGGTGCTTGAAACGGATAGGCCGGTCGTGCCCTTTGCGATTGGCGGCCTGCGGCCTGCAATCGTCCTTCCGGCCGAACTGGTGCGGCGCCTTCCGGAGGAGGACGTCGCCATGATCGTCGCCCATGAAGAGAACCATCAGCGCCATGGCGATCCGGGCGTTGCTTGCACCCTGACGATTGTCGTCGCGCTGTTCTGGTTCAATCCGTTTTTGCGGTCCCTGGTCGGGCGATGGCGCCATGCATGCGAATTGCGCGCCGACGCCTCCGTGCTCAATGGGGCGCAGTCTGATACCCGCCGCCGCTACGCGGGCGCTCTGCTGTCGGCGATGCGCCTTGCCGCCGAGTCCGGGCCGACCCTGTCCGTATCCTTTACATCTCGCAGCCTGAGGAGCCAGAAAATGCGTTTATCCGCCATTATGAACGACCGTTTCGAAAAGTCGGGACCTGGTTCGAACGGTCTTGCCGCGGCGTTCGGCCTTTGTCTGCTGACGCTGACCGGCTTTGCGGCGGCCCTTTCGGCGTCGTCCATGGATGCCGGCGCGGCTGAGGGGGACGGGCTGCAATCCATTGTTCCCGGCGGTCGTCTGGCCGTGCCCTACGGCGTCATACGCAAGGTCCGCGGTTTTCACCGGGGTGTGGACATCGCGGCGCCGAAGGGCGCGCCGATCATCGCGCCCGGCGATGCGCGCGTGCTCCAGGCGACCGATCGCTATCCGCGGTACGGCAAAACGGTGGTTCTGCAATTCGCCGGCGGACTGAGTGCCTGGTTCACCCATCTGGACGCCTATTCGGTGCGTTACGGCGACCGGATAAGCAAAGGCCAACGCTTTGCCACCGTCGGCGCTACGGGGTCCGCGAAAGTGCCCCATGTGCATCTCGAGGCGTATCAGGAGCCGGGCCACAAGCGCATCGACCCGGCAAGTGTATGGAATGGGTTGCGGCCATAAGGATTGCGGCCGCAAAGCTTGACTGTCGAAGCGCTTGCCGGGGGCGGGTCAACCGCCGCCGGACCGGGCGAGCATGGCCTCTACAGCGTCGGTCAAGGCATGGATTTCCACCAGCGCATTACCGCTCTTCGGCTTGCCGACGACGTTCTCGCAATAAAGCGCCCGATAACCGAAACCATAGTCCGAGGCGACGATCTCGTAGCAGGGATTGACGAGATTGAAATTGAAAATCTCGACCACGTCGAGCGGCGCGCCGCGCCGGAAGATCATATTGGTCAGGCCGGCGCCGTGGGGGCTGACCATGAAGCCGCATTTCGAAAAGGTTTCGATCTGCTTGTCGAGGCTGAGCGTTTGCGGATCGATGGTGCGGAATCCGAAGGCCGCCAGCGCGTCGGTGACCGCGTCCTCGTTTTGCAGCCGCCGGTCGTTTTCCGCCGATTTTCCCCGCGTCACGAACAGCCGGTCGCTGGACGCGGGATCGCTCGCATGGCCGAGGCGGTCGAGCACCCTGTCGCGATATGTCCGCCCGTGCAGCGGCGGGCGGATGGTGTAGAGCCGGTCCGTGGCGATGACTTCGTCCTCTTCCTGGATCACCACCGGCCGGTCGCGATACAGATTCAGTTCCAGGCTGCGTTTGATGAACGGCACCTCGGCCTGGCGGCGCGACAGAAGCAGCGGAATCCGTTCGGCAAGGCCGTGCAGATCGGCGATGACCGCCTTCGTCGCCACGAGTTGAAAATAGTGCCAGTAATTCGGTTCCGAACCGTGCCGCAGCGAGATCAGGTCGGGAAAGTGCCGTCCTTCGCCATCGTAGACGGTCCGGTAGCGCGGCACGCGCTCGCGCATGTAGAGATCCGTGGAATTCTTCAACAGGACATTGTCGTCGAACACGAGACCGCTGCCCGGACAGATTTTCAACCGACCGCGATATTCGTGAATCTCATAGGAGTCCGCACCGCCTTCGCTTCCGGGGAGGTGATGAACGACCCGCCGTTGCCGCCCGTCGATGCTGGGAAACAGAGTATCGTGATAGGCGCTCCGCAGCACGCGCGAAAACGCGTTGAACCGCAGGCGAATTCGGGAGGTTTCGTAGGATCGCCGCATGGTCCGTCCATAGATCGGGTTCGCAAGCGCCATCCGCGGATTGCGCGCCAAGGTTCAATCCGGTGCGAAAGGGCGTCAGGCGGCCGTGCCGCCGACGGTCAGCCGGTCGATGCGCATGGTCGGTTGTCCGACGCCGACCGGCACGCCCTGGCCGTTCTTGCCGCAGGTGCCGATGCCGGGATCGAGCTTCATGTCGTTGCCGATCATGGGAACCCGCGTCAGCGCGTCCGGTCCGTTGCCGATCAGCATGGCGCCTTTCACCGGCGCGCCGATTTTTCCGTTTTCGATCCGGTAGGCTTCCGTGCAGGAAAACACGAATTTACCCGACGTGATATCGACCTGGCCGCCGCCGAAGGCAACCGCGTAGAGGCCGTTTTTCACGGATCCGAGGATTTCTGCCGGATCGTGCGTGCCGGCCAGCATATAGGTATTGGTCATGCGCGGCATCGGGATATGCGCATAGGATTGCCGGCGGCCATTGCCGGTCGGATTCATGCCCATCAGCCGGGCGTTTTGCCGATCCTGCATGAAGCCGACCAGAATGCCGTCCTCGATCAGCATCGTGGAGGAGGTCGGCGTGCCTTCATCGTCGATGGAAAGCGAACCGCGGCGCTCGGCGATCGTGCCGTCGTCGACGATGGTGACGCCGGGCGAGGCGACCCGTTGGCCCATCAGACCGGCGAAGGCGGAGGTTTTCTTGCGGTTGAAATCGCCTTCCAGTCCGTGCCCGACCGCCTCGTGCAACAGGATTCCCGGCCAGCCCGGGCCGAGCACGACGTCCATTTCTCCGGCCGGCGCCGGCACCGCATCCAGATTGACCATGGCCTGGCGCAGGGCTTCGTCGACGCCGGCCCGCCATTGGTCGTCGCTGAGAAAGGTCTCGAATCCCTGTCGTCCGCCCGTGCCGAACGAGCCTGATTCCTGTTTTCCGTCCCGTTCCACGACGATGGAGACGCTGAAGCGGGTGAGCGGCCGGACATCGCGCAGGCGCTGCCCCTCCAGGCGAATGATATCCACGGACTGCCAATTGCAGGCGAGCGAAACGGATACCTGTTTGACATGCGCGTCGGCGCGCCGCGCATAGTCGTCGATGGATTGCAGCAGGCGCAGTTTTTCCTCGAAGCTCGGAGAGCCGATCGGGTTCTCGTCGCTGTACAGTTTGACGTTGGTCTTTTGCGGCCCCTCCGCGTAGACGCCGGTATGGCCGCGCGCCACCGCCGAAACCGCATCTGCGGCCCTTTGCATGGCCGCGAGCGAAATTTCGCCCGAATGGGCATAGCCGGCCGCTTCGCCGGCCACCGCGCGCATGCCGAATCCCTGATCCGTGTCGAAAGACGCGGATTTCAAGCGGCCATTGTCCCAGGACAGGCTTTCCGATTGGCGGGTTTCGAGAAACAATTCGCCGTCATCCGCATTGGTCAGCGCTTCGGCAAGGACGCGTTCCGCGCCGGATTGCGAAATGTTTGCTTTGTCCAGCAGGTCGATCGTCATGACTGAGGCCGTTCTTTTTGCGTTTACGGCCGGTTCGATCCGAACCGGCGCGGAAGGGGGAGTTTGACGGCCCGGCGTCCCGCGGTCAATGGCGGCTCCGCCGGGCCGCCCGGGCCGGTCCGCGCGATACCGATTACGGCAGTGCGCTAAAGCCTTCGCCGAACCCGGCCAGCGAAATCGGAATGCCGATGCCTTCTTCCGGTGTCTGGAAGATAATGAAGGTGGCCATTTCCTTGGTGTTCAGTTTTTCCAAAAGCACGTCATCGAGAATGACTTCCGCGATGCAGCCGCTGATCGTGCACCGGACGAAGCCGGCGCGCCCGACATCTTCGTCATCGACGCGCAATCCGAGGCCGGCGGGCAGCAAGACGCCGAGCGGCGCCAGAACGCGCAGAATTTTCGCCTGCTTGTCGGCGGTCTTCAGCGCAATGACCGAAAGACCGACATTTTCCCGATCCTGGGCGGTGACGTTTTGAATGAGCGCGCATTGTTCTTCGCGCGCTCCGGGAGGCGTATCGCACCGCACTTGCCAGTCGCCGTGATTCGAGCGAACTTCCCCCTGGGCGGAGCCTGGCGTGGAATGGCCTGCCAAGACGGCGACAATCAAGGCGGCTACCGCTGCGCGTGCACGGAACATTGTGATTCGATCCTCGGCGATTAAAGGATAATCCTAACCAAGGAATTGGCGGTTTTGTCCAGACCTGTTCTAGGGAAAAGCGGAATTCGGCCGCCGATCCGCAACGATATTCGCGATTTGGCCTATGCTTTTTGTCGCAGTCGGCGGTTTAGAGCCGGTAAGTGCACTTTTGCCGCATGATAGGGACCATAGACCCATTGCGGCGGTTTGAGTGTTGTGTTTTTTGTGTCGCACGAGTGGATGGTCGTCACGTTTCGGGCTTTTTTCCGATTCCGTTTCGTGCGATCAGACGTGAGAAATGCGCGCGGCGCCTGTTGTGGCGGGCGCGACGGTCGGCGGAAAAATACGGAGCTGCACTTTGACGAACATCATGCCATTGACCCGCTGGAAGCTGGGCGCGACCGGCTTCGCGTCGGCGGTTCTCGCGTCCGCGACCAGCGCCAACGCAACCCAACCTGTCGATTGGCAGATGGGGCTGCAGCAGGCCGGGTCGGAAATAATGCACAAGATTGTGTGGTTCAACAATTTCACCCTGGTGATCATCACCGTGATCACGTTGTTCGTCCTTGGGTTGATGGCCTATTGCATCGTCAAATTCAACGAGAAGGCCAACCCGAATCCGACCAAGACGACCCACAACACGCTGATCGAAGTGGTCTGGACCGTCGTGCCGATCCTTGTTCTGGTCATCATCGCCATTCCGTCGTTCCGCCTGCTCTACGATCAATTGGAAGTGCCGCCGGCCGACCTCACGATCAAGGTCACCGGCTATCAATGGTATTGGGGCTACGAATATACCGATGAAGCCAATGGCGGCGTCTCGTTCGACAGCCTGCTTTTGACCGACCAGGCGGATATCGCGCAAAAGGCGTCTTCGCAGGGCGTGTCCATGGCGGACATGCCCCGGCTTCTGACCGTGGACAACGATCTCGTCGTGCCGGTCGGCAAAGTGGTTCGCGTTCACGTGACCGCGGCGGACGTGCTGCACGCCTTCACCGTGCCGGCTTTCGGTTTCAAGATCGATGCGGTGCCCGGCCGTTTGAACGAAACCTGGTTCAAAGCCGATCGCGAAGGCATGTATTTCGGGCAATGCTCGGAATTGTGCGGTAAGGATCACGGTTTCATGCCGATCGTCGTGCGGGTGGTTTCCGATGATCAGTTCGCCGCCTTCATCAAGGCGGCCCAGGACGGCGATCTGGAAAACGCCTATCAGGTTCTGGCGCAAAAAATCGACACCGACAAGAAACTGGCTGCGCTCGCGAGCAATTAGGACTGGGTGCGCCCGCGCCCGCCCCGGTTCGTCCGGAAAGGCGGCAAGGGTGGCGATGGGTTTCGCGCGCCGTTGAAACGCGCGGTATGGATTGACTGAGAGGACGACAGGAATGGCAACTTCAGCGACGCATGATGGTCACGATCATCCCCGGGGAATTCTGCGTTACACGAATTCCACCAACCACAAAGACATCGGGACGATGTATCTCATCTTCGCGATCATCGCCGGTCTGGTGGGCAGCGCCATGTCGGGTGCGATGCGGATCGAACTGCACGAACCGGGTCTGCAGTTTTTCCCGGTCATCGCCGAATATCTGACGAATGCGGCCGATCCCGTCGAGGCCGGCAAACATTTGTACAATGTCTTCACCACGGCGCACGCCCTGATCATGATCTTCTTCATGGTCATGCCCGCGCTGATCGGCGGTTTCGCCAACTGGTTCGTGCCGATCATGATCGGCGCGCCGGACATGGCGTTTCCGCGCATGAACAATATCTCTTTCTGGCTTTTGCCTCCGGCGCTCATGCTGCTGGTTCTGTCGATGTTCGTCGAAGGCCCGTCCGGGGCGCTGGGGACCGGCGGCGGCTGGACGATCTATCCGCCGTTGTCGACCACCGGACAGCCCGGGCCGTCCATGGATTTCGCGATTCTGGCCCTGCACCTTGCCGGCGCTTCGTCCATTCTGGGCGCCATCAACTTCATCACCACCATTTTCAACATGCGCGCTCCCGGCATGACGCTGCACAAAATGCCGCTTTTCGCCTGGTCGGTGCTGATCACCGCTTTCCTGCTCCTGCTGTCGCTTCCGGTGCTCGCCGGCGGGATCACCATGCTGCTCACGGACCGGAATTTTGGCACGACCTTCTTCACGCCTGAAGGCGGCGGCGACCCGATCCTGTTCCAGCATCTGTTCTGGTTCTTCGGACACCCGGAAGTCTACATTCTGATCCTGCCCGGTTTCGGCATCATCAGCCACATCATTTCGACCTTCTCGCGCAAACCGATCTTCGGCTATCTCGGCATGGCCTACGCCATGGTGGCGATCGGCGTCGTCGGCTTCATCGTGTGGGCGCACCACATGTATACGGTCGGCATGAATGTCGACACGCAGGCTTATTTCGTCTTCGCCACGATGGTGATCGCGGTGCCGACGGGCGTGAAGATCTTCTCCTGGATCGCCACCATGTGGGGCGGTTCCATCCAGATGAAAACTCCGATGATGTGGGCGCTCGGCTTCATCGCCCTGTTCACCATTGGCGGCGTCACCGGCGTGCAACTCGCCAATGCAGGCCTCGACCGCGCCTTTCACGACACCTATTACGTCGTCGCCCATTTCCACTACGTGCTGTCCATGGGCGCTGTGTTCGCTATCTTCGCCGGCTGGTATTACTGGTTCCCGAAAATGTCCGGCTACATGTATTCGGAATTTTGGGGCAAGCTGCACTTCTGGACGACCTTCATCGGCGTCAACCTGATCTTCTTCCCGCAGCATTTCCTTGGTCTGGCGGGCATGCCGCGCCGCTATGTGGACTATCCCGACGCCTTTGCCGGGTGGAATGCGGTGTCGTCCTATGGCGCCTATATCATGGTGTTTTCGACGCTGATCTTCCTGATCGGCGTGAGCCAAGCTTTCATGAAGAAGGTCAAGGCCGCTGACAATCCCTGGGGCGAAGGTGCGACCACGCTGGAATGGACGCTGCCGTCGCCGCCGCCGTTCCACCAGTTCGAAACGCTGCCGCGAATCAAATAACAAGCCCCGGCGGGCCGGATGTCCGGCCCGTCGCGCCTTCCCGGAAGACCGGTTGGCTAAGACGCTTCGAAGACAGAACTGTTACGGATATCATGGCACTCGCGGAACCCGATCAGACTCTCGCATTGAATT
>Ga0214472_10008054_pt1 | contig 11002 bp, 10 predicted proteins | sample RVTome_6_FD_207662 | JGI IMG/M metagenome (GOLD analysis project Ga0214472, IMG submission 207662) | Soil microbial communities from uranium-contaminated site in the Upper Colorado River Basin, Wyoming, United States - RVT140D175 | ecosystem: Environmental > Terrestrial > Soil > Contaminated >...
CCTGCTGGCGATGGAACAACAGACATTCGTGATCTCCTGGCGCAATCCGCAGAAGGAGCATCGTGCGTGGGGGCTTGCCGACTATATCGACAGTCTGGTGCAGGCGAGCGAAGTCATTCGCAAGATCACCAAGTCGCCAAAGCTGAACGTATCCGGCGCCTGTTCGGGCGGGATCACGACGGCGACGTTTGCAAGCCTTCTCGCGGCCGCCGGCGACAAGCGGATCAATGCGGTGACCTTCATGGTGTGCGTGCTGAACCCGCAGAAGGAAGACAGTGATATCGGCCAGATCGTCTCCGATGGCAGCCTTGAGATCGCGCGCAAGATGTCCAGGGCGCGCGGCATCCTGAAGGGCGACGACCTCGCCCGGATGTTTGCCTGGATGCGGCCGAACGACCTGATCTGGAACTACGTCGTCAACAATTACCTGATGGGCGAAGACCCGCCACCCTATGACGTATTGTTCTGGAACAATGACACGACGAACCTGCCAGCGCAGCTGCATTCGGACTATCTCGATATCGCACTGCACCAGCCGTTCGATCATCCGGGTACGGTGGAAGTCGCTGGACATGTGGCGGACTTGCGTAAAGTGACGGCCGATGCGTTCATTGTGGCCGGCCTCACGGATCACATCACGCCGTGGAAAGCCTGCTACCGTACGCCGAGCCTGCTTGGTTCGAAGAATATTGAATTCGTGTTGTCGTCGAGCGGCCACCTGCAGTCTCTGATCAACCCGCCGGGCAATCCGAAAGCCAAATATTTCCGCAGCACGCAGATGAAACCGAACCCGGACGAATGGGCGGCGAGTGCCGAGGAGCATGCGGGCTCCTGGTGGCCGCGCTGGGCTGAATGGTTGAAGGAGCGCGCGGGTCCGCTTAAGTCGGCGCCAGCTTCGGTCGGCAACGAAGCCTTCCCGGCGCTCTACGCGGCGCCCGGCCGATACGTCTTCAACGACTAGATACGCACGCAAGGACCCCCGAATGGCCACAGGCAATCGCAAGCCCGAGATCACGATGCAGGATGTCGATGGCGTCCTCTTGCGCACGGCGTTCTGGACGGCGCCGGAAGGCAGCGATGCAATGCCGCTGTTATTCTTCAACGGCATTGGCGCAAACCTCGAGCTGACAATGGGTCTTGGGAACATGTTTCCGGACCGGCACATCCTGACCTTCGACGTGCCCGGCGTTGGCCAGAGCCCGGTCACGCAGTGGCCTTACCGGCACTGGATGCTCGCCCGCTGGACGCGCAAGCTGCTCGACCGCTACGGTCTGGACACGGTCGATGTGATGGGTGTGTCCTGGGGCGGAGCAATGGCGCAGCAGTTCTCGTTCCAGTACCGCAGCCGCGTCAACAAGCTGGTTCTGTGCGCGACGTCGTCAGGCATGACGATGATCCCCGGCAAGCCGGCATCGCTGTCGAAGATGGTGGATACGCGCCGCTACACGGACCCTTCGTTCATGCGCGAGAATTTCGCAAAGCTCTATGGTGATGCGGCGGACGAGTCCGCTGGCAGCCATATCGACAGCCTCATGCCGCCGGATCCGAAGGGGTACATCTACCAGTTGCTTGCTTTCGCGGGTTGGTCGAGCCTGCCGTTCATCCGTTTCCTGAAGATGCCGGCGCTGGTCATGATGGGCGACAAGGACAGTATCGTGCCGCTGGTCAATGGCCAGATCCTGACATGGGCGCTGCCGGATGCCCGTCTACATGTGTTCGCAGATGCCGGGCATCTGTTCATCGTGACGCGCGCAGCTGAAACGGCCGAGGTGATCAACGGCTTCCTGAACGAGCCAGCCCTGAGGACGGCCAACGCGGCCTAATCGTTCATCAGGCGCTCGGCTTCGGTGCGCACGGCGCCGTAGTCGACCTTGCCGGTGCCGAGCACCGGTATCTGTCCGACCTTGAACACCCGCCGGGGCACCGAGATTTCCGGCACGCCGTGGGTTTGGGCCCAGGTCAGGATTGGCGTGCGCGCGGCTTCCGGCGCTTCGCTCAGCAGGACGACCTGCTCGCCCTTCTTGGGGTCCGGCAGGGTGACCGCCGCATGCATATGGTCGGGCCAGACGGCGGCCGCACAGTTCTCGACCACAGCCAGCGACACCATTTCGCCGCCGATCTTGGCGAAGCGTTTGACGCGGCCGAGGATGCGGATGAAGCCGTCTTCGTCGACATCGACGATGTCGCCGGTATCGTGCCAGCCATCGATCAAGCGCTCGATGACGCCGGGATTGGTCGGGCGCAGATAGCCCAGCATGATGTTCGGCCCGCGGATGTGGAGGCGCCCGCCTTCCGGCATGCCTTCGACAGGCACGAGCTTGTGCTCCATGCCCGCCATCAGCTTGCCGACGGTGCCGGGCTTGTTGTGTTCCCACTGGTTGGCGGCGACCACTGGTGAGGCTTCGGTCGCGCCATAACCTTCGAGGATCTCGATGTTGAACTTGCGTCGAACATAGTCGCGCGTCTCGTCCTTCACGCGCTCGGCGCCGCAGACGGCGAGGCGCACGGAGTCGAGATCGCCGTCGCTGCCTGTTCGCGCGTATTGGGAGATGAATGTGTCCGTCGCAAGGAGGATTGTCGCGCCGGTCTCGCGGATGCGCCGGACGATCTCCTTCGGTTGGAGGGGCGAGGGGTGGAAGATGACCTTCACGCCGGCGATCAGGGGCAGGAGCGCGCCGACTGTCAGGCCGAAACAGTGGAAGGTAGGGAGTGGGTTGAAGACCATGTCCGTATCCGGACTAAGGCCGATATGGGCACGCACCTGCTCGACATTGGCCATGATGTTCTCATGGCTGAGTACGACACCTTTCGGATCGCCTTCGGTTCCCGACGTGAACAGGGTCACACCCGGTTGTTTATAACTCAGCGCGGCGCCCACGAATGTCGGCATCAACGGTCCGGCGATGGCGGCGAGCTTGTCGGCAATCGACAGTTTTTCGCGCACGTCTTCGAGGTAGATGATCTCAACCGATTTCGAGAGTTCCGAGACCAGGTCCTGCAGGCCGCCCAATTCCACAAACTTGTGTGCGATGATCAGCCGCTTCACCTTGGCAGCGCGCATGGCGGATTTGAGGTTCTTCGATCCGGCTGTGAAGTTCAGCATGGCCGGGACACGGCCATAGGCGGTCAGCGCGAAGAAGCCGATCACGGCGCCGGCGCCGGTCGGCAGCATGACGCCGACTGATTCCCCGCGTTTGGTGCCTTTCTTGAGGGCGGACCCCAGCCCGAAGCTCGCCCGGATGATTTCCTTGTAGGTGAGGATACGCTCGTCACCGTCGACTAGGATTGCCTTGCCCGCGCCGAATTCCCGCGCGGCGCGCAGGAGGGCGGTGAACAGGTTCGAACGGGTGCGGGCGGGCTGATAGGCCAGCGGAGCCGGCACCAGCGGCTGGAGGGATTGCTGCATCGGGTTGGCCCTGATTCGTTTCGTCCCAATTATGTTTTATGTAACATTCTGTCATCTAGCGTCATGCAAGCAAGAAATATTGCAAGACTGCATATGCAGCCTGCGCTATCTGCGGCTTGCTGAATCGCCCGCCGGGCGCCATTTTACGGGCCACATGGCAAACCTCATTGACCTGAAATCCAACTCGCCCCGGCCGCGCCACCCCGAGAAACAGGGGCGGCCGGACACACCCTTGATGCGAAAACCGGACTGGATTCGCGTCAAGGCGCCGACTTCGCAGGCCTATGCGGAGACGCGGGAAATCGTGAAATCGAAGGGCCTGGTAACGGTCTGTGAGGAGGCGGGCTGCCCGAACATCGGCGAATGCTGGGACAAGAAACACGCGACGATGATGATTCTCGGCGATGTGTGCACCCGCGCCTGTTCGTTCTGCAATGTGGCGACGGGTAAGCCGAAACCCGGTGTTGACGCTGACGAGCCGCGGCGGGTGGGGGAGGCGGTGGCCGAGATGGGTCTCAGCCATGTCGTCATCACATCGGTGGACCGGGACGATCTGGAAGACGGCGGGGCGATGCACTTCGTCCACACGATCAACGCCATCCGCGCGGCGGCCCCAGGGACCACGATCGAAATCCTGACGCCGGACTTCCTGCGCAAGGATGGCTGGGAGAACCGCGTCATCGATGCGAAGCCGGATGTGTTCAACCACAATCTCGAAACCGCGCCTCGCCTTTACCTGTCCATCCGTCCCGGTGCGCGCTATTTCCATTCTCTCCGCCTGCTGCAGAAAGTGAAAGACCGCGACCCGTCACAGTTCACCAAGTCCGGCCTGATGGTCGGCCTCGGCGAGACGAAGGAAGAGGTCATGCAGGTGATGGACGACATGCGCTCGGCCGGTGTCGACTTCATCACCATTGGCCAATACCTGCAACCGACGCGCAAGCATGCCGCGATCGACCGGTTCGTTACACCGGATGAGTTCAAGGCGTATGAGGAAATCGCCCGCGCGAAGGGCTTCCTGATGGTCTCGGCCAGCCCGCTGACGCGCTCCAGCCACCACGCGGGGGAAGACTTCACCCGCCTGCGCGCCGCGCGTGAAGCGCAGCTCACCGCCCGCATCTGAGGCATGCCGCGTTTTTCCAAATCGATCCGGGTGCCATACGGGACGTCGGACTGTTTCGCTCTGGTTTCCGACATCGCGAAGTATCCTGACTTCATCAAATGGATCACGGCGATGCGGGTGACGGGGTTGCGAGAGATTGGCCCCGGCGTAACGGAATGCCAGGGCGATGCGGTGGTCGGGTTTAAGGGCTTCGTGGAACGTTTCACGACGCAAGTTGTTTCAGACGAGCATGCTGGCCGGGTCACGGCCTCGCTGGTGCGGGGACCATTCCGCAAGCTGTTTGCCGAATGGCGTATCACCGAGAGCGTTCAGGGCACGTCCGACATTTCGCTCGAGATCAATTACGAGTTCCGCAATCCGGTCGTCGGTTTTCTGGCGGCCGCGAACCACGACCTTGCCGTGGACCGGATACTCAATGCGTTTCTGGTTGAAGCGCAGGCCAGGTTTGGAAAGAGTGCGTCCCAATAGAGGGAGGCACGAATGATCGACCTGAACGGTATTGCCCACATCCAGCTATCGGTCAGCAACCTGAAGCGCAGCCGGGATTTTTATCACCGGATCCTGCACGAGACGTTCGGGATGACGATCCAGTATGATGATGCGACGACCTTCTATTGTATCGGCGGGCGCACCGGCATCGTGATCCGGGAGATCAGTGAGGCAAACCGGGGCGCGGTGTTCGATCAGTGGCGCGTGGGGCTGCACCATTTCTGCTTCCGGCTGAAATCGAAGGAAGACATCGAACGCTTGCACGAGGTGCTGCTCGACATGGGCGCGGCGGTCATCCGCGCGCCGGAGCCCGGGCCCTGGGCGCCGGGCTATCACTCCGTGCTCTGGGAAGACCCGGACGGCATCCGGCTTGAGGCGGTCTTCATTCCGGGCGCCGGCAATCTCGCCGTCATCAAGGACAAGCCGCTGACGCCGCCAATGTCCTAGCGCATCTGCGCATGGATCAGGCCAAGGGCGGATTCGACCGAGGCCATGCGGATGGCGTCGCGCCCGATCTCGCCGAGTTGGAGTTGCTCGTGGATGATCGCCCGGTTTTCGCGGGCGCAGGCGATGTGGACCGTGCCGACCGGCTTCATCTTGGTGCCGCCGCCCGGGCCGGCGACGCCGGTGATGCCGACCGCAATGTTGGCCCGGCTGGCCTTCAATGCGCCTTCGGCCATCATCCGGGCGACCGGCTCCGAGACTGCGCCATAGTCCGCCAGGGCGTCGCCGGGCACGCCGAGCATCTCTTCCTTGGCGCGGTTGGAATAGGTGACGAAGCCGCGCTCGAACACGTTGGACGAGCCTGGAATCTCGGTGAACAATGCTGCGAGGAGGCCGCCGGTGCAGCTTTCGGCGGTCGCGATCTTGAGGCGCGCCTGTTCGGCGTCGTCGAGGACCAGCATGGCGAGATTGCGCAGGCGTTCTGGAAACATGGCGCTTACCTACAGGGCGGCTAGCCGCCCGTGAAGACCGGATGGCGTTTCGCTCGCGCGTGCGGCACGTTCCAGCCAGCGGCAGGCTCGTAGACGAGCACGTTCAGCGCGTGGGCATGAGCACCGCAATCGCTTCCGCCGCGATGCCTTCACGCCGGCCGGTGAAGCCTAGGCCTTCGGTCGTTGTGGCCTTCACGCTGATGGCGTCCAGTGGCAAGCCGAGCAGCTCAGCCGTGCAGGCGCGCATCGCCTCACGGTGCGGCTTCACCTTCGGCGCTTCGCAGATCACCGTGATGTCGCAGCTGTCGATCCGGTAGCCCCTGGCTTCGGCAAGGGTCTGGGCTTGTTTCAGGAAGAGGCCGCTGTCAGCATCCTTCCAGCGCGGATCGGAGGGCGGGAAATGGTCCCCGATGTCGCCGAGGGCGACAGCGCCGAGGATGGCATCGGTCAGGGCATGCCAGCCGGCATCGGCGTCCGAGTGGCCTTTCAGCTTGGCAATATGCGGGATGTGAACGCCGCAGAGTGTTACATGGTCGCCCGTTTCAAACTCATGCACATCGAACCCTTTGCCGACGCGCGGGGCGCCGGTTGGGGCGAGCAGGCGCGTCAGCATGTCAAAATCCTCCGGATAGGTAATCTTGGACAGGCGCAGCGAGCCAGGAACAAGCTTCACCTTGGCGCCGCCAGCTTCAAGTGCGGCGAGATCATCTACAAGGTCCGGACCAGCAGCCCGCAGCGCGGCGCGGATCGTGCCGAGGCGGAAGGCCTGAGGGGTCTGTACCCGGTAGAGGTCGGTCCGGTCGTGCGTCTCGATGGCGCCGCCCCGGTCAGACTTGAGCGCATCGGGCACCGGCAGGGCGGGGGCGGCCGCCTCCGCCGCGTCCAGCGCCGTGAGCAGGGAAGAGATCATTGCGGCGTCGATCCCGGGCCTCGCCGCATCATGGATCAGGACTTTGGTGTCGTCCGGCGCCTCCAGCGCGCGCAGTCCGTTCAATACTGACAATGTGCGCGTCTCGCCCGGGTCTGCCCGGGTGAAGCGCTGCCCGGGCCCAGGGGCTCCGAGCTCTGGCGACGCCACCACCACGATGTCAGAGACCTCTGGATGTGCGCAGAACGCGTCGATCGACCAGTCGATTACGCGCCTGCCCAGCAGCCACTGCCACTGTTTCGGCGTATCTGTGCCGGCCCGGTTTCCCTGGCCTCCAGCAACGATTATGGCGGCTGCGCGAGTCATCGCGCCGCTTCTAGTTGAGCCGCCCCGCTGTGACTATAGTGCCGCACCAGACTCGCGTTCTGCACGAATCTTGTGCTGCACATGATTTGTGCGCTTGCTCGCGAGACAAAAGTCGTGAAGATAGCGTAATGATCAATTTTGAGGCACCTCGCGTTTGGCTGGCGCCTATGTCCGGCGCCACGGACGCCCCGATGCGGCGGCAGGCCGTGCGATTTGGCGCACCTGCGGTGGTTTCCGAGATGGTGGCTGGCGAAACACTGGCAAAGGCCCGCCCGGACGTGGTGCGACGCACCTGCCGGCATGAAGGCGCCGGGATGTGGATCGTCCAGCTGGCGGCGCGGCGTCCCAGCGACATGTTGCATGGCGCGCAGTTGATGGCCGAAGCCGGTGTGGATGTGATCGACATCAATATGGGCTGCCCGGCCAAGGAAGTGACGGGGGGGCAGTCCGGCTCTGCCTTGATGCGGGATCTGGGTCTCGCCAGCGAGATCATCGACGCGGCCATCGAAGGCGCAGGTGACCGTCCGGTGACGCTGAAGATGCGGCTAGGCTGGGATGATGAAAACCGCAACGCGCCGCAGCTGGGCCAGATTGCAGAGCGCAAGGGTGTCCGGATGCTGACCGTGCATGGCCGCACCCGCTGCCAATTTTACAAGGGCGCTGCGGACTGGGCCGGTGTGCGGGAGACTGTTGAAGCGGTGTCGCTTCCGGTGATCGTGAACGGCGACATCAACAGCCTCACCTCCGCAAAAGCGGCGCTCGCCCAGTCCGGCGCGCACGGTGTGATGGTCGGGCGGGCGGCAATGGGCCGGCCCTGGCTCGCCGGCGAGATTGCTGCGGGCCTTGATGGCCGCAGATGGAACGCCCCCGGACTTGAAGAGCAATATGACAGCCTCGAAGAGCAGGTGTCGGATTCGCTCGCCTTGTACGGTCCGGACCTCGGGCTCCGGATGGTGCGAAAGCATGTGTCGGCGGCGATCGATGCGGTCGCCATGCCAATGTCTGCAGCGGAGCGCCGCGCGCTTCGTGGATCGATCTGCCGGATAGAACGTCCGGCCGAACTCGTTCGCGCTCTGCGAACGGTCTATCTCGAAAGAATTCCCGGAGAACTGGTCTGAAATGCCGACGATGGATCAAACACGGCCTGCAAATCTTTCAGAGCTGGCGCCTGTCGCCTTGCTGCACATCGACGCCAGAAGGCGGATATGCAACGTCAATGCGGCCGCAGAATCGCTGCTGCAGCTCTCGCGGAGGGCGCTTGTCGACCGGCCGCTGAGCGAGGTCATCTATCATGACTCGCCGCTGTTCGAATTGATTGACCGCGCCGCGCGGGAAGCGGCCGAGATCACAGCGCCCTCGACGCCCATTTCCGGTCCGTCGGTTCCAATGCGCACCATCTGCGATGTGCGTGTGCGCAGCATGGATGGCGGCGAATTCATCCTCGTGCTGGGCGAAGCGCCGGCGCGCGACCCATCGGAGGGCATTGCCGGTGCGGCAGGTTTCGGCCGCATCCTCGGACATGAAGTCAAGAACCCGCTCGCCGGAATCATCGGCGCGGCCCAGCTGCTGGAGCGGCAGGGGCTGACGGATCAGTCGGAACTGCTCGACATCATCAAGGATGAAGCCCGCCGGATCGAGCGACTCGTCAACCGGCTCTCGGCCTTCGAGCTGTTTTCGGCCCCGCGGATGCAGCCCTGCAATGTGCATGCACTGCTCGACAAGGTGATTGCCGCCGAGCGCGCCGCAATGGGGCCGAAGGTGGATTTCCGGCGGGACTTCGACCCCTCGCTGCCGAATGTGCAGGCGGACCCCGATCACCTTCAGCAGGCTTTCCAGAATATCGTGCGCAATGCCGCCGAAGCTGCTTCTGAAGAAGGCCGGCGCGGGGAGGTGTCTATCCGCACGGCCTATGCCGCCGGCCTTGCCATGCGCCAGGCGCGGCTGGGCTCAGGATTGCGCCGCGCCATGCTGATTACCTTCGAAGACAATGGCCACGGCATCCCGCGTGAACGACAAGCGACCATTTTCGATGTTTTTCAGAGCTCAAAGTCGGGTGGGCGTGGACTCGGGCTTTCGGTCGTGAGTGAAGTTGTGGCGGCTCATGGCGGACAGATCCGTGTCGACAGCCAACCCGGGGCAACCCGGTTCACAGTTCTATTGCCACTCGTGGAGGCCGGCTGACATGGCCGACAAGACCGTACTGCTCGCCGAAGACGATGCGAGTATTCGCCTGATCGTCAACCAGACGCTCGTGTCTGCAGGATACGAGGTGCGCGCCACCAGTTCGCCTGACGCTTTGCAGCGCTGGGTGCGCAACGGGGAGGGAGATGTTGTCGTCACCGACGTCTACCTCGGTGACACGTCGATCTTTGACCTGTTGCCGTCAATGAAACTCGCGCGGCCCGATCTGCCCTTCATCGTGATGAGCGGCCAGAACACGATCCTGACGGCCGCCTCAGCGGCCGAGCATGGCGCGTTCGATTACCTTCCAAAGCCGTTCGACATTGATGTGCTGTCGAACCTCGTTCGCCGCGCGCTGAAGGCTTCGCCGAACATCGAGCGCCTGATCCATCCCGAAGCCCAGAAAGCTGTCCAGGATGCCGGCTTGCCATTGATCGGCCGGTCTGACGCGATGCAGGAAGTCTACCGCCTGATCGCCAAGGTGATGAACACCGATCTGACTGTACTGATCGAAGGCGAGAGCGGCACTGGCAAGGAGCTGGCAGCCCGCGCCATCCATCAGCTTGGGCACTCCAAGAATGGCAAGTTCATCGCGCTTGATCTCGCCGCCATGCCGGCTGCGGAGATCAACCGCGAACTGTTCGGCGTGAATGGCACGGATGGCGCGGTCCACCTGAAAGGCGGCACGCTTTATCTCGACGAGATCGGTGACCTGCCGGCTGAAGCGCAGGCGCAGCTCGTCAAGCTGCTGCGCGAGCCGGGCGGCGCGCGCTTGATCGCATCCACGCGCCGCAACCTCGGCAAGCTTGTCGAAGAAGGAAAGTTTCGCGAAGACCTGTTCTACCGGTTGAACGTGATGCGGCTGTCGATTCCGCCGCTGCGCCATCGTAAGGAAGACATTCCCGAACTTGCGCGCGCCTTCCTGATCCGCGCGCAGCGGCAAGGGCTCGCGGCGCGGACCTTCGAGAAATCGGCGCTCGATCTCATGGCGGCCTATGACTGGCCGGGAAACGTCCGCGAACTGGAGAACCTCGTGATCCGGCTGGCGGTGCTCAGTGCGGACACGGTCATTACCCTGCTCGATGTCGAGCGTGAGATGCGGATGGGCGCTTCTGAACAAGCGGGCGGCCATGCCGGTTTTGAAGCCGAGGTCGAGGCGCTGCTGCACCGGTATGTGATGGGCGACCTGGTTTCAGGCGGCGAGAATGGAGACTCGATGGTCCACAGCTCGGTGATCGACCGGGTAGAGCGGCCGCTGATCCGTCTCGCCCTGTCGGTGACGTCCGGCAATAAGGTCAAGGCGGCGCAGCTCCTGGGCATGAACCGCAACACGCTGCGGGCCAAGATCAACGCGCTGGGAATTGCAGAAGACTAATTGACGATCCGTTAATCCGTGTCTTTAGTGCATCAGTGTTGCATATTGGGCACGTTAACTGTGTCCGGGTTGCAACGGGGCCGGGGCCCTAACTGAGCCGGATTGCGTGTCGACAGCTACTAATAGCCAGGCAACGAAAGCAAGTTGGGCCCTGTTCGAGGGCCTGTTCATTATCGCGGCGCTCGTCGCGGTGTTTGCAACCTTCATCGCAATTTCCGGCGCCGCGCCCAACGATCCGACGGCGGGAGCGACGCCCTGG
>Ga0214472_10008055_pt1 | contig 11002 bp, 10 predicted proteins | sample RVTome_6_FD_207662 | JGI IMG/M metagenome (GOLD analysis project Ga0214472, IMG submission 207662) | Soil microbial communities from uranium-contaminated site in the Upper Colorado River Basin, Wyoming, United States - RVT140D175 | ecosystem: Environmental > Terrestrial > Soil > Contaminated >...
TGGTGCGCGAGCGCTTCATCGCGGCGATCGCCGACCTGAAGGCCACCGCCAAGGTCGAAATTCTCGACGCAAAACAAGAATAAACACGAAGGCCGTTTCGGTCCCGACGCCCCTGGCACTTGTCGCCGGCGGGCGCCCGGGGGCGGCCTGCCATCCCTTTCGGGTGAGAATCCATGGATCTCGTCATTTCGCCCTTTGCCCCGCAGACCTATGCCGAATGTCCGCCGATCGAGGGGATTCGATTGGCGACGGCGGCGGCCGGCATCAAATATTCCGGACGTGAGGACGTTATGCTGGCCCGGTTCGAGCGGCCGGCCCAGGTCGCGGGCGTCTTCACCCGATCGAAATGTCCTTCGGCGCCGGTCCTGTGGTGCCGGGACAATTTGTCCCGCGGCACGGCGCGGGGACTGTTGGTGAATTCGGGAAATGCCAATGCGTTTACCGGGCGGCGGGGCGCCGAGGCGGCGGAATTGTCGGCGCGGATTGCGGGGGACGCGCTGGCTTGCGCACCGGAAGATATCTTCCTGGCCTCGACCGGCGTGATCGGCGAACCGCTCGAACCCTCGAAATTCACGGCGGTGATCGACGCCCTGGCCGAAGACGCCGCCGCGGATGGCTATATGCGGGCCGCCCGTGCGATCATGACCACCGACACTTTTCCGAAACTGGCGTCACGCACATTCGAGGCAGGCGGCGAAACGTTTCACTTGAACGGCATCGCCAAAGGGTCCGGCATGATCGCGCCGGATATGGCGACCATGCTGTCCTTCCTGTTCACCGACGCGCCGTTGACCGGCAGCCTCCTTCAAGAACTGCTCGGACGCCTGGTCGAGACCAGTTTCAACGCGATCACCGTCGACAGCGACACGTCCACCAGCGATACGGTGCTGGTCTTCGCCGTTGCCCGGCAGGGCGCAGCGTTGATTGACGACAGGCGGCATCCGGTCGCCCGCGCTTTTGCGGAGGCCCTCGACGCTGTGCTGACCGAATTGGCTCATTGGGTCGTCAAGGACGGGGAAGGCGCGCGCAAATTCGTTGAAATCGCCGTCAATGGCGCGCAGTCGGATGCATCGGCCAAAAAAATCGGCCTTTCGATCGCCAATTCGCCGCTGGTCAAAACCGCGCTCGCCGGTGAAGACGCCAATTGGGGGCGCGTCGTCATGGCGGTGGGCAAGGCGGGGGAACCCGCGGACCGGGATCTTCTGGCCATCTGGTTCGGGGGTATCCGGGTCGCGGTTGCCGGCGAACGGGACCCGGATTACGACGAACAGGCGGTCTCGGCCTATATGAAGCAGCCGGAGCTGCGGCTTGCGGTCGATATCGGGATCGGCACCGGAAAAGCGGTGGTCTGGACCTGCGACCTGACAAAGCAATATGTTGCGATCAATGGGGATTACCGATCCTAGATCATGGATCTGGTTGATGAAAACACCGACCTGACCCAGGCCTTTGTTTTTCGGATTGCCTATCTGCGCAGGCTAAACCGCCTGAACAGGAAAAGCTCTCGGGCGCATGAAATGCGGCGCGGATTGTCCGCAAGCCTTGTGCGCACACGCAGATCGAAAGCGCCGGAGTGACTCACGATGATCGCGACGGGCCGCGAACCGCTTGCCGACCAAGCCGTGCTGGAGACGAAATATCCCGCATCCCGGGATGAGATGCTGGCGCTCGAGCGGGCCAGTCTGAATGCCTGGCCGGCGGCGATGGGTCTGTGGGACCGGGACTGGCTGCTGCGCCTGACGCCCGGCGCCGGTTCGAGGAGAATCAACTCGGTCAATATTTTCAGTTCGCAGGACATCGTCGACGCCGATGCGCGGGTCGGCAGGATGATCGGACATTTCGATCGGCACGGTATCGAGCCGGTCTTCCGGTGGACGCCTCTGTTCGCGAAACCGGTGACAGACCATTTGCTCGGCCTCGGATGGAGCCTCACGGCGCAGACCGTGGTCATGACGCGCCCGGTGGCGGTCGGCGAGGCGGTGCGTACGGCAACGACCGGGCACCCGGATGCGGTTCATGTGCGCAATTGCGACGTGGTCCCATGGATCGAAAAGCTGACAGCGGTCGATCCGTCGGCCGCGCCTGCCGCGGCAGTCATGCAACGCACCCTGGACGGCATTGTACCCGCCTGCAATCGCCTGGTGCTCGAAGCGGCGGACGGGCAGCCTGTGGCGTGCGCGCTGGCCGTGGCGGACGGGACCTATCTGGGGCTGCTGCTCGTGCATGTGTCGGCGGACCGGCGGCGGCGCGGCCTTGGAGCCGCCCTGTTGTCGGCGGCCATGGAATTCGGCGCGCAAACCGGGGCGCGAACCGCCTGGCTGCAGGTCGAAGCCGCAAACACCGCCGCGCTGGCGCTTTATGCCGGGGCAGGCTTCGAACAGCGGTATCGCTATATCTATCTGCAGCGAAAATCAGGATCGTGACTCCATGAAAGTCTTGCTTGTCGTTGCCTGCGCCTTGATCGACGCGGACAACCGAATATTGATCGCCCAACGGCCGGAGGGGAAATCGCTCGCCGGATTGTGGGAATTCCCCGGCGGCAAGGTCGAAGCGGACGAGACGCCGGAAACCGCGTTGATTCGCGAATTGCGGGAAGAACTTGACGTAATCACTAAACCGGAATGCTTGGCTCCCCTGACCTTCGCCAGCCATTCTTATCCAGATTTTCATCTATTAATGCCACTTTATGTCTGCCGCAAATGGCAGGGAACCCCGCTCGCACGGGAAGGTCAGGTCCTGAAATGGGTCCGTTCCCTGAAATTGCGGGACCATGCAATGCCGCCCGCGGATGAACCTTTGATTTCGCATTTGATCGACCTCTTGTGAAAACATTCGGGCGTTAAAAGGGTTTGAATGAAATGAAGCTGGAAGCCCGCCGGAAATTGCGCGATTTGGCCGTTCGATTCATCGGTGATGAATCGGCCACGACCACAATCGAATATGCGGTGATTGCCGGTTTCCTGGCCGTGATAGTGGGCGGCTTCAGCCTGATTTTCGATAATCTGAAAGAAAATTTTCTGGGCAAGACCCAAGTGGCCGTCGGAAACATCTGACGGCGCGGACCTCCTGCATGCCATGCCCATGGTAGGTCAGTGAATCCATGGCCCGGGCTTCGGCGTCAATTTTCCGAATCGTCTGAATTCACAGTAATCTCTTCAGTTCCCAACGCTTCGGCAAGCCGCGCCTTGGCGCTGCCGGGCTTCAACGGCTGCTGCTGGCTTTCATGCGGCGCCCAGCCGGAAAGCCAGATAATGTCGAAAGTCGCGCGGATCTTGCCGTCCGGATCAGCGAATTTTTCCGCATAGAGCGCCGCCGCTCTGGAAAACAGCGCGCGGGGTGGCCTACGCGTGTCGCGATCGCGCAGCATATTTCCCGCCCCCATCAAACGCAGATCCCGGATCAGATCCGGCATGGCGGGATAGCGCACGGTGAACCGGTCGCGGTCGGTCACGGGCAAGGCGAAGCCGGCCCGTTGCAGCAGGGTGCCGAGATCGCGGATTTCCGCGAAAGGATGAACCCGAGGCGAAAGGCCGCCCGCGGTCTGCGCCTCCGCTTCCGCCAGACAGATCCGCAATTCCTGCAGGCTTTCGCCGCCGACCAGGGCGGCCATGAACAATCCGTCGGGTCTAAGCGCCCGGCGGGCCTGCGCCAGGATGCCCGGCAGGTCGTTGGCGAATTGCAGGTTGAGGGCGGAGACGATGAGATCGACGCCGGCATGGCGCAGCGGCAAGATCTCGTCGTCGATAACTGCATCAGGAGACCCGAACCCCATGAAAGGCGCCAGCCGCAGAGTGTTTTGCGCAATGCTGCGTTGGCGCAGCCCGTCACACAGGTTCGCATGCCAGCCTGAAAGGTCGACGGCGGTTTTGAAAGTCCGGTTGACCAATGCGAGACGGTCGATCATGTCTTCGATCACCGCGTCCTGCAGAAACAGGGCGGACCGGTCCGGCGCGCGCCCGGCGCGGCGGAGGCGGGCGCGAAACAGGTTTCGGTCGAAAAGGAGCGGGGACGCCATGCGAAGGTTCACCGGTTGCTGCAGTGGCAGGGATCGTTTCGTCCGGTCTGTCCTAAACAGTTTTCAGGCGTCGGGAAACCTTCGTCCCCGGATGAATGCACTGCACCGGCTCTTGGACATTCCGGCGGGATCGGGCAAACTGTCGCGTGTCGCCTGAAATCGGATTTTCCCCACTGCCAACAGGGCATTTGTCGTGCATACCGGTTTCGCTGGATCGGGGCCGGTCAAACCCGGTGGGCTTTACGGGAACCGGTCGCCGTTCGGGGCGTTGGGATAGGGGTGGCGTGACAAGGGCGCGTAATGCAACGGCGCGTGAAGGAAGAGCGCGATGCAAGGATCTGACACCGTCAGGCGAGCCGCAGGATTTGTGGCCCGGGTCTTCGCCGGGGCGAGGGATTTCGCCTTGCCGCCGCTTTGCCTCGCCTGCCGCAAACCCGTGGCGACGGATGGGGGTCTTTGCGGGGACTGCTGGCGGGGTCTGCGGTTCATCGAAAGACCCTATTGCGATATATTGGGAATTCCCTTCGCCTATGATATCGGCCCGGGCGCGTTGAGCGCCGAAGCGATCGCCACGCCGCCTGCCTTCGACCGGGCGCGGGCGGCGGTGGTTTATCACGGCCCGGCCCGTGACCTGGTGCACCGGCTGAAATATTCGGATCGAACCGATCTGGCGCGCTGGCTCGGGGTCTGGATGGTGCGAGCCGGCCGGGACCTGCTCGAGGATGCCGATGCACTGCTGCCGGTTCCGCTGTATCGCGGCCGGTTGTGGACGCGACGGTTCAACCAGGCGGCGCTGCTTGCCCATGCGATCGGCCGGTCGGCGGAGGTGCAGGTCGAGACCCGGTGGCTGGAGCGGACCCGGTCCACGCGGAGCCAGGTCGGATTGACGGCGGCCCAGCGCCAGAAAAACGTGCTTGGCGCGTTCCGTCTTGATCTGCTGCATCGCGGCGCGGTCAAAGGCAAGTCCGTGGTGCTCGTAGACGACGTGCTGACAACGGGTTCGACGGTGGGCGCTTGCGCCCGCACCCTGCGGAGAGCCGGGGCGAAGCGGGTTGATGTGCTTGTTTTTGCACGGGTTGTGCCGGGACAGGATATGGCTATATGAAAGATTCGATAGGGCGCGTGGAGAACAGAATGGCTGAAGTGGTGATCTATACCCGTGAGTGGTGCGGATTTTGCTCGGCGGCGAAACATCTTCTGAGCAAAAAGGGCGTCAGCTTCGAGGAAATCGATGCGACGGGAGATCAGGCCAAGCGGCAGGAAATGATCCAACGGTCGGGCGGCCGCAATACGTTCCCGCAGATTTTTATCGGCGGGTCGCATATCGGCGGCTGCGACGAACTGTTCGCGCTTGAAGATTCGGGCAAGCTCGATCAGATGGTCGCGGCATAGAAGGGTGCGGCCAATTCTTACGCCGGCTATGGATTGGACCGCAAGCCATCCGGCTTTCGCACGAAGCGTCGAGCGCAAAGCGTCGATAGAGAGCGTTTTCTCTTCTCTCCGAGTTGGTAAAATGCTCTATTCATTGGTTTTTGCGCACAATTTCTTCCGATAGCCGGTTTATACTTATCGGATTGTGCTCTAGTTTGGGACAGGACCATGGCGGATTTCAAGGCGGCGGTCGTTCAGATGCGCGCCACGACGGATATCGAAAGCAGCCTGGCGTCGGCCGGCGCCTTGATTCGCGAAGCGGCGGCGGGCGGTGCGCATTATGTCCAGACGCCGGAAATGACCAATATCCTCCAGCTCGATTCCAAAGCGCTTTTCTCCACCATCCAGACGGAAGAGGGAAATCGGGGCTTGGTGGCGATGCAGGCTCTGGCGGCCGAGCTCGGCATCTGGCTGCATATCGGTTCGATGTCGATCAAACTGGAGGCGGCGCGGGCGGCGAACCGGGCGTTTCTGATCGCGCCGAGCGGACAGGTCGCGGCGCGGTACGACAAGATCCATATGTTCGACGTGGATCTGGCGGGCGGGGAACGGTATCGGGAATCGAAAGTATATCGCCCCGGCGACAAAGCCGTCGTCACCGATCTGCCCTGGGGAAGGCTGGGATTGTCGATTTGCTACGACCTGCGCTTTCCGCAGCTTTATCGCAGCCTGGCCACCGCCGGCGCGGAGATCCTTGCAATTCCTGCCGCCTTTACCCGGCAGACCGGCCAGGCGCATTGGCATGTGCTGCAGCGGGCGCGGGCCATTGAAACCGGGAGTTTCGTCCTTGCGGCGGCGCAAGGCGGCGATCATGAAGACGGACGCAGCACCTACGGACACAGCCTGATCGTCAATCCTTGGGGCGAAGTCATGGCCGAAATCGATGGCGACGAACCCGGCATCGCGTTTGCGGAAATCGATCTGGCCGAGGTCGCCGCCGCGCGCGGCCGGGTTCCCTCGCTCGCCAACGGACGCCCTTTCACCCTGGAAGAGAGCAGGCCCGATGCCGGCTTGAAGGTGGTATCGTGAGAGTGCGGCGGTGATCCTGTATTCCCTCATATGCGCGGCCGACCACGTTTTCGACGTCTGGTTCAAAAGCTCCGAGGATTTCGACAAGCAATCCGAACGCGGGCTGGTTTCCTGTCCGGTTTGCGGATCCTCAAAGATTTCGAAATCCCTTATGGCGCCGTCGGTTTCGACCTCGAAACGCAAAGCCGGGCAGGTGGTTCCCGAGGAATCCCGACCGAATGCGCCGCCGCAAATGGCGTTGCCGGCGGATCCGAAAATGGCGGTGGTGCTGGAAGCGATGCGCCGGCTGAAAAGCCATGTCACCGAAAATGCCGATTACGTCGGACCGAAATTCGCCGAAGAGGCCCGCAAGATCCATTACGGCGAAGCCGAGGAGCGGGGAATATACGGCGAAACGACGCCGCAGGAAGCGGAAAACCTGCGCGAGGAGGGGATCGATATTCATCCACTGCCGGTCCTGCCGGATGAAACCAATTAAAAGCCGCCGACCTGCCTGAAGCCCTGCATCGTTCGATGGGAACGATACCAGGCTCCAGGCCTTTGATTTGCTTTTCCGTCCGGGCGCTTCCGTCCAGACGGAAATGCTTCATGCGGCGGCCGTGGCGCCGTCGGCTGCGTCGGCAAAAATCAGACGATCGCCGCCCGCCGTCATTTCGACGTTCGATCCGTCGCTGACGGTTCCGGCCAGAAGCCGTTCGGCCAGCGGATCCTGAACGAATTTCTGGATCATCCGCTTCAGCGGCCGTGCGCCGTAGACCGGGTCGTATCCGCGTTCGGCAAGCCATTCGTGGGCGCTCCGGTCAAGGGTGAGCGTGATCTTGCGATCGCGCAACAGGGCTTCCAGCCGGTGCATCTGCAAATCGACGATCTTGCCCATTTCCGAGCGTTTCAGACGCTGGAACAACAGGATTTCGTCGAGCCGGTTGAGGAATTCCGGCCGGAAATGCCCTTTGACCACATTCATGACGTCGGCACGGACTTCGTCGACCGATTGGCCTTCGGGCTGATTGGCGAGGAACTCGGCTCCCAGATTCGACGTCAGGATGATCAGGGTATTGCGGAAATCCACAGTGCGGCCCTGGCCGTCGGTCAAACGGCCGTCATCCAGCACCTGCAACAGGACGTTGAAGACGTCGTTGTGGGCCTTTTCGATTTCGTCGAACAGGATCACCTGATAGGGCCGGCGGCGAACGGCTTCTGTCAACGCGCCGCCTTCTTCATATCCGACATAGCCCGGAGGCGCGCCGATCAGCCGCGCGACCGAATGCTTTTCCATATATTCGGACATGTCCATCCGGACCATGGCGGTTTCGTCGTCGAACAGGAATTCCGCCAAGGCCTTGGTAAGTTCGGTCTTGCCGACACCAGTGGGCCCGAGGAACAGGAACGAGCCGATGGGCCGGTTCGGGTCCTGCAGCCCGGCGCGGGCGCGGCGCACGGCCGTCGACACCGCATGGACGGCCTCGGCCTGTCCGACGATGCGTTTGCCCAGTTCGTCCTCCATGCGCAGGAGCTTGTCTTTTTCGCCTTCGAGCATTCTGTCGACCGGTATGCCGGTCCAGCGCGAGATGATCTGGGCGATGTGTTCCGCCGTCACCGCCTCTTCCATCATGGAACCCTGGACTTCCGCGGCTTCGATTTCCACCAGGCGGCGCTCCAATTCGGGGACCTTGCCATAGGCGATTTCCCCGGCCCGGGCGAGATCGCCGGTGCGCTGGGCGGTTTCAAGTTCGATCCGGGCTTCTTCCAGGGCGCGCTTGACGTCTTGCGCCGACGACATTTTGGTCTTTTCGGCTTGCCATTGGTCGGTGAGCGCCCCGGATTTGGTCTCCAGATCGAGCAGTTCCTTTTCCAGGGCTTCCAGCCGGTCCTTGGAACCTTGATCGGTTTCCTTTTTCAAGGCTTCCCGTTCGATTTTCAGCTGGATGATGCGCCGGTCGAGTTCGTCGAGCGCTTCCGGCTTGGAATCGATCTGAATGCGCAAACGGGACGAAGCCTCATCCATCAGGTCGATCGCCTTGTCGGGCAAAAACCGGTCGGTGACGTAGCGGTTCGACAAGGTCGCAGCGGCGACCAGAGCCGAATCGGTGATCCGCACGCCATGGTGAAGCGCGTATTTGTCCTTCAGGCCGCGCAGGATCGAGATCGTGTCCTCGACCGTCGGTTCGGAAATGAAGATCGATTGGAAACGCCGCGCCAGCGCAGCGTCCTTTTCGACATGTTTGCGGTATTCGTCGAGGGTGGTGGCGCCGACGCAATGCAGTTCGCCGCGGGCCAGGGCCGGTTTCAACAGATTCGAGGCATCCATCGCCCCATCCGCCTTGCCGGCACCGATCAGCGTATGCATTTCATCAATGAACAGGATGATCTGGCCTTCGGCGGCTTCGATTTCCGACAGCACCGCCTTCAACCGCTCCTCGAATTCGCCGCGATATTTCGCACCGGCGATCAGCGAGCCCATGTCGAGCGCCAGCAAGGATTTCTGTTTCAGGGATTCCGGCACGTCGCCGTTGACGATGCGCAGTGCGAGCCCTTCGGCGATCGCGGTCTTGCCGACGCCGGGTTCGCCGATCAGCACCGGATTGTTCTTTGTCCGGCGAGAAAGCACCTGAATCGTGCGGCGGATTTCCTCGTCCCGGCCGATAACCGGGTCGAGCTTGCCGTCCCGCGCCGCTTCGGTCAGATCGCGGGCGTATTTCTTCAAGGCCTCATATTGATTCTCCGCCGATGCGGAATCGGCGGTGCGGCCCTTGCGGATTTCGTTGATCGCGGCGTTCAAGGCGTTCGGCGTCAGGCCGGCGTTCTTGAGAATTTTGGAGGTTTCCGCCGTGGTTTCGATCATCAACGCCAAAAGCAGGCGTTCGACAGTGACGAAGGAGTCCTTGGCTTTTTTCGCCACCTGCTCGGCCGTCTCGAAAACCCGGGCAAGCGGCGCGGCCAGATAGAGGCCGCTCGCGCCCCCGCCTTCGACACGCGGCATTTTGTCAAGCGTGCGATTGACGTCGGCGAGTGCGTCGATCGGGCGCCCGCCGGCTTTTGCAATGAGATTGGACGCCAATCCTTCCGGATCGTCGAGCAAAACCTTCAAAATGTGTTCCGGGGTGAACTGCTGGTGACTGCGACCAAGCGCCAGCGTCTGCGCCGATTGCACGAAGCCGCGTGCACGGTCGGTGTATTTTTCCAAGTTCATTATTCGTGTTCTCCTTAGCCCGCCGAATCCGCCCAGTCGGCGCAAATCCGGTGTCCCATGTCGACCACCCGATCCGGCATGGCCTCCGCCCCCATATAGTGTTGTATTTTGACAACAGAAGGGGAGGCGCACAGAAATCCGGTACAGAATCCGGCCCAGAAACCGGATGGCAAACGGACCTGTAAATCCCGGCAGCAAAGCGGGTATGGCCGATCAGAACGACCTGGAATCCGTGTTTCGGCTGTCGCCCAAAGGGCTTCGGCATTTCAACCGGACCGGCGAAAGACGGCCGCGCACCACGACAATGCCATTGATCTTTCGAAGGGCCGGTTTTGCCGTCACACACTGTTCGAAGCTGGTGGAATCGATCTGTCGACGCATTTGTAGCGAATTCGCCGGGGCGCGTGTTGATCCAGAGCAATTTGTCGAGGCAAATGGCGAAGGGGCTGCAGCGGTCATGCAGGTGGCTCTGACGCCGCGCCGCGGACCGGTGTCATTTCCTTGCAGCCAGGACGTCGCTGCGATCAGCCCTTGGCGCCGGGCGCCACCACGATGACCGCACCTGGCCTCATTGCAAGCAAAAGCCGGGCAAGCAAAGCCGGTCGTATTCCGGCCTCTTCAAAGTTTTTGGCGCACAGCCCGTTGCGTGACGTTGCGTGAAAGGGAATTCACGCATCATGCTGCGAACCCGCGCGCGGGCCGGTGTCAGACGCAAGACTGATCAGGATTCGCTGTGGTCCTGCGGCGCGGACCTTGCTTTGGGCTTTTCGCCTTCCAGGTTGGTGACTTCGGCGACGATTTCGGACGGCTGCATGGGCGGGCGCCGGGTTGCCGTGCGCGGGCGGCCGCGTGGGCGGCGGCGGGGCGCTTCATCCTCGGCGCCGTCGGCAGTGCCGTTACCGGATTCGCCTGCCTTGCTGGCTGATCCCTGTTCCGCGTCTTTCGTCGCTTCGTTATCGACTTTCACGCCATTGGGAATTTTGCCGCTGGCCACGCCATTGGCCAGTTGCGAGGAATGATCGACGGTCGGCTGGGGCGCATCCGGATCCGAATAATACTGCCCGCCGGAGAAATTCTGGGGACCGTCATCGGAATCGTCATAATCCTGGTCGCGCGATTGACTTTGCTGGACGGGAAGATGCGCCTGCGCCGCCGCGACGATGCGGTTGTAATGCTCCGCATGCTGCATCAGGTTTTCGGACTTTATCCGGTCTCCTGAAGCAGAGGCGTCGCGAGACGCTTGCATGTATTTTTCTGCGATGCTGAGGGCGGTTCCCCGGATCTTGCCGTCCGGGCCGTTCGATTCGAACGACTTCGTCAGCGGATTCGGACCTTTG
>Ga0214472_10008056_pt1 | contig 11001 bp, 7 predicted proteins | sample RVTome_6_FD_207662 | JGI IMG/M metagenome (GOLD analysis project Ga0214472, IMG submission 207662) | Soil microbial communities from uranium-contaminated site in the Upper Colorado River Basin, Wyoming, United States - RVT140D175 | ecosystem: Environmental > Terrestrial > Soil > Contaminated >...
GACCGGGCTCCCATCCGGTAAGCGATTACAGGGTGCCTAATCGGCCGCGTCCAGAGTCCGATCGATTCCCAATACCTTGCCGATGCCTTCCAGGCCAAAAATAAGACTGAAACGGTAGTCATCATCCGGCGTAGAAGTCATAAGAAATTCTAAAGACCAACACTCGGGATTATAGAGCATGCCCAAAGAGGCCTCCGTAGTTTCGTCGGTTGCAAATGAATGGTATATATCCCCCGTAAACGCAAGCTGATCATTGAGATGTACAGAAAAATCTCCATTGAACTGATTGATCACCGCATCCTTCTCATATCGGTACTCAAGTCCAAGATTATACCTCTCCGGTTTTGAGTAATCAGATCTCACTGAGTATCTGGTAAACCCCCTGCCATACATATCGAGGTCCGATTTATACAGAAAAGACAGCCCCTCTAACGGGTACAAACCCGTATCAAAATTGACCGTCGCGAGAGGATGTCTTGTCGCACCGCCATCCGCGAGAGTCTTGCGGTCTTCGACGAGATCATAGGATTGACCCACGTTTACGAAGGCGTATTTCCTGAAGCTGTCATTGCCGCCGCCAAAGCCGGAAAGCTCAAAATTATTGCGCAGCATGTAGGTTATAAGATTCTTCGCGCCAATCCGATCAACGCTGTCCAAGTTGGGGTATTTATCCTGTGACCCGATGGTAGGAATATAATCATAATTCAACTCCGGCCTGACCATATGGGTTACTTTGTCGGCCCCAAGCGCCTGAGCATCGAAATCTCTCATAAAGATGGCAGATAGACTGATGTTATAGTCCTGCAGAGTCCGATCAACTATCCCCGAATCATAGCCGGCCTGGGTCTCGCCGTTATCTTCAACCTGATAGAGAGTTTCCCTGAGTCCGGCGGAAACCGTCGTTTCAAGATATGGTATCAAAGGCAAGGAATACACCAGTCTCGGATGCATATCAAGGCGTTGGGAGCCAACTCCGTTTTCCCGCCAGTAATTGACATATTCTGAGTTCCAGTCGAGATCCGCCCCGGTCGGTCTGTTTGACCTTCCTTCAGGGTTTAGTGAACGACCCCAAAGAGGCGCGCGGCCATCAAAAATAACTTTCGGCAAAGACCAGAGATGCGACGTCGATGCTGTCTGTGTCGTGTCGTTGACGGTTCGCAGCTCCCCGTTTAAAGAGACATTTTCCCAAAATTTTGATAGTTGCCCGACATTCTCTCGGACAAACGTCGTTTCCGAATCAAAACCACGACCGAAAGCGGTCTTAAAACGCTCATTGCTCTCTTCAAAACCAAGCCTTCCGTCCTGAAATTCCTGCAGATAATCTCGATCGGAAACCAGGTCGATATCCAATTTTGCAACCAGATTGTCGTCAAAATCGTGATCCGCCTTTCCCCTGAACCAGTAGCGATTTTCGGCGGTTCGATAGATCCCATCCTCTTTAAAATCATTTTCCATATCATCAAGGCGGTCTCGCAGATAATTCAGGGCAAAAATTCCCTTCGATTCTTTATCCTGCACATATCTGAATTCCGCACCGGCAAAACTTCCCCTCCGCGTCAACTGACCGCCGTATAAGGTAACATCATAGCTGGGAGATAAATCTATGAAAAGCGGCGCTACTACTCCTGCGCCATCGCGAGCGGATTGAGAAAATTCGGGAAGAAGGAGGCCTGTTTTTCTCTCCCGGTTTGTTGAAAAAGCAAAATAGGGCGAGTAGACTATGGGATAATCTTTTACGCGAAAGGTAACGTGCTGAAAATGGGCAAATCCGCCGGCGGTCAAACGTGCCTTCTTCCAGCCAAAACTCCAGGGCGAGGCGCTCTCCTCACGGGGGGCGCATTTTGTCGCCCAGCCGTCGTCGAAACGGTAAGTCAACTCACCGGTTTTTTCAACCTTCTCGCCATACAACAACAACTGCTTTTCCGGAAAATACAATGTTGCGTTTGTTAAGGTGCCGGTAAACGTATTGAGATTCAGAAAAGCTGCTTCAGCCTTAATTTTCTCCTCTTTGGAGTCGAGGGAGACACTGCCCCTCACCTTGATTAGGTTTTCGGCAGGATCAAAACGGACCCAATCGCCTTTTATCGTCACCGCTTTTTGGTGTGAAAACTCCGCCGAGCCGGAATCCTCCACATGCTCAGACCATTCGCTCGATCCAGCGAAAGGAGAACCCTTCCTGATCATGACCACCCTTCCTTCAGCTACGATACTCTCCGGATTTTTGAAATGGGATACCCGATCGGCATTAATCTCCCACGGCAAAGAGTCTGAAACAGGTTCGGCCTCGGCGATACAGGGAAACAACAGAGCACCATATACCAGCCATGCGACGCAGCGTATCAAGCTGCGATATGCTTGAGAGCCTGATAATGGGTTTACTATATGAAAATTCACTAAGATACGTTTTCCACAAGTTTCACGATTCAAATTGCTTTGCCAAAATTGTTACCCTTTCAGCACCGCTCCCGTACTGCCGGATGTAACCATTTTCGCGTAGCGGCCGGCATAGCCGGCTGTAATGTTCGGCTCGGGTGGACGCCAATCAGCTCTCCGTCTTGTTAATTCTTCCTTGTCCACCACAAGTTTTATTGTCCGGGCTGGAATGTCTATCTCAATTACATCCCCTTCTACGACAAGTCCGATTGGTCCGCCTTCAGCTGCCTCGGGAGAGACATGACCAAGACATGCCCCTTGCGTCCCGCCGCTGAAGCGGCCATCAGTAATCAAGGCGACTGATTTCCCTAATCCCATACCGATAATTGCCGAGGTGGGAGAGAGCATTTCCGGCATTCCGGGCCCACCCTTGGGGCCGCAATAGCGAATAACCACGACATCACCGGAACGAATCTCGCCCCCCAATATAGCCGCCTGAGCCGCTTCTTCAGAATTATAGATCCGGGCGGGGCCGGAATGAACCAACATTTCTTCACTGACGGCAGATTGTTTCACCACGGCGCCGTCCGGCGCCAAATTGCCGTACAGGACCGCTATTCCGCCTTCTTTATGATACGGCGCCGAAGCCGGCTTGATAACAACGGAATCACGCACCTGCACCCGCTCAAGATTTTCACCCAAGGTTTTTCCGGTTACAGTCATAACATCAAGATGAATCCCTGCATCGCTGGACAGTAGCTCCTTCATGACAGCCGGCACACCGCCTGCCTCATTGAGCTGCTGGAGGCTGTGCGGCCCTCCGGGGATAAGGCTGCACAGATGCGGCGCTCTTTTACTTACATCATTAAAAGACGAGAGCGGCAAATCAACTTGCGCTTCCCCTGCTATGGCCGGGACGTGCAATACCGTGTTTGTTGAACAACCCAGAGCCATGTCAACAGCCATGGCATTTTGAAAGGCCTTTTTGGTGGCAATATCCCGCGGTCTGATATCTTTTGCCAGCAGATTCATGACGGCCATGCCGGCCTGTTTGGCCAAGCGGATCCGTGCAGCCGCAACAGCGGGAATCGTCCCATTGCCGGGAAGTCCGAGTCCAATTGCCTCGGTCAGACAGTTCATTGAATTTGCGGTAAACATCCCGGCGCAAGAACCGCACCCTGGACAGGCCGCATCTTCCAGCTCTTCAAGATCAAACTCGCTCATGGTATTGGCTTTTACCTTGCCGACCCCTTCAAAAACACTGACCAAATGAACATCCTGACCGCGAAAACGCCCGGTCAGCATGGGGCCGCCGCTCACCATAATCGCCGGAATATTCACCCGCAGCATGGCCATGAGCATGCCGGGAGTAACCTTATCACAGTTTGGGACCATGACCACCGCGTCAAAGGGATGGGCTTGAAGCATAATTTCTACGGAGTCGGCAATAATCTCCCGACTTGCCAGGGAATATTTCATGCCAGTATGATTCATCGCAATACCATCACAGACACCGATGGTTCCGAAGGTGATCGGAGTTCCGCCGGCAATCCTCACGCCGGCTTTCACTGCATCAACAATAGTATTGAGATGCACATGGCCGGGAATAATATCATTTTGAGCGTGGGCAATGGCGATAAGCGGCCTGCTTATCTCTTCATTCGTATATCCCATTGCCTTCATCAAAGAACGATGGGGAGCCCTTTCCAAGCCTTTTTTCATTAGATCGCTTCGCATCAGCCGTCTCTTTGGGTTAAGTGTTCTTGTTGAAACTTCGTTAAAGTCAACAAAGGTACGCTCAGGAGCATATCATGTCAAGATAAAAACAGACTCTTCGCCTTTCTCCGCGCCTACTTTCTTGCAGGAAGCTGTGAGCTTCATTCCGCTTTATAAATAAATGGTAAATACCAGAACTAACGCCAAACCGGCGGAGCCCTTCAAGGAATACCGAACTTGCTCGGAAATAGGCCGCTTCTGAGCCTTCTCTTGACAAAATCCCCTTCGGGTAGTATTATCTGCCGCACATGACATCCCCAATGAAGCACCATTCCCGCAGAGTTATCCACACAATCCCCACACTGTATGAAATATCTTTTCGGCCCTGTTAATTCAAGACGGCTTGGTTTATCCCAGGGAGTTGATCTTTTGCCTTCGGGCATTTGTAATTTTAACTGCATTTATTGCGAGATAAACCGTCCCAAAAAGCTCTCTCTAGAGAGGAAGGAATACTTTCCTACAGGGGAGATCATCGATGAAATACATTCTCTTTTTTCCGATAAAAAAAAGGCTGCCGCTCTAGATGTATTCACTATTACCGCGAGCGGTGAACCAACCCTCCACTCGGGCATCGGAGCGATCATTCAAACTATAAAAGAGAGAACAGCGAAACCCGTCACCGTCCTCACGAATGGCGGCCTGCTGCATGTGAAGGAAGTGAGACAAGATTTGGCAGACGCTGATATTGTCATCCCTTCCCTTGACTCGGCTCGCGTCCAATCTTTTCAAAAGATCAACAGACCGGCGCCCGGCGCCGCTCTTGAAAAAATCATCCAAGGAATAGCTGAGTTCGGACGGAAATTTAAGGGCAAGTTGTGGTTGGAAATCCTCATTGCCGAAGGAGTCAACGATTCGCCCGAAGATATTTGTGAACTTAAAAAGGCTATCGCCAAGATAAAGCCTGACAAAATTCAGCTCAATACCGTTGTCCGACCGCCATTTGAGTCATTTGCCCGACCGGTTTCGGAAGCCGGATTGAACGATATTGCCGAAAAACTTGAGGGCGAAATAGAGATTATCGCGCGCTTTACAAAAAAAGATGGAGAATCCTTACAAAATGTAGGACAATCAGATATTATCGAACTCCTTCAACGCCGGCCCGCGACGGAGAAGGATATTTGCGAATCCCTGCGAGCTGAAGAGGCTGAAGTTCAACAACATCTGGCTCAATTGGCCAAAGCACAAATAATCGTGGCGGCAAAACATACCTCCAGAATATACTGGACCATTAAAACGAAGGAATAAAGACAAAAATGTCAGACCAAGATACAAACAATAAACAGACGGCCTCAGAGAGTGCCCCAAAATCTGTGCAAAAATCAAAAGCGGATGCAAATAAATCCGGGACAAGAAAGTTTTTCGGCAGAAGAAAACCACGAGGAGGAGATCAAGCAAAATCCTTAAGCAAGCCGATTTCAGAGAAAAAGCCGGACAAGCAGCCCCAAGAAGACCAGGTTTCCGCACCGGAGGCCACCAACAAACCTGCCAAAAAACAATCTTCAAATAAGCCAAAATCCAAAACCAAGAGGGGAATCAAGAGTTCCTCTCCCAAATCAAACCGCACCACCCCGGAAAACGGCGGTGGAAAGGCGGCTGACATTCAAAAACAACAGACTCCTTCTCCAAAACAAAACCAACAAGCCGCCGGCGTAACTTCCCAGGAAAGGCAGGGCCTCAAACTATTAATCAACGCGGACGAACCGGAAGAGTGCCGTGTTGCTCTGCTTGAGAAAGGGAAGCTGGAGGCCTTTCACCTTGAGACCATCGTAAACGTCAAAAACAAAGGGAACATATACAAAGGCAAGGTTGTAACCGTTGAACCAAACCTGCAGGCTGTTTTCGTGGACATCGGCACCGGCAAAAATGCCTTCCTGCCGTTCAGCGAAATCCACCCGGAGTACTATAGCAAAGAAGAGGATCTGGACAAACATTGGAAGGATCTGAACCTCAGGGAAATCATTCATGAGGGCCAGGAACTACTTGTTGAGGTTGTTAAAGAGGCCACGGGCAACAAAGGCGCCAATGTAACAACATTCCTCTCCCTTGCCGGCCGCTATGTTGTCCTTATGCCCGGCAGCAGCTCTCACGGCATTTCGAGAAAAATAGAAGATGAAACCCAGCGCAAAAGACTCCGCGACATGATTGCTTCATGCAAACTCCCTGAAGGGGTCGGCTATATTATCCGCACCGCCAGCACCGATATTACCAAAACCGCTTTGACAAAGGATGTGAAGTTTCTGATCAATCTCTGGAAAGAGATAAAAGAGCGAGGCCAGACGTCGCCGTCTCCTTCCCTTGTGCACCAGGAGCAAGACATAGTTGCCCGGTTTCTGCGGGACCATTTTTCTGCCGATATTCAGGAAATTGTGGTTGATAGTGAGGAAGCGCATATACAGGTGGCTAATTTTCTCGAACTCCTCCCGGCGGCCCAGAGGAAAAAGACAACCGTGAAATTGCACAAAGGCCCCAGACCGCTGCTCAATTCATTTAATGTTGAGGAACAGATTGAGCAGATTTATCACCCGACGGTCAAACTGCCGTCCGGGGGCTCAATAGTTATCAGCCCGACAGAAGCGCTCGTCGCCATTGATGTCAATTCGGGCCGCACCGACCGGGACAGTAATTTCGAAAAAACCATTTTCCAGGCAAATATGGAAGCGGCCGAAGAGCTTGCCAGACAGTTGAGGCTTCGAGACCTGGGCGGCCTGATCGTCGTTGACTTTATCGATATGCGGGTTGCGGCCCACACCAGAGAGGTCGAAAAAAAACTGAAAACCTGCATGAAAAATGACAAGGCCAAGATAGATTTTACCAGAATATCTAAATTTGGCCTCTTGCAGATATCGAGACAGCGTATGGCCGCCCCGGTACAGGCGGGGAATTGTGTCACCTGTAGGCATTGCCAGGGACGCGGCGTGGTCCGGTCGGTTGAGACCCAGTCTCTGGTGTATCTCCGGCAAATCCAGACCGGCGTCACCAGAAAGCATGTAAAAACCGTGCAATGTTTGCTCCCCTTGGAAGTCGGCAAATATCTCTTGAACAAAAAACGGGCAGAGTTGAATGAGTTGGAGAAACGGCACAACACCTCCATTATTATTGAGACAGAGGCGAATCTTTCCTCTTCGCAAGCCTCAATCAAATTTTTGAAGGAGTAAGATTCAGGAATCAGGAGACAGGAATCAGGAGACAGGAGGCAGGAGACAGGAGACAGGAATCAGAATTATGAATCCATGTCTTTCTGCGCCGTTACAATGACTGATTATACCTGGCAGAAAATAAAAGAAACGGGGCGTCTTGGCAGGCGGCAGGTTGTGTTTTTCGAAACTGTAGACTCCACAAATGTGCAAGCCGGTTCTCTAGCTAAACAAGGCGCTCCCCGCGGCACTGTCGTATTGGCCGAAACCCAGACCCACGGTCGCGGCCGCCTTGAACGCCTCTGGCAATCTCCTCCCGGGACAGGACTCTATTTTTCCCTGATATGGCACTCTCAGCTTACACCGGAGCATTTGTCAAAGACAACCCTTGCCGCGGGACTAGGTCTGTGCAAGGCTGTCGCTGAAAGCACCGGCCTTGCGCCGCTGATCAAATGGCCCAACGATCTGTTGCTTGATTCTAAAAAAGTCGGCGGCATTCTGACCGAAAGCTGCGGGAAAGTTGACGACAAGACTTTAGTCGTTATCGGTGTCGGTCTCAACGTCAACACGGAGCAGAGTGCCTTTTCAGCCGACCTGGCAGATAAGGCCTCTTCCCTGTTCATCTCTGCCCAAAAAACTTTTAAGCGCGGAGATCTATTGCTGTCGACTCTGGAAAGTATCGAATTTGAGCTGAAGAGAATGGAGAGGGGCGGGCTGCAGGATGTTTTGGCGGATTTTCGAAGAAGAGATGCCACAATCGGCAGGACAATGACCTGGGTGACCCCGAGCCGCAAGACAGTCACCGGAGTATCTTTGGGAATCAATGCTTCCGGCATGCTTCAAGTCCGAGACCTCAATGGCGCCATCCATGAAGTTTTATCCGGCGATCTCAGTATTGCCCACTAAACGATCACGCGTAAAACGCGTGGGCTTGCTTCCCGGAAAATGCAGCCGGTCACAGCAGATAGCTCATTTCCGGACAGGCACAATCTATAATTCCAGATTCCAACCTCTGTCCTGTTCGAAATACTCTTGAGACCTTCTTCTGTCGTCGCTGAGATAATAAATAAAAAAAGCTATAATCGGGCCGATACTTATCAAGAGCAGAAAATCGAGGAACATGGCAAACCCTCCTGCGGTGATTGAGTGGCTACATGCTTATTTCCCTGCCTGTCACACCAATAACACAGTAAGAAAAACAAATATTCTATTAAAATAATAGGCAGGTCAGAAAAGAAAAGTAAAGGGAAAAACACAACATATTGTGTTTCTTGATTTCCCAATGGCACATTATGTTGTAAGGTATTGTTTTTCCGGAGGAAAGAAAACTATCGCCTTTTTTTTGCAAAAAAAGTATTTTCTTCAAAAATTGCTAGAAATAAATCTCATCCTATTACAAGGAAAACCCATTATGTCTCACTTATCTCACAAATTGTTTGTTCTTTTTTTCGTAGTTTTTTGTCTTTCTTTTTCCTTCCAGAATCAAGCAACGGCTGAAGAGCAGCAGCAAGACAAATCCATAGCAATTATCCCATTTCAGGTCCACGCTCCCAAAGACCTTTCCTACTTAAAGAACGGCATTCGGGACATGCTTGCCAGCCGCCTGGCCGCCGGCGGCGGAGTAAAAATAGTTGCCGGCAATGCAACTGAAGAAGCTCTTGCGGGAAATGAAACCTTCACCCAGGCGAATTTTCTCCAAATCGGCAAAACCATCGGCGCGGACTATCTGGTCTCCGGAAGTTATACATCTCTTGGCGGCGGGGTAAGTTTGGATGCAAAGGTTTTTGACATTAACACCGGAGAATCACAGAACTTTTATGCCACCGCTCCGCATGAGGATGACGTGATCATGGCAATTAACAACCTCGCCTTGGATATCGGCGAAAAGATGCTGGGCCGTCAGCGCCCCGCAGCCGCCGTTCCCCAAGCCCAACCCCTGGCTCCGGTTTCTTCTCAGGCAACCAATACCGCCTCATACCAGACGGCCCACCCGGACCGGGCCTTCATGGGCGCCGGCGGAGCGTATGGCTCCCCTTTTATTCGACCGCTCGGAGTTACCGACCCCTTCGGATTCAGCAAAAGTCAAAATTTTCAAATAGCCATGCAGGCCATGGATGTCGGCGACATCGATGGCGACGGAACGGATGATGTGGTCATTGCCGGCCGCACAGAAATCTTCGTATACCGGATTACGGAAGGCCGTTTCGTCAGAATTGCCGAGGTGCCGGTTGGGGTGCGCTATAAAATTCACTCTATCAGCGTGGCGGATATAAATAAAAACGGCAGAGCGGAAATTTACGTCTCCGCCAATGAAAAGACCACCCCAAACTCTTTTGCCGTGGAGTGGCAGGGAGAAAGGATGGATTACCTGTTCAAGGACGCCCATTATTATGTCCGGGCCATGAAAGTCCCTGGAGAGGGAGAGGGTATGATTTTAGCGGGACAAAAAGGAACCCTGGACACCGAGGCCTTTGCGGGAGGCATCTACAAACTTGAGGTGAAGGACGGCACGGTCCAGACTGGAACAGAGATTATCGTTCCCAAAAATGTTAATCTCTTTGATTTTTCCTTTGTTGATCTGGACTCTGACGGCCGCGTGGAACTGGTTGCCATTACCCAGAGCGACAAACTGAAAGTGCTCAGTCAAAACGGCAAACAACTGTGGAAAAGCGCTGACTATTATGGAGGCACCAAAAGATTTGTCGGTGCATTGGAAATGGAAAAAAGCGCCGGCCAGGTCGTCCGATACTACATTCCGGCACGAATCGTAGTGGCCGATTTGAACGGCGATACGAAGCCTGATGTTCTGGTCAACAAGAATCTTTCAACCGCTTCCCGTGCATTTGCCAATCTGAAAAGTTACCCGGACGGCGAGATCCATGCCTTGGCCTGGAACGGCATCGGCCTCACCGAGTTATGGCACACAAGAAAAATCGACGGCTATATCGCCGACTATCAGCTGAAATTTCTTGATAACGAACCGGGCAAAGCCGTTCTGTATGTCGGGGTTATTCTGAGCTCAGCAGTTGATGAAATCTTATCTTCCTCGGAAAGCACCATCCTTATGTATCCCATCGATTTGAGCCAGGGAGAAAAAAAGGACGAAACAAACTGAACTGAACGGCGAGTATTTTTTGGCAAGGAGTTCAATCATCAAACAAATTTTTCCCCATCTGTATACTAACAATTAGTATCAGGACAACCAGATATACCTTTTGCCTATTTTTACCTGTGGGTAAAAATAGTATTGACAAATTTTACCTCAAGGATAGAGAAGAAAGGGAAGTTGATTTTCTCGTTACCTGGGGTGATGGGCCTTGGTTTCTGGTTGAATGCAAAATGACCGGAGGCAAAGCGACATCCCTGAATTATTTTGCAGACTGCCTCAAGGTTGATGGCTTCGTAAAAAGTCAAAAATAACCGCAAAGTCGCAAAGGTCGCAAAGATAACAGATTTATTTAAAAAGAAAAACTTTGCGTTCTTTGCAAACTTCGAAGTCTCGCGCTTATCTGCGGTGAAACGTAGTTTTTACGACTTCATCGAGGTCCAACAGAAGTTTTTAGTAACCCTCGATGAAACAAAGCACTATATAGATAATTCAACTTTCTGAGTTGATGTAATAGATTGAAATTATGAAACATTTGACATTATTTAAACCCGTCATTCCGGCATGTTTTTTATATGAAACACTTGATCCAAGAACATGGTTCCTTGATAT
>Ga0214472_10008057_pt1 | contig 10999 bp, 10 predicted proteins | sample RVTome_6_FD_207662 | JGI IMG/M metagenome (GOLD analysis project Ga0214472, IMG submission 207662) | Soil microbial communities from uranium-contaminated site in the Upper Colorado River Basin, Wyoming, United States - RVT140D175 | ecosystem: Environmental > Terrestrial > Soil > Contaminated >...
GCGCGAAGGTCGCCTGCGACGCGACGTTCGCCTCTCCCGTGAACCTGCGTGCGGCCGCGCTCGGCATCGACGCCGTCATCCACAGCGCGACGAAGTACCTCGGCGGCCACGCCGACCTCATCGCGGGCATCGTCGCGGGCTCACACGAGTTGGTCGACGAGGTGATCCGGCTCATGCGCCTGTACGGGCCATCGCTCGACCCGAACACGGCCTGGCTCCTCGACCGCGGCCTCCGGACGCTCGAGGTGCGCATGCTCCGCCACAACGAAAACGGACTGGCCGTGGCGAAGTTCTTCGAGAGCCACCCGGCCGTGCAGCGCGTCGTCTATCCCGGCCTCGCGTCGCACCCGGACCACGCGGTCGCCACGCGCCTCCTCGCGGGCTTCGGCGGGATGGTGTGCGTGGTGCTCAGGGGCGGCGGCCCGGCGGCTGACAGCTTCGGGTCGGCGTTGCGGCTGGCGCTCGCCGCGCCGAGCCTCGGAGGCGTGCAGACGCTCGTCTCGCAGCCGCGCTACACGTCGCACGCCGGACTCACCCGCCAGCAGCGTGAGGCCCAGGGAATCCCCGACGGCTTCGTGCGCATCAGCGTCGGCATCGAGAACGCAGAGGATCTCGTCGCGGACTTCGAGCAGGCGCTGGCGGCGGCGGCGAGGAGAGCCAAGGCCTGAGCGGGCAGGGAGCCGTGGCCCGGTCCTCGACGTCGTTCTACTCGCGCTCCATGAACGGATAGCGGTAGTCCGTCGCCGGGACGAACGTCTCCTTGATCGAGCGTGCGTTCACCCAGCGGAGCAGGTTGAGCATCGAGCCCGCCTTGTCGTTCGTCCCTGACGCCCTCGCGCCCCCGAACGGTTGGTGGCCCACGACGGCACCGGTGGGCTTGTCGTTCACATAGAAGTTGCCCGCAGCGTCCCGCAGCTCGGCGATCGCGTCCTGGATGGCCACGCGGTCGCGGGCGAACACCGATCCCGTGAGCCCGTAGGGCGACGTGCTGTCCACCAACGCAAGGGTGTCCGCCCAATCGGCGTCGTCGTAGACGTACACGGAGATCACCGGGCCGAAGATCTCCTCGCACATGGTCACGTAGTCGGGCCGGTGGGCCCGGATGATCGTCGGGCGGACGAACCAGCCCTCGCTCCGATTGGACTCGCCCCCAACGAGGATCTCCGCCTCGCTCGATGCACGCGCCCGCTCGATGTATCCGGTGACCTTCGTGAACGCACGCTCGTCGATCAGCGCGGTCATGAAGTTGGTGAAGTCGCGCGGGTCGCCTATGGCGATGGACGCGGTCTCGTCGATCAGACGGCGCGAGAGCTCCGGCCACAGGCTCTTCGGTACGTAGGCGCGGGACGCGGCGCTGCACTTCTGGCCCTGGTATTCGAACGCGCCGCGTATGATGGCCGTGCGGAGCGCGTCGACCTCGGCGCTCGGGTGAGCGACGATGAAGTCTTTCCCGCCGGTCTCGCCCACGATGCGAGGGTAGCTCTCGTATCTCGAGATGCTGTCGCCGATGGTCTTCCAGATGCTCTGGAACACCTGGGTAGAGCCGGTGAAGTGGATGCCGGCGAAGCTGGGGCGTGCGAGCAGGTCGCGGGTGATGGCTGCCGCGTCACCAGGAATGAAGTTGATCACTCCCGGAGGTAGGCCCGCCGCCATGAAGAGCCGCATCACATGGTGGCTCGCGAGCACCGCGGCGTGCGCGGGCTTCCACAGGACCACGTTGCCCATGAGCGCGGGAGCGCTCGAGAGGTTGGCGCCGATCGCCGTGAAGTTGAACGGGCTGACCGCGTAGACGAAGCCCTCCAGGGGCCGGTAGTCCGCATGGTTCCAAACACCGGGCTCCGACAGGGGCTGCATCCCGTCGATGATCTCGGCGAAATGGGAGTTGAAGCGGAAGAAGTCCGCGGTCTCGGTGACCGCGTCGATCTCCGACTGGAAGACGGTCTTGCTCTGGCCGAGCATGGTCGCCGCGTTGAGCACCTGGCGGCGGGGACCCGCGAGCATGTCCGCGGCCCGCATGAAGACCGCGGCGCGCTCCTCCCATGGCGTGCGCGACCAGTCGTGGCGCGCCTCGAGGGCCGCCGCCACCGCTGCCTCGACCTCCTGGGGGCCGGCGCGATGGGCTCGCGCGATCACCTGGCCATGGGCGTGGGGCATGGCGACGTCGAACGTGTCGCCCGTGCGGACCTCCTCGCCGTCGATGACGAGCGGGATGTCCACGACCTGACCCCCCTGCGCGTCGAGCTCGCGCATGATCTCGGAGCGCTCCGGCGTCCCCGGAGCGTAGTTGAGCACCGGCTCGTTGCCGGGCCGTGGGAAGATCGGGTTGCCGTTCATTGTATTTGGCGGGGAGAGCGGCAGTTGTTGCGGAATCTCTAAACGGCTCCGGGGGGGCGCAACGGCGCCGTTGGGGGTGGCGGCGTGGGCCGTGCGGCGCGTTGATCTGGCGTGGGGTAGCCGGTAGCTTCCGGCCCCTTCCACCCCCCCCGCGCATGAAAGCAGACGAGCTCCGTCGATCGGTGATGGCTGCCCTGGCCGGCATCGCGCACCCCGCTACGGGTCGCGACCTGATCGCCGGGGGGCACGTCCAGAACGTCGAGGTCGACTCGGACGGCGCGGCGCGCTTCCAGTTCCTGCTCAGGCCCGAGGACCCGGGCGACCTGGTGAAGCAGGCCCGCGCGGCGGTCGAGTCGGTCCAGGGGGTCACGGACGTGAAGGTGAACGTCCAGCTCCCGCAGATGGCGCCCTCGGGCGGTGGGGGCGGGGGCGGCCGGCGGGGCGGCCTCAAGCCGGGGTCGGTTCCGGCGCCGACGCCGAAACCGGGCATCCTGTCCGACGTGCGGCACATCGTGGCCGTGAGCTCCGGCAAGGGCGGCGTCGGCAAGTCGATGGTCGCGGCGAACCTGGCCGCGGCGATGGCGAGGAAGGGGCTCACGGTGGGGCTGCTGGACGCCGACATCTACGGGCCGAACATCCCGCTCATGTTCGGAGTGGATCAACGTCCGCGAATCACGGGCGAGAAGGGCAAGGAGATGATCGTGCCGCTCGAGGCACACGGCGTGCGGCTCATGAGCCTGGGCTTCCTGCTCGACAAGGAGCAGCCGGCCATCATGCGGGGTCCGCTCATCTCGGGCGTGCTGAAGCAGTTCCTGGAGCAGGTCGACTGGGGCGCGCTCGACGTGATGGTCGTCGACATGCCGCCCGGCACCGGCGACGCGCAGCTCTCCCTCGTGCAGACGATCAACCTGGACGGTGCCGTGATGGTGACGACGCCCCAGGACATCTCGACGGGCGATGTCCGGCGCGGCGTGAAGATGTTCGAGAGGGTGAACACGCGTGTGCTCGGCATCGTCGAGAACATGAGCGGACTCACCTGCCCGCACTGCGGAGAGGCGATCGACGTCTTCGGCTCCGGGGGCGGCCAAGTGCTCGCCGACGAGATGAAGCTGCCCTTCCTGGGCCGCGTCCCGCTCGATCCCGCGGTGCGCGAGGCGGGCGACAAGGGTGCCCCGACGGTCGTATCAGCGCCCGAGTCACCGGCGGCCGAGGCACTCGGCGGCATCGCGACCGCGGTGCTCGATACGCTCGCGGTGCTGGTCGGCTAGGGAAGCGCGCGCGCCCCTTCGAGGCCCCTCGGCACGGTTCCGTCACAGCAGCCCGAAGAAGACCCAGGAGACGACGGCTCCGACCACGGACATCGAGAGCCCCCAGGCAAGTACCTTGTTGAAGAGCACGCGCCGGTTCTCGGTCGGCGCCGCCGCGGCCACGCAAAGCGCGCCGATCGTCGAGAGCGGTGAGACGTCCACCAGGTGGCCGCCGACGTTGATGGACGACGCGATGGCGAGCGCGTCGGCACCCAGGCGCTCCGCGAGCCCGGGCACGGTCGGAAGGAACATGGGAAGCACCACGCCGACCGTGCTCGCGTAGGCCGAGATGATCCCGGCCACGAACGCGATGATGCCCGTGACGCTCGTCGGCGTGGAGATCGCGACGAGCCCGTCCACGATCATGTCGATGCCCCCGGTATCGGCGAGCACCGAGATCAGAGTGGAGACACCGCAGATCATGAGGATCGTGCCCCAGGACACGGCGGCAATCGCACGGTCTTCGCTGGATACGCGCGCCACGAGGAGAATCGCCGACGCGGCGAACGCGCCTACGATCAGGTCCACCCCGAAGAAGATGATCGACAGGAGGAGCGCGCCAGTGACGAGCAGCGTGATCCACTGCTCGCGGGTGAGGGGCTCGAGATCCTCGGGGGCGACGTGCACGGCGCCCTCCTCGACGGAGCGGCCGCTCCTGATCAGCCCCAGGCCGCCGAGCAGGAAGTACCCGGCGAACGCCACGAAGCTCTGCGCCATGAAGGTGTTCCAGAACGTCAACCACTGCACGTCCACGAGGCCCATCTGCGCCATCAGCTCGTTCGCGACGATGCCCGTCGGCGCGATGGGGGAGTAGGCTCCGGCGTTCGCGCCGTTGCCGACCATGATGACCATGAGGAACGCGCTGATGCCCAGCCCGCTCGCGGCCGCCATCGCCACGGGGGCGATGAGCGCGGCCGCGGCGATGTTGCCGCCCCCCAGCGTCGCGACCGTCATGGTCAGGAAGAAGAAGACGATGGGCACCATCCCCACGTTGCCTCGTGCGAGCCCGACCGTCCGGTGGGCCAGCTTGCTCAGCGTGCCGTTCACCTGCGCCTGCGCGAAGAGGAGCATGACCGCGACGAGCACGAGGAAGAGCCCCGTGGGGAATCCCGCGGTCACCTGTCCGGGGCTCATGCCGCCGAGCCCCACGCCCACGACGTACGCGAGGGCGAACGAGAGCAGACCGACGTTCAGCCGCATGACGATGCCGCCCACGACGGCGATCACGAGCGCGGCGAGCGAGATCCAAGCGAGGTTCATGGCACCGCCAGTCCGGGGGGAAAGCCCCGACAACCTTCACGCGGTGGGTCGGCGCGTCCAGGTCGACCCTTCAGCGCTCCTCCGAGCAGGGCGGGTACAGACCCAAGCTCTCGATCGCGGTGACCAGCTCTTCGTAGATGCTCGTCGGCGGCTCCGGGTCGGTGTTCTCGGTCCAGGGCCCGCACTGCACGCCCTGCTCGAGCCTCCCCTCGTACCGGATGCGGCCATCGCGATGGTACACCCGGAGCATGCCGTGCCAGACGCCGTCGAGCATCTCGCCCTCGATCTGCATTCTGTCGGAGTCCGTGAGGAACGCGCTCGATACCGCGCCGGTGTAGGGCTCGAGCGTCACCGGCTCGTGGTAGGTGCTGTCCCGGAGCACGAGGTCACGGAGCTCGACCGAGTCGGACGAATCGCGCGGGCCGCACCCGAGCAAAGACGCCAGGAGGAGCGCGATCATCCGCATTGCGTCGCGTCGCGGGGCGTGCGCTGCGGTCTTTGGGCGGGCCCTACTCGCCCTCCAGCCACTGACGGTCGGAGTCGGAGAGCTCACCGCGGCGCTTCGACTTCTGGATGACCTTCACCACGATCCAGCCCACGAGGAGGATGGGCGCGACTTTGAGGAGCAGGAACGAGGCGAGGCCGATGGTGATCGAGAAGACCGCACCGATGACCGAGAGCACCACGCCCGCCACCAGCAGCGTGATGAGCCCCACCGCGAAGAATGTCAGCAGCGATCCGAGCATCGAAGTCCTCCTAGTTCCAATTTGCGCCGGAAGCTACGGCTCCGCGCACCCAAACAACCTTCACGCTACCGAACGCGGCGTCCAGGTCGACGGTGATCTTGCGGTCGGCCTCGTCCCAGTCGAGCGACCGGTACGAGTCGCCCCGCTTCACCAGACCCTCGGAGTCGAGTGACGTGAGGAAGCTGTCCTTGCGGATGTCGAGGCCCAACCCCTCGGGCACACGCAGCTCGAGCGCGCCGAGCCCTATGTCGATCGACACGCGGGCGTCGCGCTGCCAGTCGCCGTTGAGCCAGAGCGTGAGCGAGCCCACGCCCGCGTCCACCTCGATGCGCTCCGCGTTGAGGTTGCCGAGGTGACGCGCGGTGAACTCGGCCGCTCCGACCTCGAACCGTGCGGTGCCGATCTGGGCGCGATTCAGCTCGGAGATGTCGATCGAGGACTCCGACGCACCCGTGCTCAGCTCGAGCGCGGTGAGCTCGAGCCCACCCAGATCGATGTCCGCGCGCACGGCCCCGAACTTCAGGTCGAGCCGCATGGGGACGCCGCGCCCGAGCTCGAGCGCGAGCTCGCCGGCCTCCCGACGGCCTCGTCGGCTCCGGCCGCCGCGGATCGACTCGACGCCGAGGTCGAGGCGGTCCCCTGAGAAATCGGCGACCGGCTCGTAGGCGTCCTCGTCGTAGGTGAGGTTCATCCGGTACAGGAGCCCCTCGTCGATCGAACGGACGGTGAAGCGTCCCGCCCCGTATGAGACCGCGACCCGCACCTCGTCGTCGCCGGCGAGCTGCCGCGACATCGTGACCGTGCGCATGCTCTGCGCCGTGAGGGGCTCGTGCAGCGCGCCGGCTGCGAGAAACGTCAGGGCCAGCGCCCCGATGGTCGCGTTAGGCATCGTTCTTCTCCTCCGCATCTCGGACGTCGCCGATGTCGATGTCCTCGACGTCCACCTTCATGGCCGCCTCCCACGCCTCGTCCGGCGTGTACCGGGACCACTGCTCACGCCGGCGGCCTGCACGGGTCAGAATCACCGCTCCCAGCCCGATCTCGATCGCGAGCACGGTGACTATGCAGCCGGTCGCCACGAGAAGTCCCGTCACGATGCTCAGGAACGGCGCCATCGATACGACGTTCGCGGCGATGAACAGGAGCATCAGCCCCACCAGCCCGCCCACCGTGGTGACGAGCGGGTTCGACCTGCGAATCCAGTGCGTCCATGGGTAGTCGCTCTCCGCCAGCCACTCGCCGGTGTTCCGGGCGACCGCGAGGTAGCCGACGATCCCCGCGACGAACGCCGCGAGCGGGAAGAGCGGGAGCCACGCGATCGCCACCGGGATGCCGATGATCGACACGAGCAGCGCGACGAATCCCAGGACCCAGATCGGGATCAGCAAGATGGTCGCGGCCGTGCCGACCGCGGCCGATCGACCGGGCGACCGCCGCGCGGCCTCCGCGATCACGTCGACCTTGTCGCCACCGAAAGCGATCACGGCCGCGCCGATCAACGCGAGGACGAAGATCGCCACCAGGTTCTCGAGCACGCCCCCTACGCCCCGCATGACGGGGCGGAACGGTGCGAGGACCGAGAAGCCCTCGTCGCGACCGCGCATCTCGTTGCGCAGCTCGCGACGGATTTCGTCACGGACCTCGGTCCGCAGCTCCGCGCGGACGTCGGTCTCCAGGTCGCGACCCTGCACCTGGACGTCGATCACGCCGTCCGCGACCGAGCCCTCGTTGCCGATGAGCTCCGCGTCGACGAGTCGGACACTTCCCGAGACCGAGCTCCCCTCGAGGAGATCCAGGGTGCCCCCGACGACGACCACGTCGCCGTCCACGGTCCCCTCGATGCGGGCTTCACCCTCGATCACGACGAGGTTCCCCGAGACGACCTCGTCCGCGGGGATGTTCACGTTCTCGGCCACGTGCACGCGGACGTCGGCGTCGAGGCCGGCGAGCGCTTCCTCCAGGAGGCCGAGACGCCCTGACGAGCTGAGGAGGGCACGTAGGAGCGAGCTCGCGTCGCCGCCCCGCACGGGATCGGCCTGGGCGTCGGCAGGAGCCTGTGCGTTCCGCAGGGCGTTCTCGAGCGCCTGATCCAGCTGGCGCGCGATCTCCGCCGCCTCACCGGCGAGAACGGCGGGGACGGTCCACTCGGCGAGCGCCTCGGCGAGCGGGCCGTCGTCCAACGCGACCGCCTGACCCAGCAGGCCCCGCCACGCAACGTCCAGCTCACCGCCGGGCACGTACGACCCCACCGAGCGCCCGTCGAGAAGGACGACGCCGTCTTCGAGGGTCATCTGGAGACGTCCGCCGTCGGCGAACTCGAGGCTCAGCTCGGCGGACGCGCGACCGACGGAGACTTCCTTGGCGACGACCTCCCGCACCTGCGCATGGGCCGCGAGCGGCGCGACGAGCGCTGCGCACGGAATGGTGGCGGCCGCAAGAGCCAGCGCGGGGAGCGCCTTACGAATGGGATACGCGAGCATAGCGACGGCCACCCAAGAGGTTCTTGTAGAGCACTCGCAGCGCGAGCGCGGAGACTAGGGAGTAGGCCAGAGCCCCTCCGGCGAGCATGAACGGCGCCTCGAATAGCGTACGCACCACCGCGTCGACCCCGATCGTCTGTCCGGCGTCCAGGGCGACCGTGGCCAGTACGCCCCCCGCCGCCGAGAGGAGGTCGGAGACCTTCCAGACCATGAACGACACCAGCGCTTGCGGCGTGAGCGTCGGGTGTGAAAAGACCGTGTAGAGCACGAGCCCGACCGTGACGGCCGGCGTGAGCGCGACCCCCGAGAGCGCGGCCCAGGCGCGACGGGTCCTCGGGACGAAACGGCCGACCGCCACGAGCGCGTGCCGCCAGTCCGACAGGCGGAAGCCCCCAAAGGCCCGCGCGCCACTCGGGGTCGCCGCGGCCGCAGCCGGGGCGGGCACCGCCAGGCGCACGCCCGCCATGACCCGGGCGGCGAAGCCCTCGCCCGGAGCGAAGCCCTCGAGCCCTCCGAGCCGTGCGTAGACGGCGCGCCAGGCATCCACCTCGGCCGAGCACGCGGTGCATCCTTCGATATGCGAATCGATACGCGCGACGAGGCGCGCCGGTAGCGAGCCGTCCAGGTAGTCCTGGAGCCGCTCATCCGCAGGGTGCTCCGGACGGGGCGTGGGAAGGATGGCCAGCAGACCCCGACGCAGCCGTTCGCTGAGCGGCACGCGCCCCGGCCGCTCGACCGAGGCCATCACGCGACCCTGGAACCCGTCGGGAGGAGCGAGCCGCGGGAGCGCAGCCAGGTCCTCGAAGAGCACGCGCCAGCCCTCGAGGTCCTCGGAGCAACGCGCGCACGCGGCGAGGTGCTCCTCGACCCTGGCGCGCTCCCGAGGGGGGAGGGCGCCGTCGAGGAGCGCCTGCAGCCGATCGGCGCTCGCGTGCTCGTGGGACCTGTTGCTCATCGCTCCTGGACTCCTGCTTCGTGCGTACACTGGACCCTACGACAGCCGAGCGGCGCCGGTTTCACGAATTCGGGCGGCCGCGGGGTGGTCATGGAGCCACGTGCGCCAGGCTCTTGCGGAGCTCTGCTCTGGCGCGGTGCAGGTAGGTCTTCACCGTGCCGAGCGGCACGTCCATGATCTCGGCGATCTCGTCGTACGCGTGCCCCTCGACGTGGCGAAGAACGATGACCGTCCGGTACTCCTCGCGGAGCTCCCCGATCGCGCGCTCGATCTGGCCTCCGAGCTCCTTGTGCTCCACGTAGTCGTGTGGGCTCTCGGAATCCGACATGAGGACGACCTCGGTCCGGCTCACCTGGTCGGGGGTGGTGGCGTGCGGGGAGCCGTGGATCGAGACCGTGTCGAGCTTCCGCTTCCTCAGATGATCGATCGTATGGTTGTTCGCGATCTTGAGGATCCAGTTACTGAACTTGTAGCTCGGCTTGTACGTCCCGATCGCGTTGAAGGCGCGGACGAAGGCTTCCTGCGAGAGGTCCTCGGCGAGCGAGCGGTCGCGGACCATCCTGAAGATCAGGGAGAAGACCGGACGCTCGTAGCGCGAGAGAAGCTCACGGAACGCCGGCTCCCGGCCGCGCGCGGCGAGCGTGGCCAGCTCGCGGTCGTCGACCGACGCGTAGTCCGGACCTGCCAGAGTTCTCTCGTCCTGCCGTGGGTGAGCCAGCCACCGAGCCGTGCCACGGGCGAGGGAAGCCACGCCGGTAGTCATTTCGGTGCCCTACGCGATCCCGGGGGCCGAGGTTTCGCGCGACCTCACGGGGGCCGTTGAGCGCCTCCCGCGCTTCCCGTAGCTTCCTCACCCTCGCCGCCGGGCGTCCTCCCGAAAGCTACCCCGCCAACCTACCGGTGTCATGCGACCCGCCCCCGATGCAGCGCCCAAGGAAGGAGCGGAGCGGGCGGGCCAGGTGCGGCGGATCTTCTCGGAGATCGCCCCCCGCTACGACCTGCTCAACCACGTTCTCAGCCTCAACATCGATAGGGCGTGGCGGAAGGCGACGATCGAGCGCCTGGGTTGGGAGCGCGTGCCCGAGGGCACGTACCTGGATGCCTGTGCCGGGACGTTCGACATGTCGCTCGCGCTCGCCGGCCGCGCCGGGTTCCGTGGGCGGGTCGTCGCGTCCGACTTCGCGCACCCCATGCTCGTGCAGGGCGGGTCCAAGATCGACCACGAGCCCGTCGCACCGGTGTGCGCCGACTCGCTCCGCCTCCCCTTCGGCGGCGACGCCTTCGAGGGCGCGACCGTGGGCTTCGGCGTCCGGAACCTCGCCGACGTGCGGGCCGGCCTCGCCGAGCTGCGTCGGGTGCTGAGGCCTGGCGCGCGCCTCGTCGTGCTCGAGTTCACCACGCCCCCCAATCGGCTCATGAGGGCGGGGTATCTCTTCTACTTCCGCAGGGTCCTGCCGGTGGTCGGCCGCATCGTCTCCGGGCACCCCTGGGCGTATACTTACCTGCCCGAGTCCGTGAGCGAGTTTCCCGGACCCGAGGAGCTCGGCGCGCTCTTCGAGAGCGTGGGCTTCAGGAACGTGGGGTGGAGGCTCCTCACCGGCGGCATCGCGGCACTGCACTGGGGGGAGGTCTGACGATGAGCGTTCTGGAGCTTGCCGTCGTCTCCGTCGCGCATGATCCGCCACCGCCGGCGCTTGCGCCGCTACTGGGTGCACTTCGGAGTGGTGCCGTGAGAACGGGGTCGGCACCGCCGAGTAGCGGGGATGCCCGGTGCGGTGCCAACGTGTCCCGGCCGGGGGCTTGAACCCAGAAGGGAGCAGATCATGCGGGATGAGTGGAAGCCGGGAGCCTACACGTCCGTGTCGCCGTATCTCGTCACCGAGAGGGCCGGGGAGGTCATCTCCTTCCTCGAGGCGA
>Ga0214472_10008058_pt1 | contig 10998 bp, 11 predicted proteins | sample RVTome_6_FD_207662 | JGI IMG/M metagenome (GOLD analysis project Ga0214472, IMG submission 207662) | Soil microbial communities from uranium-contaminated site in the Upper Colorado River Basin, Wyoming, United States - RVT140D175 | ecosystem: Environmental > Terrestrial > Soil > Contaminated >...
TGCTCACGTGGGAGGGCCTCGCAGAGGAAGCAATCGATTGATGTGTACACGCCGATGCCTGATGGACGTACTACAATGTCGCCATGCAGGTAGGAGTGCGCGCGCTGCGCTCGGAGCTCAGCGCGTGGATCGAGCACGCAAGACGCGGTCGCGAGGTCGTGATCACCGATCGGGGCCGACCGGTGGCGCGCCTGGTGCCCGTGGAGGGCGAGTCGGCCCTTGACCAGCTGATTGCAGCCGGCCTGGCCACGGCCCCTCGAGCGAAGCGGGGAGCCGATCTGGAGCCACCGACGGTGCGTCCGCGCAACGGGACCGTCAGCGAGCTGCTCAGAGAGCAACGCCGCGGGCCACCGTGATCTGCCTCTTCGATACCTCGGCGCTCGTGAAGCTGATCATCGATGAGCCCGGCAGTGAGTCCGCTGTGACGATCTGGAACCGAAGCGGCGTGCCGGTGACCTCGCGGCTTGCCCAGCCCGAGCTTGCCGCCGCGCTGGCCGCGGCACGCCGCGCGGACCGGCTGCGAGCCCCGGAGGTTCGCGTGGCCACCCGGCGCGCCAGTCGGTTGTTCGACGAGGTGACGTGGCTCGAGCTTGGCCCTGACAACGCGCGTCTGGCTGCCGCTCTGGCGACGGACCATGTGCTGTCCGGAGCCGATGCCGTGCACCTGGCGTGCGCAGTGCAGCTTGGAGCCGAGAGCATGTTTGCCACGTTCGACGAGCGCCTGAGGCTCGCCGCCGGCGCTCTGGGCATATCGCTGCTGCCCGCTCAGACCTCGTAGGCGCCCTGGGGCTCGGCGACCTCGACGTCACGCCCGTACGCGGCGGTGGCCTCGTCGCGGGCCCAGGCGGCTCCATCGTCGATCGGCAGGTGCGTGAGCAGCAGGCGTCGCGCGCCGGCGGCCCTCGCCGCATCGCCGGCCTCCGCCGGCAGCAGGTGGCCGCGCGGCTGGGGTGGGGCCGCGTCCTCGTCGACCGAGCGCAGCGTCGCCTCGCTGACGAGCAGGTCGGCATCCGTCGCGAGGTCCAGGAGCGCGTCGCAGGGCCCGGTATCGGCGGTGTAGGCGATCAGGCGCTCATCGGCCTCCGCGCGGAAGCCCCAACACGGGATGTAGTGCTGGGTCTCGACCGGGGTCAGCGACATGCCGCCGAAGGTCATCGTCGACCGGCCATCGTGCTCCGAGAGGCGGAAGGCCTCGTCGAAGTGCTTCCTGTTTCCGACGCCCCGCGCGAGCTCGGTCAGCTGCTCGCTGGACCCCGGCGGCACGATCACGCGCAGCCGCTCGTCACGAGGGCGTGAGCGCCAGGGGTAGACGTAGCGCAGCGTCACCAGGTCCAGCATGTGGTCGGCGTGCATGTGGCTGAGGACGACCGCGTCGAGCTCGTCCGGATGGCAGTGCGTCAGCAGCTGGGCGACCACGCCCGGGCCGATGTCGACGAGCAGGCGAGCGCCGCCACCCTCGATCAGGTACCCGGCGCATGCCTCGCCCGGGTTGGGGCGCGCGGGTGAGCGGCCCAGGACCGTGAGTCGCATCGGTGTCGTGGAGGCCTATCGCTGCCCGATGGGCACGTAGTCCCTTGATCGTGGCCCGACGTAGATCTGCCGGGGCCGCCCGATCTTCGTCTCGGGCGACTCGATCATCTCCTTCCACTGCGCGATCCAGCCGGGCAGGCGCCCGATCGCGAAGCAGTTCGTGAACATGTTCTTCGGGAAGCCGATGGCCCGGTAGATCAGCCCCGAGTAGAAGTCGACGTTCGCGTACAGCTTGCGGCTGACGAAGTACTCGTCGCGCAGGGCGACCTCCTCGAGGCGCTGAGCCACCTCGAACAGGGCATCGTCGGCTCCGGTCGCGCGCAGGACCCGGTCGGCCGCAGCCTTGATGATCGTGGCGCGCGGGTCGAAGTTCTTGTAGACCCGATGGCCGAAGCCGGCGAGGCGGAAGCTGTCGTCGGGGTCCTTGGCCTTGTCGACCCACTTCTGGACATTTCCGCCGTCTTCGACGATGCGCTCGAGCGTCGCGATGACCGCCTCGTTTGCGCCGCCGTGCAGCGGACCCCACAGGGCGCTTATCCCGGCGCTGATGCTGGCGTACAGGTTGGCGTGGGCGCTCCCCACCATGCGCACCGTCGAGGTCGAGCAGTTCTGCTCGTGGTCGGCGTGCAGGATGAGCAGCAGGTCGAGCGCCTGCGCCACGTCGTCGTTGACCTCGTACGGCTCGGACGGCACGGCGAACATCATATTCAGCAGGTTCGCCGCGTATGGGAGGTCGTTGCGCGGGTAGACGTACGGCTGTCCGATCGCCTTCTTGAACGACCAGGCGGCGAGCGTCGGCAGCTTGGCGATCAGCCGGTTGATGGTGATCTCGACCGCTGCGGGGTCGAAGATGGAGTGCGCATCGGGGTAGAAGGTGCTCATGCCGACGGTGCCGGAGGCGAGCACCGCCATCGGGTGCGCCTGCTGCGGGAACGAGTCGAAGAAGTGCCGCATCTCCTCGCGGATGAGGGTGTGGTGGGTCACCTCGGTCACGAACCGATCGAGCTCGTCGCGCGTCGGCAGCTCCCCCCAGATGAGCAGGTACGCCACCTCCAGGAAGGTCGACTTTTCGGCGAGCTGCTCGATCGGATAGCCGCGGTAGCGCAGCACCCCGGTCTCGCCGTCCAGGAAGGTGATGGCACTCGTGCACGCGCCGGTGTTGCCGTAGCCGGTGTCGAGCGTGATGAGCCCCGTCTGCGCGCGCAGCCTGGAGATGTCGACGCCCGCGTCGCCATCGGTCCCCGCGACCATCGGAAGCTCGATGCTGCCGTCCTTCCAGCGCAGCTCGGCGGTCCCGGTGCGTGAGGGGGCGTCGGCGGTCATATCAGCAATTCCTCCACCGCCGCCCGCTCCTCCAGGAGCTCGGCGGTCGTCTCCGCGATCTTCCCTCGGGCGAATTCGTCGTGCTCGATCCCCTGCACTATCTCCACCTCCCCGGGCGACGTCGCGCGCAGCGGATAGCCGAAGACGAGTCCCTCGGGAACGCCGTATCCACCGCTCGCCGGGGCCGGGACCGCCGCGCTGAAGATCTCGCCGCTGGGCCGGCTGACCTGCCGCACCGTCTCGACGACCGCGTTCGCCGCGCTGGCCGCACTCGACTGGCCGCGCGCCTTGATGACCTCCGCGCCGCGCTGTTGGACCGCGCGGATGAACTCGCCGCGCAGCCACTCCTCGTCGCCGATGACCTCGGGCGCCGGCCGCCCTCCGATCCGCGCGCGCCAGGCGTCCGGGAACTGCGTGCTCGAGTGGTTCCCCCAGATCGCGAGGTCGCGGACCTCGCTCACCGGCTTGCCGGCGCGTGCCGCGAGCCTGGCGCGCCCTCGGTTCTCGTCGAGCATGGTCATGGCAAACCACCGGTCGCGCGGCATCCCCAGCCGTGCGGCCGCCGTGGAGCCGATGAGGGCGTTCGTGTTGCACGGGTTCCCCACAACCAGCACGCGACAGCCGTCGGCGGCATTGCGCGCGATGGACTGCCCCTGCCCGGTGAAGATCCCGCCGTTGATGCCGAGCAGGTCCTTGCGCTCCATCCCCTCCTTCCGCGGGACGGCGCCCACCAGCAGGGCCCAGTCGGCGTCGCGGAACGCCTCGTCCATGTCCGAGGTGCACACGACGCCATCGAGCAGCGGGAAGGCACAGTCCTCCAGCTCCATGCGGACGCCATCCAGCGCGGGAAGTGCGGCAGGCAGCTCCAGGAGCTGGAGGCGGACCCGAACGTCCGGGCCGAGCATCTGTCCCGAGGCGATGCGAAAGAGGAGGGAGTAGCCGATCTGGCCCGCGGCGCCGGTGACGGCCACGCTCACGAGAGAGTCGGGCATCGGTCTCCTGTGGCTGCTGGCGCCGCGAGTGTAACGCAGGCTCCGCGCCTCACCTGGCGGCCGGATCGGGCTCGGCGGGCCCCGGTCCACCGATGCGCCCACGCGCATCGGTCGCATACGAGCGGCTCCTCCCCGGGCTGGACGCAGTGGGGACAGACCGGGACCGCGCGGCTCACGCCGCGGAGCGTATCAGGCGACCTGGACCAGGCCGGAGAGGCTTGCGCCGATGCCGGCGAACCGCTCCCGAAACTCGGGCGCAAACGAATACAGCACGTTCGTCCCCTGCCGCTCGCTCACGAGGACGCCGGCCTCGCGCAGGACCCTGAGGTGATGGCTGATCGTCGGCTGGCTCACGCTGCAGCACTCCGTGAAGTCACACGCGCACACGGCTCCCTCGCCGGCTGCGCCGAGCTGGCGAACGATGGCCAGGCGGGTCGGATCGGCGAGCGCCGCCAGGAGGGCGACGTCGCGATCGGGCTGCTGCATCAGGCCCGCATTCTATCCATTGACATCTATATAGACAACTATCAATGTACGACGCATCCACGAAGTCGCACGCGGGAGGAGGTGATGATCCGATGAGGCGCGCCGACTGTGACTGCGAATGCAGCGACTGTTGCGCGGGCGGAGGCTGCTGCTGAGCCGATGAGCGTCCGTGGGTGCCGGTCCGCCGGTGCCCACGGCCCCACGCTCCTCCTATGCCCCCAGGGTCGTCGGTGTGGGCGCGGGCAGATCGTCGCGATCCGCGCCCAGGATGAAGATCCTGATGCGGTCGCGAAGGACGTCGCGAGCCCGCCGGAACGCCTCGAGCCGCTCCTCGTCCAACCCCGTGACGGCCGACGGGTCGCCGATGCTCCAGTGGGCCTGCTGTGCGACGCCCGGCAGCGTCGGGCACGACTCGCGTGCCTGGTCACAGACCGTGATCAGCCAGCTCAACGACTGGCCGAGGAACGGCTCGAGCGTCTTGCTCGCGTGGCCGCTGATGTCGATGCCGATCTCGGCCATCACCGAGATCGCCTCCGGCCGAACCACGGTCGCCTGGGTTCCGGCGCTGAGGGCCTCGAACCGGTCGCCTGCCCAGGCGCGGAGCATCCCCTCCGCCATCTGGCTCCGCGCGCTGTTGTGGGTGCAGACGAAGAGGACGCGTTGCCGCTCGCTGTTCATGTCCGGACTCTAGCGCCGGCATGTCAAGGCCGGATCAAGCCGCGTCAATGTCCACGTTGGGGACACGATGTGGATAACTTTCAGGCCGCGTCCCATTCTCGTGGAGAAGGGGGATTGCGGGATGGTCGACGCCGCCCGTACTCTTGGGATGTCCCGAAGGGGCAGCCAACGGCACCAGAGATTGCATCAACGGTCCGGCGGCGGTTCCTTCGGGACGTTTCTGTGTCCCGGATTCCCGGAGCCGCCGCGCGTCAGCCTCCGCGCGTCAGCCTCCGCGCAGGTCGCGCTGGAGCCGTCGAACGACCTCGGCGGTGACGTCGTCAGGTCCGCGGCCCGGCTCGGAGGCGGGGCCGGCGAACGTCCCGAACTGCCGGTCGCCGGCGTCCCCCAGGCCCGGAACGATGTAGCCGCGTTCGTTGAGATGCGAGTCGAGCGCCCCGACGTGGACGTCCACGTCGGGATGCGCGCGGCTCAGCGTGCGGACCCCCTCGGGCGCCGCTATCAGGCTCACCTGCTTGACGCGCGCCGCGCCCCACTGCTTCAGGATGTCGACCGTCGCCGCCGAGGAGCCACCCGTCGCGAGCATCGGATCCAGGATCAGGCAGACCTGCACCGTCGCCGCGTCGGGCAGCTTGTTGTAGTACTCGACCGGCTTGAGGGTCCGCTCGTCGCGGTAGAGGCCGATGTGCCACACCTCGGCCGTCGGCAGCAGCTCGAGCATCGCGTCCACCATCCCCAGCCCCGCGCGCAGGATGGGGATGAGTCCCACCTTCGGCTCCAGCCGCTGGGCGTCCATCGGCTCCAGCGGAGTCTCGATCCGCATGGGCTGCAGCGTCAGGTCGGCCATCGCCTCGTATCCCAGGAGCCAGGTGAGCTCGCGCACGAGCTCGCGGAACTTCTTCGGCTCGGTCTGCTTGTCGCGGAGGATGGCGAGCTTGTGCGCCACCAGCGGATGGGAGCTCACGTGGAGGGAGGCGGGCATCTCGGCCATCGCGGCCGATTCTAGCCTCGGCCTCACGCGGCCTCACAATGCGCCGATGCTCCCCACCGCCGCGCGGCTCCCCCTCGCCTTCGGGATCTTCGGGGTCGTGTGGGGAGCGTGGCAGGCGGTGCTGCCGGACCTCGCCGCGCACCACGGGCTGACGAGCGGGCCGCTGGGCGCGATGCTCACCCTGGGCTTCGCCGTCTCGCTGCCCGCGATGATCGCGGCCGGACGGCTCGTGGATCGGGCCGGCGCCGGGTGGGGCATCGCGGTGCCTGCGGTGGCGATGGCGATGGCGCTGCTGGCGATCGGCAGCCTGCCCTCCATGGCGCTGCTCGTCGTGGCGGTCGTCGTCTTCGCCTCGGGCAGCGGGGCGTATGACGTCGCCATCAACGGGGCGGCGATGGGCGACGAGGCGTGGAACCGTCCGGCGCGGCTGACCCTCCTTCACGCCGCCTTCAGCGCGGGCGGCGTGCTGGGAGCCGTGGGCGGCGGCGTGACCATCGGGTCGGGGATCGCATTCCAGGCGGTGTACCTGGTCTTAGCCGGCGGCCTCCTCGTCGCCGCCGCGGTCGCGGTCAGCTCGCACTGGCGAGGCGCCTCGAGCGCCGGAGCCGTGCCGCGCGGCGTGGCGCTCGCCATGCTTCCGCTGGCCGCGTTGGCCGGCCTCGCGTTCCTCGCCGAGGGATCGATGGAGACGTGGTCGGCGATCTACCTTCGCGACGTGCTCGGCGCCGCCGCGCTGGTGGGCGCGCTCGGGCCGGCCGCCTTCCACGCCGCGATGTTCCTCGGGCGCCTGGTTGGCGCGGGCGTCGCCCGCTGGCTGGGCGCTCCGACCACGCTGCTGGTGGGGGGCCTCATGACCCTGGTCGGGATGGCCGTCGCGCTGCTGGTGACGGTGCCGGCTGCAGCGATCCCGGCCATGGCGGTGGCGGCGCTCGGCGCATCCTTCGTCGTGCCGGTGGTCGTGAGCCTGGCCGCGCGGCGCGCGGGGGCGCACGCCGGGCGGGCGGCGTCCTACGTGCTCACCCTGGGCTACGCGGGCTTCCTTGTGGGCCCGTCTCTCGTGGGGATCGGCGGCGAGCTGTTCGGCCTGCGAATCGCGCTCGTGGTGGTCCCGCTGGCGGCCGCCCTCGTCGCGCTCGGTTCACGCACCAGCGTGGCGCGCGAATGACGTCTCCGGCGAGGTCGGGCCGAACGAGGCGGGACAGAAAATCTGCCCATGGCCCCCGGTGGCGGCATGCTGCTAGGCTATCCCTCTTCTCCAACGACCCAATCGCGCACGGACCGTGGCCAGCCCGTCGCTCGGAGCCGCACCAGGAGGAAGTGGGAGCATGGTCTTCGGATCGAAGCGTGACACCAAGCCCGAGGGTCAGCCGCGGGAAGACGTGGTCGGGAATCTGTATCCAGATAGCGTGACGAGTGAGGTCGACGTGGCTCAAGCACCTACCGAGTTCCGCCGTGAGGATCGCGGCAACGAGTCCGTTATCGATCCGCATGCGCGCTTCAACGGGAAGTACGTCTCGGACCGAGACCTGCGGATCGAGGGCGAGGCGAACGGCGAGATCGAGTGCCAGGGGACGCTGATCATCAGCCCCCAGGCGCGCGTCCGGAGCGCGATCACGGCGCACAACGTGATCATCAACGGCGACTACGAGGGGGACGTCGACTGCGGCGGCCGCTTCGAGGTCGGGTCGACTGGCCGCGTCAAGGGCAACATCAAGACGCAGGTGCTGGTCGTCAAAGAGGGCGCTCACTGGGAGGGCGGCGTCGTCATGACCCGCGAGCCCGGTGCACGGCCCGTCCCGCCCGCAACCGGCGGCACCGCGCCACAGGGTGGTGGCCGGTCGAGCTCCCAGGGCGGCGGCGGTGGAAGCAGCATCTTCAGCAAGCCCGACAGGGACGGCGGTCAGGCGAGCGGCGCGGAGCAGCGTGAAGGCCAGCCGGCCGGGCAGGGCGGCGGCGGTCAGTAGCCGCACCGCGCGCGGCAGCATCTCTCGGACGACCACCAGCTCCAAGCCCGGCGCGCAGGAGCGCGCGGTAGCGGGTCGCGGGCGCCGGACCTCCTCCGCCGGCGCCTCCCCGGTCCTCGTCGAGGTGACGCGCGGCGGCCGCGTCGAGTCGGTCCACCGCGGCGCGATCGCGATCGTCTCGCCCGACGGGGCGCCCGTCGCATCGGCCGGCGATCCCGACCAATTCATCTTCCTGCGCTCGAGCGCCAAGCCCTTCCAGCTGGCGCCGTTCGTCGCCTCCGGCCTGTTCGACGAGTACGGCCTCGGCACCGAGGCGCTGGCCATCATGGCCGCCAGCCACAACGGCGAGGATCGCCACGTGCGCCTGGTGCAGGAGATCCTGCGCCGCGCCGGGCTGACGAGCTCCGTCCTCCAGAACCAGGTCCATGCGCCGTTCGACGTCGAGACCGCGCACCGCCTCATTCGCGACGGCGAAAAGCCGACCGTCCTGCGTGGCAACTGCTCCGGCAAGCACGCCGGGATGGTCCTGTTCGCAAAGGCCTCAGGGTGGCCGCTCGAGAGCTACTGGCATCCCGGCCACCCGGTGCAGCGGCTGGCGCTGGAGACCATCTCCGCCCTCTCCGATGTGCCGGTCGCAGAGATGGCAAGCGCCGTCGACGGCTGCGGCGTCGTCACCTTCGGGATGCCGCTTCGCGGGCTCGCGGTGGCCTTCGCCCGCCTCGCCGATCCCTCGGCCGTCGCCGACCCGCCGCTGCGCTCGGCGCTGACGCGCATCCGTGACGCGATGATGGCGCACCCGGAGCTCGTGGCCGGTGAGCGAGGCCGGATCGATACCACGCTGATGCGCGCGTTTCCGAAGCGCATCGTCAGCAAGGGGGGCGCGGAGGGCGTGCTGGCGATGGGCCTGCCTCCGGGGGCGCTTCCAAGGGGTGCGCCGTTCGGCGATGGACCGATGGGCATCGCGGCCTCGATCGAGGACGGCAACTCGGCGCGCCGCGGCGGCGATGCGGCCAGCATCGAGATCCTTCGCCAGGTGGGGCTGGCGGGCGACCCGCTTCCGGGGCGGCTCGGCGAGTACGCCACGTCCCCGATCCTCGATCCCCGTGGCGAGGTGACCGGCGAGGTGCGGCCGGCCTTCCGGCTCGCCTAGCGGTCTCGACGGCCTGCGACGGCTGGTACGATCGCGCGACCCCATGCCGACCTCACATTCGGCCGCGCTGCGAGCGCGGATGGCTCCCAGTCCGACCGGGCCGCTGCACATCGGCAGCGCGCGGACGAGCCTGTACAACTTCCTGACCGCGCGGCACGCGGGCGGGACGTATGTCCTGCGCATCGAGGACACCGACGAGGCGCGCAACGCGGTCGACTTCGAGCGCGACATCATCGAGGGCCTGCACTGGCTCGGCATCACGTGGGACGAGGGCCCACAGGTGGCCGGCGGCGAGGACATCGGCCCCTACGGGCCGTACCGACAGAGCCAGCGGATGGACACGTACGCGCGCGAAGCCGAGCGCCTGCTCGACTCCGGCTCCGCGTATCGGTGCTGGTGCACGTCGGAGGAGCTCGACGCGGTGCGCCGCGAGCAGGAGGCCCGACACGAGCCTCCCCGCTACAACCGACGCTGCCTGAACCTGACCGAAGCGGAGCGCGCGGCTTTCGAGGCCGAGGGTCGCAGGCCCGCCATCCGCTTCGAGGTGGAGCCCGAGCGGATCGTCTTCCATGACCTGGTCCGCGGGGAGGTCGAGTTCGACAACGCGCTCCTGGGGGACTTCGTGATCGTGCGTGGCGACGGCGGGCCGCTCTACCACTTCACGGTCGTCGTCGACGACGAGGCGATGCGGATCACCGACGTGATTCGCGGCGAGGAGCACCTCAGCAACACCCCCAAGCACATCGCCCTGATCCGGGCGCTCGGCTATCGCGAGCCACGGTTCGGTCACATCCCGCTCATCCTCAACCCGGACCGGACCAAGATGAGCAAGCGCAGGTCGCAGACGGCGATAGCCGCGTATCGCGAGCAGGGGTACCTTCCCGAGGCTATGGTGAACTTCCTGGCCTTCCTCGGCTGGTCGCCCGGAACCGAGGAGGAGATCTTCACCCTCGACGAGCTGGTCGCGCGCTTCGAGATCGAGAAGGTGCACCACGCCGGCGCGATCTTCGACCAGGCGCGCCTGGACCACCTCAACGGCGTCTACATCCGAGCCCGGTCGGACGAGCAGCTCGCGCTGCTCCTGCGTCCGTTCGTGCCCGAGGACCTGCCGGACGACGGCCTGCTGCGCATGATCCCCCTCGTCAAGGAGCGGCTGGTGCGCCTGGCGGACGTCACCGACCTCATCGGCTTCGTGTGGGAGCCCGACGAGGTCGTCGCAGGCCGATACACCCCGGAGCTCCTGGTGCCGAAGAAGGGCGAGCCGGCCGACGCGCGCACGGCGCTCGAGGGGGCGCGGGAGCTCGTCGCCGAGCTGGCCGACGCCGATTTCAGCGCGGACGTGCTCGAGCAGCGCTTCCGTGAGGCGGCCGACGCTGCCGGGTTGAAGGCAGGCGACTTCTTCATCCCGGTCCGCGTGGCGGTCACCGGTCGCACCGTGTCGCCTCCGCTCTTCGCATCACTCGAGCTGCTGGGCCGCGAGCGCTCGGTCGCCAGGATCGACGCCGCGCTCAGAAAGCTCGGCGCGGCGGGGCCGGCATGACGGGCGAGGGTGGTCCCGGCGTGGGCGACCTCGCGCCACGGCCGGAGGCGCTCGAGGAGGCCGAGCTCATCGTTCCGGTGCGCTCGTCCAGCGGCGAGGCTCCGGACCCCGAGGGGCTGACGGTCGACGCCTTCCGGCACGGCACCGACGAGGGCGGCGAGCGGTTCGTGGCGGCCTTCAGCAGCCCGGAGACGTTCGCGGCGTTCGGGCCGCCCGGTAGCGACCACGTCCGGCTTCGCGGGCGCGAGCTCTTCGCGCGCGCCGACGAGGCGCGTGTGCGCGTGGTGATCGACCCCGGCGCACCGAGCCAGGTAGAGGTCGCCACCGGCGTCCTCCCCTTCCTC
>Ga0214472_10008059_pt1 | contig 10998 bp, 6 predicted proteins | sample RVTome_6_FD_207662 | JGI IMG/M metagenome (GOLD analysis project Ga0214472, IMG submission 207662) | Soil microbial communities from uranium-contaminated site in the Upper Colorado River Basin, Wyoming, United States - RVT140D175 | ecosystem: Environmental > Terrestrial > Soil > Contaminated >...
CGCCGAACTGTTCGACCATCGAATTGCCGTCGGAAATCCAGCGGGCCGACGATTTGGTCGGCATCGAGATGCCCACGGTGCCTTCGGCCGCGGCCTGGAAGGCAAAGACAGAGGTGCACATCGCCAGCGCTGCGGCGACAGATATCAAACGCATTGTAATCTCCCTGATATGGGGCCGCCGACTTGCGCGGCCTTTCCCATTCCTCCGAACGCAGGCCGATTCGGCCCGCTTCGGGACTTTTAGGCCGCTTGCGCATACCAGTAAAATTACATTAGGCTCATTTTGAATAGCAAAACTGGTATCCATGTCATGCAAGACCCGCCCCTGAGCCTGAAACCCGTGCAGCTTCGGCTGATCGTGGCCATTGCCGAACACGGGCAGTTGCAGATTGCAGCTGCCGACGTCGCGATGACGCAGCCCGCCGCGTCGCGGATGCTTTCGGAGATTGAGCGCAGCATGGGCGCGGCGCTGTTCGTGCGCCTTCCCAAGGGGATGCAGCCGACCGAGGCGGGCCAGATCGTGATTCGCCGCGCCCGGGTGATGCTGCGCGAAATGCGCATGCTGGCCAGCGAGGTGCGCGGGTTGCGCGACGGTTTCGTCGGCGCGGTGAACGTGGGCGCGGTGACCGGGCCGGCGGTCGGCCATCTGGTGCCGGCGATCCAGAAGATCAAGAAAACCTCGCCGCGCGCCGGAATTTCGGTCGATGTGGCGCCCTCGCGCAAGTTGCTGCGCGACCTTGCGGCAGGGCATCTGGATTTCGCGCTGGCCCGGCTGCTGCCCGAATTCGACAGCCGCGACTTCGACATTCATCCGATGCGCGACGAAAAGGTGCTGTTGCTGGTGCGCATGGCACATCCGCTGGCGCAGGCGCCGCTGGTCACGCTGACCGAGCTTGCCGATTACGAATGGGTTATGCAGGAACGCGGCGCGCCGATCCGCGAGACGATGGTGAATGCGTTCGGCGCAGTTGGCCTGTCAGAGCCGCCCAACGCCGTAAATTCGTCGTCGCTGCTGCTGACCTTAGCCTATCTGGCGCAAAGCGACGCGATCGCACCGATTTCGCAAGAAGTGGCGCAGCTTTTGACAGAAGCCCCGGTGCACGCGCAGTTTACCGCCCTGCGGATCGACAGGGCGCTGCGCGTTTCGCCCTATTTCCTGCTGTGTCTTCGGGGCCGGCAACTGCTGCCGCTTGCGCAAAGGCTGCGCGACCTGGTGCTCCAGGAGGCGGCGCGCGGTTGATGCCGGCGGCGGCATAGCGCAGATGCGCGGGGCTTTGACCGCCGCGTTGCGCGCCGCAAGGGCACCACACCGCATGCGGCATGCATCAGCATTTGCCATAACCGATTCGGTCAGGCATTCTGCGAAATCACAGCCGCAATGCTGCCGCGAGGGAGGGGCGCATCGCCAGCCGCAACAGACACGTCGAACGGGTGATCGAATCGGTCACCTCGGGCAGCGCCGCGGCGCGCTCGCCGATCGCTGCGTCATGGCAACGTTCGTTTCAGAAACACGGGCTGGATCCTTCGCGCCCGGCGCGCGCGGTCGATGCCGACATGGAACGTCTGTCCGAGCGGCGCCGAGCGCTGGACGAGGTGCTGTTCGTCGCGGCGCCAAAGCTTGACGATCTGTTCGCCATGATCGGCCACTGCGGCTGTGGTGTGCTTTTGACCGATGCTCAGGGCATCGTGATCGACAGCCGTCTTGGATCTGCCGACGTCGCTGCGTTCCGCGCCTGGGGGCTGCACCCCGGCACCGACTGGAGCGAGGCGGCACAGGGCACCAACGGCATTGGCACCAGCCTGGCCGAGCGCCGGGCGGTCACGATCCACCGCGACCAGCACTTTCTTGCCGGCAACATCGGCATGAGCTGCATCGATTCGCCGGTATTCGGGCCTGATGCGATGCTGGTGGCGGCGCTTGACGTGTCTTCGGCGCGTGCCGACCAGACCGAAGGGCTGAACCGGCTGATTGAAGGCATGGTCGCCCAGGTTGCCAGGCAGATCGAGGCGGATCTGTTCCGCGCCGCCTTTCCGCGGCACCGCATCGTGCTGGCAGGCGGCGATGACCTGGTGGGGGCGGCGCTGCTTGCCGTTGACAGCGACGATGTCGTGGTTGGCGCCACCCGCGAAGCCCGGCGCCGGCACGCCCTGGAGCCGACCGGGCGGCTGCGGCCGCGCCCGGTGGTCGATCTGCTTGGCCGCGGTGGCGGCCCCGGCGGGCTGGAACGCGCCGAACGTGCAGCACTGGTGCGCGCGCTGACCCGCGCCGGCGGCAATGTCTCCGAGGCGGCGCGCAGCCTGGGTCTGGGGCGTGCGACGCTATATCGCAGAATGAAGCGACTGGGGATCGACGATTCCCGGCAAAACCTGTCTCAGGGCTGAGACAGGCCGGCCCGCTGACCGCCGCCACCCGGGCTGACAAACACCCCGCGAACCTTAATGCTTCTTTCACCCCGACCGCGCAGGCTGCGGCCGGATCCTGGAGGAGGAAACCATGAACGAGATGACACAGGCGACGCTGAAAAGCGTCTCGCCCTTCAAAACCCGCTACGACAACTTTATCGGCGGCACCTTCGTGCCCCCCGTCAACGGCCGGTATTTCGACAACATCACTCCGATCAGCGGCGAAGTGGTCTGCGCCGTGGCGCGGTCTGACGCGGCCGATATCGAACTGGCGCTGGATGCCGCGCATGCCGCGAAAGTGGCCTGGGGCCGCACCTCGGCCGCCGACCGATCAAACGTCCTGCTGAAGATCGCCGACGTGATGGAGGCCAACCTCGACCTGCTGGCCGCTGCCGAAACCTGGGACAACGGCAAGCCGATCCGCGAAACCACCGCCGCCGACATTCCGCTGTCGGTCGATCACTTCCGCTATTTCGCGGGCGTGCTGCGTGGCCAGGAAGGCACGATGTCAGAGATTGACCACGACACCGTGGCCTATCACTTCCACGAACCACTTGGCGTTGTCGGCCAGATCATCCCGTGGAACTTTTCCATCCTGATGGCGGCATGGAAGCTGGCGCCGGCGTTGGCCGCAGGCAACTGCATCGTGATGAAACCGGCCGAACAGACCCCTGCCGCGATCATGGTGCTGATGGAACTGATCGGCGAGCTGCTGCCGCCGGGTGTGCTGAACGTTGTCAACGGCTATGGCGCCGAGGCTGGCAGCGCGCTGGCGCAGTCGAAACGGATCGCCAAGATCGCCTTCACCGGCTCAACGGTGACCGGGCGCAAGATCATGGAGGCCGCGACGGTCAACCTGATTCCGGTGACGCTGGAACTTGGCGGCAAAAGCCCGAACATCTTCTTCTCGGACGTGATGGCGGCGGACGATGCCTTCCTTGACAAGGCGATCGAGGGCTTCGTGCTGTTTGCCTTCAACCAGGGCGAGGTCTGCACCTGCCCGTCGCGCGCGCTGATTCAGGAAGACATCTACGAGGCCTTCATCGAACGCGCCATCAAGCGCGTGCAGGCGATCAAGCAAGGCGACCCGCGCGATATGTCGACCATGGTCGGCGCGCAGGCCAGCAAGCAGCAGCACGACAAGATCCTGTCCTACCTGGCAATCGGCCGCGAGGAAGGCGCCGAGGTGCTGGTCGGTGGCGAGGCGGCGCGCTTCAACGGCGATCTGGCGAACGGCTTCTACATCCAGCCGACGATTCTGAAGGGGCACAACAAGATGCGTGTGTTCCAGGAAGAAATCTTCGGCCCGGTGGTCTCGGTCACCACCTTCAAGGACGAGGCCGAGGCGCTCGCCATCGCCAATGACACGATGTATGGCCTTGGCGCCGGCGTCTGGTCGCGCGATGCCAACCGCTGCTACCGTTTCGGCCGCAATATCGAGGCCGGCCGGGTCTGGGTGAACAACTACCACGCCTATCCCGCGCACGCGGCCTTCGGCGGCTACAAGCAGTCGGGCATCGGGCGCGAAACGCACAAGATGATGCTCGACCAATACCAGCAGACCAAGAACATTCTGGTCAGCTACAACCCGAACAAGCTCGGCTTCTTCTGAGCTTGCAGCACAGCGCCCCGGTCGGAACTTCCGGCCGGGGCGGACTTGGCTGTGCGGCAGGCCCGCAGCCATGACCGCGTGATGCCTTTTCCGACGTGCAGTTGATGGCTGAACCGGCGCATTGATGTGGCTTGCTGTCGTTGTCTATGCCCACAACCCGTTATCGTTGCCACTGCCGCTGCCGGCTGCGGCTGCAGTTGTCCGCTGCCCGTAGCCGCTGCCCGTTGCCTGCCAACGCGACCTACTGCCGTCGCCGCGGCCGCTGCCTGCTGTGCCAGCAGGTTCGCCCCGGCCCCGTCGCCCGTAGCGGGCGATTTCACCAAACCAACAGCAAACCGTTACCGGCATGTCACCAAGGTGGCGCAACAGGATCGCCATGCAATCCTGTTACCGGAGACCTTCCATGACCCTACGCCTGCTTGGGCTGACATCTGCCATCGCGCTAAGCGCCGGCGCCGCCATGGCGGAAATGAACTTCAACCGCATCGCCTCTTTCGCGGTCAGCGAGAACATGGCGCCGGGCGAGGACATTTCGCGCGAAAGTTCGGCCGAGATCGTCGACGCCTCCGCCGACGGCATGACGCTGGTCTATACCGACAGCCCGCTGGGCGTGCTGGGCAGGATCGACATTGCCGACCCGGCCAACCCGCGACCGCTGGGCAACATCACGCTGGACGGCGAACCGACCAGCGTCGCGGTCATCGGCAACACCGCTTTCGTCGCGGTCAACACCTCGCAAAGCTACAGCGCGCCCTCAGGCCGGCTGGCGGCGATCGACCTGGCCAGCGGCAGGGAAATCGCCTCTTGCGATCTGGGTGGTCAGCCCGACAGCGTGGCAAAGGCCAAGGACGGCAGTTTTCTGGCCGTGGCGATCGAGAACGAGCGCGACGAAGACCTGAACGACGGCGCCTTGCCGCAGCTGCCCGCCGGCTATCTGGCGCTGGTCGCGCTGCGCAACGGCGCGCTTGACTGCGGCAGCCTGAAGCAGGTCGACCTGACCGGGCTTGCTGAAGTTGCCCCTGACGACCCCGAGCCGGAATATGTCTCGATCAACGCCGCCGGCGACATCGTTGTCAGCCTGCAGGAAAACAACCATCTGGTGATCGTCTCGAAAGCGGGCGAGGTGCTTTCGCACTTTTCGGCCGGCGCGGTGGATCTTGACGGCATCGACGCCACCGACGAACGCGCGGCGCTGCTGTTTGACGAAACCCAACCCGGTCGGCTGCGCGAACCCGACGCCGTCGCCTGGATCGACAACGCGCATTTCACCACCGCCAATGAGGGCGATTATCACGGCGGTTCGCGCGGCTGGACGATCTTTCACCGCGACGGCACCGTGGTTTACGAATCCGGCGCCGCCTTTGAACAGGCGGTCGTGCAGATCGGCCATTACCCCGACAAACGCTCGGACGCGAAGGGGGTTGAACCCGAAAGCGTCACCTTTGCCGAATTCGGCGGCACGCCCTACGTGTTTGTCGGTGCCGAACGCGCCTCGGTGGTGGGGGCCTATGACGTGACCGACCCGGCGCAGCCGGTGCTGCGGCAGTTGCTGCCTTCAGGCGTGGGCCCCGAGGGCTTTGTGACCATTGCCGCGCGCAACCTGCTGGTATCGGCCAACGAGACCGATCTGGGCGCCGATGGCGGCGCGCGCGCGCATGTGATGCTGTTCGAATATCAGAATGCGGCTGCAAGCTATCCGCAGCTGACCTCGGCAGGCATGGCCGAGCTGACCGGCTGGGGCGCGATTTCGGGCCTTGTCGCCGACCAGGAAGGTATCGTCTGGGCGGTAAACGACAGCTTCTACGGTTTGCAGCCGAGCATCTTCAGGATCGACACGGCGCAGACCCCCGCCCGCATCACCGCGGCGATCCGCATCACCCGCGGCGGCCAGCCGGCACAAAAACTGGATATCGAGGGCATCGCGCTTGATGGCGAGGGCGGGTTTTGGCTTGCCTCGGAAGGCCGCAGCGACCGGCTGGTGCCGCATGCGCTTTACCATGTGAATGCCAAGGGCGCGATCAAGGAAGAAATCGCCCTGCCGCCTGAACTGCTGGCGGTCGAGAAACGTTTCGGCTTTGAGGGCGTGGCGCGGGTTGGCGACATGTTGTGGATGGCGGTGCAGCGCGAATGGCAGGACGACCCGAAGGGCCTGGTGAAGCTGGTGGCCTACGACACCCGCAGCGGCGAATGGGGCGCGGTGCGCTACAAGCTGAACGAGGCCCAAACCGGCTGGGTCGGGCTGAGCGAGATTGCCGCCTACGGCGATCACCTTTACGTCGTGGAACGCGACAACCAGCTTGGCTCCAGCGCCGTGACGAAGCGGATCTATCGCATCGCGCTGGCCGAAATGGTGCCGGCGCCGCTGGGGGGCGATCTGCCTGTGGTCGGCAAGCAACTGGTGCGTGACCTTCTGCCCGATCTGCGCGCAACCGGCGGCTTCGTGCTCGACAAGGTCGAGGGCCTGGCGATCGACGCCGATGGCACGATGTGGGTTGCCACCGACAATGACGGGGTGGACGACCATTCCGGCGAAACGATGTTCTTCGCCGTCAGGCCGTAAACTGCGCCAACGCCCGAACCTGCAGCCCCTGCGCGCCGCGCGGGGGCTGTCTGGTTTTGCAGTGCCGCGGCGCTGGCTGGTGCGGAAACGTCAGGCGTTTATTCCGCGCGCAAGCCGGTGTAGCTTTGGCGCCATGTCCGCTGATTTGCGCCAAAGCTTTCCGCTGCGTTGCGGCCGCGTGCACGAAGCCTGCGGCCCGGCGGCCTTCGGCTTTGCCGCGGTGGTCTGCGCGCAGACGCCGGGCGAGCTGCTTTGGGTGCGCGAAAGCTGGCTGGGCGACCAGATCAACCCGGTCGGCCTGAGCCAGTTTTTTGATCCGGCGCGGCTTTTGCTGGCGCTGGCCGGCAACCAGGCCGAGGTGCTTGGCGTTGCCGAACAGGCGCTGCGCGACGGGGCGGTGGCGCTTGTGGTGCTGGAACTGAGCAGCTCGCCAAGCCTGACCACCGGGCGGCGGTTGCAGCTTGCCGCCAAGGCCGGCCGCAGCACCGGGCTGTGCCTGATACCCGAAGGCATGGGCAGCAACGCCGCCGAGACACGCTGGCACGCCGCGCCGCTGTTCGATCCCGAGGCTGCGGACTCGACTCTGATGCGCTGGAAAATTATAAAGAACAAATCAGGAACTGGTGGAGCCTGGGATGTTCGGTGGAATGGCGCGGCGCGTCGTCTCGATGTGGTTTCCCCGGTTGGCGAGCGACCGGGTTCTGCGGGCACGTCCGACTGAGGCGCCCTTTGCGCTGACGCTGCGGCTCAGCAATGTCGAGCGGATTTACTGCCTGAATGCCCGGGCCGCGCGGCTGGGGCTGCACCGTGGCATGCCCTGTGCCGATGCCCGCGCCTTTTGTCCCGATCTGCTGAGCCACCCGGCCGATCCGCAGGCCGACGCGCGTTTTCTGGCGACGCTGCGCCGTTGGGCCACGCGCTATTGCCCCTGGGTGGGGCTGGAAGAACCGGCCGGGCTGGTGCTGGATGTCACCGGTTCGGCGCATCTGTGGGGCGGCGAGACAGAGATGCTGGCCGACATGCGCGCGCGGCTGGCACGGGCCGGGCTGTCGCTGCGGCTGGGGCTTGCCGATACCCGCGGCGCGGCCTGGGCGCTGGCGCATCACGCCGAGGGTATCGCCGCCCCGGGCGATCTGCTGACCCCCCTGGGGCCGTTGCCGGTGGCGGCGCTGCGGCTGGATGACGAAAGCTGTATTGCGCTGCAGCGGATGGGCTTGCGCAGGGTGGCCGATCTGGCCGCTGCGCCACGCGCGCCACTGGCCCGCCGGTTCGGGCCGGGGGTTCTGCTGCGGCTGGATCAGGCGCTTGGCGATCAGCCGGAACAGATCACCCCGCTGGCCGACCCGCCGCATTTCGCGGTGCGGCTGACCTTGCCCGAGCCGATCGGGCTGGCCGCCGATGTGATGGCGGGCACGGCGCGGCTGCTGGATCAGCTTTGCGCCAAGCTCAAGGCGCAAGAGGCCGGGGCGCGGGTGCTTTGCCTGACGCTGCGCCGGGTCGATCAGGGCAGCGGGCAGGTCGAATTGCGCCTGGCCGGGGCGATGCGCGACCCGGCGCGGATTCTGCCGCTGTTCGAGCGCGGCGTGGCGGCGGCCGATGCCGGCTTCGGCATCGACCAGATGCGGCTTGAGGCGGTGCGGGTCGAGGCCCTGCCGGTGCAGCAGATCGGCCATCGCGGCCCGGCGCAGCGCAACGGGCTTGACGATCTGATCACCCGGATCGGCACCCGGATCGGGCTGCAGAATGTGCGCCGCTTCCTGCCCGCCGACAGCCATATTCCCGAGCGCGGCTTTCTGGTCGCGCCCGCCGCCTATAGCGCGCCCGAGGGGCCCTGGGTTTGCCCGCGCCCGCGCCCGCTGCGTCTGTTTGCGCCGGAACCGATCGTCGCCAGCGGGCCGCAGCCGCCCGAACAGTTCCGCTGGCGGCGCATGCGGCTGCACACCGCGCGCGCCACCGGGCCCGAACGGATCGCCCCGGAATGGTGGCTGCAGGATGAAAACTGGGGCGCGGGGCTGCGCGATTACTGGCAGATCGAAACCCGGCAGGGGCGGCGGCTGTGGCTGTTTCATACCCCGCAGAACCCCGGCTGGTTCGTGCAGGGGGAATTCGCATGACCACGCCACCCGTTGCCCCGCCACCCGTTGCCCCCGGCCCGCCCGCCTATGCCGAACTTTGCGTGACCACGAATTTCAGCTTTCTGGCCGGTGCCTCGCACCCCGAGGAACTGGTAAGCCGCGCCGCAGAACTGCGGCTTGGCGCCATCGCCATTACCGACCGCAACTCGCTGGCCGGGGTGGTGCGGGCCTATGCGGCGCTGCAGGAACTGCGGCGCGCGGCGCCAGAGCCCGGCGGCAACGGCACGCTGCCCGGCACCCCCCGGCTGCCGCGGCTGATTGTCGGCTGCCGTCTGGTGCTGCGCGACAGCCCGGTGGACTGGCTTGCCCTGCCCTGCGACCGCGCCGCCTATCAGCGGCTTTCCCGCCTGCTGACCCTGGGCAAGCGCCGCGCGGAAAAAGGCGAATGCCATCTGGATCTGCGCGACCTGCTGGACGGCTGCGCCGGAACCATCCTGATTGCCCTGCCGCAGCACCCCGCAACCGCCGCGCCGCATATCCGGCAGCTTCGCCAGCGCTTCCCGGGCTATGTCTTTTTGGGCGCGGCGCCGCGTTACGACGGCAGCGATCAGGCGCATCTGGCCGCCTGCGCCCGGCTGGCGCAAACGACATGCGCGCCGATGGTCGCGGTGGGGGATGTGCTGATGCATCGCGCCGGCCGCCGGCAACTGGCCGATGTGCTGACCTGCATGCGCGAACATATCACCATCGACCAGATCGGCACGCGCGCCTTGCCGAATGCCGAACGACGGCTGAAGGGCGCCGAAGACATGGCGCGGCTGTTCCGCCGCTACCCCGCAGCGATCCGCCGCACGCTGGAAATCGCCGCGCGCTGCAGTTTTTGTCTGAGCGAGCTGAGCTATGAATACCCCGACGAGATCACCGATACCGAAGCGCCGCAGATGCGGCTGGAACGGCTGTGCCATGCGGGACTGGCGCGCCGCTGCCCCGATGGTATCCCCGAGCGGTATCACGCGCTGGCCCGCAAGGAACTGGCGCTGGTCGGCGAACTGGGCTTTGCCGCCTATTTCCTGACCGTGCACGACATCGTGCAATACGCCCGCTCGGTCGGCATCCTGTGTCAGGGGCGCGGCTCGGCGGCGAATTCGATCCTGTGCTGGGCGCTTGGCATCACCGATGTCAGCCCCGATCAGATCAGCATGGTGTTCGAACGCTTCCTGTCCAAATACCGCGGCGAGCCGCCCGATATCGATGTCGATTTCGAACACGAGCGCCGCGAAGAGGTGATCCAGCACATCTATGAAAAATACGGCCGCCACCGCGCCGGTCTGTGCGCCACCGTGATCCATTTCCGCACCCGTGCCGCGATCCGCGAGGTGGGCAAGGTGATGGGCCTCAGCCAGGATGTGACCGCCAGCCTTTCGGCGCAGATCTGGGGCCATTCGGGCGCCGGCGCCGATCCTGACCGGATCCGCGAACTGGGGCTGGACCCGGCCGACCGCCGGCTGGCGCAGACCATCCGCCTGATCGGCGAGTTGATCGGCTTTCCGCGGCACCTGTCGCAGCATGTCGGTGGTTTCGTCATCACCAGGGGGCGGCTGGACGAGCTGTGCCCGATCGAGAACGCGGCGATGGCGGATCGCACCGTGATCGAATGGGACAAGGATGATATCGACACGCTTGGCATTCTGAAGGTCGATATTCTGGGGCTGGGCATGCTGAGCTGCATCCGCAAGGCGTTCGATCTGATGGCGCAGCACGAGGGCCAGCAGCCGACGCTGGCAAGCATTCCGCAAGAAGACCGCGCCACCTATGACATGCTGTGCATCGCCGATGCGGTGGGGGTGTTCCAGGTGGAAAGCCGGGCGCAGATGAACTTTCTGCCGCGCATGCGCCCGCGCACCTTCTATGATCTGGTGATCGAGGTCGCCATCGTGCGCCCCGGCCCGATTCAGGGCGGCATGGTGCAGCCCTATGTCAAGCGGCGGCAGGGGCGCGAGGCCGTCAGCTTTCCGTCACAGGCGCTGCAGCAGGTGCTGGGCAAGACCCTTGGCGTGCCGCTGTTTCAGGAACAGGCGATGCAGATCGCCGTGGTGGCGGCGGGGTTCACCGCCGAAGAGGCCGACCGGCTGCGCCGCTCGCTTTCCACCTTCCGGCGCATGGGCACGATCAGCAGGTTCCGCGATCAGTTCATCGCCGGGATGCTGGGCAACGGCTACACGCCCGAGTTTGCCAGCCGCTGTTTCTCGCAGATCGAGGGCTTTGCCGATTACGGTTTCCCCGAAAGCCATGCCGCCGCCTTTGCCATGCTGACCTATGTGTCGTCCTGGCTGAAATGCCACCACCCG
>Ga0214472_10008060_pt1 | contig 10996 bp, 10 predicted proteins | sample RVTome_6_FD_207662 | JGI IMG/M metagenome (GOLD analysis project Ga0214472, IMG submission 207662) | Soil microbial communities from uranium-contaminated site in the Upper Colorado River Basin, Wyoming, United States - RVT140D175 | ecosystem: Environmental > Terrestrial > Soil > Contaminated >...
TAAGCTTGGCTGTAGCCAGCCCGGCAATTGGCATATAAACCTTTACCCTAGCGTCCACAAGCTGCAAAATATCGCGGTCTCCGGTAACAATTACCACATCCTGCTTATAAAGACTAGCCAGAGTTCCTATCACGTCATCGGCCTCAAAGCCGGGTTTTGAATAAACAGGAATTCCGGCTGCTTCCAAAAATCTTCTGGCTTTTTCAAACTGGCCAGACAACTCGTCTGCCATCCTTGGCCTTTGGGCTTGGTAGGTGGGAAGCGCAATATGGCGAAACGTCGGCTGTTTCTCGTCAAAACAAACCGTAATATGTGTGGGCTTTAGCTCTTGAATAACCCTAAGAAGCATCGAAACAAGGCCGTAAACAGCGTTTATGGGCTCTCCCTTACGGGTTGTAAGCGGAGGAAGGGCATGGAAAGCCCGATGAAGAATGGCATTTCCGTCAATAAGGACCAATTTACCCACTTTTTATTTTGAGGTTTTTTCTCCTACAATCTTCTCGAAATCTTCCCGTTCTAGGGTCTCTTTTACAAGTAGCTTCTCAACTACCTTATCCAATATATCCCTTTGTTTCTTTACAATTACTACCGCCTCTTTGAAACAGGCGTCTATTATTTTTTTAACTTCCATATCTACCTTCTCCTGCATTGCTGGAGATACCTGGGGAGGTTCGTACCATTCCAGTTGGCCAAATTCCCCAAGCCCGCTTTGGGGCCCAAGATTAATAGGACCAAGACTACTCATCCCCCACTCCACAACCATTGCCCGGGCTAAACGTGTGGCCTGGTCTATATCGTTTGCGGCTCCTGAGGTCATCTCGTTAAATACCAGCTCTTCCGCGGCACGCCCTCCCATCATGGCCGTTATCTGCTGAACAATTCTGGTTTTTGTTTCGTGGGTTCTGTCGGCGGCGGGAGGAATAAGCGTATGACCCAGGCTTGCACCCCTGGCCACAATCGAGATTCTATGCACAGGGTCCATTTTGGGAAGAGAGTGGGTAACAATGGCGTGGCCGGCCTCGTGATAGGCAGTTATTTTCCTGTCCTCCTCCGACTGGAGGCGTTTTTTTGCAGGACCCAGCTTAACCTTGGTTGCAGCCTCTTCTATGTCTTCGCCTAGAATATGAGCTCTATTTTCCCTTGCCGCCAAAATTGCGGCCTCATTAAGCATGTTTTCCAGGTCCGCCCCTGAAAAGCCCACGGTCCTATCCGCCACTCTACCCCAGTCGATGCCTCTGGTAACAAACTTCTTGCCCCTAGCATGAATCTTAAGAATGGCCAGCCTTCCTTCTTTGTCTGGCATGTCCAAAATAACCCTTCTGTCAAATCTTCCGGGTCTTAGTAGCGCCGGGTCCAAAAGGTCTCCCCGGTTGGTTGCGGCAACAACAAGGACGCTATCGTTTGGTGTAAAGCCGTCCATCTCAACCAGAATCTGGTTTAAGGTCTGCTCGCGCTCGTCGTGGCCTCCAATAAAGCCCTTCCCGCGCTGCCTTCCAATGGCGTCAATCTCGTCTATAAAAATAATCGAGGGGGCAGAGGCCTTGGCCTGGGCAAAAAGGTCTCTGACTCGTGACGCCCCAACTCCCACAAGCATCTCCATAAATTCCGAGCCCGCCATCGAGAAGTAAGGAACCCCGGCCTCTCCTGCAACAGCTCTTGCCAGAAGCGTCTTTCCGACCCCTGCTGGGCCAAAAAGAAGTACTCCCTTGGGTGTTCTTGCACCAATTTTTCTATACTTGGCCGGGTTTTTCAGAAAGTCCACAACCTCCTCGAGCTCTTTTTTGGCCTCCTCGACTCCTGCCACATCGGCAAATGTCACGGACTGCTTGCCTTTGGCAAAAAGCTTGGCTCGGGAGCGACCGAAGGAAAAAATATCCTGGGCACCCCTGCTTTGGGACCTAAGAATAAAGAAAAAGAAGGCGGCCATAAGAATAAGTGGAAGAAGTATGCCTAAGATATCGGCAAAAGCCTTGGTCAGACTCTGGTCAACTACGGTATAGCTTACGCTTGTTGGGTCGATTCCCGATTTATCGAGAAGGTCTGTGAAGCTATCTCCCTCCTCTTTGGTTGTTGTCTTGGTTGCCCCATCTTTGTAGTTAAGAATAACTTTCTCGTTTTGGACCAAAACTTTCTCAACCTTCTCCTCTTTAATGTCCACAATTGCCTGGGAGATATCCACCTTGCCCTCCTCCCGGGAAAGCTCAACGAAAGATATAGCCAGGGGCAAAAAGAAAAGGACAAATAGAATTCCGAGTAGTACGGTCCAGATATTTATCTTTAACTTAAATACAAAATGTCTTTTGCCTTTTTGGTTCTTGTTTTTGCCGAAAAGTTCCCTTGGATCCATTTTTTTTATTACCTCTCGGGGAATTATAGCACCCCTAGCTTCGAAAAAAAGCCTGTCTAGTGGACGGAAGATCCCGGGGCTATCTTTTTATCAGGGACCAGAAGAACGCACTCTTCCCCGTCGTCTGTTTCCGCAGCAATAATCATGCCTTCGGACTTTTCAGCAAACATGGGCCTGGGTTCAAGGTTGAAGATAAAAACATAAAGTTTGCCTATAAGCTCCCCTGCCTTATACCACTTTCGAATGGCCGTAAATATTGTCCTTTGGCCAAGCTCTCCAAAATCCACAACAAGCTTAATCATCTTGTCGCTTGCCTCCACATCCTTTGCCTCCAAAACCTTCCCTACCCTAAAATCCAACTTCGAAAAATCGTCAAAAGAAACGGGGTCTGTCATATAAGTCCCATCGCTTGCTTGGTTTCGGCTAAAGTAGCCGAGGCAACTTCCCTTGCTTTTTCTGCTCCTTGGGAAATTATCCTGTCTACCTCCTCCGACTTTTCTTCAAAATATTTTCTTTTTTCTTGAACGGGCCTTAGGGCCTCGTGTATGGCCTCCGCAAGTTCCTCTTTAAGCTCGGAGTATTTTATTCCGGAAGAAACGTATGCCTTCTCATAACTTTGTCTTTTTTCTTTGCCCTGGAAAAGCTCGACAAACTTAAGGAGGGCCGAAACTCCTCCCTCCTCGGGGACATTCTCGCCTTTGCCCGAATCCGTTGGCGCCTTTGCCAACTTCGCCTTAATGGTTTCTAAATCATCGGTTAGGTTAATATAGCTTCCCTCAACGGATTTACTCATCTTCCCCTCCCCCGTTAGGGAGGGTATGTATTCTCCCTCGGTTGCAAATCTTTTTGGCTCGGGGAAGTTCGTTTGGTAAATACTATTCATCTTTCTAGCAATCTCCCGGGCAACCTCAAGGTGGGGTTCTTGGTCTATTCCTACGGGGACCAGCTCCCCTTTATAAACCAAAATGTCGGCTGCCATTAAGACCGGATAGTAAAGAAGCGCCACTGTTGAGTCGTGGGGATGAAGCTTTAGCTTCTCCTTATAAGTAGGAAGGTGAAGCATCTTGGCTAAAGAAACGGAGGTTGAGAATAAATAAGAAAGCTCAATGTGCTGGGGAACATGAGACTGGACAAAAATAACGGACTTTTGGGGATCAAGCCCGGCCGCCAAATAATCCAAGACAACTTCCCGAACGTCCATCTTAAGGGTCTTGGGATTATAAGGGGTGGTTAGCGTATGAAGGTCGGCAACCATATAGAAAGTTTCGTACTCGGGGTTTTCCTGTAAAGCCAGCATACCCTTGACCGCACCTAGATAGTTTCCCAAATGTAGGCGGCCAGAGGCTCTAATTCCTGATAAAACTCTCTTTTTGTTCATCTTCTTAAAGTGTATCAGAAACAAAATTTCCGTCCCCTTGAAAGGACGGAAATTCCGTGGTGCCACCTTTCTTCCCCCGGGAGTCCCGGGGCTTAATTTTAGAAGGCTCCCGCATCCCAACCCTATGCGGTTATAACGCCATCGGTGCCAGCGACAGGGATTGAACCTGTGACCGCGGACTTATGAAATCCTCGCTCTACCACTGAGCTACGCTGGCTCTAATTCAGTATTTCTAGTCTTCGAATTCACCGATGTATGAACGACCCGCTGGTCCAGGTGGTTGAGGAGCCTGATCATCATAGATTTCAAGGCTTTCAAGACCTTCCGGATCTAGGTCTATCTTAACTTCATCGGGAGGAAGAATTAGATCGCTCGTCCCCTGTGGTCCTCGATTAATTTCTTTTAAAAACATCTTTCTTACTTCCCACCTCCTTTTTCAAAAATTTTACCGTGTTGCGGGGCTGGGAGTTGAACCCAGCCTGGAAGATTATGAGCCTTCCGTGCAGCCGTACACTACCCCGCATGTATAAAAGACCGGTATATTATACAACATTTGACAGCTTGGCCTCTATTTCCTAAAATATACGCTACAGATCAAAGAAAGCGCCAGAAGCGACGCTTTTTCTTGTTCGTACTGTCCATCGCACCCTGGTATCTAAAGAGTGACTCTACGCCAAAAGGAGGCGTTTATCGGGTAACCAGCATCCGACCCGCCGAAGCAGCCCATCCATCTCGAGGGAGAGAACCATGTCCAGTTGTACGTGTGTAGACGGCCTTGATGGCCTTCCAAGCCGGAGGGACAGAAGTTGTCCTTTGCACTATCCGAAGGAGACGGTCAATAAGCCCCATCACCACCATCAACGGTGTCAACCTCCCGGCAACGGCCCGCGCATAGGCGAGGTCCTAGCCAATATGGAGATGCAGTCCGAGGGGACGCGGGTCGAAGGAACCTATTCCTGAAGTCCCTCTCTCATCCGAACCAGGACGACTCCCGGGAGCTTGTGTGCTGTTAGCACAACCAACACACATAAGCTCTCGGGAGGTAAGAACTACTTAATAAAACAGTTTCATCCACCTCTTCCAATTGGCATCTGGCAAAACCTCTTGTTCTTCCTGAGACCTTGGAGCAAGTGCCCGAAGGGTCTCCTCGTCGGGTAAAACGATTATTGTTTCTTCCTTTTTGGCAAGTCCTAGATTGTCCCTTAGTTGTTTTTCTATATACTCCTCGCTTCCGACAGTTTCTAGCCTCTTTTTTAGCTCCTCATTCTCCTCTTTAAGCTTCTCTACCCTCTCCTGGGCCTCTTCAACTCTTTGTCCAGCTTTTAGAATTCTTACCACATTTCTGGCCAAAGAAAGGGTTAAAAGGACAAAAAAGATGATAAACAGATATCTTAAGTAGGGGGAAATAATGACCTTGAGTTTTGTCAATGGTGTATCCATCGAATTTGGCTAGGCTCCTATAATATATTGACCCTCGTGAAATTTATGATATCATATAGTCTGAAAGCGTAAGTTTTTCTGCCTTCATATATTATGGCACAAGAAACGTTTACTAGCCTGCTTCCTGTTTTTATAAACAGTCTTAAAGAAAAAAGCCGCTCACCATCAACCATCCTTGCCTACAGGGCGGACCTTGAACAACTGCTTAACTTTCTAAAGGACAAAAATGTGGCCACGGTCGATAGCGCCCGCCAAGCCCACATTGAAAGCTTTAGGGACTCTTTATTGGCAGAAAAATATACTCCCAAGTCTGTTTCCAGAAAGCTAAATGCAATTAAAACTTTTTTTAGATGGCTTACTTCAGAAAAAAAGCTCTCCTTTGACCCTTCCGCCCAAGTCTCCCACCCTAAAATCGAAGCTTCCCTCCCGAAATTCCTGTCGGCCCTAGAATATAGATCCCTTAGGGACGTTGTCCGGGGCGACGCAAGAGTTGCGGCAATTGTGGAGCTAATCCTCCAAACCGGAATGAGAATTTCTGAGGTGGCCTCACTTAAGCTTGAAAATATGAAGGGGAATCAAGTCAAAATCGAGGCCTATGCTACCCAGCCCGAACGCACAATCCCCCTTAACGCTCCAGCCAAAGAAGCTCTTGAAAGCTACCTAACAACAAGGCCCAAAAGCGATTCTCCCTATGTGTTTGTAAGCAAAAACGGCAAGCCCCTTGCGGTAAGAAATATAAGAGCCGCAATCGACAGATACATGCAAAGGGCGGATGTCCCGGGCTACTCCGTAAATGACCTAAGAACAACCTTTATAGTAGACAATCTTAAGGCCGGGGTTGACTTGGTTCTTCTTTCTCAGGTCTCGGGTCATAAAAGACTTTCGACTACGGAAAGGTATCTTGAACTGGCACAAGTGAAAGAATCTGGTAAGAAACAGAAACTCGAAGAGCTTTAATTTTGTCTTAGTTTCCTTCTTAGGGCCGAAGTCTCGTCTTTTCTAAATTGAAAATTCTTGTCACCCCAGGTGGATTCTCCTTTCGGAATCACCAAGACCGCTTCTGCCTCCGAAAGCCAACCTAGCATTTCTCCCCTGTTAAACACGATGTTTTTGTCCAAAAGGCCTCCGATTGTTCGAATGGGAATCCCCGAGAGCCAAACGGCCCAAGTGAAGTAATCTTTCTTCTTAAGATACTTTCCGTCGGGGCCTTCCCTAAGCTGCCCATAAGCTTCTTTGGCAAGTGCTACTCCTTCTTTGGTCTTTCCCGACATGATAAGAGAGTAGGAAAGAAAAGCTTTGGCCTCTAACCGCCTCGGGTATCCTTTTTCTTTGACTTCGGGGTCCTGCCTGGCCAGAGGAATCGCCTTTTTGTATTCAACCACGGCTTTGTTAAAAAGGCCTTTGTAGTCATAAAGCCTTCCTAAAAAGCGGTGAAGTCTATGCCCCCACTGGTTAAGCTTGTACTTTGTTATGTAATACTCGGCCTCATTAACTGATCTCTCCATTGCCAAAAGCGCTTGTCTAACCTTCTTTTGGTCCGCCTCTCCGGCTGCCTTTGCACGCTCGGCCGTAACAACGTGCTGGTAAACTATAAACTCCTCCCAAAAAAGCTGAACAATAAAGGAGTTCCCAGCTTTAATTGCCTCCTCAATAAGGGCCAAGACCTCTTTTTCTTTTCCTTTTTGTTCTCTTAAGTGGGCTATTGAATCCAAAACCGCCCTTGGAGGAGTATCGAGGGTTATTTTCCAGGTATTCATTTCGCTGTGGAGCGGGATGGATTCGAACCATCGACTTCCGTCTTATAAGGACGACACTCTAACCGCTGAGTTACCGCTCCTTTGAGGCCAAATTATAGCACTTGCGAGGGCCCAATTAAAGTTTTGCTCTTCTGGTAATTTCGGCCTCAACAAGTTTCATATCTCTTCCGAATTTAAGTCTACTCATTTCTTTTATTATCTCTGCTACCCTGGGATTTCCCTTTGAGGCCTCGCTACTCACGTCCTTGGTTAAGTCCATCGAAAACGGAGGAACGGGCTCGTTATTTACGATTGTTTTTATATAGGCATTGTAGCGCTCGATATTAAGAAGGTCGTCCTCTCCAAATGTCGGAGTAAATTCGTGGGCCAAATAGTTTGCATCCGTTACTCCTACTCTAAAGCAAATAATTGTTCCTACGTTTCCGAATACCGCATTTTTGACCTCTTCCTCTACCTGTCCTATAAACTGGTTGGCAACCGAAAGGTTAAGTCTATACTTTCTGGCCTCGGAAAGGATCTGGGCAAAGTCCGGGGTTGCGAAGTTCTGGAACTCGTCGACATAAAGATAGAAGTCTCGTCTTTGTTCCTCCGGTACATCCTGCCTACTCATTGCGGCCATGAGAATCCTTGGGACCAGTACCAGCCCTAAGAAGTTTGAGTTCTCCTCCCCTATCTCTCCCTTGGCAAGGTTAATTAGAAGGATTTTGCCGCCGTCCATTACTTCTCTAAAGCTGAAGGACGATTGAGACTGGCCGATGATATTTCTAATCATTTTATTGGTAACAAAGCGGCCGAATTTTGAAACTATGTAGTCCAAAACCTCGGACTTATGAAAGTCCGCAGTTTGGGCAATTTGGTCGGTCCAATAACGTCTAACAATAGGGTCCGATACTTTGGGGAGGATATCCTGCACAAAACCCGCATCTGTCAGGATTCTCATAACCTCAACAAAGGTAGAGCCCTCCTCATACATGGCGGTTAGCATTGCATTTCGAACAGCGTGCTCAAATCTGGGCCCCACAATTCCGGTTTTATAAGGGTCAAAAAGCTTATACATCATGTTAATTACCGAGGTTGCCACAAAATGTTTCTGGTCTTCGCTGTGGGCCTCAAGAAGGTTAAGGCCGATGGGCCGCTCGGAATCTCCCGGGTTAAAGTAAATAACATCCTCTGCCCGCTCCGGCGGAATAAGCTTAAGGATGTCCTGGATTGCGTCCCCGTGGGGATCCATAAAGCATATTCCCTTGCCGGCTCTTATATCCTGCATAATAAGCTCTTTAAGAAGTTCCGTCTTGCCCGTTCCGGTTTTGCCTATTATGTACATGTGGCGACGCCTGTCATCGTCAGAAATATAAACGGGTCTTTTTAATCCCCTATATGTACTTACCCCCAGATACATTCCTTGGGTAGGAATTTCCGAGGGTGCGGGGGCGGTTTTTGCGTAAAGCCAATAAATGTGCGGGGTTGTAACCTGTTTATTCGGGAAGTGGTAAATGGTGGCGAGCTCCTCCGAATTTAGTACCGAAGGGCGGCTGCCAAAAAGATGGAACATGGGCTGGTACCGATACAAAAAATCCTCCATAAAGGCTCCTTTTACCCGAATTTTGCGCTTTCCTAGGCTATTGTGTTCGCTGGAAAACTGCTCAAATGCCCCTTCGATATTTCCCAGGTGCGCCTTTGCCAGCTCGTCGGTGGGGGCAACGGCAACAATTCGAATCGACGTCTCAAATCCTGGCTTGCCCACCTCGGACTCTATCGCCTCGAGGGTCTTGGCGGAGGTTGCGAACCTGGCCTTCTGGGGATCTGATTCTGCTTTTTTCGTCTCGGAAATAAATCCAGACCCCGCCTTTTGCCATGAGGAGTCTGCCGGAGAAACAAGAATTTGTACAACCGCAGCCTCGTCTTTGCCCATCTTGGCCATGGCCGAGGTTATGGCTGCCATAGGGTCCGTTGGCAGGTCTTTAAAGTTTTTTAAGGGATAGAAGTTGGCTTTTTTAAGCTGTAGGGATTTATAGGCAACCTTGCCCCCCTCGCTAAAAATGTTGTATTCGGGCTCTTCGACTATTTCGGCATCCGGATAAGCCCCGTGGATCTGCTTTTCCACCAAATCCTGAAGTCTCTTGGGCGTCCAGACATAAAAACGTATGTCTTCCACTTTGGCAACTATTTCAAAGGAGATGGAGGGCTGATAAGAAAACCTCTGCCAAAAGCCTCCCTTTTTAATGGTAGATAGGCTTGCAAAAAGCTGTTCCATGGCGTCAATCTTAATTTCATTTCCCCGAGGAACCGCAACCTGAAGAAGAACAGAGTCAATTGAAGCCTCTTCCCTACCCCTAAAGCGAAACAGGGTAAAGCCTACAAAACCCACGAAAATCAAAAAAAAGATAAAAAGTCCGGAGAGGACAAGAATTAGAAAAATTAAATTGATATCGGGTACCATTATTTGCTTTCTCCTACAATTAGACTCCAGCCAAAGTGAACCGCCTTTTTAATCACTCTTAGCCAAAAGGCCGCAAACCAAGTCAAAGAGTCGGATACCGGCCCCTTTGCCCAGGCCAAAAGTTGTCCCCGGGCCGCCGGAAGCTGAATGGATATTTTCTGGGTAGCGGGGGTTGTAACAAGCGGCTGACCCCGATCGTTGGTGACGGGGGTCTTAAACTCTCTCTCAACCGCCCTTATGCCCACATCCGCAAGCTGCGGAGGAACTTCGACCTCTTCTGGGTGAACGGTAAGCTCAGGGCTTCTCTCAACCGAAATAGGCATGGCAAAAACATTTTATCACTTCTTTCTGCCTACCCATACGAGCTCTTTTGCCCCAGCGTCGTGATTTACCTTCCTAGAAAGCATAAAAACAAAGTCGGAAAGGCGGTTTAGGTAGATTAATATTTGGGGTTTTAAAGGCTGCAGCTTAGAAAGGGCTACAATTTCCCTTTCCGCCCTTCTAACAAGGGTTCTTGACACCTGAAGATGCGAGGCAACGGCACTTCCTCCCGGCAAGAGAAAGTTACGAAGTACCGGTAAGCTCCCTTCGAGCTTATCCAGCTTCTTTTCAAGAAATAAAGTTCTTGTTTTTGAAAATCTAAGATTTGCCCCGGCCAAAATGGAGCCTATTGTAAAAAGCTCTGCCTGGATTCTTGTAATTTGGGAATTTAGCTTTTTGTCGGAAGAGAGTGAGACCACAACTCCCAGACTGCTATTCGCCTCGTCAACCGCCCCAATTGCCCTAATCCGGAGTGAGTCCTTGGATACCCGAATGTTCTGCACAGAAGCTTTGTCAAAAAGTGAAGTCTCGCCCTTGTCCCCTCTTTTGGTGTATATCGCCATCGAAGGGTATTATTACAGCTCACAGGTAGAAAATCCACAGCGCTCACATTTAAAACACTTGCCTTCTTTTTTAAGAAAGATGTCGCAGTTGGGGCACTTCATTTGGCTCTGTTTGTAGTTTTGGGGCCCTCCGAATTCAAAAACCTGGTTGGCTTTGGTTCTGTCCCTATAAACCGTAAGGCCTTTACAGCCCAGCCTCCAGGCTAGAATATATGCTTCTTTTATATCGTTTGGGGTTACATCCGAAGCCATGTTTATGGTTTTTGTAATGGCATTATCGGTGTAGCTTTGGAAGGCTGCCTGCATTTTTATGTGGTCTTTCCAATGGATATCGTGGGCAACTTTAAAAATGCTTTTGAGATCTTTTGGGATTTCCTTTATACCCTGAACACTTCCGTGGTTGTCTATGATTTTTTGAATAAGCTCACCAGAATAAAGACCTCTTTCTTTCAACTTCTCCACAAAAACCGGAATTACCGTCTTTAGCCTCACCCCTCCCATTACGTTCTGTTCATACGCAAGGGCAAAATAGGGCTCAATTCCAAATGAGGTATCACAAATTACTGCGTTACTTGAACTCGGAGGGAATGTTAAGAGGGCAACGTTTCTGGGCTGTCTTTTGGCCTTCGCCCATATCGAATCCTTGATAAAAGGAAATGGGCCTTTTTCTTTGGCAAGCTTACAGGATTCGTCAAATGCATTCTCATACATGGTTTTAACAACCTTTTTGGCAAGTTTGAAAGCTCTCTC
>Ga0214472_10008062_pt1 | contig 10995 bp, 6 predicted proteins | sample RVTome_6_FD_207662 | JGI IMG/M metagenome (GOLD analysis project Ga0214472, IMG submission 207662) | Soil microbial communities from uranium-contaminated site in the Upper Colorado River Basin, Wyoming, United States - RVT140D175 | ecosystem: Environmental > Terrestrial > Soil > Contaminated >...
AACATGCGAAAATTTAACAGCAACGAGTTCCGTCATCCCCGCTGCCAAATTCACATTAGCCACCCAGTCCGGCGCTCTGGCAGTCAGAATATCAGCAGCACACGAACTATCGCCGATTACCCCAATAGTCGGCAGAATAGGATAATCAGGCATGTAGCCCGCAATTTGCTGCTTTACAGAAACATCATCCACGACGACAGTGCCAGCCGTCGCTCCAGTTGGTTGAAAAAAAATCGCAGCCGTTGTCGCTGTCGGTACAAAGAACCCAGTTCGCACCACCTCAGTGACTGTTAAAGGACTGCTCGGGCTTGAATATATTGTTCCGGCCCCGTCAAGACCTGAAGAAGAAAAAAGCTGAACTTGCGGACCTGTGTGTTTGAAAGACGTTTTATAAGTTGAGTTGGCCACTACATTCATGAGGGCCAGAGAGCCAATCCGACCACGATTGGTAGAGTTTATTTCCACCATGTTGGCCGCGCCATTCACGACTAAAGTGGAACCAATGCCTTGCGGAAAATCGTGCCAATTCGTGAGGCCATTGTTGAAGCCTCCATCTGTAACAAGCTCTGGTCCCTCGGTAACGGAAAGCTGCACAGCCTTCGGCGTAAAAATATCGTAAACGCTGTCATATGTACTGCCGGCAGACGGAGCATTGCCATCTGCACCCAGAATGACAAAGCCGCAGCCAACATTGCTAGCTGATGCGTCGGCCACGACAAGCGACGTAAAGAGGCGTTGAAACGCGCTTCCAAGTGAGGGTACGCCATCCACAATACGTAACCCGGTATCCAGATTTGTGTTCGATCTGACCGTCAACCTTGCCGCAAGACGCATGGCCCCGGAAATGCGTTCAACATAAAAATCTTCTCCCCAGGCTTGCCCGGATGCTACTGCTGCATTAGAGCCTGCTTCCATAAAGAAACGGGGTGTGGCCGTGAACGACATTGTTCCAGAAAAACGCACCCGCGTGTAAGGTAAGCCATAGCGAGTGCCTACACCAACGAATGCGCAGGCCAAACCTGCACCCGTAGAGTTGTAGCCCCAATTAGTGGGCAACGCCCCTGTCGCACTTGCGCCCGCGACAACTGTTGGAACGGAGGCGGCGGTCGCGGCTTGTTCAAGCGAGAATAAAATCCACTCAGCAATGCACCCGGCGGGAATTGCAATCTGCCATCGATAAGACGAATTGCCGGGGACAAAGTTTTCTTTTGTCAGCCATCCAAAGCTAGCCCCTGCAGCGCTTGATTGCCCACCGCTTTCGATGCCAATTGTGACGCTACCCGAACCCGATACTAACCGCACAAGGCCACGAACAGAATGGTTGTTCGTGTTGCCGCATGCTCCAGGCATCTTCACAAAGAATGTGGTGGAACCCACGCTGTTGTCGCCGCGCCAGACGTTGCCGGAAAGGAAGCCGTTATCGAGACCCGCCTGGACCGTTGGAATGGTCCCAGAAACCGCCTGCAAAGCTGCCAGACTATTGACGATAGACACGACCCCAGAAGCATCGCCGGATGTTGCAATACCCACTGCTGTTGTCGGCTTGGCATTGTACCCGGTGCACTTATTCGTCACACCGACCGTGCCGACGATGCCGCCCTCACCGCGCGGGTTACGAATTTTATTGGTGAATTGCCCTCCGATGAATGCCCCGGCGCCACTGACCAACGCTAATTCATTCGTACCGAAGGTTTGAAACAAAGCATCGCCGTTCTTCAAAATACGAGAAGAGGAGCGCGACAGATTGATCGCGGCCTCAGCAAAAATATTCGCCTCGTCACACATTGCCTGATTGCACTGAAAATCGAGCGAAAACATCGACTTTACATGCCGCCACCCATCAAAGGTGCCGCCGCGCCAACTCGGCATTTGCCCAGATGTCCAGCTAGGAGATCCCGTCGTTCCGAAATTCGAGTAGTTGGAAGCACCGACCATGACCAGTTCCCGCGAAATTGATTTCGCGTTTGTACATGGCCATGAAAAAGAAAATTATAACCGGGGAAATCTCTGCCCGGCGAAAACTACCTGCGCCGCAACTGCTCGAGGAGTGAGGAAGTCGCATATCCGTCTGCTGGCAAACCAACGTCTGTTTGATAAGTGCGAATTGCCTTCCGGGTGTTAAATCCGATAATCCCGTCAGGTGGACCCAAATGAAATCCCTTCTCGTTCAGACGCGTCTGGAGTTCTTCTCGCTCAGTCCGGGTAAGCGGACGCTCATCAAGCGGCCATGTTCCTTTAACAGACCCAACTCCGCGGAAACGATCAGATAACAGACTGACTGCAAGCGCATAAGAAGTGGAGGCATTGTAGGCGAGAATCGTCCTGAAATTATTCATCACGATAAAAGCAGGCCCCTTGTGCCCCGCCGGAAGAAAGAGAGAAGCAACCACCTCATTATCCTGAAGCGCAAAGTCGCGGCCATCAGCTCGTTTGATCCCCAATTTGCGCCATAGCGATATTGGCTTCTTCACCGCCATATCTGCCAGCGCATAATCAAATCCAGCGGACATAGTTACTTCATAGCCCCATCGCGCGCCCGACTGCCAACCGGAAACTTCAAGGTAGTGGGCCGTGGACGCCAGTGTATCAGGAAGCGAATGCCAGATGTCGCGCCGTCCATCTCCGTCAAAATCAATCGCATGAGAAAGATAGGTTGTCGGAATAAATTGCGTCTGTCCCATCGCTCCAGCCCATGACCCCAGCAGTCCATCAGGGCCCACATCGCCCGCCTGAATGATTTTCAAGGCCGCTATCAATTGGGTTCGACCAAAATCCGGCCGACGACCTTCGAACGCCAAGGTGGCAAGAGAACGCACAACCTTCTGCGAACCCATATAATCGCCGAAGTTTGACTCTAGTCCCCAGACAGCGACGACAAAGTTACGATCAACCCCATAGGCTTTCTCCAACCGATCAAATAACTTGCGGTTCTCTATCAACAGAGACTTTCCACGAGCAACACGCTTATCGGAGAGAGCCCCGCCAAGATATTCCCATACCGGCTTAACAAACTCAGGTTGGTTCTGATCAGCGGCTACAACATCAGCGTCGGGCGTGACACCTGCCATCGCTCGGTCAAATGTCTCTTCTGTAATACCAGCCTTCAAGGCCTCACCATGAAAAAGCGTTAGCCAATCTGCAAATGCCTCATCCTGCTCACGATGCCCGACAGGCGGCGCCATCGGGGTGCGCGATTCCTTGACGCGGGCCTCCGCGCAACCTGAAAAAATCAGGGCGACAAACACAACCCAGATTCCAGCAACAACATGCCGACGGAAGACTTGACCCGGAAATGACATCATAGTGCACGAGGCTCCAACACAGATTTCCGTGCAGGCTATCACGCCTCACCAGAAATCATATAGAAGCGAGCGAAAATTCACCTCCATTGAATTTGACGTGACAAGGAACGTCAAAAAGAGGGGGATCAGTTGTTCATTTTTTCGACGGTTTGGGTCGTGCTGAACCCGGGCACAAGATCAATGATTGCAACGCTGCCGCCATATGATTTTACAAAATCGGCACCAACGATTGTTTCAACAGAATAGTCCCCTCCTTTAATCAAAACATCTGGCCGTAACATTTCGATCAAATTAGCAGGTGTGTCTTCCTCAAACATGACCACGAGATCAACATCTGCTAGCGAGGCCAACACAGTAGCCCTCGCCAAATCCGATTGAATTGGGCGCGTTGGGCCTTTCAACCGAGAGACGGAGGCGTCGCTATTGAGACCGACAACCAGCCGATCACAAAGGGCACGGGCCTGCCCGAGCAGCGCCACATGCCCCGGATGCAGCAAATCAAAACAACCATTAGTAAAGCCAACCCGCAGACCTTTATGTTGCCAGGTCGCGACGATATCCTGCGCAACATGCTGCACCGAAACCTTGCCCTCCAACGAGCTCAGCACCCGGTCACGCAATTTGGCACTTAGTTCATCCCGATAGACAACCGCGGTACCAATTTTGCCGACAACAAGGCCCGCTGCAATGTTAGCGAGCCCGGCTGCATCAACCAACGAAAATCCCGCAGCCATAGCTGCCGCCAATGTCGAAACAACCGTATCGCCAGCACCCGACACATCGAATACCTCGCGCGCCTCTGCCGGTAGATGGGTCACTGCCCTATCCCCATCCACGACGCTCATGCCATGCTGGCTGCGTGTTACCAGCACGGAAGAAATGTTGAATTGCGACATCAGCCCGCGCGCGCTATCGACAATTGCCGCATCACTATCAAGCACAACACCCGTCGCTTCTGCGAGCTCACGACGGTTTGGCGTAATAACGCTCGCTCCACCGTATCGATAATAATTGCGCCCCTTGGGGTCGACGATGACCGGAATATTCAGATCGCGCGCATCCTCAATGGCAATGCGACACACTTCGGGGGTCAACACCCCCTTGCCATAGTCTGACAATACCAATACTTGCGCGTTACACAGCAAACTGCGGATATGCTTGATCACCTCATCCTGGCAAGCAAGATTCAAAACCTGATCAGTTTCCAGATCCGCTCGAAGCATTTGCTGATTCATACCAACATATCGCGTCTTGACCGTCGAACGTCGGCCTTTGTCGCGCACGAGACATGCCGTCGTGCCGCCGAGCTCACCGAGTAATTCCACTATTTCAGCGCCCGCATCATCCTCCCCGATCACACTCACAAAAGAAACCTCAGCACCGAGCGCCGACAGATTGCGCACGACATTCCCCGCACCACCAAGCATGGACCGCTCGTCGCGCACTTTAAGAACAGGAATAGGCGCCTCAGGAGAAATACGTTCAACGTCTCCGTAAATGTAACGATCCAGCATAACATCGCCGACACAGAGAATGCGTGTACCGCAGAGCCGCTCAATCTCACCTGCAAGACGTTGCTTGTAACCCATATTCATCATTCGGCTGCCGATGCTTCGGACTCGCGCCCATACGCATCATCAAAGCGAACGATATCGTCCTCCCCCAGATAGATGCCAGACTGCACTTCAATAATACTGAGAGGTTCATCGCCAGGATTTTCAAGACGATGCTTTGTTTCGACAGGAATATAAGTGGATTGGTTTTCATGAAGTATTTTGACTTCGTCACCGACCGTCACACGTGCCACACCTTTAACAACGACCCAATGTTCAGCCCGCTGATAATGCATCTGGAGAGAAAGAGAGGCACCCGGATAGACCATCAAATGCTTAACTTGATGACGATCACCAGCATTGAGACTTTCATAAAAACCCCATGGACGATGTACGCGGTTATGCAGCTGATGCTCGCTACGCCCATCTGCGGCGATACGCTCCACGATCTTCTTTACATCCTGGACCCGGGAGCGATCTGCTACCAACAGCACATCACCTGTCTCAACCACAATCAAGTTGGCGACACCAAGAGTGGCAACAAGCCCGGTCTCGGCACGGATATAACAATTATCGGTATCAACAGAAATAACGTCACCAAGCATAACGTTACCTGAGCCATCTCGCGCACCCGTCTCCCAAAGCGCCGACCAACTTCCGATATCGCTCCATCCCATTTCAACAGGCACAACGGCGGCGAGGGATGTTTTTTCCATTACAGCATAGTCAATCGAATCTGATGGACAAGCCGTAAAGGCATCAGGCTGAAGACGTAAAAAATCAAGATCACGATCGCTCTTGAGGACCGCTTCCATTGCCTTGGCCACAATCTCCGGGCAAAAGACACTCATCTCATTAAGTATGACATCAGCCCGGAACATGAAAATCCCGGCGTTCCAATCATACCCACCTTCCAACAAATATTTCTCCGCCGTCACGAGGTCAGGTTTCTCGACAAAACGCTGAACTTTGTAAGCGCTGTCGCCAAGGGGTTCGCCTCGCTTGATATAGCCATAACCGGTCTCAGGAGCAGACGGCACAATCCCAAAGGTGACAAGCTTGCCTTGACGTGCCAGCTCCGCCCCCTGCGCCACAGCAGCATGAAACGATGCCACGTCGCGAATATGATGGTCGGCAGGCAGCAGCAGCATCACGCCTTCGCGATCCTGTGTCTGAACAAAAGCAGCCGCGGCCGCTGCCGCCGGGGCCGTATTTCGCCCTACAGGTTCAAGCAGATGGGCCAACGGCTTGAGGCCTGCCTCCTGCATCTGTTGAGCGATAATGAAGCGATGTTCATCATTCGATACAATAATGGTCTTGGCAAAGAGCTCAGGATCAGCGACGCGACTGGCCGTCTCCTGCAGCATGGTTTTGTCAGAGACCAGAGGCAACAACTGCTTGGGATAAAGCGACCGCGACGTCGGCCACAAGCGGGAGCCAACCCCTCCGGATAGGATTACCGGGAAAACAGCCAAATCAATATCCCCTCAAATACCATTCATTTCGCTCTACACAGGCCAAACTCGAACCTCGCACATTGAGCCCAAACACCATGGCTTCTCAACTTCCGCAAATAAGCTAAATTAATTCGCGACTTTAATATTTTAACAGGTCAACCACAGAACAAAACACCTGTATTTTCACTCGGCAACCTTGTTTCAACGGTACACATCGGAATTATTGCAAAATGCCTGCCATTTATGCGACACAATCTTGAGATCAAAAGACATACGACCAGTTAATATCTAGCCGCTCAGAACCTTTCGAAGGAATATCATGCCGCAGAAGCCCCACAATAAAGTTCGCAAAGTCGTCTTCCCGGTAGCGGGCTTGGGGACAAGATTTTTGCCGGCAACCAAAGTGATCCCCAAGGAAATGCTGACGGTCGTCGACAAGCCCGTCATTCAGTATGCGGTCGAAGAAGCCATTGAGGCGGGCATCGAGCATTTTGTCTTTGTGACAGGCCGCGGCAAAAGCGCGATCGAAGATCATTTTGACCTGGCCTTTGAACTTGAAGCGACGCTTAAGGCGCGTGGCAAGACCGCCGAACTGGAAATCCTCAAGTCCACACGCCCGCTATTTGGTACGGCGAGTTTCGTCCGTCAACAAGAGCCCCTCGGTCTCGGTCATGCTGTCTGGTGCGCGCGAGACATCATAGGTGACGAACCCTTTGCGCTGGCGCTCCCAGACATGCTGATCAAGGGAACACCCGGCTGTCTCGCCCAGATGATCAAGACCTACAATAATCATGGTGGCAATGTTGTCGCCGTCGAAGAAGTTCCTCACGAGCACGTCAACCGCTATGGGGTGGTCGCACTGGACAAACAGCTCAACGAACGCACCCATTCCATTACAGCAATGATCGAAAAGCCAAAGATTGAAGATGCACCTTCGGATTTGATTATCTCTGGCCGTTATATTCTACAGCCTGAAATCTTCGACAAGTTGGCAAAGCAGAAGCCCGGCGCGGGCGGTGAGATCCAACTGACCGACAGCATGATCGAGCTGCTGGCGGAGCAAGCTTTCTTTGCCTATCGCTTCGACGGCAAGACTTATGACTGTGGCGACAAGATCGGATACCTCGCCGCAAATGTCGCCTATGCGCTTGATCGGCCAGACATCGAACCGAAGTTCCGCCCCGTACTGGATACATTGATACAGCGCTGACCGCCGCCGATCTGGAAGGAACTTATTAGAGGGACCATACCTCTTTGAGTGTATTGCGTGCCTCTATCAAATCCTCCGCAGGCAAAACCACAAAATCAGGAGCGGCCAATTTCAACGCCGCCTCTCGCTCTGATTTTCCGTGACCCGTTGCAACGTGTATTGCGCCAGCTATACCTGCCGCGCGGGCCGCACCAATATCGGATGCCTTATCTCCGATAAGCCAACTTTTCGCGAGATCGACGCCCAGTAATTCTGCGGAAAGCTCGAGCATTCTCGGCCCCGGCTTTCGCCAGGCACGATGCATTAAGGAATAGCCCTGCGTATAATCGGGATGAAACGCACAAGCGACGACAAGATCCAGATGCACCGACACCGCATTGAGGCGCCTGGAGATTTCGGCCTCTACCACTTCGAACTCGTCCCACCCAAAAATGCCGCGATCAATCCCTGCTTGATTGGTCACGACAACAATGGCGAAACCCTGGTCCCTGGCAAATCGTATAATTTCGGGCACACCGGCTTCAATCTCAACATCCGCCACCCGATGAAGGTAATTGACCTCGCGAACGAGGACGCCATCCCGATCAAGAAAAAGACAAGGTGCGCCCGTCCTTCGTTCAGGACTTGAATTTGACGCCCAAATACCTTCCGGCAAATCACTATTTTCAAAATTCAATTTGGCCAAGGCCCCAGGTTTCAGCGAGATAACAATTAAGCCTCTGTATCAATGAATTCTGTCAAAATAAGACATCCGACGGGTTGAGAATTCCAGTATCGTCCAGCAGCAGGATAGCCGGACATTCCTTCGGCCATCTTTAGAACCCCGCCCAAACCCTGAAAGAAGCACAAAATAACCACCTTCCACAGACCTGATCAATATAATATAGGTCACGAGGGGCATCCGGCCCGAAAGATATAAATCCTTATGTATTCTTGGCCATTAGCTGGGATCATCGGGCGAGATGGAGTAGACAGATGCGGGTTGCGATGATCGGAACGGGCTATGTTGGCCTGGTCACAGGAACATGCTTTGCCGATCTGGGGCACGAAGTCATTTGCGTCGACAATGACGCCACCAAGGTCGAACGCCTCCGGAATGGAGAAATCCCGATCTTTGAACCCGGCCTTGAAGACATGGTCAAACATAACGTACGTGCAAAACGACTAAGTTTCACGACCTCTTATGCTGATACCATACCCGATTGCGAGGCGGTTTTTATCGCTGTCGGGACACCCACAAAGGAAACCGATGGGAGCGCCGACCTGTCGGCGGTCTATGCCGTGGCCAAGGAACTTGCCAAACACTTGAAGGGCTATACCGTCGTCGTCGACAAATCGACAGTACCCGTCGGCACCGGCAGGGAGGTCGAGACCATTATCCGGGCCGAAAATCCTGCTGCCGATTTTGACGTCGCCTCCAACCCGGAATTTTTACGCGAAGGTTCTGCCATCGATGATTTTATGAAGCCTGATCGCGTCGTCGTCGGCATCGACGGCGAGCGCCCGCGTAAAGTCATGCAGGCAATTTATCACCCGCTCACCATGCATGAAACACCCGTAATCTATACGAGCCGTGCCACAGCCGAGCTTACCAAATACGCCGCGAATGCATTCCTCGCGACCAAAGTCACATTCATCAATGAAATTGCCGACATCTGCGAACGCGTCGGCGCCGACGTACAGGATGTCTCGCGCGGCATTGGCCTCGACAGCCGCATCGGGCCGAAATTCCTGCAAGCCGGCGCGGGCTTTGGGGGCTCATGCTTCCCCAAGGATACGCTTGCGCTGACCGGAACCGCTCGCAAGGTGGGTACGCCGACGCTTATCGTCGAAGCTGTGATGGAAGCCAACAATGAACGTAAACGGCGTATGGCCCAGAAAATCATCGCGGCCTGCGGCAACAATCTGAAAAATAAGACGCTCGGCATCCTTGGTGTCACCTTCAAGCCGAACACAGACGATATGCGTGACGCGCCAAGTCTGGACATCATTCCCCTCCTTCAAGCCGCTGGCGCAAAAATCCGTGCCTATGATCCTGAAGGCATGGAAGAAGCGCGCAAGTACCTGAGTGATATCGAATGGGTCAGCGACGCCTACAGCGTCATGCCGGCCTCCGACGCGCTTCTCGTTCTCACTGAATGGAATGAATTCAGGGTGCTGGATTTTGATCGCATCAAGAGCCTGCTCAAAGCACCCCTGATTATTGATTTGCGCAATATCTATACACCGACAGATCTTGCTGCCCAAGGGTTCACATATCATTCAGTCGGACGTGCTGTCGTCGAAGCACAGTAAGTCTACTCAACGCCAGATGGATCTTTTGACCATTGAAAGATCAGGTGTAGAAATCATGCCTGCACCGCCGAAGCATCACCGCAGGATTTCCGTCACTACCATTCAATGGGGTGTCAAATTTTCAATTCATTCAGAAAGCATTTTTGCCGAAAAGACTAAATGGCGTCAGCAAAAGAATTTTGATATCGAACCATAAGGACCAGTTTTCAATATACTGAAGGTCATATTCAACGCGCTTCGCCATCTTTTCAGACGTATCTGTTTCCCCGCGATAACCGTTAACCTGCGCCCATCCCGTGATACCCGGCTTCACCTTATGGCGGCTGGCATATGTTCCAAGCAACGACGAATAATATTCGTTATGAGAGATTGCATGTGGGCGCGGACCAACCAGCGACATCTCACCGCTGAAAACGTTAAAGAGCTGAGGCAATTCATCAAGACTTGTCCGCCGCAACCATCGACCGACCCGCGTTACCCGTTGATCCCCTCTACTGACCTGGACAACCTGCGCCCCATCCTCCACGACTGACATGGTTCGGAATTTCCAGACCATGAAAACCTTATGATTGAACCCATGTCGTCTTTGACGAAAAAAAATGGGTCCATGCGTATCCAGCTTAATAGCCAAAGCAATCAAAAGAAAAATCGGGAACACCACAAAGAGCACCAAGGCCGCGAGCAACCTGTCTTCCAGTGCCTTAAAAACGGGTCCCCAACCTTCAAGCGGGCGACGCTCCAGTTCAAGAACCGCCACTTTATCATGAAATGCAATGCCTTTGGGATGAAGCGCGAAGGCCGCCATATCGGGGCAAAGTCTAATATCAACAGGCAAAATAGAAAGCTCCGTCACCAGACGAGCAATGCGCCGCTCCTCAGAAAGCGGCAGCGCTATCAACACTTCATCCACCGATTGCGTCTGACAAAACCTCAGCAACTCCGACAAACCACCGGCCAACACCACTTTGGGTGAAGCCACGCCGATATAATCATCAAACACACCGCAAACGCGCGTACGAAGAAAACCTGAACCAAGATTCTCAATAAGTTTCGCAGCGATGTCACCACTCCCATAGACAACAATTCTTCGCGCAAAAATGCCAAATGAAATCCACCGACGCAGACCACGTGAAATAAAAAATCTCTCCAGTGAGAGAACCATGAAAGTCGATACAAAC